>Ga0126306_10001716_pt1 | contig 11874 bp, 10 predicted proteins | sample Plot27_FD_92592 | JGI IMG/M metagenome (GOLD analysis project Ga0126306, IMG submission 92592) | Serpentine soil microbial communities from UC McLaughlin Reserve, CA, USA - Plot27 | ecosystem: Environmental > Terrestrial > Soil > Grasslands | place: USA: UC McLaughlin Reserve, Lake County...
GATCATCACCACGGTTTGGTAAACGCAAGGCGGCTCAGGCAGGCCGCCTCCGAAAAGAAGGGTGCCCCGGAGAAAGTCGCCAGGGCCTTTCTCGAGTTCTGGCAGAAGGACACGAGCATCCACTTCCGCCAGGAGGAAGAGGTGCTTTTACCGGTGCTGGCGCGCTACGGTGGTGAGCTAGATCAGGAGTCGGTGGTATTGATGCTGGCCCAGCATGCTCGCATCCGGGGCCTCATTATGGACCTCAGCGACGAGATGACACGCAAGGGCGTTCGTCCGGAGACACTTCAGAGTATCGGAGAAGCACTGGAGGAGCACATTCGCCTGGAGGAACGCGAGGTGTTCCCCCTGGTAGAAGATGTCTTGCCCCAAGAAGGGCTCAAGGAGCTTGCCGCGCGGCTCGAGGCAAAAGAAGCCGGTCCGCGCGCTGAGCCGTGGGTTCCGACCGAAGGTCTCGCTTACGCGTCTTGGCCGGGTCCAGGCGACAGCGAGGGTGGTGGTTGGGACTGATTGAGTAGCGAAAGGTGGGTGAGTTCACCGGAGGAGAATACCCTGATATACCAACTGTCTCTCAGATCATAGGAGACGTGCAACCTTCTGGCCGCCTCCCGAACGAGCATACCGCCAACACCTCCTCGCCCGAATGGAGGTAGGTATCGGGCACCTCAGATCCTGTGGACTCATCGAGTGGTGTCAAGAGAGCCTCAGCTTACAACCGAGGCTCTTTTCTATACCGATAATTCGACATATATAAGCGGAATGAGGAAATCCGACGAGCGGACTCGAACCGCTGAGCTCATCTCATTAGGAGTGAGCTGTTCCACCGTTGAACGCGAGGCTCAGTCCTTTCTCTTAAGCTCTCGCTAGCTCTATCTGCCGGATGCCGTTCTCGGTTAGCCAGGCACGGAAGCGCAGCTCGAGCAGTTTTGTATTTCGGGACCAACACGCTATCGCTGTACCGCCCCTATCCATCACGCCTCACACCTATCCACCGACTCCACGAGTTGTGGTCGGTGCTCACCACTAACGACGTGGTGAAGGGCTATATCTCAACCTCTGAGGACGTATCCATGCACTCGCTCGGATACAAGCTTCCCAGAACCAACCCTCCAGGCACTCCAGTGAATAAGGGCAAAAGGAAGGGCCGAGGCTCGTAAGGACCCCGGCCCCGTTCCTAGCTTTAGGCCCCTAGCTCTAGTTCTCTACCTCAAAGATGCCGACTTCGTATCTCTCAACGCCTGCTATCGTTTGCCCACCAGCCTCGGCAGGGTGGTGGAAAGGACCTTCGCTTGGCTCTCGCAGAACCGGTGAATGAGTAAGGATTATGAGCGGCTATGTGCCACCGGAGAAGCATTTGTCTACACCGCGATGAGTCGGCTGATGGTGAGACGATTGGCCCGTGCTTAGGACCTTTCAGTCAGTCTCTATAGCTGTGCTTCGGCCAGTTGACCAACAGCACCCCCAGCACCACCGTGCCAAAGCCCGCAGCGAAGATGATCGTGAGGCGTTCCGTCAAGAGTGTGGCTGCCAACACCATCGCTACCAGCGGATTCAGGTTGATGTACACGGCCACCTGCGTGGGCGTTAGCCGGGTCAGGGCGAACGTCCACAGGAAGAAACCAAGCGCTCCACCGAAAACCCCCAAGAACACAAGCAATGCCACCGTCTGCCGATCGAGGTGTGGGAGTACTCCGACCAGGCCCTCGGCCAGCGCGGCCGGCAGCAGGAGCAGCGTGCCCAGCACCATCGCGTACGTCGTGACGGTCACCGCGTTGTAACGGGCGAACGCCCGCTGGGCCAGGACGGCGTAGGCCGCACCGCATAGCGCGGTCAAGAGCATGAGCCCGTCCCCGGCTAGGCTTCCCAAGCCGCCCTGCCAACCCAGCCCGCGTTCGGCGAGGGCCAAGCCTATGCCTCCCAACGAGAGAAAGACCCCAACGACCTGCCGAGGCGACAAACGTTCGCTCCGAGCTATCCGAGCAAGCAACGCACTCCAGAGCGGTATCGTGGCCAAGATCAAGGCTCCGCGCGAAGCCTCGATCAGGCGCAGACTAGCGTTGAAGGTCACGGGAAAGACGGCGAACAAGACGGCTCCGAGAAGTATGAGGAGCGGCAGGTCGTGCCACCTAACGCGCAGTAGGTCCCGCGCGCCGACTAGCAGGAGCAGAAACACTAACAGCAGCCCGCCTTGGCCGAAGCGGAGGACGGCGAGGCTCAAAGGGGGGACCTCCTGCACTGCGACACGAACGGCGACGACCGAGCTGCCGAACAGCGCCGCGGCGACGAACGCGCCGACGTTGGCGGCGAGCCGTTGGGAGATCACGTCAATACGGGCGCGCCATCGAGGTAGGACCGCAGCGCGGCGTAGATGGCGAAGTTGAGCGGCGTCTCAACATCGTACTCGCGCCCCCGGACAGTTCGCCGAATATGATCTTTACCGGTCCGGACGTTTGCGCGACGACCCCAGGCGCCTTGATTGCCGAAGTGACGTAAGCAACCGCGCCGATCCCTGAGGTATGCCCCGTTGCCCGAGCGATGCGCTCTTCGTTGTCGATGCCGTTCTGGAGCGAGAGAAGCACCGTGTCTGGGTGGATCAGCGGACGGATACTCTCTGCCGTAGTGCCCGTGTCGTAGGTCTTGACACAGAAAAGGATCAGCTCGACGGGACCGACCTCGCTCAGTGCGGCCGTGGCTTTTACCGGTAGCGTAAACGTTCCGGCAAGCCGTGACTCCACCGTAAGACCCCGCGCGCGTAGTGCTTCCAAGTTAGCGCCGCGGGCAATGAAGGTGACGTCTTGCCCGGCTCGAGCCAGTAGCCCACCGAAGTAGCCGCCCGTGCCGCCGGCACCCACGACCGCGATGCGCATCGAGCCAACCTCCTCCTACTCTAGGTCCCTTAAAGGTCTGCGGCGTCGTTGGCAATGAGGGAAGCATACCGGAGTGGAGGAAGCCAGCGCATCATCTATATTGCGTATTTTTCGACACCTTTATAGCGAATGGGGAGCGAACTACGGAGAAGCCCTCTGTAAAGTGTCTGAAAGGCCCGGATAGGCTCCACTGTGGACTCCCACGAGTGGTCAAAACGGGGCCAGCAGCACCATTTGACGGCCTTAAGTTCCACCAACACACGCTCAAGAAGCCCTTCAGCGATTTTTCAGACAGTCTCTCTAGGCACTTCGGTAAATAGAGGGGCGTCACCCGCGCGTCCCGGCGCGTTCTTGGTCTATCAGCTCCTCCAGCCCGGCCTTTAGCCGCTCGGGATCCTCGAGGAGGGCGGAGACGAGTTCCCATACGGCGCCCTCCGTCGCCTCCGCCCTGTAGTGCCTGCCGTGTGCGCAAGCGTACTGCGCGCCGTGACGGTTCCGCTTCGCGCAGCGGTAGTAGTGGTGAGCGTATCCCCTCCTCTTGTCGGTGGTGGTGTGAGCGACCATGCTGCACCCGCACTCGCCGCACAGGAGGATGCCGCCCGAGAGCTCCCAGACCCGGTCCGCGTTGGCGGAAGGTTTGGCGTTGTCTTTGATGGCTTCGCGAGCGGCGTCGACCCACTCGCGGGGTATGCCGGGGTCCGGCACCGGTACGGCGATCCACTCCGAGCGGGGCTTCTCGCTCGCCCTACTTTGGCGACCATAGTGACGTTTGCCGTCGGTTCCGCTCACCGCGACGTGGCGGGTCTCGCGGCGGAGGCGATTGAACCACCACACCCCGTAGCTCTCTGAGGGGTCGAGTCTAGCGGCCACCTCCGGCGAGACCAGGGCCGAAACCTCCTCGAAGGAGTGGGGCCGGTAGACGTCGTCGTTGAGGCAGTGTAGCGCCAGCTGATGCAGAAGGGCTGGCCATTCTCGGGGGGCTAGGCTACTATTTCGGCTTGGCGAGCCAAGACCGGATGGGACAGATCCTGGGGATCGCCGCGGCGGCCCTCAGCGTCGTTTCCATAGGGATAAGCGGCCTCGAGGCGCCTCCCCAGTAGTGGAGCGCGACGGTGAGAGCGTTCTCGACGTGACGGAGCGGCTCAGCTCACCGCACATGCGCTATCGATCAAGCTGTTGTCGTCATACCGGTCTGGGCCGAACGGTGCAGGAAGATAAAACTCCTTCGCGGCCCAACCGAGCGAAGGATGTGACGGCGATCGGAGGAGCGCCATGAAAGGCAAACTCTTGGCAGCATTGGCCGGTGGCGCGGTAGCCTTAGGGGCGTACCGAGCCCGGCGGCCGAAGCCCCTCGGGATCCGTTACTCGGATGCTCCCACGAAGGTTCTCGTGGTCGGGGGAGGATTCGGTGGACTGTCTGCGGTGAGGGGAGTGGTGCAGGCTTTCGATGGAAGCCGGGATGTGGGCGTAGCCCTGCTGGACCGGGTGAACTACACGACGTTCTGGCCGATGGTCCCGGCGGCTATCTCAGGAAACATCGAAATGCTCCACGTGGCCCGCGCCATCCGCCGCATCCTCAAGCCATTGGGTGCAGAGTTCTTCCAGACGGAGGTCGTGGGTGTAGATTTCGATGCCCGGGAGGTCCGCTCTGACGTAGGATCTTTCCCCTACGACTACCTCATCCTGGCTCCGGGCAGCCGTACGGCTTTCTTTGGCGCCTCGGGTGCCCGGGAGAACGCCATAGACCTCAAGGGGCTGCAGGACGCCCTGCGGGTCCGCAACGCCATCATAGACCGCTTCGAAGAAGCTGAACGATTGCGGGGCACGTTCGACGACGATCTGCTTACGTTCGTCTTCGTCGGCGGAGGACCTACAGGGGTCGAGGCCGCAGCCGATTCCCATGACCTCATCTTCGACGTGCTTAGGGGTGATTATCCCGGCGTGGACTTCGACCGGGCACGCCTCGTGCTCATAAACTCTGGTGATCGCATCCTTCAAGGGCTCGATCCCTCCCTGGTCCACGCCGCCGAGCGGCGGCTCGCCTCCCAGAGGGTGGAAACCATCGTCAACGTCAAAGCCAAGGAGGTTGGACCCGACGCCGTGGTGCTCTCCGACGGCCGCACTATCCCGGCTCGCACGACCATCTGGGCCGCCGGCGTGGAGCCGCCTCCCTTGGTGAAGGAGCTGGACGCGCCGAAGGACTCCAGAGGCCACCTTGTGGTGGACGACTTTCTGCGGGTTACGGACCGTCCAGGGGTCTACGCTGTAGGGGACTGCGCGAGCGTGAAGGCCGATGGCCACCATGTTCCGCCGCTAGCTCAAGCCGCTGAGCAGGAAGGGGCGACCGCAGCCCGCAACCTCGCGGTGGAGATCCGGGGCGGGAATCCCATCCCCTTTCACTACCGTCACCTGGGCCAGTTCGTGGATTTAGGGGTCACCAGCGCCATGGGCGACATCCTGGGGGTGAGATTCAGCGGCTTACTCGGGGCTCTCATCTGGAAGGGCGTCTACCTTTACGAATTGGGCTATAACCTGAACCGGGTGCGGGTAGTTGCCGACTGGGTCGTTGACCTCTTCGCCCAGCCCGACACCTCCAGGTTTCTAGAGGACTGAGGTCAGTTGGTGTGCTGAGTGCGCCGGCTAATCTGCTCCTCGCGAGGTCGCGCACCTCTCTGGCCCCATCGCCCACGACTGCGTAAAATCGTTGCTCAGGTAGTTTTGTGTTTTGGGACCAACACGCTATTGCTGTATCGCCCCTACCCATCACGTTCCATACCTATCCACCACCTCTACGGGTTGTTCGGTGCTCCCCGCTCATATCGTCGTGAAGGGGCGTCTCTGAACCTCTGAGGACGTACTGAGGACGTACCCACGCACCCTCTCGCAGAAGGACTTCCGAGAACTTCCGGCGGTTGCGGTGAGCGCGAAGATCCTCGCATAGGGCTGCTTAAGGCGGGCCAACCTGGAAAGTGTAGGCCGGAGTCCTTCGGGGCTCCGGCCTTACTCTTGGGAAATGTTACGGCGAGCTGTCGTAGTAGAGCTCGTCGAGCAGTTCGCTTATCTCGCTTTGCACCGGCAGCCCGCTGAGAAGCCCCATTGGAACGGACACAAGCGTACCCATATTTCTGTGCTCCCTCCCTTCGGCTTTGCCTATCAAGAACATGCCCCCCCTCTAAGCCGGTTCCGTTCGCCGACCTTCGTGGAGCGGACGTCTTAGGAGTGATGGATTTCTCGTGGCCGACCGATGGGCTGGTACCTCAGATGCCACAGCCGGAACTTGTGGCCTACGAAGATCAGGGCTTGCCCCACGCCCATTCCGTCGTCTCGCAGCCTCTCGTACTCCTCCACGAAGGCCAACGAGTTGGGATCCCCGCGAAGGATCTCCAGGGCTTCTTCATCGGTGGAGGGGGCGGGCACGTCCTCGACACCCCTGGTCTTCGGGTTGTACCAATGCATAGTCCTCCTCTCCCGGACAAGATCACGGCCTTCCCCAAAACCGTAGAACAATATTTTAGCAACCCACCTCTGGCGCTTCCGTAGCCTGCGATACGGATGCAGTGCATCGTGCACCCGTGCAGCGAAGAAACCCGACGCGCCACGTTCCGCTATCACACCAACGTGGTGGGCCACTTGTTCCTTCAGGGATTCCGCATTTGGTCTGTTTGCACGATGTGCCCACCGCCGCTTTCCGCTATGCTCGTATCGGTGCGTGCCATGTGCCGGAGTCGCCCTTCTGTGCGCCTCGCCCCCGTGGCCAAAGGAACAGAGTGATGACGATGTCAGAAGAACGACAGGTGAAGCTCCTTTCCCTCGTGGACATCCTGGAGCCGCTCTCGGAGGAGGAGCTGAGGAAGCTGGCCGAACAATGCCCCGATATCCACCTGCGAAGTGGGGAGGACTTCTATCGCCCCGAGGAGCACGACGGCGGGCTGTTCCTCATCAAGGAGGGGCGCGTGCGAGTGTACCTGACCACTGCTGCGGGCAAGGAGGCCACCCTCGACGTACTCGGGAGTGGCACGGTGCTGTGGGCCCGGAGGCTGGAACTCGTGGACACCCACGCCGTGCACGCGCAGGCCGTCGAGCCGAGCGTCGTGGCCTTCATGAGGCGCGAGGACCTGGACCGTTTCATCCTTAAGAATCCCGAGGTGGGACTGAGGATGATGGACCTCCTGGCCGAGAGACTAGGCTCGAGCAACGAGCGCATGGCGGAGGTCGCCCACAAGGATGTTGTCTCGCGTCTCGCGAGCCAGATCCTGCGGCTACTTGAGAGCGAGGGGGTGGTAGACCCCGAAGGCTACAAGTTGCCGGCCGCCTACACCCACGAAGAACTGGGCACGATGATAGGGGCGGGTCGTGTGGCGGTGAGCCGGGCGCTCAAGGACCTCAGGGAGGCGGGGGCGGTGCAGACGGGGCGGACGACCGTGCACGTCAGGGATACAGAGATCCTCGAGCGGATCGCCCGAGCGGAAGGGTAGCCGCCCTCGAGCATCCAACGAAGGCGGAAAGGTGTGTATAGCGGGCTACGGACTTCTGGGCCATCGTTTCGTAGGATCCACAGTGCCCGGCGGAGCCCAACAACGGAGCATCCCCCTCTTTAAGGGATCGCAGCCGCCGTGGCTTCGCACCAACCCAGGGCTCGGAGCTCGCGTTCCGAGCCCTTCTTACCTGCCCCGCCTGGAGATGGGCCAGGGGGTGTACCTGTGGTCCTCGTAGAGGGTTCCGCCACCGCGCCAAGGCCCTCCTAAGAGATACCGTCCGGTGGAAACCCTCTCAGCCCTGGTCCCAGTAGGCGACCTCGCCACCTTCGAGTTGGCGGACGAAGCTGACGTCGCCGTCCTTGGAGACGACGACCGCCAGGACGTCCGGAAGCTCCTTGCACAAGCGCATTCACCTTCTGAGCAGCTCGGTGACTTTGAAGAGTGCACGAGGGCGTCGGTGTCCCGGCTACTGGTTCTCAAAAGTGCTTCCGCGCGAGTAGTCGCTCGAAGCACACCTCGCGGGTACCATCGCCAACGACGGCGTGGAAACTGAGCTCAGGTAGCTTTGTGAATCGGCACCAACACGCTATCGTTGTATCTACCTGGCGCCGCTCAGGCACTTTCACGACATCGTGCCCGGGTGCCGGGCGGGCGGTAGTGTCTTCTCTATTGCCCCGTCCGTACTACTTCTGAGCGCTTTCCGCGACGCTGTTGTTCTCTACGGTTGGGACCCCATAGAAGAAGAGCTTGTATGAGGGACCTTACCCGCTCCTTTCCTCCCGGCAAGCCTTTTGTGGAGGCCGTGCCGTTCGTCGACCATCAGGATGCCACCAGGAGGGCCTGCGGGGCGGCCTGCTTCATGCGGGTCTTGAGCCACTTGATCTGGGCCGCCGTCTGGTTTTCGCAGGCGTTTACGACCTCCAGGAGCTCCCGGTCGCGGGTGCCCTGGGAGGCCTGCCCGATCATGGTCCACGAGATGTCGCAGGCGTTGGCCATCAGGTACAGATCCTGCATGTCGCGCAAGAGGCCGAGTCCGCCCGACCGTGTCTCGTCGAAGAGCTCGTGGTATAGGTTCTCGGGCTCCTCGGGCTTCTCCTCGCCGTAGCGCTCGACGAACGGCTGGAGCTTATCTGCGTGGGCCTCGCACTGCTTGGAGAGGGTGTGGCAGGTGTGGTAGACGTCGACCTCTTCGGCGTGGCTGTCGCCGACCTTCCGAAACCCTTCGGCCAGGTTGATTTCGGCCCGGTGCAGGTAACCAAGGTAGTTGGCGAGGTGCATAAGGCTACTCCTTTCCAACGATCTCTTCGACCTCAGCATCCCCGCCAGCGGCGGTCCCTGGCACCGAGACGCCAGAGGTGGGTGCAGAGGCGGTGGTCGTGGGGGCCGGCGCGGGCAGTCCTCCCGAGTCGGAGATCCTCGTCACCCTGACCGCCCCCACCTTGTACAGGGGCTGCTTCGAGGCCGGGTCCCACTCCGTTATGGTGAGCTCGTTGGCCGCCCGAGGATGTCCGTCGCCATCGAAGTATCCGTAGTGGAACGGCGCGAAGACCACGCCCTCCTTTATGCCGCTGATGCGGGCCTTCGCCTCGAGCCGCCCACGCGGCGACTCAACGCGCACCACGTCGCCCTCCCCCACTCCGAGGCTCTCTGCGTCCGCGGGTGAGAGCTCGACCCAGGCGTCCGGCGCGGCGCTCTGGAGCTGGGGGGCGCGGGCGGTCTTGGTGCGGGTGTGGAAGTGATAGATGGTGCGTCCTGTGGTGTAGGAGAAGGGGTACTCCTCATCAGGCTCCTCATGCGGCGGCTGGTATTCAGCGGCGAGCAGGAATGCCCACCCGGCAGTATTCAGCGCCCTGTGCTCCACCTCTGTGCTCTCCGCGCCCGTCAGGAGGTCGCGGCCGTAAGTCTCGCAATAGTCCGTATCGGTGTTGAAGCTGCCGTCGGCGTAGAGGCGCTCGGTGCCGTCGGGGTGCTCGTCGTTGCAGGGCCACTGGACGCCGCTGCTGCCTCTGAGCTTGTCGTAGGAGAGACCGGTGTAGTCGCAAGGGCGGCCCTGCGAGCATTCCTTCCAGGCCTCGAAACAAGACTCGGGGTTGTCCCACTTTATTAGGGGTTCGCCGTCTTTGTCCCTGAAATCCATGCGCCGGGCGTAGTCGAGGAAGATGTCGAGATCGCTCTTCGTCTCACCTGGCGGGTCCACGGCCTTCTCCGAGAGGTGCACCGTGCGGTCGGCATTCGTGAAGGTGCCGGTCTTCTCACCCCAAGTGGCAGCAGGCAGCACCACGTCGGCGTACCTTGCAGTCTCAGTCAAAAAGATGTCCTGCACGACGACGAAGAGGTCCTCTTTTTCGAGTATCTGCCTGATGCGGGGCAGCTCGGGCAGGGAGACCGCGGGGTTGGTTGCGCTAATCCAGAGCAGCTGAATCGAACCCTGCTCAGCGTAACGCCAGATCTGCATAGCGTGGGTGGGAGAGGACCAGTGCGGTATCTTCATCCGCTCGACATTCCATAGCTCGGCGAGCTCCTGGATGTGCTCCACGTTGTCCCAGTTCCTGAAAGCCGGCATGTCCCCGTTGGCCCCGCACTCGCGGGTGTTTTGGGCGGTGGGCTGGCCGTTCATCTGCAGGACGCCGCAGCCGGGCTTGCCGATCATACCGCGAATTAGGTGGATGTTGTTGACCTGGCAGGATGCGGCCGTCGCCTGGTGCGATTGGTAGAAGCCCTGCAAGACCGTGCTGAGGAGCCGCTCACTCTCGCCGATGATGCGTGCCGCCTCCCGGATCTGATTCTCCGGCACCTCGCAGATCGCCGCTAGTTTCTCGGGCGGGTACTCCTCGACCGTGGTCGTCAGCTCCTCGAAACCCAAGGTGTGGGCAGCAACGTACCCTTCGTCGTACCACCTGTTGGCGATGATCTCATGCAAAAGCCCGTTCATGAGAGCCATGTTGGTGCCGTTCTTGACCTGAAGGTGCACGTCGGCCCTCCGGGCGGCCGGCGTGGGCCGAGGATCCACTACGACGAGCTTCGGCGGATTCGGTCCTTCAAGTCGATCCAGCATCCGCATCCAGAGCACCGCCTGGGTCTCGGCAACATTGTGGCCGAAGAGGCAGATGGTGTCGGCGTGGTCCACGTCGGCGTAGGAGCCGGGCTGGCCGTCGGTGCCGAAGGTCTGCTTGAGTGCCTCGGCCGCAGTTGCCGTGCACAGGCGGGTGTTGCCGTCCATGTGCGGCGTGCCCAATCCCGCCTTGCCAATGACGCCCAAAGTGTAGTACTCCTCCAGAAAGAGCTGTCCCGTGGTGTAGAAGCCGAACGCGAGCGGCCCCTTCTCCTCCAGAACCTCCTTTGAACGCTCGACGACGCGGCCCATCGCCTCGTCCCAGCTCGCCTCGACCAGTTCGCCGTTCTCGCGCACGAGCGGCTTCTTCAGCCTGTCTTCGGAGTTGTTCGCTTGCCAGCCGAAGAGATCTTTTGGGTCTACCCGTCCCTTGTTAACCCGGTCTACCCCCCTGCCGCGCACGCCGACGATGCGCCCATCCTTGACGGCGATATCCAGGGCATCGCCGTTGGAATGGAGTATGGAGGCCGTCTGCACCCAGCGGTCCACCTCGTTTTCGGAGATTCCCTCTTTGAGGAACTGATCCACCCTTATGGGCCACTCTTCGCCTGAACCGAACGGCGCGCGCTCGCCCCAGGGCTCCTTTATGCGGTCGGTCACGGCACCTCCTTCTGACTCCTCTGCCTCGGGTTAGTTTTACCCAATCGCCTGGACTTTCTGGCATCTCACAGAACGGGCATCCGGGATGTCTGTGTCCGTATGACTTCCTTACTCCCCGAAAGTCCGTCGCGTCCCTATCACGTTTCATCAAGGTGCAGCGGTAGCAGAGCGTCTGCAGATTAACTAGATCATCGGTGCCACCCCTGCCCAGCCACTTTGCAGTGAAAAAAGAGAGCCGACGAGCGGACTCGAACCGCCCACCTGCTCATTAGGAGTGAGCTGTTCCACCGTTGAACGCAGGGCTCAGGCCTTTGCCCCAAGCACTCATTAGCTTCATCTGCTGAGTGCCGTCCTCGGTTAGCCAGGCGCGGAAATGTAGCTCAGGCGGTTTTGTGTTTCGGTAGTTGCACGCTATCGTTGTACCGCCCCTACCGTTCACGCCGCATACCTATCCATCGCCTCCACGAGACTCGTGGTCGGTGTTCCCCACTCACGACATCGTAAAGGGCCATATCTCAACCTCTGAGGACGGACCTATGCACTCGCTCGGGTGCGAACTTCCGAGAACCCCGTTAAGGGGAAGTTCCGAGAATTCACCTTCTAGGCACTTGGGTGCATAGCGGCAGCTTGCTCTTCAGAGCGTAAGCTATCGCGTTTACTGGAGGTTTTAGGCTTCTTCCTCCCTCTGGGAGACCGCTGCGAGCGCGGTCAGGATCACGTCCGTGACAACCTGTGGCTGCGAGATCATGATCACGTGGGAGCCCTCGGCCTCGGTGATCGTAGCCCCGGCGCGCTCGGCCATCGAACGGACGGCATC
>Ga0126306_10001717_pt1 | contig 11873 bp, 13 predicted proteins | sample Plot27_FD_92592 | JGI IMG/M metagenome (GOLD analysis project Ga0126306, IMG submission 92592) | Serpentine soil microbial communities from UC McLaughlin Reserve, CA, USA - Plot27 | ecosystem: Environmental > Terrestrial > Soil > Grasslands | place: USA: UC McLaughlin Reserve, Lake County...
CACGAGATCGGCCGGGACAACTGCTTCTTCCTGCACATCTCGCTGGTGCCCTACATCGCGCCGTCGGGCGAGCTCAAGACCAAGCCGACCCAGCACTCCGTCGCCGCGCTGCGCAACATCGGTATCCAGCCGGACGCGATCGTCTGCCGGTCCGACCGCGAGATCCCCGAGGCGCTCAAGCGCAAGATCAGCCTGATGTGCGACGTCGACCAGGATGCCGTGGTGTCGGCCGCCGACGCCCCGTCGATCTACGACATCCCCAAGGTGCTGCACCGGGAGGGGCTCGACGCGTACGTGGTGCGCCGGCTGGGCCTCCCGTTCCGGGACGTCAACTGGGCACGCTGGGACGACCTGCTCGACCGCGTGCACCGGCCGCGCCAGAGCGTCACGGTGGCGCTCGTCGGCAAGTACGTGGACCTCCCGGACGCCTACCTGTCGGTGAGCGAGGCCCTGCGCGCCGGCGGGTTCGCCAACCACTCCCGGGTGCACATCCGCTGGGTCGCCTCGGACGAGTGCCGCACGCCGGCCGGCGCCGCCGCGGCGCTCGCCGACGTCGATGGCGTGCTGATCCCCGGCGGCTTCGGCGTCCGCGGGATCGAGGGCAAGATCGGTGCCGTGCATTACGCCCGCGAGAACGGCATCCCCACGCTCGGGCTCTGCCTGGGGCTGCAGTGCATGGTGATCGACGTGGCCCGCTCGCTGGCCAACCTCGACAGCGCCAACTCGGCCGAATTCGACGAGGACGCGCCGCACCCGGTGATCGCGACGATGGCCGACCAGCTCGACGTCGTCGCCGGCGAGAAGGACATGGGCGGCACAATGCGGCTCGGTTCGTACCCCGCCGCCCTCGCCCCGGGCAGCCTGGTGGCCGGGGCCTACGGGGACACGATGGTGACCGAGCGTCACCGGCACCGGTACGAGTTGAACAACGCGTACCGCGAGCAGTTGGCCAACGCGGGGCTGCGGTTCTCCGGCGTCTCGCCGGACGGCCACCTGGTGGAGTTCGTCGAGCTGCCGCGCGACGTGCACCCGTTCTTCGTCGCGACCCAGGCGCACCCCGAGTTCAAGTCCCGGCCCACCCGCGCCCACCCGCTGTTCCGTGCGTTTGTCGCGGCGGCGCTGCAGCGGGCGGCGTCCGAGCGGCTGCCGGTGGAGATCCCGCCGGCCGAGCCGGCACTGCATGAGCCGGCACTGCACGAGCCGGCACTGCACGAGCCGGTGCAGAAGGAACTGGCCCGCAACGGGCTCGCGCCGGCCAAGTCGGCAGGGCGCTGAGGTGCCGGCTGCGCCGAACGACGAGCACGTGTTCGAGGTCGTCTCCAGCGTCGTGCGGTTCTCCGGCCCTGTGATCACGGTGGTCAGCGACGAGGTGGTCATGCCGGACGGCGGCACCGCGGTCCGCGACTACATCGTCCATGTCGGGGCTGTCGGCGCGGTGGCGCTGGACTATTCCGAGGACCCGGGCGGGCGGGTGCTGCTGGTGCGCCAGTACCGGCACCCGGTGCGGCGGGTGCTGTGGGAGCTGCCGGCCGGCCTGCTCGACGTGGCCGGCGAGCCGGCGGTGGAGACCGCCAAGCGCGAGCTGTGGGAAGAGGCCGACCTGGTCGCCGGCCGCTGGGACGTGCTGGTGGACCTGCTCACCACGCCGGGCTGCAGCGACGAGGCGATCCGGATCTTCCTGGCCCGCGACATCAGCGCGGCGCCGGAGCACGACCGGCACAACCGGGTCGGCGAGGAGCAGGTCATGACCACCGAGTGGGTGCGGCTGGACACCGCGGTGGAGTGGGCCTTCGCCGGCGAGATCGAGAATGCGGCGTGCGTGGCCGGCGTGCTGGCCGCCGCCCGCGCGAGGGACACCGGGTTCGCAGACCTGCGCCCCGTCGACGCGCCCTGGCCGGCGCGCCCCGGACGGTAAGCGAGCCGGATTCCGGTCACCCATGGTGACCGGAGATCCGGCTCGGACGTGGATGTGGGTCAGCTGTCGCGGAGCCTGCGGCCCTGCGCGTCGGTGCCGCCGTTGACGAGGATCATGATCCCGTCGATCACCGGCCAGATGACGCCGATGCCGCACGTCAGCCACGTCACGGCGATCTGGCCGATGGCGAGGCCGGTGTGGCCGGTGTAGAACCGGCCGGCGCCGAACCCGCCGAGGAGGATCTGCAGCAGACCCGCGATGAGCTTGGTCTTGTCCGAGAGCGGGAGGCCGGTGGCCGGGTCCACGCCGTACTGGCCGGCGGCGCCGTATGCGCCCGGCTGATTGGGATCCTGGTAGGTCATGACGCCACAGAGTAGCGGTCCTTGACAACCCGCGCCGTCAGATTCCCGACCGTTTCCCCGGCGCGGCGTGTGGCGGATGCCACGTCCGTCACATTAGAGCGTTTTGGCGAAGATCAACGCCGCCACCCTGGTAGTGGTGGCGACCCCTGCGTCGTAGCCCGCCTCGCCGGCCAGGTCGTTCATGAGCGTGAGGGTGTAGCGGTGGCCCGGGCCGAGGAAGCCGACGGAGTTGATCACCCATCCGGTGCTGTATCCCCACCAGCCGTTCGTGTTACCGGGTGCCGAGGCGGGTCCCACGCCCCACACGCCCCACTGCTGGTTCGGCGTCACCGCCCGCAGGTCGGCGACGATCCGGCTGCTCAGGTGCGCGGGAAGGGCGTCGAGGGTGTGGTTGACCAGCCGGTCGAGGTCGTCGGCGGTCGCCTTCGCCGAACCCCAGTAGACGTCGCCCGGGAACGTGAGCCCGGTCATGCCGTAGGCGTCGTACCGCACCGGGGCGCCGCGGCCGTCGTACCGCCACCAGAGCGTGGTGGCCGCGCTGTCCGAGCTGGCGCGCAGCATCCGCTGTACCAGCGTGTGCTCGCCGGCGGCGAGTCTGATCGCGCCGGCATGGTCGCGCACCAGCAGGTCCACCGCGATCGCCAGCTTGATCGTGGACGCCGTCCAGATCGGCCTGGTGGTGTGGGCGTTGCGCCACACCGCGCCGGTCGCCCGGTCCCGGACCACCACCGCGGTGTGGCCGGGACGGCCGGCGAGGTACTTCTCGGCGGCGGCGAACGCGCGCTGCCGCGCGCAGTCGAAGCCGCTGCCCGGGTAGGGGCAGGTCGGGGTGGGCACGGTCGGGACCGCCATAGGGCTCGGAGGCGCCACGGTCGGCCGAGGCGGCGGCGCGGCCGGGGAGACCGGTCGGGCCTGGTCAATGCGGGTGCGGTACGCACACCGGCCGGTGTCCGCGGGCAAGCCCGCGGCGGCCAGGCCAGCGAGTGTCGCGACGGCGAGGACCCGGAACAGCGGCCGCCGGGTGGCCCGCTCTGCCGTGCGTTCGCCCATGGTCTCCTCCGCACCATGCGTCGGACCCCGTGCTTGTGCGTGCAACGAACGGCGGCGCCGATTCGCTCCCGGCCGCCGGCCGGGCAGTATGGAACCTGGCCACCGTCTGCTGACCGCCGTGGAGTGCGCGAACTACACTGCCGCTGCCGTCGGCGGACGCCTCTGGGTCGACAAGGACGTCGCCCTACCGCCGCAGGGAAGGTTGTGTAGCCGTGAAGGTCGGTATTCCTCGTGAGGTGAAGAACCACGAGTACCGGGTGGCGATCACGCCAGCCGGTGTCCACGAGCTGGTCCGCAATGGTCACGAGGTCTTCGTCGAAGCGGGGGCCGGCACCGGCTCGTCGATTCCCGACGAGGGCTACGTCACCGCGGGCGGCAAGATCCTCGCCTCCGCCGACGATGTGTGGGGCACCGGCGACCTGATCCTCAAGGTCAAGGAGCCGATCGCCGAGGAGTACGACCGGATGCGCGAGGGGCAGACGCTCTTCACCTACCTGCACCTGGCCGCGTCCAAGGACTGCACGGACGCGCTGCTGGAGAAGAAGGTCACGGGCATCGCCTACGAGACCGTCGAGCTGCCGGACCGGTCGCTGCCGCTGCTGGCGCCGATGAGCGAGGTCGCCGGCAGGCTCGCGCCGCAGGTCGGCGCGCACTGCCTGATGCGCGCCGAGGGTGGCCGCGGCGTGCTGATGGGCGGCGTCTCCGGCGTCTACGCGGCGAAGGTCGTGGTGATCGGCGCCGGCGTGTCGGGCATGAACGCCGCGGCGATCGCGCTCGGCATGCAGGCCGAGGTGCTGCTGCTCGACAAGAACATCGAGCGGCTGCGGGCGGCGGACAAGATCTACCAGGGCCACCTGCAGACCGTGGCGAGCAACGCGTACGAGATCGAGCGCGCGGTGATCGACGCGGACCTGGTGATCGGCGCGGTGCTGGTGGCAGGCGCCAAGGCGCCGACGCTCGTCTCCAACGAGCTGGTGTCGCGGATGATGCCGGGCAGCGTGCTGGTCGACATCTCGATCGACCAGGGCGGCTGCTTCGAGGACTCCCGGCCGACGACGCACGCGGACCCCACGTACAAGGTGCACAACTCGGTCTTCTACTGCGTGGCGAACATGCCGGGCGCGGTGCCGCACACCTCCACCTACGCGCTCACCAACGTCACCCTGCCGTACGCGCTGGAGCTGGCGAACCGTGGCTGGCGGGATGCGCTGCGCACCGACAAGTCGCTGGCGCTCGGGCTGAACACGTACGACGGCCACGTCACCTACGGACCGGTCGCCGAGGCGCACGGTCTGGCCGCGCTTCCGCTGTCGGAGGCGCTCTCCTGACCGCACGCGCCGCCGGCAGACCGGCCGCCGCCGAGGAGGCCCCGGCTCGGGGCACCGGGGTCGCGGCCGGGCCGGTGGCGCGCGCCATCCGGGGCTACCTCGACCACCTCGCGGTCGAGCGCGGACTGGCCGCGAACACGCTCGTCTCGTACCGCCGTGACCTGCGGCGCTACGCCCAGGTGCTGGAGGACCTCGGGGTCGGCGCGCTCGGTGACGTGACCGCCGCCGACATCACCGAGTACCTGGCCAGATTGCGCACCGGCGACCCGGATCACCCGCCGCTCTCGGCATCGTCGTCGGCTCGCGCGGTGATAGCCGTGCGGGGCCTGCACCGGTTCGCGCTGCGGGAGGGGATCACCACCGACGACCCGGCGCGGATGGTCCGCCCGCCGGCCCCGCCCCGCCGGCTGCCGAAGGCGATCCCGCTGGACGACATCGAGGCGCTGCTCGACGCCGCCGGCGCGCCGGCCGGGCCGCTGGCGATCCGGGACCGGGCGCTCCTGGAGCTGCTCTACGGCACCGGCGCGCGCATCTCCGAGGCGGTGGGGCTGGCCGTCGACGACCTGGACCACAAGACCGGGACCGTGGCGCTGCACGGCAAGGGCGGCAAGAGCCGGATCGTGCCGATCGGCTCGTACGCGCTGCGCGCCGTCAACGACTACCTGGTGCGGGCGCGGCCCGCGCTCGCCGCGGCGGGCCGGGGAAGCGCGGCGCTGTTCCTCAACGCGCGCGGCGCGGCGCTGACCCGGCAGGGGGCGTGGGCGATCCTGCGGGCGGTGGCCGAGCGGGCCGGCCTGTCCGGGGCCATCTCACCGCACACGCTGCGGCACTCGTTCGCGACGCACCTCCTCGACGGCGGGGCGGACGTGCGGGTGGTGCAGGAGCTGCTCGGGCACGCGTCGGTGACGACGACGCAGGTGTACACCCTGGTGACGGTCGACAGGCTGCGCGAGATCTACGCGACCGCCCACCCCCGCGCCCGCGGCTAGCTGGTCCGCAACGATCCGCTCGCCGCAACGGCCCCACCCGCCTACCGCAACCGGCCACCCGCCGGCGCCCGGCACGCCGCGGCCGCCCACCCCGCCGCGGCCGCCTACCCCGCCGCCACCCCATAGCCGAAACGGACATTCGGGGAAACTGCGGCTACCGGCGTCCGTTGTATGGACGGAAGCCCCGAAAGTCCGGTTTCGGTCCACCGAGCCGGCGCACCGAAGGCAGCGGGCCTTCCTCGCCCGGGGAAGTGTGCTCAGGTGGCCCGCGCGATCGACTTGACAAGTCGATGAATTACATCTGCGCAACTTGCGACACGCCGTACACGCAGCGGAAGCGCGCAGGGTGATTGTTCGAGTGGTGTGTGCTGCCTACTGTTCGGGGCGCCGTCCCAGAAAGGCGTAGCGCTCATGAGCATGTCGACAAATCCATTGGTAGAGGGGCCGGAGTCCGACGGCCTCGAACAGACAGCGTTGGATTTGGCCTCGCTGGGGATCGTCGCTGCCCTCAAAAAGGAGCACGCCGGCCCCGATCTCCCGCAGATCAGCCCCAAGAAGCCGCAGCCCGTCGACGACCACGGGCCGGCCCGGGTCATCGCGCTCTGCAACCAGAAGGGCGGCGTGGGCAAGACCACGACCACGATCAACCTCGGCGCCGCGCTGGCCGAGGCCGGCCGCCGGGTCCTGCTGATCGACTTCGACCCGCAGGGCGCGCTCTCCGTGGGCTTGGGCGTCAGCCCGTACGAGCTCGACCTCACCGTCTACAACCTGCTGATGCAGCGAGGTGTCACGGTCGAGGACGTGCTGGTCAAGAGCAACGTCGCCGGGCTCGACCTGCTGCCGAGCAACATCGACCTGTCCGCGGCCGAGGTGCAGCTGGTCAACGAGGTGGCGCGAGAGCAGACGCTGCAGCGCGCGATCCGCTCCGTGATGGGCTACTACGACTACGTCCTCGTCGACTGCCAGCCGTCGCTCGGCCTGCTGACGGTGAACGCGCTCACCGCGGCGCATGGTGTCATCGTCCCGCTGGAGTGTGAGTTCTTCAGCCTCCGCGGGCTCGCGATGCTGATCGACACCATCGAGAAGGTGCGGGACCGGCTCAACCCCGACTTGGAGCTCGAGGGAATCCTCGCCACCATGTACGACGCTCGCACTGTGCACGCGCGGCAGGTACTCTCGCGGGTCGTCGAGGCTTTCGGGGAGAAGGTCTACGACACCGTCATCTCCCGCACCGTCAAGTTCCCCGAAACGACGGTGGCCGGGGAGCCGATCACGACGTGGGCGCCCGGGTCCGGTGGAGCCAAGGCGTACCGTTCGCTGGCCCGGGAGGTACTGGCGCGATGAGCCGAGAGGCGAAACTCCCCGGCGTCGCCGAGTTGTTCCGGCGCACCGGTACGTCATCCGAGCCGATCCTGCCGGCCGCGCCGGCGCCGGTTACGCCCCTGCCGTCGGCGCGGCGCGGCACCCGCCGCTCCACCGGCCGCGAACGCCACGACGAGAAGATCACCGTCTACGTCTCGTCCCAGGAGCTGCTCGACCTGGAGACCACGCGGCTCGCTCTCCGCGCGCACCAGGGCCTCGCCGTGGACCGCGGCCGGATCGTGCGGGAGGCCATCGCGATGGCCCTTCACGACCTCGAGGAGCACGGCGCCGAATCCGAACTCGTCCGCAGGCTCCGCGCGAGCGGTCGCTGAGGTGCTCTGGGCGCTCGGCCAGCCCGTCGCACTGGCAGGGCTCCTCGCGGGGTTCGCGTTGGCCGTGGTGCTGCGCGCGGTGGTGCAGCACGCCGTCGCCTCGCGGGGCCGCTTCGCCCGGCGGCACCGGCTCTTCCACCCGCGCCGGGACGTTGACGTCTTCGGCGCGGTCGCGGCGGTGCTCGGCGGCACGGGGTGGGGCCGCCGGGGGCCCGACGGTCCCGACGGGCGGCCGAGTACCGCGGTGCTGCTCGCCGGCCCGTTCGCCGTCCTGATCGCCTCGCAGCTCGCGTTCGGCGCGTACAAGGTGGCCGGGGATCCGCTGCTGCTGCAGCTCGCCAACGCCTCGATGGTGCTGCAGGGCGTCCCCGGCGATGCGGTGTCGCAACTGCTGCTCTCGTTCGCGGTCAGCCTGCTCTGCTTCGGGCTGCTCGCTCTGGTGCCGCTGCCGCCGCTGGACGGCTGGGGGCTCGTGGCCGGACGCGCCGGGCCGCGCCCGAGCCAGGGGTTCGCCAAGGCACAGCACTGGTTGGACGACCAGAACCTGGGCGTGGTGATCCTGCTGATCGGGCTGGTGATCCCGCTCGCCGCCGGGGCGCCACTGTTCCTGTTTCTGCTCGACTTCGTCACTGCCCCGGTCTTCGCGGCGTGGGCGTGACGGACCCGAGTGCCGGCGTGACCTGCCCGGCCGTGGCCTGCGCTACCGTCGAGAAGTGAACCTGGAACCACTGGTCGCCGCCGTGTCGGCGGCGCCGGACGCTGATGCCCCGGGCGAGAGCTCGCCGGTGGCCGACGCCGCGGTCGAGGTCTCGCCGGAGTCGACGATGTTCGGGCCGAACGCGAAGGGCGGCGCGTTCCAGGTCCGGCTGGACAACTTCGAAGGCCCGTTCGACCTGCTCCTGCAGCTGATCAGCAAGCACAAGATGGACGTCACCGAGGTGGCGTTGCACCAGGTCACCGACGACTTCATCGCGCACATCCGAGCGATGGGCAAGGAGTGGGACCTCGGTCAGGCCACCGAGTTCCTGGTGGTCGCGGCCACCCTCCTCGACCTCAAGGCTGCCCGCCTGCTCCCCGCTGCCGAGATCGACGACGAGGAGGACCTGGCGCTGCTCGAGGCGCGGGACCTGCTCTTCGCCCGGCTGCTGCAGTACCGCGCGTACAAGCAGGTCGCCGCGTTCCTCGCCCAGCGGGAGGCCACCGCCGGCAAGCGTTACCCGCGCTCGGTCAGGCTCGAGCCGCGGTTCGCCGAGGCGATCCCCGAGGTCCTGCTCGGCATCGGCGTGGAGCGCTTCGCCGAGCTGGCCGCCCAGGCGCTCTCACCGAAGCCGCCGCCCACGGTGTCGATCGACCACATCCACGCGCCGAGGGTCAGCGTGCGCGAGCACGCCGCGGTGCTGCGCAGCCGACTGATGCGCAGCGGCGCCGCGACGTTCCGGGGGCTCTGCTACGACTGCGGCGGGACGCTGGAGGTGGTCGCCCGGTTCCTCGCGCTGCTGGAGCTGTACCGGGAGGGCGTGCTCAGCTTCGACCAGGTCGAGGCGCTCGGGGAGCTGCACGTACGGTGGGTCGGCGGCGACGACGCGACCGGGAGCGACCTCGAGATCGACGAGTACGGCGAGGAGTCGGCAGACGCCGGCGGAGGGGGCGAGGCCGAGGGGCAGCGCGCCGAGTCGGGGGAGGACGAGGAGTGAACGACAAGCGCCAGACGGACGACGCCGAGCTCGGTCCGCTGTACCGGGTGACGTTTGTCGACCCCGACGAGCCGGCCGAGAACCCGGTCGCGCCCGCGGCGAGCGGTGCCCCGCCGACCACCGAAGATCCCGCGGCGGCCGCCGACGACGCGGAGCCCGCCGAGCCCGGGGCGGTCACTGAGTCCGCTAGGGCCGCCGAGCCCGCGGCGGTAGGTGAGCCAGCGCCGGCCGAGGCCGAGGAGCCCACCGAGCCGGTCGGGCCCATCGTCGGGGAGCCGGCGGAGGAGGAGGCCGCCGAGGTCGCGCCGAGCGGCAAGCCGGCACCGGTGCGGCTGCCGCTGGAGGAGCTCCGCCAAGCCCTCGAAGCGATCCTGCTGGTCGTCGACGAGCCGGTCGCCGAGGTGGTGCTCACCCAGGTGCTGGAGCGGCCGCGGGAGGAGATCGTAGCCGCGCTGGAGTCGCTCGCCGCCGAGTACACCGAGTCCGGGCGCGGCTTCGCGCTGCGCCGGGCGGCCGGTGGCTGGCGGCTCTACACCCGCGAGCAGTTCGCACCGTACGTCGAGAAGTTCGTCCTTGATGGCCAGACCGCGCGGCTCACCCAGGCGGCGCTGGAGACGCTGGCGGTCGTCGCGTACAAGCAGCCGGTGACCCGGTCGCGTATCTCCGCGATCCGCGGCGTCGCAGTCGACGGCGTCATCCGGACCCTGCTCAACCGAGGCATGATCGAGGAGTGCGGTGCCGAGCCGGAGACCGGCGCGCACCTGTACCGCACCACCACGCTGTTCCTGGAGAAGCTCGGCCTGGACAGCCTCGACGAACTCCCCGAGCTCGCCCCGCTACTACCCGATTTGGACTCCCTCGACGATGTCATCGCCCCGTCGTAAGAAGCTCTGGACCCCAACCGACCCGGGCCAGGAGGGCGAGCGGCTGCAGAAGGTGCTGGCCGCGGCGGGCCTGGGCTCGCGCCGCGCCTGCGAGGAGCTGATCGCCGCCGGCCGGGTGTCGGTGGACGGCGAGGTGGTGCGGACCCAAGGCCGCCGGGTCGACCCGAGGACCGCGGTGATCCACGTCGACGGATCGCGGGTGATCCTGGACGAGAGCCTCGTCTACCTGGCGTTCAACAAGCCGCGCGGCGTGCTGAGCACGATGTCGGACGAGCGCGGCCGGCTGTCGATCGCTGACTACGTGGCCGACCGCGAGCGGCGGGTCTTCCACGTCGGCCGGCTCGACGCCGACAGCGAGGGGCTGATGCTGCTCACCAACGACGGCGCGCTCGCGCACCGGCTCAGCCACCCCTCATTCGGGATCCAGAAGGTGTACCTGGCGGAGGTTCCGGGGCCGGTGAAGCATGACGTGAAGAAGCGGCTGCTCACCGGCGTCGAGCTGGACGACGGCCCGGTCACCGTCGACAAGTTCCGGGTCGTGGACAACCTCCCCGGCAAGGTACTGGTCGAAGTGGTGCTGCACGAGGGCCGCAAGCACGTTGTCCGGCGGCTGCTCGAAGAGGTGGGCCACCCGGTGTCGAAGCTGGTCCGCACCGCGATGGGCCCGATCCAGCTCGGCTCGCTCAAGCCCGGCAAGATCCGCCGGCTCAGCCGTCCCGAGGTCGGGTCGCTGCACAAGGAGGTCGGGCTCTAGCGGTTGGGCCAGCACGGATAGGCTCGTCCGCGGGCGGCGGCGAAGGGACAGGTGTGGCGGTACGGGCTTTGCGCGGGGCGATCCAGGTGGACGCCGACGAGCGGGACGCGATCCTCAAGGGCACGACCGAGCTGATCACCGCGGTGCTGGAGCGCAACGAGATCACGTCGGACGATCTGATCAGCGTGGTCTTCACCGCCACCCCGGATCTCACCGCCGAGTTCCCGGCGTATGCGGCGCGGCTGCTCGGCTTCACCGACGTACCGCTGCTCTGCGCCACCGAAATCGCGGTGCCCGGCTCCATGCCGCGCGTGCTGCGGCTGCTCGCCCACGTAGAGACCGACAAGAGCCGAGCCGAGCTGCACCACGTCTACCTGCGTGGCGCCGCGGCGCTCCGCCGCGACCTCCCGCAGTAGCGCGGTTCGCTTCGAGCGACCGTGGCCAGGCATGATGGAACAGAAGCAGTCGAAGGAGACAGCGTGAGCCCGCACCCCGCAGAGCCGGTGGCCGCCCCCTTCACGGGAGTGGTCGCGGTGGACGGACCCTCCGGCTCGGGGAAGTCGACGGTCTCCCGCCGTCTCGCCGCCGCCCTCGGCGCGCGCTACCTCGACACCGGCGCCATGTACCGATCGTTGACCTGGGCCGTGCTCGAGGCCGGTATCGACCCGCGCGACAGCGATGGCGTGATCAAGGTGCTCGGCGCCGCCGAGCTGGCGATCACCACCGACCCGGCCGGAGTCACCGTGACCGTGGACGGCCGCAACGTCGACACCGAGATCCGTGGCCCTGCGGTCACCGCCGCGGTCAGCGCCGTGTCTGCGGTGCCGGCAGTCCGAGCCGAGCTGGTGACGCGGCAGCGCGCGATCATCGGCGCCGGCGGGATCGTCGTCGAGGGGCGCGACATCGGCACGGTCGTCGTCCCGGATGCCGATCTGAAGGTCTTCCTCACCGCCTCCGCGGAGGCCCGCGCGCAGCGCCGCAGCGCTGAGCAGCCCGCCGCCGACGTGGTCGCGACGCAGGCCGAGCTGGCCCGCCGGGACGCGTTCGACAGCTTGCGGAAGGCGAGCCCGCTGGTGCAGGCCGAGGACGCGGTTGTACTGGATACGACGGAGCTGGGTATCGACCAGGTCGTGGAGAAGCTGCTGGGGCTGTTGCCCGCCGGGCGCCGGCCGTGAGCCGGTCCGGTGCCGGCGAGCCGCGCTG
>Ga0126306_10001718_pt1 | contig 11873 bp, 36 predicted proteins | sample Plot27_FD_92592 | JGI IMG/M metagenome (GOLD analysis project Ga0126306, IMG submission 92592) | Serpentine soil microbial communities from UC McLaughlin Reserve, CA, USA - Plot27 | ecosystem: Environmental > Terrestrial > Soil > Grasslands | place: USA: UC McLaughlin Reserve, Lake County...
CGGCTACGGCCGCTTCCGCCTCCTAGGAAGGAGCGACCACGATGGCGAGAACTAGGAGCAAGACGCGCAAGGCGCAGGAGGCGGAGATGCTCATGCCGCCCGACGAGCATCACCACGATCCGCGCGTGGCCGCTCGGTACGCCGATCAGAACGCGAGGATCGCGAACCTGCGGGACTCGAAGGTCGCGCTCGCGCGGCTCGTGCAGAAGCTCGCTACGGGCAACCTACACCGGAGCGAGCGGAGCACCATCATCCGCGAGCGGGACGAGGTCGCGCGGCGCATCCGCGAGGTCGAGAAGGACATCGCCGGGTTCGAGGAAGCGGCGTCGCAGTCATGATGCAGCTAGCGAGTGACGCGTTCGTCGTAGTGTTCGTCGTGCTCACCCTGTTCGTCCTGTACGGCAGGGTGAGCGAGATCATCGAGCAGATCAAGGGAGGCCAGTGGGATGACTGATACGATCGTCATGCAACCGAAGAAGAAGCACCGTGTCCGCAAGCCTGCGAAGTTCGGCGGCAAGTGCACAAGTCCGGGCGGGCAGTCAAGCACGCGGTACCGCAAGAAGCATCTCCTCGCGTACGGCATGCCGGGCACTCCGAACGGCGTGTGCATTATTCCGTCCGGTGGGCGCGACAAGTGCCAGTGCGGAGGATGCGGGCCGAAACGGGCGCAGTCATGAGCGCGCCATTCTGGACGGAGGAGGCGAAGGAGTTGTCGGCACGCTCCTCGCTCGCGGTGCGCGCCGTGCGGCACGGTCACCTGAACGGGTGGGACGCGCTCGCGGCCGTCATCACGGGAAGGCCGGACGACCCGGCGTACATGGAGAAGATCCGCGAGGAGGCCGAGCGCATCGGCGACGGGTTCCAAGAGCCGAGCGTAGTGCGGGCGACGACGCATCGCGATCGTCAGAAGGCGCGCTACCACGGCGACCCGGAGCACCGCGAGCGGCATCTTCAACGGTGCCGCGACCGGCGGAAGTCGGCAGAGTACCGGGCACGCGAGCGCGAGCGTGCGGCACGGCGGCGCGCGGAGCGGAAGGAGGCGTCGTGAATAGGGCGGAGGATCGCCTCAAGGAGGCGATGGCGGAGGCGATCGTTGGCGTGGTTAGGCAGGCAATCAGGGACGCGTTCATCGTCGGGTACGGCGCGGGCATGCGGCGCGCGCCGAAGGACGGGCTGTGGACGGAGCGCGACATAGCTCGTATGCACGAGATCGCCGACGAGTACATGGAGGAGAGGTAGTCCGAGTGAGCCGGATGCTCGACCCGTCGGTGCCCGTCGCCGGTCGCGTGTGGTACTGCGGCCGGTGGCGGACTCCGGCGCAGGCGGAGAAGCGGCGCGCGCAGATGCGCGCCTACCTCGCCCTGCGCTACACCGACCCGGAGTTCCGACAGCGCGACCGGGATCGACAGGCGGAGGTTCGCCGGGCACGCGGCGCGAAGCCACGTAAGGTCGCTCAGCGTCAACGCGAGGCCGCGCGGGCTAGGACTCGCATCAAGACCATCGAGCGCCGCAGGGCGGCGGAGGCGAAGCGAGAGCTACCGTCTCGCCGAGCGCCTGCGGACGTGCGCGCGGCGTGGCGCGACGCGGACGAGAACTCGATCATCCGGCGGAAGTTCCCGACGATGGCCGCGCTCGATGCGTCCGCTCGTCGCGGCGACTTCGACGGAGCGCGCTAGGGTTCGTGTCGTGATCGCGTTGCTCATCATCCTTCTCGGCCTCGTACTCATGGCCTTCGTCGGCATGAACGCGGCCGTAGCGATCATCCTCCTGATCGGCGTCGTGCTCGTCATCGCCGACATTCTCATCGCTTCGTGATGTGCTGGCACGATCGTACGAACTACCAGCGCGGCGCGGACTTGGAGCGCAAGGCCGCGAGCACCCTGCTTCACGACTACGGCGCGCTCCTCGTGGTGCGCGCGGCCGGGTCGCACGGCAAGGCCGACCTCGTTGCGCTGTTCGAGCCGGACGTGATCTCGTGGCACGCAGACGCCGATGTCGCCGCTCCGCACGTGTGGCTAGTGCAGGTGAAGAAGGACGCGCGGCTACCGGCCGAGGAACGAGAGGCGCTCCTACAGATCGCGGCGGAGACGGCCACGGTGCCGGTGCTCGCGTACGCTGTGCGCGGGCAGGGCGTCAGATTCGCAGTGGTGATTGAGGAGGGCGGTTGCATGCCGCTCGCCATCCCTACGATCAAGGAGGACTAGATGCGCGGAGAGCGCGACATCAACAAGCTACCGAAGTGGGCGCAGCAGAAGATCGAGCGCCTAGAAAATGATCTCGCGTATGCGAAGGAGAGGCTCACGGCCGGGCCGGAGAACTCCAACACGTTCGCCGATCCGTACGGAGATCCTCGGCCGCTCGGCGAGGGCACGGCGATCGAGTTTCATCTCGGAGGCGCAGATGATCGACACAAGCGTATCCGCGTCAGGATCACCGAGCGCGGGTGGCTTGACATCAACGGAGGAGACATGCTCATCGTGCGTCCGAACGCTAGCAACTCGATCGAGGTCAAGTCGGAAAGGTGGTCGGCGTGAGGACGGCGTTCATACTGGCGACGCAGCGCCACGCGGGCGACGGCGCGAAGGCGGGTACCGCACTGCGGGCCTCCGGCTACCGGGTGATTGACCCGTACGAGATTCCCGGCGTCCCGCCGATCGAGCTACTCGAAGCCTGTGATCTCGTGGTGACCGTCACCGACGAGACGGCCGTACTCGGTTCGGAAGTGATCCGGCAGACGGAAGTGCTCCGGTACGCGGAGCGCGCAGGGATGCGGGTGTGTCATATCGACACGCTCGTTCCGGCGTGGCGGCAGGTGGCGGCATGATCGTCACGATCTCCGTCCTCGTCATCGCGCTCTTGATCGGGTACATCGCGCTCTGCGCGAGCGTGATGACCACGCGGCTCGCGTCGATCAACCTCGCGCTCGCCACGTCGTCGGCCGTGCAACTCGCCTACCTCAAGCACTCGGAGGACGAGGCGATGGTCATGGAGGCGACGGCGATACAGATCATGGTGAACGCGCTCTCGGGCGTCCAGGCGAAGATCGAGCCGGGAGTCGAAGGCGAGGTAGAGCGGTCATGATCATCGGACTCACCGGGAAGAAGCGGCACGGTAAGGACACGACCGGCGAGATCCTCGTCCGCGAGCACGGGTACACGCGGCTCGCGTATGCCGACGCGCTCAAGCGCTCGGCGGCGGCGGTGTTCGGGATCGACCCGGCGAAGTGGGACGAGTGGAAGATCGCGGACGTGGCGATCGAGATCGTGGACTACGCGGACGAGCGACGCCGGCTCACCGGCCCGATCTCGGCGCGCCAGTTCTTGCACCGGTCCGCCACCGAGGCGCACCGCGAGATCTTCGGCGACCCGTTCTGGCTCGACGTGATCGAGCGCGAGTTCGACCGCCAGATCAGACTCGCGGGCGGGCGGCGGAAGGCGAAGCTCGTGGTCACCGATGTCCGCTTCGACAACGAGGCCGACCTCGTGCGGGAGTACGACGGCATCATCGTTGAGGTCTACCGGCCGCAGGTCGTGGACGCGGGCGACACGCACGCGAGCGAGCAGTTGCCAGAAGCGGACATGATGCTGTGGAACGGCGAGGACATCGAGGCGCTCCGCGAGCGGATCGCGGCACGTGAGCGCATCGGGTGGGACGCCGCGCCGGGAGTAGTCCTATGAGGCCGAGCGTCTACCTCGCAGGGCCGATCACCGGCCGCACGTATGACGAGGGTGCGGAGTGGCGCGTCGACGCGTTCAACACGTTCTACGTGCGCGGCATCGACGCGTTCTCGCCGCTCCGCATGAAGAAATACCTACGCGCCTTCGGCACGCTCGAAGGCAAGGATCAGGACGGGCAGTACGCCTATGCGGGCGCGCACCCACTCTCGTCCGACAAGGGCATCATGGCGCGCGACCGGAACGACGTGTCGCGCCGCGACATGGTGCTTGCGAACTTCCTCGGATGCGGAGAGCGCATCTCGATCGGGACGTGTGTCGAGATCGGGTGGGCCGACGCGGCGCGCAAGCCGATCGTCCTCGTGATGGAGGACGACAACGTCCACCGGCACGCGATGATCGAGGAGGCCGCAGGGTTCCGTGTGCACACGATGGAAGAAGCGATCGAGATCGTGACAGCGGTACTCTTGCCGTCGTAGCGCCGAGCGGACGCGCGCGGCGCGGTACGATGAGACGACCAACGACCGAGGAGAACTCGAACATGGCGAAGCAGAATCTAGGAGGACACGAGCTACTCGTCTGGACGGCCACGCACTACGCGCCCGGCGAGCCGGTGTGCATCGGTGCCGACGCGTACGGTTCGCTCGGCGTCGAGTTGTACATCAAGGACGGCGCGATCGTGGGAGTAGTCGTGTCGAGCGACGACGAGATCAAGGCGAAGGTCGGCTACCTTCCCGTCGAGATCTACGACGAGGGCTAGGCGTGGCACCCACGAGGACGACGTACACGTCCGGCCGGAAGTACGTGTGGCCGGAGAGGAAGCCGCACGAACTGATCGTACCGAGCGTGACCACGATCATCGGCGGAGGACTCCCGAAGCCGTTTCTCGCGCCGTGGAACGCGAAGATGGTGGCGACGTTCGCAGTCGAGCACCGCGAGTCTTGGGCCGACCTGCCGCACGACGCCGCGATCGACATGCTCAAGCGCTCGCCGTTCCGGCACACGAAGAATCGGGCGGATCAGGGCACGATCGTTCACAACGCGCTCGACGCACACGCGGCCGGACTGACGCCGGAGGAGATCCCGACGCCGAAGGATCGCGCACTCAAGAAGCAGATCGAGGGTGCGCTACAGTTCCTCCGCGACTTCCAGGTCGCGCCGATGCGCACCGAGGCGACGATCTTCTCGCGCAAGCACAAGTACGCCGGGACGACCGACCTCATCGGAGGCGTCACGTTCCCGCCGGAGATGCTCATCGCGCCGCAGGAGGCGCGGTGCATCATCGACTACAAGACCGGCAAGGCGATCTACGACGACTTCGCGCCGCAGTTGATCGCGTACTCCTTCGGCGACTTCATCGCCACGAAGGAGGGCATCGAGATCCCGATGCCGAAGATCGACTACTGCATCGTCGTCCGGCCGAAGCGCCGTGGCGGCTACGAGGCCAAGATCTACGAACCGACGAGGGACGTGTTCGACCTGTTCCTCGCGGTCAAGGTCGTCAGCGAGCGCGACGACGCGATCGCCGGTGCCGAGGTCGGGCACACGCTCGTCGGCCCGGACGAGGGAGAGGAATGATCCACGAGGCGCGTGTCAAGCTACCGCCGAGCACACTGCACCGCATCGCGCTCCGCACCGAGCAGGACGTAGCGAGCGACGCGGTCATCCTCGGCATCCGCTCCGACAGCGCGGAGTCCGTGAAGGAGTGGCTGAAAGGGATGCGCGACGAGTGCGACCTCGTGCTCAAACAGATGGAGGAGAGTCCGTGAGGAACCCGACCACCTGCCTACCGCGCCGGTGGCGCATGACCAAGGAGGAGGCGCTCACCATCGAGACGATGGCGGGCATGGCGGCGCGTCGGCTCAAGGTACTGCGCTCGGTAGCGGGCTACGGTCGAGAGAACTCCTACTACCCGATCACGATCCACGACATCGACCACGTGAACGATCTGATCGGCGCGTTCGATGCGCTGAGGGAGGAGTACCCACGATGAGCGTCAAGCCACTTCCGGTCGGCCACTACCTGCAACCGCACGACAAGCGACCGAGCACGCCGGGCAAGATCAAGCGGTACCTCCGCGCGCTCCGGCGCACGCCGGTCGCCGACGATCGCTACCCGGAGACCGACCGGGCCGAGAAGCTCGTGACGCTGCACAAGGCGCGCACGCGGAGGCGGGCGAGGAATCGGGTCGCGAAGCAGTCGAGGAAGCGGAATCGGTGAAGCGATGTCCGGGATGCGATCAGCGGAAGGAGGCCGACGAGTTCTACCCGGAACCGACGGACACGATCACCGGCCTCTCGGCGCTGTGTCGCGCCTGCATCGCGCGGAAGCGCGCGCGGCCGAAGAAGCGCAACATCAAGGGATGGCGCACGACCTCTCCGTCGGGACTCGAAGGTGAGGTCTTGAACGTGCGCGAGGACACCGGCGAGATCGTGGTGAGGTTCCGAGGTTCCCGTACAGTGGTGCTACCGATGAAGGAGGAATCATGATCTTGAGCATGCGGCTAGAGGGCGCACTGCACCGACTCAGCGTCGAGCTTCGTCACGTCGAGTACGGGAGCGTGCACACGATCTTCGGCTCGGCCGCGATGGCGATACGCGGCATCTTGCCACGCGATCCCGGTGACATCGACATCATGCTCCCTCGCGTCACGTGGGCCGGACTCATGGCGCGCGGGTGGCGGGTCGAGACTCCGGCGGCGGGTGACCCTCCGCTGCTCACGCTTGACGCGCCGATCCCGGTGCACGCGTTCTACGACTGGAACGATGAGCACGTCCATATGAACGTCGAGCAAGTTCTCGCCGAGGGCGAGAAGCGCGTCGTCTCGATCCACGGTAGGCCGATCGCGTGGCGGCTCGCGCCGCTTGAAACCCTGCTCCATCACAAGCAGGAGGCGATGGCGTGGGAGGGATCGGACAAGGCGCTAGAGCCGGGCAAGTTCGACCGGCACCGCGTCGACATCGAGATTCTGCGCTCGGAGATCGCTCGGCGCGGCGTGACGAGCATGATCTCACGGAGCAATCTGCCGTGAGCGGCGTCGTGCAGTCAGCGACGTACCGTGAGGGATGGACGGCGGGAGTCAACCAGGCGATCATCGAGCTAGAGGCGCGCGCCACTGTGGCCGAGCGGGTGGAACTCAAGCCGTTCGCCGACTTCCTGCGCGCTCTTGCGAACGAGCTTCGCGCGGTGCGGGACTCATGACGATCACCACGACCGAGATCCTCTCGGCGCTCGCGGCCACCGGCGAGACGCGAAAGCAGTGGGAGGCGCGCATGCTGCTCGAAGCGCTCGACCGCGCCGGGTACCGCATCGTGAAGAAGCCGGATCTACTCGAAGTCGGCAAGCCCGGCACGCGGCCGTCGTGATGAAGCCCGGACGCGAACGGTGAGGGCGGCATGCGTCCGGTGCGGGCGGACGACCGAAGCGCGCGACGCCGTGTGCGACGACTGCAAGAGCCGCGTGAACCCGCAGGCGTCGCCGTACTGGGAGACGAAGTGGCGTCAGCGGTCGGCGGAGTTCCTCTCGAAGAATCCGTGGTGCGTGCTGTGTGAGGCCGAAGGCAAGCGCGCGGGCGTGCCGTTGCAAGCGAAGGCGACCGTGGCTGACCACTACCCGCACACGCGGAAGGAGCTTCTCGCGCGCGCCATCTCCGACCCTGACGAGGAGAGGTACCTCCGTCCGCTCTGCGCGCCGCACCACGCAAGCCACGGGCGGCGGAGTAACATGCGGTTCACCAACGATTCAGCCTAGGAGGTTGAGCATGGAGGACGTAAGCAAGTCGGAGGCGATCGACGCGCAGAACGCCGAGGTCGCCGCTCAGCGGCAGGCCGAGGGTGGGCGCGGGATGCCGACGCCGGTCGACCACGAAACGAACCTGACACCGACGCCAACCGGGCGCACGATCGACGGCGAGGTCGAGCCGATCGTCGTCAAGATGGGCGACGGGCCGGGCGAGTCCAACAAGCTCGCGGTCGCGATCGCCGAGCACTTCGGCACCACGCCGGAGGCGCTCACGGGCTTCGTGGCGGCGGTCGAGTACGGCAACGAGCAGGGCGTCACGCTCTCCTCGGTGTGGTCGCTCGGAGTGCCCGCGTGGCGGCTCCGTTCGTTCGCGGCTGAGCTACAGAAGCATCTCGATCAACTCGACAAGGCGTAGCGATGGCGACCGCCACGACCAGGACGGCAGATGTCACCTACGTCCTCGAACTCAACGAGGCGGAGGCGCTGTACGTACACGCCGCGTTGCTCCATGCGACGCCGGGCAAGAACTCTCCTATCTACGACGACGGCAGTCAGGATGATCCGGTGTACGAGGCGATTCACGACGCGCTCACCGAGATCAAGGGAGGGCAGTTCACGAGCGCAGGCCACGCCATCACCGGCGCGAGCGTCTAGCGATGGCGATCAACATGAACCGCACGTTCGTTGGAATCACGACGAAGCTGACCGAGTTCGCCGAGCGCAAGAACTACCGACGCTCTCCCGACGTGCGCATCTCGTACGAGAACACCGAAGGGAAGCAGGTGGTCGAGACCATATGCCCATACGGCGCGCGCGTCCTCTCGAAGGCGCTCGCGGAGATGGCCGACCTCGCCGACCCGCCGAAGAAGCGGCGGTAGCGTGGCCGGGCATCACAAGGTGCGCTCGTTCTACTACACGGAGCGCGCGGCCGATCGTGGCGTCACTCTGCCGGATGACTGGAAGCCGGTGGAAGTGGAGCACCTTGCCGACGGGCAGGTCAGAATCACGGCCTCGCTGTGGGTGAAGGACTGGCCGAAGCGCGCGCCCGAAGATCGGACAGGTGAGGTCGGGTGAGCCGGGCACCGATCAACCCGCATGCGCACTGGTTCGCTCGGGAGCGCGCGGCGTGTCCGGGTGACCCGGACGGGCACCTATGGGTCTTGCGGCAGCGCACACGGTGGGAGGAGGAGCGGCCGACCTCGTGGGACTGGCGATGGGTCGCGCTCGGGCTACTCACTCCGCCGATCGGGTGGTTCATTCTCCTGATCGTCCTGTTCGAGACCGAATACATGGGCGTCGGGTGGATCGATGAGTGGTACTGCACGCGGTGCCGTCAGTTCGAGACCACGCGCGCGCGGACGGGAGAATAGGTAGATGGCCGGAACTCCGACATACGTGCTGTGGACATGGCGTGAGGGCAAGTTGTACCCGTCGAAGGGCGCGGCCGAGGATCGCCTCAAGGAGTGGAAGGCCGAGTACGAGGAGCGAGGGTGGTCGGTCACCGGCTCAGTGTCAGGTGGCAGCCTCATCGCCTACGCGCCCGACTACGTGATCGAGGAGCACTGGAAGCTACCGTCGCGCGAGTCGCCGTACCCGAACCCTCGCGTGCACGCCTGCGCGATGCGATCGGAGACCACGCGGGTTGTGCTCGACCTCGCGGACGGCACGTCGCGGCGCTCCGACGATCCCGGAGACCCGAACGCATGAAGCTCCTCGCTGTCATGGTGGCGGCGTACATCGCTCTCCTCGTCCTCGTGGCCGTCGCGGTATCGGCCACGACCTCGCGACTGCTCGATCGCAACACGACGAACGAGCGCCTGTACACGACGCGCGGCGCGGCCAAGGTCACGTGGCGCGGCGGCAAGGCGACGCTGTGGAACGCGATCAACGCGCGCCTCGTGCAGGACGCCAACGGCGACCGCATCCCTGACCGGCCGCAGGTCGAGTTCAAGAAGGACTACTCCGCACGCACGTACGGCGGCGCGAGCGTCTGCCGACGGTACACCGGCCCGGCGGTGCCGCTAGCGGTGCGGAAGTGCACCGCGCCGGACGGAACGTGGTGGACGGTACAGAAGTGGCGGCGGCTCAAGGCCAACCTCGGCGGGCGCACGGCACCGGCGGAGTTGTGGCCGTCACACTTCACCGGCGCGACAGCGAAGTTCGTAGACGTTGCCATCGCGGGCACCATCCTCACCGGCCGCTACACCTATCGAGGCGTCGGTGTTCACGGACTGAGGACGACCTCGGCGGGCGTGCCGCTCGACGCGTACGGACGGAACATCTACTTCGACGTGTACAACTCGCCGACGTATGGGTCGGGATGGGCGCGCGAGATGAGCTTCGTCGCGCAGATCCCGGACGGGCAGTTCCGCTACGCCATCCGCTCGAAGAAGGCCGAGCGCTACCGCGTGTGCGCGCTCGGGCCGGGCGTCACGCCGATCGTCTGCTACTCATGGACTTGACACCGGCCGACGGCGTCTGTAGGGTGAGTCCATCAAGTCAAGCGAGCAAGGAGGCACCATGTTCACCGAAGCGACCAACTCCCTTCCCTTCACCAACTCGGACACGCACGCGCTCGTAGTTCGGACGCGATGGTGCGGGCGCGACGTGCTCGCGCGGCTGTACACCTTCCGCTCCTACGGCCTCGCGCTCGCAGCGTGGTCGGCGGTGGCGGGCGACGATCTCGACACTCCCTTCGCAGTGCGGTCGGTCGAAGATCCCGACGTGGTCGCCACCGGCGTCCCGACGGCGCAGTTCGTCCGGTACGGCACGGTCGCCGGTGCGGTGGCTCGTTGGCTCCGAGAGGAGGAGCGGGCCACCGTGCGCGCCATCCTCAAGACGGCCAACCACAACGACACGTTCGATAGCCTCGTCGCCCAGGCGAAGGACTCGCTCTCCGCCCGTGGATACATGCCGGAGCGATGGGCGGTACAGGACGCGCTCAAGACCTACGTCGTCATCGGCCGGGTTCCGGGCACGCGGCGCGCGTACTTCTTCCGCAAGGGCGCGGCGCGCCTGTATGACGTGAGGGTCGACGGCAATCGCCTCGCTCAGACCACGCTCGCGCTCGACGCTCCGTTCAAGTTCCTGACCAACCCGAAGGAGGCATCATGATCGGCATCCTCGTAGGACTACTCTGGCTTCTGATCTTCTTGTGGATCTTCACGAGCGTCTCGCCGCTCGTCCTCGGCATCACGATCATCTTCTTCGGCGTCGTGCTCGTCGGCACTGGTATCTTCTCGGCGCTCCGCGACCCGAAGCCGCCGGAGGACGAGGGTCGGTACCCTCGCGGGTGCCCGTGATCCGGCGACCGAACATTCCAACGGCGCTCACGGAACGCGAGGCCGACGCCTTGCACGGGATGGCAAAGGGCCGCGTGGTCGTGGAGATCGGGTCGCTCCTCGGCTTCTCGACCGTCGTCATGGCGAAGTCGGCGAAGGTCGTGTACGCGATCGACCCGCACGAGGGCTACCCGGCCGGAGATCCTCGGCCGACGTATGAGACGTTCATCCGCAACCTGCATCGGTACGACGTGCGCGACCGCGTAGTTTCAGTCCGACGGCGTGTGCAGGACGTACCGTTCGCGGCCAAGTTCGCCGAGCTTGCGTTCATCGACGCGAGTGGGAGGTTCGAGGATACGCTTGACTCCATCCTTGCCTGCGACGACTGGCTAGAACTCGGCGCGCCACTGTGCGTCCACGACTACGGCCTCTCGAAGTGGCCGGGCGCGAAGCAGGCGGTCGACGCGTGGTCGCGGATCAAGGAGCGTCCGTTCACGTTGGTCGACACGATGGCGGTGTTTCGATGACAGGCGACTTCAAGTACATCTCGGTCACGCCGCTTCTCCCGCTCGTGCTACCGAGGAACGTGCAGAAGGGCGACACGCTCAAGATCGAGCACGAGGATGGAGAGTGGGAGACCAAGATCGAGCGCGACGGAACGGTCGAGGCCGTGATCGTCATCCGATGCCGGACGATTCTGCCGGTGTACACCGACTACTAGAGGAGGAGGCATGAGGGAAGTACGAGTCAAGTGCACGTGGGAGAGCACGCATACGATCGAAGTGCCGGAGGACTCCGGCCCGTTCCGGTCGGACGATCTCGAAGGACTCCTAGACGCTAGCGATGAGGACGTGGACGCTCGCACGGCCGAGCTAGTGGACTGGGACGTACGAGACCCGAAGCGATGAGCAGTCGCACGATCTACCTATGGTGCCTCGTGGCCGTGTTCGGCTTCTGGATCATCGTCGGCGAACTGGCGATCCACGTCGTACCGTGGCTACTTGACACCGTCCGGTGACGCCTGTAGGGTGAGTCCATGATCGAGACCACGACAGGAGGTTCCCGCATGACCCGCACCGACACGCACCGCCCGTCCGTCCTTGACCCTGCCGAGTACACCGAGGTCGGCTCGTTCGACGCGCACTGGGAGGACGGCTACGAGGAGATCGAGCCGGAG
>Ga0126306_10001720_pt1 | contig 11861 bp, 9 predicted proteins | sample Plot27_FD_92592 | JGI IMG/M metagenome (GOLD analysis project Ga0126306, IMG submission 92592) | Serpentine soil microbial communities from UC McLaughlin Reserve, CA, USA - Plot27 | ecosystem: Environmental > Terrestrial > Soil > Grasslands | place: USA: UC McLaughlin Reserve, Lake County...
AGACAGCCGGAGCGCTCCGACTGGGGAGGAGGAAGTTCCCCCGCCGGTGCGGGCGTCGAGGGGTCGCCGGGGGGAGCCCGGTGGCCGACTGTTGTACCGACGACTCGTGCGCCCCGAGCCGGATTCGAGTGCAGCCGAACAGCTGGGTCGTGGCCGCGATCCTGTCTGCGCTCGGGCCCGAGGAGGCTGTGCCTGACCTGCTCGGGGGCGCCAAGGGGCCTTGGGCGTTCGGGCTCGCCGCCGCTGTTGGCATCCTGCTCTACGTCTGCGAAGGGGAGGAAGTTCCCCTGACAGTCGGCCTCCTCGCCGCCGGCCTCGGTCCCGGCCCGTCGCTCAGTTCCTGCTGGACTCGGTCGGGACCTGCGTCCCGACGCTGCTGATGTCGCGAGGCATCCTCGGCGAACGCGCGACGGCGTTCTACTTCGCGTTCTGGATCGTGTTCGCCATCGGCGCCGGCGCCAGCTACCAGAGCCTTGTCTGAGGCTCCTCGTCACCTCACTGGCGCGCATACTGGCGCGCCCCCGCCCTTGAAAGGAGAAAACCGTGCATTCTGCCGGGCTTCCTGAGCACCGCCACGGGGATTCGAACCCCGGTTTCCGCCGTGAGAGGGCGGCGTCCTAGTCCCCTAGACGATGGCGGCTCGCTCGGTCGGCGATTGTAGCGACGCCTCGCGCGGCGGCCCGGCTGGCGGGGTATGCTTGCGCGGTTCATCGGCCGGTGGTCAAGGGAAGTCCGGTGCGAAGCCGGCGCGGTCCCGCCACTGTGAACGGGCGCTGATTCGTCGCTGAGGCCACTGGGGTGCCAACGGCATTCCGGGAAGGCGCGGCGTTGAGCCCAAAGCCAGGAGACCTGGCCCCGGTCCGAGCCATACGACCCTCGAGGAAAGGGTGGCCACATGACCAAGTGCATCCGGGGCGGGCTTCCCGTCGCCCTTGCCGTTCTCGCCGTCTGCGCCCCTGGCGCGGGCGCTGCTCCCGTGCCGGTGAGCGTTCGAGTCGAAGGCCTGACGAGCACGATCTTCGACGGCCCCGTCGCGACCGACGCCCAGAGCGTGACCACGCCGTCGGGCGGCACCAACCCGTGCGACGGCACGGCCAGCGGCGATGGGCTCCCGCCGGGGCCGACGGCCACGGGCGCGCTCGACGACGCCGCCGCCCTGGGCGGCTTCGGCTGGGACGGCACGTACGGCGACTTCGGCATCCAGGACTACTTCATCTCCCGCGTGGCGGACGAGACCGCCGACCCCGCCAGCGAGTTCTGGTCGCTCTTCATCGACCGCAAGACGTCCGACCTGGGCGGCTGCCAGAAGCGCGTCGCCGCCGGCCAGGAGGTCCTGTGGGCGCGGGTGTCCTTCACCGGCCCGACCATGATCCCGCTGGAGCTCCGCGGCCCCGGCGTCGCGACCACCGGCCAGCCGGTGAACGTTCAGGTCGTGGACGGCGAGTCCGGCGCTCCCCAGGCCGGCGCCACCGTTCAGGGCTCTGCCACCGGCAGCGATGGCGTGGCCACGGTGACCTTCGCCGACGCCGGCGTCTACAGGCTCAAGGCCGAGAAGCCGGGGGCGATCCGCTCGAACGCGCTCGTCGTCTGCGCGGACCCGCCCGGCGCCGCGCCGTGCACCTCCACGGACAGGGTCGCGCCGACCGTGACCGTGAGGCTCCCCGGCAGGCGCCTCGCCAGCGAGCGCGGCCGCTCGCGGACCATGCTCATCTCCTGGCAGGCCGACGACGCCGCCGGGGCCGGCGTCTCGCACTACGCGGTGGACGTGCGTGAGCCAGGCGGCGAGTGGAGGCCCGTCGTCGAGCGCACCACGCTCACGGGCGTGCACTTCCGCGGCCAGTCCGGCCACGCCTACCAGTTCCGGATCACGGCGGTCGACCGGGCCACGAACCGGACGTCGATCGAGACCGATCCGGTCCTGCTCCCGGTGGACGACCGCGACCGCGGCCTGTGGCGCTTCTCGCGCGGCTGGAAACGGTTGCGCAGCGAGGCCGCCTGGGGTGGCACGGTGATGCGGGCGAGCGACGAGGGCGCCACGGCCACGTTCCGCTTCGACGGGCAGGGTGTGTCGCTGCTCGGCCGGAAGCTCCCCAAGGGCGGGCGGCTGCGGGTGACCGTCGACGGGCGGAGCAGGGCGCTGCGGCTGCGCGGCAGCACCGCTCCGCGGAGCGTGCTGTGGACGAGCCGCAGGCTGCGCGACGGTCGCCACCGGCTGCGCGTCCGGGCGCTAGGCGGCGGCTCGGTCGAGCTCGACGCCGTGGTGCCATGGCCGTGAGGCGCGTGCTTGTGATCGTCGCCGCACTGGCCGCGCTCGCGCCAGTGGGCGGGGCGCAGGCGGCGCCGCCGCAGGTACGCCAGATGGTGGTCTTCCGTGACGGCGCGGCCGTGGCGACCACCGTGTCCACGCGCGCCGCGCGCGTGCGCGTGGGAGGCCGGCGCTGCACCGCGGGCGACGCCACCCCGCTGGCGGCGCTGGTGCGCAGCCGGCCGGGCCGGGTCCGCCTGCACGACTTCGGCAGCTGCTCGCGACGGGCACGCGACGGCGGTGGCCTGTTCGTGGAGGCCATCCGCGGGGAGGCCAATCGCGGCCAGGACGGGTGGGTCTACAAGGTCGGCAACAGGGCGGCCACCGCTGGGGCGGCCGACCCGAGCGGCCCGTTCGGTCGCGGCCGCCTGCGGGCGGGCCAGCGCGTGACCTGGTTCTACTGCCGGCTGCGTGAGGGCGGCTGCCAGCACACGCTGGGGCTCAAGGTCCGCGCCGAGCCCGGCGCCCTCGTGGCCACCGTGCGCGGCTACGACGACGGGGGCAAGGGAGTGCCGGTCCAGGGGGCCACGGTGAGCGCCGGCGCCGCCACGGCCGAGACCGACGCCGCGGGCACGGCAAGCCTCCCTCTCGGGCCCGGCAGCTACACCGCCGTCGCGGCCAAGTCGGACCTGGTCCGTTCGTTCGCGGAGCGCGTCGAGGTGCCGTGAGGCGGACGCTCTCCGCACTGCTCGCCGCGGGCCTGTTCGCCGGCTGCGGCCTCGGCGCCGGCGAGGAGCGCGAGGGCGGCGCCCAGTTGCGCGTGACCCGTGACTTCGGGCACGCCGAGCTGGGCGCCGCGCGCACGACCACCCTGCGCGAGGACCAGACCGTGATGCGCTTCCTTCGGTCCGAGTTCGACGTGGACACCCGCTTCGGCGGCCGCTTCGTGCAGTCCATCGACGGGCTCGAGGGCGGCGGGCCCACCGGCACGCGCGACTGGTTCTTCTTCGTGAACGGTGTGGAGTCCGGCGTGGGCGCCGCCGAGTACGAGCTCTCGCCCGGTGACCGCGTGCAGTGGGACTACCGCGACTGGGGGACCACGATGCGCGTGCCGGCCATCGTGGGCGCCTTTCCCGAGCCGTTCCGCAACGGGATCGAGGTCGAGCGCCGCCCAGTGCGCGTGGAGTGCGACCGGGCGACCTCCGAGCCCTGCGCCGACGCGAAGCGCGCGCTCGAGCGCGTCGGGGTACCCTCGGCCGGCTCGTCGCTCGGGGCTCCGGGCACGGAGACGGTCGCGCGGCTGGTCGTGGCCCGGTGGCCGCGCGCACGCGTGGTTCGCAGCGCGCACACCCTCGAGGAGGGCCCCGACGCGAGCGGCGTGTTCGCCCGCTTCGCCCCGGATGGCAACGCACTCGAGCTGCTGGACGAGCGCGGGGAGGTGGCCCGCACCGTACGCCCCGGCGACGGCACCGCCCTGATCGCAGCGCTCCGCCCGCTCGAGGACGAGCTGCTCTGGCTCGTCACCTCGCTCGACGCGAAGGGTCTTGCCGCGGGCGTTCGCGCCCTCGACGAGGATCTGCTGCGCGACGCCTTCGCCGTAGCGGTGACCGGGCGTACCGTGGAGAGGCTCCCGCTGGAGATGACGGGATGACCCTGATCCCCGCCTACCGCAACCGGCCGAGCGCCCTGCACGCTGCGCGCGCCAGCGCCGGTGCCGCCTTCTGCTGCGCCTTCGCGCTCGCCGGGGCGCTCTACGGACACCCGCTCGTGCTCGCCGGAGCGCTATGCGGGATCGCCGTGGCCGGGGCTGCCGCCGGCGTGGGCCGCGAGGTCGCACGCTCGCTTCGCCTCGCCCTTCCGTTCGCCGCGCTCCTCGCCGTGGTGAACGCGCTCGTCTACCAGGGAGGCGACACGCTGCTCGTGCGCGGCGACGAGTTCCTCGGCCGGCGCTGGGACATCACGCTCGAAGCCACCGTCGCTGGCGCGATCAACGGTCTGCGGATCGTGGTCCTGATCGCCGCGCTCGGTGGCCTCATGTCCGCGGCCGTCGACCCGGACCAGCTGCTGAGGGCCGTGCGCCGGCTCTCGTACCGGTCGGCCCTCACCGCCGCCCTCGCCACCCGGCTCGTGCCGGTGATGGCGCGCGACGCGGCGCGCATGAGCGACGCCGCCCGCTGCCGACCGCACCCGCCGTCGCGATTGGCTGCAGTGCGTGCCGTCCTGGCCGGTGCGCTCGACCGTGCCGTGGACGTGGCCGCCGCGCTCGAGGTGCGCGGCTACGCGCTGGCGGGCAGGCCGGCCCGCGAGCGCCGCCCGTGGTCGCGCCACGACCTCAGCATCGGGGCCGCCGCGCTCGCCATCGCGGCCGTGGCGGTGGCGGGCGTCGCGCTCGGGGTCGGCTATGTCGAGCCCTATCCCACGCTCGAGCTGGCGCTCGGGCCGGGTGAGCTCGCGGTGGCCACCGCCTTCGTCGTGCTCGGGGCGGCGCCGTTGGCCGGCCGATCCGCCCGTCTGGGGGTGGCCCGTGCCTGACGTGCTGGCCCGGGCCGAGCGCTTCACGTACGCCTACGCCGAGGGGCGGGGTCCCGCGCTGCGCGAGGTCTCGCTCGAACTCGAGGCGGGCACGTTCACGGTGCTTGCCGGCGTGTCGGGGTCGGGCAAGTCGACGTTGGTGCGGGCGCTCTGCGGGCTGGTGCCGCACTTCCACGGCGGCGAGGCGAGCGGCGAGCTCACGGTGGGCGGCCTCGACGTGCGAGAGCACGGTCCCGGTGAGCTGGCTGCCGTGTGCGGCACGGTCTTCCAGGAGCCTGAGAGCCAGGTGGTGATGGGAGGGGTGCGGGCCGAGCTCGAGCTGCCGCTGGAGCATCGCGGCGAGTCGGCCGCCGCGGTGGCCCGGGCCGTGGAGGAGACAGCGCTCTCGCTCGGGGTGGCCCACCTCCTCGAGCGGCGCACCGAGACGCTCTCGGGTGGTGAGCTCCAGCGGGTGGCCATCGCCGCGGCGATGGTGCACGGGCCGGAGCTGCTCCTGCTCGACGAGCCGACCTCGCAGCTCGACCCGGTCGCTGGGGACGAGCTCGTCTGGCTCCTGCGGCGACTGAACGAGGATTGGGGCACCGCTGTCGTGATCGCCGAGCACCGGCTCGAACGCGTGCTTCCGGCCGCGGACCGGGTGGTCGCCCTGGTCGAGGGGCGCGTGGCCTGCGACGCCCCGCCGCAGGAGTACCTGGCCTGGGCGGCGGAGCGCATGCCGGTGCTCGCCACGCCGGCGGCACGCCTGTTCTCGCTGGCCGGCCTGCCGGGACACCCGGCGTCGGTCAAGGAGGCGCGGGCGGGTCTGCGCGACGCGGGCGTGGGGGCGGAGGCGCCGAGCGGCAGCTCCGGCTCCGCGCGACGCCCCGACGGTCGGCGGCGCCGGCTGCTCGACCGCGGGCGCCGTCCGGAGCCCGCGCTCCGCCTGCACGGCGTGTGGCTCGAGATCGAGGACGGCCCGGCCGTGCTGCGCGGGCTCGACCTCGAGCTGCGACCGGGAGAACGGGTGGCGTTGATGGGTCGCAACGGCGCCGGGAAGAGCACCATGCTGCGCCTGGCCAAGGGCCTCGCCGAGCCCACGCGCGGGCGCGTGGAGCGTGCCGGGGAGGTCGCCCTGCTGCTCCAGAATCCGGGCGACTACCTGATCCACGAGCACGCCGTGGACGACGCAGGCATGGCCGGCGTCGCGGCGGCCGGTCTGGCCGGCCGCGAAGCTGCGAACCCACGCGACCTGTCCGGCGGCGAGCGCCAGCGGCTCGCCCTCCAGGTGGTCCTCTCGGGCAGCAACTCCGCCGCCGTGCTGTTCGACGAGCCCACCCGCGGCATGGACCGCGCCCACAAGAACGAGCTGGCCGGGACCATCGACGAGCTGGCCCAGGCCGGAGCGGCGGTGATGGTGGCCACGCACGACACCGAGTTCGCCGCGTCGTTCGCAGAGCGGGTCGTGCTGCTGGGTGAGGGCGTCGTGATTGGCGACGGTCCCCCCGTGGAGGTGCTTGGCGGCGGCCGTCACTTCTCCACCGAGGTCGCGCGCGTGACCCGCGGCGCGGCGCTGCTGCCCGAGGACGCCGCGCCGCTGCTCGCGCGGGCGGGGGAGGCTGTGCGGTGAGCTGGGAGGCCAGCTCGTTCGTCGTGCTCGGGCTGCTGCTCGCCGCCGGCTTCGCGTGGTACGAGCGGGACAAGCCGCCGGCGCGCGTGCTGGCGCTCGTGGCGACGCTTGCGGCGCTCGCCGTGGTCGGCCGGCTCGCGTTCGCAGCGATCCCGAACGTGAAGCCCACCACGGACATCGTCCTGTTCGCTGGATACGCCCTGGGCGGCGTGCCGGGCTTCGCGGTCGGCGCGATCACGGCGCTGGTCTCGAACGTGTTCCTGTCCCACGGGCCCTGGACGCCCTGGCAGATGGTCGCGTGGGGAGCCGTCGGCGTGGGCGGCGCTGCGCTGGCCCGCGTGCTGCGCGGCCGCGAGCCAAGCAGGCTCCTGCTCGCCGCGGTCTGCGGTCTCGCGGGCCTTGCCTTCGGCGCCTGGATGGACCTCTACCAGCTCACGCTCGCAGCCCGTCAGGACCTCGACACCTACCTGGCCCTGTCCGCCAGCTCCCTGCCCTACAACCTCGCCCATGCGATCGGAAACGTGGTGTTCTGCCTCTTGATCGGACCAGTCTTCATCCGCGCGCTGCGCCGCTACCGGCGTCGCCTCGAGATCCGCTGGGCGGCGCCCGTCGCCGCCGGCGCCGCGCTGGCCCTCCTGATCCTGCTGCCCGCCGCCGCGGGGGCCGCAACGCCCTCGGACCGCGCCGAGCGCTACCTCTCGCACGCGCAGAACACGGACGGCGGGTTCGGCGCGGCTCCGGGTCAGGCGTCGAGCCAGCTCTACAGCGGCTGGTCCGGCCTCGGGCTGGCGGCCACGGGCAACAACGCGCGCGACGTGCACCGCCGCGGCGGCCGCTCGCTCGCCCGCTACCTCGAGCGGAGCGCCGGGTCCCTGAAGGACGTCGGCGAGGTCGAGCGCACCATCCTGCTGCTCGAGACGGCCGGCCTGTCAGCCCGCGGCTTCGCCGGCAAGGACCTCGTGGCCGCCGTCACGGCTCGCCGCCGCGCCGACGGCTCCATCGCCGGCTACGTGAGCTACACCGCCTTCGGCGTGCTCGCCCTGCGAGCTGCCGGTGCCTCAGCCGGCAGCTCCACGGTCTCGTGGCTGGTCTCGGCCCAGAACAGCGACGGCGGCTTCGGCGTGGCCCCGGCCTCCGCCAGCGACAGCGACATGACCGGCGCCGCGCTCCAGGCGCTCGCGGTGGTGGGACGCAAGCGCGCGCGGCCCGCCAAGCGGGCGGTCGCCTGGCTCCGTGCCAACCAGAACGACGACGGCGGCTTCGGCCAGTTCAAGGGACGCAGCTCGAACGCTCAGTCCACCGCCTACGCGATCCAGGGGCTGGTGGCCGCCGGCGCGGGCGGCGCCACGCTCACGCGAGCGCTCGCCTACCTGCGAGGCCTGCAGCGGAGCGACGGCAGCGTCGCCTACTCCTCGACGAGCGCGCAGACCCCCGTGTGGGTCACCGCCCAGGCGCTCATGGCGCTGGAGCGCAAGCCGCTGCCGCTGGCGGCGGTACCGCGGCGAAAACGGCCGTTGAGCGAGAGCACGCGACAGCACAGCTCGGCAGCGCCGGCGGCGCAGGACACGCCCGGCGGGTCCGATGCGCCGCCGGCCAAGGCGGACAAGCCCCAGCCGGCCGGCGGGGGCGGTTCGGCGGGAGGGCCGGATCCGGCCGCGAGCGCGAAGCGCGACGCCGCGAGGCTCGAGGAGCCGGGGCTCTCGACGCCCGGGCTCAGATCCGACACGGCGGAGCGGCCCGACGACGGCGAGAGCGCGTCCGGGTGGATCGTCGCCGCGGCGGTGGCGGGGATACTGGCCCTGCTCGCGGTGTTCCGCCGCCGCCTCCTGCCGAGCCGCCTTCGGCGGCAGCGCGGCGAGGCCGCGTCCTAATACGCGAACGCGACGTATTCCCTGCGGACGAGCTCCACGTTCTCCCGCGACATCGCCCGCCGAGTATCCCGTATGGCATAGTCCTCGCGTGCCCGATCGCGACCCCTTCGACGGCGCCCTGGAGCGCGTCGAGCAGCTCCGCGAGTTCTACGACGCTCCGATGGAGCGCGCCGTGCGCAAGGACATCGGGCAGCTGGACGACATGTGCCGCCGGCTGATCGCCGCCTCCCCGATGGTGTTCGTGGCGACCTACTCGGAGCGCGGGCAGTGCGACGTGAGCCCGCGCGGCGGGCCGCCCGGCTTCGTGAGCGTGCTCGACGACGACCACCTCGCGATCCCCGACGCCACGGGCAACCGCCGCCTCGACACGCTCGAGAACGTGGTCGCCACGGGCCGCGTGGGGCTGATCTTCGTGATCCCGGGCCGCGACACCACGCTGCGCGTGAACGGCCGCGCCTGTGTGAGCGCCGAGCCCGAGCTACTCGAGGGGGTCACGGCGGTGGGCAAGCCGCCGCGCACGGCGATCGTCGTGCGGGCCGAGGAGGTCTACACGCACTGCCCGAAGGCGTTCGTGCGCTCGAAGCTCTGGGATCCCTCCACGTGGCTCGACCCGGCCGAGCTGCCCAGCGCCGCCGAGGTGAGCGTGGCGCACGCGCGGACTCCGGAGCTCACGGTCGAGCAGGAGGAGCAGCGCATGCGCGAGGCCCTCCTCTACCGCCTCGACTGACCGAACTTCGATGCGGCGACTCGGCCTGGTCCTCTGCGCCGTCGCCATTGTCGCCGCTGCCGCGCCGGCCCGGGCGCAGACCAACCCATGCCCCACGCAGGCGAACTTCGACTGGCAGGGGCAATCCGTGGCGCGTCAGGTCACGGTTCAGGGCGGCACGAGCCCGGCATACGAGGGCACCGTCCTCCGGCCCGGGGGACCGCGCCCCACGCTCGGGCGCCGGCCAGGCGTGGTCCTCATGCACGGCGCCGGCGGAAGCCAGTGCGGGCTGTGGTGGGCGGCCCGCCACCTCGCCGGCCACGGCTACGTGACCCTGGTGCTCACGCACGACGGGGATCTCGCGGGGCACGAGGCGGCCGTGCGCACCGCCGTCCGCTGGCTGGGCTCGAGCGCCAATCCGTTTCGGGGGCTCACCCTGAGGAACCGGATCGGACTGGCCGGCCACTCGCAGGGCTCGAATGCGTCGATGCTGGCTCAGGACGAACCTGGCGTGCGCGCCCTCGCCGCGCTCGATTCGCTCAAGCGCTACGCGCAGGGCGATCCCGCGGCGGCGATCGGCTGCACCCGGCCGCGCCGCCCCGTGACGCCGCTGGTACCGGCGCTCGGGTTCGCCATGGACCTGCCCTGCGCCGACCTGCCGACCGTGGTCGAGCCCGAGCTGAAGAAGACCGGCCACGCGCTCTGGAAGTCCGCCGGCCGCCCCACGATGACGCTCGTCATGCGGGGCTACGAGCACAGCAGCTTCACCTCGCGCGGCAGCGAGGAGCAGCTGCGCAACGTGGGGCACTTCCTGCTGGCCTGGTTCGACCGCTACCTGCGACGGGACCGCTCCGCCGCGAGGCGGATCCTGGCCCGCAGGGTCAACGGCGTGCGCACCCGCCAGCTGCTCAGCACCACGTTCCGCTCGGCCGCGTATCTGCCCGGCCGGATCGACTGCGAGGACTACGCGACCTGCTTGCGGAGCGCGGCGAGTCCACCCTGAAGGAAGTCCATCGCCTGGTCGATCACGGCAAGGGCCTGCTTCGACGAGCTGGCCTTCCCCTTGATGTCCTGATGGATGAGGCTCTCGAGCGCCGCGATCGCCGCGGCGGCAACCAGGCGAGGGCGGAGGTCCTCCGCTGAGTCGCCCAGGTCGCGGGCGACCGCCTCGGCGAGCACGTCCTGGAAGCGGCCCGTGATGCTCCGCTCGTGCGCCGCGAGGGCGTCGCTCCCGGAGATCACACGGCGGCGGCACTGGTTGCGCTCGTCGGACTGCAGCAGCTCGTCGATGTGGTCGGTGAACCAGGCACGGAGCGCGTCGATGGCGGTCTCGCCCTCGTCGTGGTGCACAACGCGCTGCGAGAACTCGTCGAAGAACTCGGCGGAGTCGGCGAAGACGACATCCTCCTTCGACGGGAAGTAGCCGAAGAACGTCCGCGGGGCGATGTCCGCCGCCTCGGCGATGTCGGCGATCGTGGTCTGATCGAAGCCGCGCTCGTCGAAGAGCCGCAGCGCCGCCTCCACGATCGCCTCGCGGGTCCGTTGCTTCTTGCGCTCTCGAAGGCCGGCCGGCGTCATGGCGACGAGTCTAGAGGCGTCATGCAACAACCGCAACTATGCATTCATTGCAAAGTTGCGTCGAATGTGCAAAGCTGAAGTCATGGCTCATCTCCTCGGCAACTTCGCCGCCACCGCCGCGGCCCACTGGAAGCGCTCGCTCCTCCTCGTCCTGGCCGTGCTGGTTACGCTCGGCGTCCTCGCGAGCACGGTCGGAGGCTCGTTCTCGGACGACTTCTCCGCGCCTGGCACGGAGTCCCAGAGCGCGCTCGACCTTCTCGAGCAGCGCTTCCCGGCGCAGTCCGGCGACACGGCAACGGTCGTCTTCTCCACCGAGGCGGGCACGCTGCGCGACGGCAAGCGACCGGAGCTGATCGCCGAGACGGTCGCGGAGATCCGCCGCCAGCCGCACGTCACGGCGGCGGTGGACCCGCTGAGCGGCGAAGGACGCGGTCAGGTCTCGCGTGACGGCCGGATCGCCTTCGCGACGGTCCAGTACGACGAGCCCGCGATGGACCTCGGCGAGGCGCCCGGCGAGCGTCTCGAGGAGATCGCGGCCGGCGCCGAGCGCGACGGGATCGAGGTCGCGCGGCGGGGGCAGGTGGTCGACCAGGCCGAGCAGCCCACGGCGCCCGTCGGCGAGCTGATCGGCGTCGCGGTGGCGGTGATCGTGCTCACGCTCGTCTTCCACTCGGCCGCGGCGATGCTGTTGACGCTGTTCGCCTCGCTGCTGGCGCTTGCCGGCGGCCTGATGCTGCTCACGATCGGCTCTGCCTTCGTCGATTTCCCGAGCTTCGCGCCCACGCTTGGAGTGATGCTCGGCCTCGGCGCGGGGATCGACTACGCGCTGCTGATCGTCGGTCGCTATCGGGAGCAGCTCGCGAACGGGGACGACGTACCGAGCGCTGCGCGGGTCGCGAACCAGACGGCGGGCACGTCGATCGTGGCGGCGGGCAGCATCGTCGTGGTCGCGATCTCCGGCCTGCTCGCCACCGGCCTGCCGTTCGTCGGTCGCATGGGCCTCGGCTCGGCGATCATGGTGGCCACTGTCGCCGTTGGGGCGGTCACGGTCCTTCCCGTGCTGATGGGCGCCTTCGCCCGGCGGCTGCGGCCCAGGCGCCCTGAGCACGTGGAGCCCTCGCCCGCCTTCTCGCGCTGGGGCTCGCTGATCACGCGCCGCCCATGGCTGGCCGCCGGCGCGGGCGTCCTCATCCTCGTCGTGCTGGCAACACCCTTCGCGTCGCTACGCCTAGGACAGCCGGACGACGGCAACGACCGGGCCGGCTCGACCACCCGCCAGGCCTACGACCGGCTCGCCGAGGGCTTCGGCCCCGGCTTCAACGG
>Ga0126306_10001721_pt1 | contig 11858 bp, 9 predicted proteins | sample Plot27_FD_92592 | JGI IMG/M metagenome (GOLD analysis project Ga0126306, IMG submission 92592) | Serpentine soil microbial communities from UC McLaughlin Reserve, CA, USA - Plot27 | ecosystem: Environmental > Terrestrial > Soil > Grasslands | place: USA: UC McLaughlin Reserve, Lake County...
ACGTGGTCCTGACCCACGAGCCCGGCGAAGTTCTGGGGGCGGTGCTTGCGATAGAGCGACTGGTACGCCATCGCGTTGGACTCTACCGAGAGCGGTACCCTGCGAAATCGAGAAGCCTTCCACCTGGGAGGTTGGCCATGGTCGCAGCGGAGCATCCCGACTACACGGAAGGCGCGGCGCTCCTCGTCGTCGACGTGCAGAACGACTTCTCGGACCCGTCCGGGAACCTGTATGTGCAGGACGGGGAGCAGGTCGTTCCCGTCATCAACCGGGAGGTCGACCGCGCCCAGGAAGCGGGCGTGCCAGTGGTCTACACGAAGGACTGGCATCCGCCCGACACGCCGCACTTCGCCAAGCACGGAGGAAAGTGGCCGGTGCACTGCGTCCGCGAGACATGGGGCGCGGACCTGCACCCCGACCTGAAGGTCGTCGGCGAGATCATCCACAAAGCGACAGGACCGGAAGACGGCTACTCGGGCTTCAGCGTCACGCACCTGCCGACGGGCGAACGGCGCGAGACGGGCCTCGAGCAGTTGCTGCGCGATCGCGGCGTCGACCGCGTCGTCATCGTCGGGCTGGCCACCGACTACTGCGTGAAGGAGACCGGCCTCGACGCGGTGCGGAAGGGATTCGGCGCCGAGGTGCTGACCGAGGCGACGCGTCCGGTCGAGGTGGAGCCGGGCGACGGCGGCCGCGCCCTCGACGACCTCGAGCAAGCCGGCGTCGCGCTCGTCTGAACGGCCGTCGTCCATGAGCCGGGTCGACGACACCAACAGCGGGCTCTTCGCCGACCTGTACGAGCTGACGATGGCCGCGAGCTACCACGCGCACGGCCTGGACGACCCGGCGACGTTCGACCTCTTCGTGCGAAACCTCCCTCCCCGGCGCGGGTACCTCGTCTCGTGCGGGCTGGACCCTGCGCTCGACTACCTCGAGCGCCTGCACTTCGACGACGACGCCGTCGCCTACCTCCGCTCGCTCGACCTGTTCGACGAGTCGTTCCTCTCGTTGCTGTCGACGCTGCGGTTCACCGGCGAGGTGCGGGCGATCCCCGAGGGCGAGCTGGTGTTCCCCAACGAGCCGATCGTCCAGGTGACGGGTCCCCTGGTCGAGGCGCAGCTCGTCGAGACGTTCCTGCTCAACTGCATCGGGTATCAGACGATGATCGCGACCAAGGCGGCGAGGGTCGCCACCGCGTGCAGTGGTCGGACGTTCGTGGACTTCTCGCCCCGGCGTGACCACGGCACCGACGCGGCGTTGAAGACGGCACGCGCCGCGTACGTCGGTGGTGCGGCGGGCACCTCGCTCGTGCTCGCCGGCCTCGAGTACGGCCTCGAGCTGAGCGGCACGATGGCGCACTCGTACGTCATGCGCTTCGAGAACGAGGCGGACGCGTTCCTGACGTACGCGCGCGACTTTCCCGGCCGCGCGATCTTCCTCATCGACACGTACGACACCGAGCGCGCCGCCCGCACCGTCGTCGAGCTGGCCGGGAAGCTCGAGCCCGAGGGGTTGTTGCCGCGCGCGGTCCGCCTCGATTCCGGCGACGTCGACACGCTGTCGCGCTCCGTGCGCAGCATCCTCGACGAGGGCGGCCTCACGGACGTGCACATCTTCGCGTCCGGCGACCTCGACGAGTACCGCATCGAGCGCCTTGTCGCCGCCGGCGCGCCCGTCGACGCGTTCGGGGTCGGCACCCAGCTGGGCACGAGCGGGGACGCTCCGCATGTCGCCGTCGTGTACAAGCTCGTCGAGGACGCGGACGGGCCGAAGGTCAAGCTGTCGACGGACAAGGTGACCTTGCCCGGCCGCAAGCAGGTGTTCCGCCGCGCCGACGACGGCGTCGTGCACTCGGATGTGCTCGCGCTGCAGGACGAGTCGGTGGCGAACGCCCGACCCGTGCTCCACCCCGTCATGCGCGACGGCAGGCGGATCCGGCAGCCCGTGCCGCTCGTTGCACTGCGCGATCGCTGCCGGGCGTCGGTCGCCGCGCTCCCCGACCGGTTGCGCGCCGTCGAACCCGATGGACCGCCCTACCCGGTCGAGATCTCCCCCGGCCTCGACGCCCTCGTGCACCGGCTCCACGACCAGCTCGGCGCGCCGTGAGCCTCGCCCATGCGTGCACAGAGCAACATAGTGATGCTCCATGAACGCATCGGAGAGTGAGCTCCGCACCTTCCGGACGAGCGTGCGCGATGTGCTCGCCGCGCGCCTGACCCGGCGCCGGGCCGGGGACTCCTTCACCGTGCTCGGCGCCGGCAGTGACGACGTCGATGCCGGCCGGGCGTACCTGCGCGCGCTGGCCGACGGGGGCTGGGCCGTGCCGACCTGGCCGAAGGAGTACGGCGGTCTCGGCGCGACCCCGGCGCAGGCGGCCGTCGTCGCCCAGGAGCTGGCGCACTTCGACGTGCCCGACCTGTACCCGTACGTGATCGGCCTAGCCATCGCAGGGCCGACCCTGATCGCGCACGCGACGCCCGAGCAGTGCTCCCGCTGGCTGCCGGCGATCCGCACCGGTGACGAGATCTGGTGCCAGCTGTTCTCGGAACCCGACGCCGGGTCCGATCTGGCGTCGCTCGCCACTCGGGCCGAGCGCGACGGCGATCAGTGGCGCGTCACCGGAGCGAAGGTGTGGAGCAGCCGGGCGCACTACTCGCAGCGGGGACTGTTGCTCGCCCGCACGGACCCGAGCGTGCCGAAGCACGCCGGCATCACCGCGTTCGCGCTCGACATGCACGCGCCCGGCGTCACGGTCAGCCCGTTGCGGCAAATGAACGGCGACACCCACTTCAGCGAGGTCCACCTCGACCACGCTTCCGTCGACGACCACGATCGCATCGACGCGCCCGGCAACGGATGGCGCGTCGCCCGCACCGCGCTCACGTACGAGCGCGGCGCCGGCGCGGTCGGTGGCGGTGGATGGGGCGCAGACCTGAAGGACCGGCTCGTGGACCTCGCCCACCGGCGGGGCGCAGCGGGCGACCCGGTCCTCCGCCAGCGACTGGCGGTCACGATCATCGAGCTCGAAGTCGCGCGCATGACGGCGCGCCGAGCCCGCGACGCCGCGAAGGCGGGGCGGTCACCCGGCCCCGAGGGATCGGGCGCGAAGTTGCGGGGCAGCGCCGGCCTCAAGGCGGCCGCGTCGCTCGGCCTGGAGCTTCTCGGCCCGGACGGGATCGCCCCGGTCGAGGGCGACGGCGACGGCGGCGAATGGCAGACGCTGTTCCTCACCAGCCCGTCCATCTCGATCCGAGGCGGCACCGACGAGATCCAACGGAACATCGTGGGAGAGCGGGTGCTCGGCCTGCCGCCGGAGCCGCGCGCCGACGTGGACGTCCCGTTCTCGGAGCTCCCGCGCACCGTCTCGCGCGGCGAGCGATGACCACATCCCGATTCGAGTCGGAGGTCCAGGCCCTCGCCCGGCGCATCGCGGAAGGCGGGCGGCGCGAGCACGCTCACGTCTACCGCATGAGCTGGTGGACCGACCGGACCCTCGAGTGGGCGATGCGCCATCCCGCGTTCAAGACGCAGCTGTTCCGGTTCGTCGACGTGTTCCCGGCGTGTCACGACGACGAGGACGTGCTGCGCCACCTCGAGGAGTACTTCGAGGGCACCGCAGGCGTCGACGTGCCGAAGGCGCTCGACTTAGGCATCGACGTCGCCGAGCACGTCCCGTTCGGCGCGCACGTGTCGGCGGCGGTAGCGCGCCGCAACATTCGCCGCATGGCGCGCCAGTTCATCGCCGGGGCGACACCCGCGGCCGCGCTCCCGAAGCTCGCGCGGCTCTGGCGGCGCGGCGAGGCGTCCACGGTCGATCTGCTCGGCGAGAAGACGGTGATCGCAGCCGACGCCGAGCGGTACGCGGCTCGGGTCGACGAGCTGCTCGACGCGCTCGTGACCGGCAGCGCATCGTGGCCGGAGCGGACGAACCTCGAGGCGGACCCGTGGGGGCGGCTGCCCCGCGCCAACGTGTCGGTGAAGCCGACGGCGCTGTCGCCGCTGTTCGGACCGCTCACGGCGGACGAGGGCCTCGACGAGACGCTCACCCGACTCCGGCCGATCGTGGCGCGCGCTCGCGCTGACGGCGCCACGATCCACCTCGATACCGAGCACGACGACGCCAAGGACCTCACGTTCGAACTGCTCCGGGCCCTGGGCGCCGAGTTCCCGGACGGCCCCCAGCTCGGCTGCGTGGTCCAGGCGTACCGGCGCGATTCGTACGCCGACCTGCGGGATCTCGCGCAGTGGTCGAGCGGCACACTGCGGGTCCCGCTTCAGGTGCGGCTGGTGAAGGGCGCGTACTGGGACCAGGAGAACGTGATCGCTGCGTCCGAGGGCTGGCCGTCGCCGGTGTTCGAGCGCAAGGCCGAGACCGACGCCAACTTCGAGCGCTGCACGCGGCATCTCGTCGAGCACGCCGGGACGGTGCGTCCCGCGATCGCCAGCCACAACGTGCGCAGTCTCGCCTACGCGATCGCGTGCGCGCGGGACCGCGGCCTCGAGGAGGCTGCAATCGAGCTCCAGCTGCTGTTCGGCATGGCCGAGCCGGTGCACGCGGCGTTGACGGACATGGGTTTGCGGGTGCGCGTGTACGCGCCGGTCGGCGAGCTCGTCCCCGGGATGGCGTACCTCGTGCGCCGGCTGCTCGAGAACACGTCGAACGAGAGTTTCGTCCGGCACCGGTTCGCCGAGGGCCGGAATCTGGACGAGCTCGTCTCGCCGCCCGGCGTGGACGAATCGTCGCTGCCCGACGCCGCGACTGACCCGCCCGCTCGCCCGCAGACCGACCCGGCCGCTCCCGCCCCGTTCGCCAACGAGCGGCGCGCCGAGCTGCGGCGGCCGGCGCCGCGCCGCCGGCTCACCGCGGCCGTGGAGCAAGCCCGGTCCGGGCTCGGGTTCACGGCCCCGGTGTTGATCAACGGGCGCGCCGTGACGACCGACGGCGAACTCGTATCCGTCGACCCCGGACGCACCGACAAGGTCGTCTGCCGCAGTGGGCGTGCCGACCGCGCCGAGGCGGAGCGTGCGCTGGACGCTGCCCGGGCGGCGTGGCCGCGCTGGCGCGACACGGGCTGGAGGGATCGCGTCGCGGTGCTCTTCCGCGCCGCGGCGCTGATGCGCGAGCGGCGCGCCGACCTCACGGCGCTCGAGGTGTTCGAGGCGGGCAAGCCGATCCTCGAGGCCGACGCCGACGTCTGCGAGGCGATCGACTTCTGCGAGTACTACGGACGCGAGGCGCTGCGGCTGGCCACCGGGCCCGCGGTGAGCCAGGCGCCTGGTGAAGCGAATTCCTACCGCTACGAGCCGCGCGGCGTAGGCGTCGTGATCTCCCCGTGGAACTTCCCGCTCGCGATTCCCGCCGGCATGGTGACGGCCGCGCTCGTCACCGGCAACGCGGTGCTGCTGAAGCCGGCCGAGCAGACGCCGGGGATCGCGTTGCGACTCGTGCAGATCCTGCACGAGGCGGGCGTCCCCGCCGGCGTGCTCGCGTTCCTCCCCGGCGTGGGCGAGGACGTCGGCGCGCACCTCGTCGAGCACCCCGACGTGACGTTCGTGGCGTTCACCGGCTCGAAGGCGGTGGGCCTCGGGATCGTCCGCGAGGCGGCCGTCCACCGCGACGGGCAGCGTCACGTGAAGCGGGTGATCGTCGAGATGGGCGGGAAGAACGCCGTGATCGTCGACGGCGACGCAGATCTCGACGTCGCCGTCCCGGCGATCACATACAGCGCGTTCGGGTACGCGGGCCAGAAGTGCTCGGCGGCGTCCCGCGTGATCGCCGTGGGATCGGTGCTCGACGAGCTCGTCGACCGGCTGGCGGGTGCGGCGGCGATCGTGCCCGTCGGGCACGCCTCGGAGCTGCGCACCGTCGTCGGCCCGCTCATCGACGCCGACGCGCACCGGCGCGTCCTCCAATACCATGACATCGCCCGCAACGAAGGCAAGGTCGTCGTGCAGCGCAACGACATCCCCGCCGGCGGGTGGTTCGCAGGCCCCACGGTCGTCGTGACCGAACGGCCCGACGCCCGCGTCGCGACCGAGGAGGTCTTCGGCCCGTTGCTGACGTGCCTTCGCGCCGACGACTTCGACCACGCGCTCGCGCTCGCCAACCACACCGAGTACGCGCTCACTGGCGGACTGTTCTCGCGGTCGCCCGCGCGTATCCGCCACGCGGCGCGACACTTCCGGGCGGGCAACCTGTACGTGAACCGCGGGATCACCGGCGCCCTCGTCGGCCGCCAGCCGTTCGGCGGCTTCGGGCTGTCGGGCGTCGGGTCGAAGGCGGGCGGGCCCGACTACCTCCTCCAGTTCGTGGAGCCGCGCGTCCTCACCGAGAACCTCCTGCGCCAAGGCTTTGCGCCCACGGGCGAGACCGAATGAACGCGCCGGACGCGGCGGCAATGCTGCACGACCTGACCCGGCACGGATCGCCCACCGACCGGTCGAGGCTCGTCGACTTCCAGCCGCTCGACCCGGCCAACCGGCCGGCCCCGTTCAAGCGGTACGCCGACCTCGAGACGACGCCGCTCCCAACCGAGCTGGGCGAGCCGGCGACGCCGCCCGCGATCGACGCCGTCACGCTGGCGCGCCTGCTGTTCTTCACCGGCGGCGTGACGCGCGCGAGCTCGTCGCGGGCGTTCGAGGAGCGCACGTACTTCCGAACTGCGATGTCGGCCGGGAACCTGCACCCGGTCGAGCTGTATGTAGTGAGCACGGGTGTCGCCGGTGTTCCCGACGGCGTGCACCACTTTGCCCCGCTCGAGCTCGGTCTGACGACGCTCCGGACGGGCGCGGTCACATCCGGTTCCGCCTGCTCGCTCGTGTTCACCGGCATCCCCTGGCGGACCGCGTGGAAGTACGGCGAACGCGGGTTTCGGCACCTCTACTGGGACGCGGGCACGATGCTGGCCAACCTGTTGGCCGTCGCTGACGCCCACGGCCTGGACGCCACCGTGTGGACGGGATTCATAGACGACGACGTGGCGCGCCTGGTCGGCGTCGACGGCGTCAGCGAGCTCCCGCTCGCGCTGGTGTCGATCGGCGGTCGAGCTCCCGTCGACGTGTCCGCCGACCTCCCGCCGCTCGACCTCGTGGTCGAGCCCATTTCACCCCGCCCGATCACGTTCCCGCTGATCGTCGAGGCACAGCAAGCCGGAGCACTCCCCAACTCGGGCGCGGTCGATGACTGGCGCGCCCACGCGATCGAGGGCCGCCGCGCGCGCGCGGAGGTCGAACCGCCCCTCCACTCCGTCGACGGCTCGATCGAGCATGTGATCCTGCAGCGCGGGTCGACGCGCATCATGCGCCCCGACGACGCGTCTGCCGCGTTGCTGGAATGGGGCATGGCCGTCGGCGCAGGCCCGGTACCGGCCGACTTCGTGGCGCCCGGCACGACCCTGCTCGAGCACAACCTCGCCGTGCACGGCATCGAAGGCGTCGAACCCGGCGCGTACCGGTGGCGTGACGGCGACCTCGAGCTCGTGCGGCCGGGCCAGTTCCGCCCCATCACCCGACAGCTGTGCCTCGACCAGCCGCTCGGCGGCGATTCCGCATACACCGCGTTCCACTCCGCCCGGCTCGACGAGGTGCTCGGCGCGCTCGGCCCCCGCGGGTACCGGGTCGCCCAGCTCGAGGCCGGCATCTCGTCCGGTCGCCTCTCGCTCGCCGCCTTCGCGCTCGGCGACGGCGCGACCGGCCTCACGTTCTTCGACGATCCCGTCCGGCGGTTCTTCGCGACCGAAGCGTCGTGCATGCTCGTCACGTCCGTCGGCGTTCCCGCGTACCGCAATGCCGCCGGCGGCCGGCCCGGCTCCATCACCGAGCTCAACCACTACGGCGACCTCATGCAACGGCTGTCACTGCAACTGCACCGCGGCGGGCGCTGACAGTGGAACCGGTTGGTACCCTCGCGACGCGGACCGTGCTAGGCGGGGAGCTCGTGGTGCCCTGTACCCCCAATCCACGTACGGGGGGCTGAATTCCTGCCCGAGGCCCGGGCCGCCGCACGGCAGCGGCCCGCTCGTGACGTTGAGGGTCGGGTCCTGCGCAACGGGATCTCGCGAACCGAGTCAGGTCCGGAAGGAAGCAGCTCTCAGCGAGCCCTCCCGTGTGCCGCAGGAACACCTGACCCGAGCCACGGCGGGCAAGTGCGCCGCGCGGCGACGGGGTCGACGGCAGGTGCACGGTCCGCATCGACATATTCGGAGGGATGCGAGAGCGGCCGAATCGGCACGCTTGGAAAGCGTGTGTGGGGCAACTCACCGTGGGTTCGAATCCCACTCCCTCCGCCACACGCGTGCACAGGATCGCCGCGGCAGACCCTGGGCGTGAACGAGACCGAGCGGCGGGCGGCGCCATAGCGCCGTAACGCCGCAGCGAGCCAAGAAGGACAACTCGTACGCTGCCGCCGTGGACACGCGACGGCTCCACGAGCTCATGGACGTGGCGCTCGACGAAGCGCGCGCCGCCGCCGAGCACGGCGACGTCCCGATCGGCGCCGTCGTCGCTCGGGTCGAGAACGGCGACATCGTGGCCCGCCGGCACAACGAGCGTGAGCGAGAACGTGATCCGACCGCGCACGCCGAGATCCTCGCTCTGCGCGACGCCGCCCGCGCCGCCGGGTCATGGCGACTCGACGGATGCGCGCTCGTCGTGACGCTCGAGCCGTGCCCGATGTGCGCCGGCGCCGTCGTCGCCGCGCGCCTCGATCTCGTCGCGTTCGGCGCCGCCGACCCCAAGGCGGGCGCGCTCGGCAGCCTCTACAACCTGGCCGTCGACCCCCGGCTCAACCACGAGGCGACGGTCGTCGACGGGGTGCGCGCCGCCGAGTGCGGCGCGCTCCTTACCGCGTTTTTCACCGACCGCCGCTGACCGCGGTGCGAGCCGCTACACCGGGTCGACGATCTCGTCGCCGACCAGCCGGGTCACGGGCGCCTCGAGCACCTGGCCGTGGCGACGCAGCTCGTCGACGGCGGGGACCGGCTCGGGATCCGCGAACACGCGCTCGTCCGAGTAGTCGGCCGGACGGCCGGTGGCGTCGATCGCCCACCAGGACGCCTCGAGCGCGATGCCGTTCGGGTCCGTGAAGTACACGGAGCGGACGAACCCGTGGTCGACGACCTCGGTGCACTCGCTCCCGGCGTCGAGCAGCCGTTGGCGCAGGTCGAGCAGCGCCCGCTCGTCCGGCAGGTTGAACGACAGGTGGTCGAACTGGATGGTCTGCGACGGCGGGGCGCCCGCCGGCTTGGCGAACGTCCCGATCCCGTCGATCTCGAAGAAGGCGACCGTGTTCTCGGGACCGATCTCAAAGAAGTAGTGGCGCATCGGGCCCGCCCTCGTCGTCGCCACGACACGCATACCGAGCACTCCTGCGTAGAAGCGGACGGTGGCGTCCATATCGGGCGTCACGAGGGCGAGATGGTTGATGCCCCGCCACCGCGGGGTCTCGGATGCCGGCACCATGGCGTCTCCTTTCGGGCCGGCCGCAAGGGGCATCTCGTTACACTTCCTCGCCGGAGGGATGCGAGAGCGGCCGAATCGGATGGTCTCGAAAACCATTGTGCCTCCGGGCACCGTGGGTTCAAATCCCACTCCCTCCGCCACCCCTCCGGCCTCAGCTTTCGACCGGGGCGGAAAAACCAACAAAGATGTCCGCCGGGTGCGTCCAGAGGAGGAATGACCAATGGTTCTCGCGATCCTGCTGGGAGGGATTTTCGGGCTTCTCGTCGCGGGCGGCGTCCTGGCCGCCGGGACGATCAGACAAGCGCGCCGTGATCAGGACGACATCAACGGAGCGTTTGCAGAAGCGCGCGGCGAGGCGCACGATCGGTTGGTCGGACCTGCGCCGTGGTCGTCGTTCGACATGGAGGTGCTCGGAGAGGACGGCGAGTCCGTGGACCCGTCGGATCCGTACGCGACGCTGACGGGGGTGAGCGCCGTGAGCTGGAGCCATTCGGCGGAAGCGAACGGCGCGGACGACACCCCGTATCTCGAGGACGCGCCGACCACGCAGCTCACCGCCGAGCCGCACGAGACGTTCGTCGCCGAGCCGCACCAGACGTTCGTCTTGGAGCCGGAGGAGACATTCGTCGCCGAGCCGGAGCAGACATTCGTCGCGGAACCAGAGCAGACATTCGTCGCCGAGCCGGAGCAGACATTCGTCGCCGAGCCGGAGCAGACATTCGTCGCGGAACCGGACGAGACATTCGTCGCCGTGCCGGTTGCCGCGCTTTCAGAGTCCGTCGCCGACGCCGCCGCGCCGGCACGCATTGACGAAGAGCGTCCGGTGTTGTGGCGCGCGCCGGCCGAATCCCAGGTCATCATCCTCGTGGTCGCGCTGCGCGCACTCGCCGACGGCCTCGAGGCGACACTCACGTCCGAGGGTTCCCGGCAGTGGAACGGGCTCGACGACGCCCTCGCGCACGCCCGCGACGCCGTCTACGCACGCGAGCCGGGGAACGGGAACCGGGACGGCCGGCGAGCGTCCATCGACGTCGACGCGCATGACCGTCCCTCGCCGGGGAACCGTTCGGGTTCGAACGTCACCCGGGAAGATCGTTCGCGGGGTGTGCCGCGGAGGAGCGCCCCGTCGAGGCGCCACGACGGACCGAAGCGCATCACGTGGCGGGCGGGAAGGTACTAGCCGCGCGGCAGTAACACGCTGGCTCAGCCGACGCCCTCGCGCAGACCCAAGCGGGTGAAGATCTCGCGCGTCGCGGTCGACCGGTTCAGCGTGTAGAAGTGCAGGCCGGGCGCGCCACCGTCGAGCAGCGCCTGGCACAACTTCGTGGCCTCGGCGATGCCGACCTCGCGCACCGCGTCCTTGTCGTCGCCCACGGCGTAGAGCTTGTCGGCCAGCCACTGCGGGAACTCGGAGCCCTGGAGCTCCGCCATGCGCGTGATCGACCGTAGGTTGGTCGCCGGCATGATGCCGGGGAGCACGGGCTTGTCGACACCGTTGGCGCGCAGCCCTGCTACGAGGTCGAAGTAGTGGTCGGCCTCGAAGAAGAACTGTGTGATCGCGAAGTCGGCCTTCTCGAGCTTGCGAGCCGTCCAGTACCGGTCGGTCTCGCGTGTCGGCGACTTCGGATGCGGTTCCGGGTGGGCGGCGACGCCGACCGAGAAGTCGTCGAGGGCGCGCACCAGCTCGACGAGCTCGACGGCGAAGTGCAGCTCCCCGGGCGGCAGGTCGAGGTCGGCGGGCGGGTCGCCCCCGAGGCAGAGGATGTTCTCGATGCCGGCGTCGCGGTAGCGGGTGACGATCTCGACGAGCTCCGCTCGCGTGTGCGCGGCGCACGTGAGGTGGGCCATGGCCGTCATCGTCGTGGTTCGGAGGATGTCGACGACGATGTCGTGGGTCCGCTCGCGCGTGGTGCCACCGGCGCCGTACGTGACCGACACGTATGACGGGGCGAGGGTCTCGAGCTCGACGAGCGTCGTCCGCAGCGTCTCTTCCATCTCGGGCGTCCGAGGCGGGAAGAACTCGAAGGAGAAGCTCAATCCCCGTTGCAGGATGTCGCTGATCTTGGCCATTGGCGCCAGAGCGTAGGGGGCTGGTGTAGTGCAGGCGAACGAGATGGGCCCAACATGAAGTTCCGCATCGAGCAACGTATCCCCGCACCGCTGGCAGCCGTCGAGGCCGCGCTGCTGGACCGCGACTTCGTCGCCGCCAGCGCCGACCTCCCGAAGCTCGGTGCGCCCGAGCTGCTCGAGCTGCAGCGGGACGGCGACCGAGCCCACCAGCGCATCCGGTACCGCTTCACGGCGCAGCTCTCGGGCGCGGTGACCCGCGTCATCGATCCCGACAAGCTCACCTGGGTCGACGACGCCCGCTACGACCTGACGTCGCACACGAGCCGCCA
>Ga0126306_10001722_pt1 | contig 11850 bp, 11 predicted proteins | sample Plot27_FD_92592 | JGI IMG/M metagenome (GOLD analysis project Ga0126306, IMG submission 92592) | Serpentine soil microbial communities from UC McLaughlin Reserve, CA, USA - Plot27 | ecosystem: Environmental > Terrestrial > Soil > Grasslands | place: USA: UC McLaughlin Reserve, Lake County...
ATGCGAATCGCAACAGCGGAAACCTCCGGGTTGACCTCGTCCATCGTGCGGAACATCTCGCCGATCTTCCCCTCGGGCGTCCAGCAGCAGACCGCGATCTTCCCGCCCTGCCTGCAGACCCGGCGCATCTCGCTTGCGGTCCGAGCGTGGTCGGGGGCGAACATGTGCCCGAAGGTCGAGATCACCCGGTCGAAGCTGCCATCGGCAAAGGGCATGTCCCCGGCGTCACCCTCCACCCAGTCGACCTCGACCATCGCATCCGACGCCCGCTCGCGGGCGATGGCCAGGAGGGCAGGTGCGAAGTCGAGGCCGGTCACACGCGCCCCCGTCCGCGCCGCGGGGATCGTGGCGTTGCCGGTGCCGCAGGCCACGTCCAGCACATCCATGCCGGGCTCAACGCCCCCGCGCTCGACGGCCACCTCGCCGACAGCCGAGATCTTGTCGGCCACGGCGGCGTAGTTGCCCGATCCCCACATCTCCTCAGGTTCCATAGCGGCGCAGCATTCCTGTTAGCTGTGCGGCGTGCAAGCCCCCAAGGTCGCACCGTTCGGTTCCTGGAGCTCGCCCCTGACGGCCGCCGCCGTCGGCGGCGAGGGGCTGACGGTGTCGTCTCCGACGCTCGGCGAGGACGGCTCGGCGTGGTGGCTCGAGCGCCGTCCCCGTGAGGGCGGGCGCTACGCGCTCGTGCGCGAGGGCGTGGACGTCACCCCCGCCGCCGTGAACGTGCGCACGCGCGTGCACGAGTACGGCGGCGGCGCCTGGCTGCTGCACGGCGAGAGCGCCTTCTACAGCGACTTCGCCGACCAGCGCCTCTACCGGCTGGACCCGGGGGAAGCTCCCGTCCCCATCGCGCCGGAGCCTCCTGCGCCGGCCGCCGTGCGATACGCCGACGGGCGCGTCACGCCCGACGGCACGCGCATCGTCTGCGTGCGCGAGACGCACGGCGAGGGGGAGCCGGTGAACGAACTCGTGGCGGTTCCTGCGGAGGGGGATGGGGAGCAGGTGGTGCTCGCGACCGGCCGCGACTTCTACTCCTTCCCGCGCATCAGCCCGGACGGCTCGCGCCTCGCGTTCACCTGCTGGGATCACCCGAACATGCCCTGGGACGGCACCGAGCTGTGGGTGGCGCCGCTCGAGCGCCCGGGCGACGCCCGCCGCGTGGCCGGCGGGCCGAGGGAATCGATCTGGCAGCCCGAGTGGGACGCGGAGGGCCGGCTCCATTGGGTCTCCGATGACAGCGGCTGGTGGCAGCTCTACCGCGAGGGCGAGCGGCTGACCGACGCCGAGGGGGCCGAGGTCGGCCATCCACAGTGGCTGTTCGGGGGCTCCACGTACGCCTTCCTGGCCGGCGGGGAGATCGCCTGCATTCGGTGTGAGCGCGGCGAGGAGCGGCTCTGCCTGCTGCGCGACGGCGCGCTCGAGGAGCTCGATCTGCCGTACACGTCATTCGACTACCCCTACCTGGTCGCGCGCGGTGAGCGCGTGATCTTCGTCGCCGCGAGCCCGTCCGATGACGCCGCCGTGGTCACCTGGGACCGGGCAGGCGGGGCGAGTGTGCTGCGCCGCTCGAACGACGACCCGCTCGAGCCGGGCCTCGTGTCCACACCCCGGCGGATCGAGTTTCCCTCCGCCGACGGGCGCCGCGCGCACGCCTTCTACTACCCGCCTGCGAACCTCGGGTTCGAGGGACCCGCTGACGAGCGGCCGCCGCTGATCGTGCAGAGCCACGGTGGCCCGACGGCCCATTCGCCGCCCGAGCTGCACCGCGAGGCGCTGTTCTTCACCAACCGCGGCATCGGCGTGGTGGACGTGAACTACGGCGGCAGCAGCGGCTTCGGACGCGCCTACCGGGACAGCCTCAACGGGCGCTGGGGGATCGTGGACACGGAGGACTGCATCGCGGCGGCGCGGTACCTGGTCGACCAGGGCGAGGTCGATGGCGAGCGCCTGGCGATCCACGGCGGCAGCGCCGGCGGCTACACCACGCTCTGCGCGCTCGTCTTCCACGACGTCTTCGCCGCGGGCGCGAGCTACTACGGCGTGGCCGACGCGGAGACCCTGGCGCAGGACACGCACAAGTTCGAGGCGCGCTACCTCGACACCCTCATCGGGCCGTATCCCGAGGACGCTGCGGTCTACCGCGAGCGCTCGCCGATCCACTTCGCCGACCGGCTGCGCGCCGCGGTGATCCTGTTCCAGGGGCTCGAGGACGAGGTGGTGCCGCCGTCGCAGGCGGAGACCATGGTGGCCGCGCTGGCATGCAACGGCGTGCCCCACGCCTACCTCGCGTTCGAGGGCGAGCAGCACGGTTTCCGGCGCGCGGAGACGATCGTGCGCAGCCTCGAAGCCGAGCTGTCCTTCTACGCGCAGGTCTTCGGATTCGAGCCCGCCGACGAGATCGAGCCGGTCGAGATCACGCGCTGAGCCTTCGGGTTAGCCGTACTGCGTCCAAACCGGCCTACCTGCAACTCTGCCGCACCATGGATTCGATCGTCACCGCCACCGACGTCCATCGCCGCTACGGCGCCGGCGACACCGCCGTCGACGCGCTCGCCGGGGTGAGCGTGGGGTTCGAGCGCGGCCGCTTCAGCGCGATCATGGGCCCGTCGGGTTCCGGCAAGTCCACGCTGATGCACATCCTCGCCGGCCTCGACCGCCCCACCGCCGGGTCGGTCACGCTCGACGGCGTGGACATCACCAATCTCGACGACGGCCATCTCACCCGGCTGCGCCGCGACAAGCTCGGCTTCATCTTCCAGTTCTTCAACCTGATCCCGGTGCTCACGGCCGAGGAGAACATCGTGCTGCCGCTCTCGATCGCCGGCCATAAGGTCGACGACGAGTGGCTGCACCAGCTGGTCGACACGGTGGGGCTCGGCGACCGGCTCACCCACCACCCGGCCGAGCTCTCCGGCGGACAGCAGCAGCGCGTCGCGGTGGCGCGGGCGCTGATCTCGAAGCCGGCGGTGGTGTTCGCCGACGAGCCGACTGGCAACCTCGATTCGAAGTCGAGCGAGGAGGTGCTGCACATGCTGCGCCAATCCGTCGACGACCTGGGCCAGACGGTGGTGATGGTCACCCACGACCCCGAGGCGGCCTCCCACGCGGACCGCCTGATCGTGCTGCGCGACGGCCAGATCGTGCACGACTGTGCCGCGGGTACGGCCGAGGACGTGATCGAGCTGATGAAGGACGTGGCGTGACGAAGGTCGCTCTGCGGGGGCTCGCTCAGCGGAAGCTGCGCGCATTCGTGACGGTGCTGGCCGTCCTGCTCGGCGTCGCGTTCATCGCGGGCAGCTACGTCCTCACCGACACGATCAACAAGTCCTTCGACGAGATCTTCGACGTGGCCTACAAGGGCACCGACGTCGCGGTCTCCTCGAGCACGACCGGCCAGACCGACAGCGGCGACGTCCCGTCCTTTCCCGAGAGCTACCTGGATCGCGTGCGGCAGGTGCCGGGAGTCGAGAAGGCGGCCGGCGGGATCTTCTCGATCGCCCGCTTCGTCGACGAGAAGGGCGACCAGCTCAGCTCGAGCTTCGCGCCGGAGTTCGTCAGCTCCACGGCGCCAAAGCCGTTCGAGACGCTCACCTACGTCGAGGGGCACCCGCCGCGGACCGCGGACGAGGCCTCCATCGACCAGTCCACGGCGGATCGCGAGGGTTTCAAGATCGGCGGCACGCTGCGCATCGCGGGCGAGGCCGGCGTCAAGGCGTACCGCATCGTCGGCATCCAGCGCCTCGGAGACACCTCGTCGGGCGGGGCCGGCACGGCCCAGCTCACGCTGCCGGAGGCCCAGCGGCTGACCGGCAAGGAAGGCGAGCTCGACGGCATCTCGGTGCAGGCGGCCCCGGGCGTGTCGTCCGACGAGCTCGCCCGCCGCATCCGCCAGGTGCTCCCGCCGCGCGTCATCGTGGAAACCGGCACGCAGGCCGCCGCGCGACAGGCCGACGACATCAAGGACGACCTCTCGTTCTTCCGGATCATCCTGCTCGTGTTCGGCGGCGTGGCGCTGCTGGTCGGCAGCTTCCTGATCTTCAACATCTTCTCCATCACCGTGGCCCAGCGGATTCGCGAGCTGGGCATGCTGCGCACGCTCGGCGCCACCCGCGGCCAGATCCTGCGCGGGATGATCCTGGAGGCGCTGATCATCGGCGTGCTCGGCGCTGCGCTCGGGGTGGTGGCGGGAATCGGCTTCGCCGGTGCCCTCAACGCGCTCTTCAAGAGCTTCGGCATCGACCTGCCGAACACGGGCACCGTGATCGAGACGCGCACCGTGATCCTGTCGGCGCTGGTTGGCCTGCTCGTCACGCTGGCCTCCGCCCTGGCGCCCGCCCTGCGCGCCACCCGGGTGTCGCCGATGGCGGCGCTGCTCGAGGCCGAGCTGCCGGAGAGCCGCACCCGCGGCCGGATCTTCACCGCTGTGGCCGTGCTGCTGATCCTGCTCGGAATCGGCCTCGCCTGCGCCGGCCTGTTCGGCGGGCTGGAGAGCTCCGGCGCGGCGGCCGGCCTGGTCGGCGGGGGCGCGGTGGCCACGCTGTTCGGCGTTGCGATGTTCAGCCCACGCCTGGTCCGTCCGCTGGCCTCGGTCACCGGCTGGCCGCTCGAGAAGCTCCGCGGCATCACCGGCCGCCTCGCGCGCGAGAACGCCGTGCGCAAGCCGGGCCGAACCGCGGTCACTGCGGGGGCGCTCATGATCGGCCTCGCGGTGGTCACCTTCGTGACAGTTTTTGCGGCCGGCATCAGCGCCTCGATTGGCAACGCGATCGACCGCAGCTTCCAGGGCGACATCGTCCTGCAGAACGTCGACGGCTTCTCGCCGATCAGCCCCGGCGCTGCGCGGGAGGCGGAGCGGGTGGACGGAGTCCAGACGGTGTCCTCGCTCAGCTTCGCCGGCGGCGAGTACAAGGGGAAGGACATTCGCGTCTCCGCGGTCGACCCGGCCACGGTCTCCGACGTGCTCTCGCTCGACTGGGAGCAGGGCTCGCCGGAGACGCTGTCGTCACTGTCCGCGCGCGGCACGGTGGTGGATGACGCCTGGGCCACCAACAACGACATCGACGTCGGCAGCCAGATCACCGTACGCACGGCGCTCGAGCGCAACGTGAGGCTGACGGTGGAGGGCACGGTCAAGGACAACGCGGACCTGCTCGGCAACGTCGTCGTGACCGAGCAGGAGCTGCGCAGCGAGTTCGGCGCTCGTCAGCCGAGCATGACGCTCGTGAAGCTGGCTCCGGGCGCCAACGCCGAGGCCGTCAAGGACCGCATCTCGAACGCCGTGGACCGCCGCTTCCCGACGGTCGAGACGCTCAACCAGAAGGAACTGAAGGACAACCAGGAGGAGCAGATCCAGCAGCTGGTCGGCTTCTTCTACATGCTGCTCGCGCTGGCGATCGTGATCTCGCTCCTGGGCATCATCACCACGCTCGTGCTCTCCATCCACGAGCGCACCCGCGAGCTCGGGATGCTCCGCGCCGTCGGGATGTCGCGCCGGCAGGTCCGGCGGCTCGTGCGCTACGAGTCCGTGATCACGGCGCTGATCGGGGCCATTCTCGGCATGATCCTCGGGATCATCTTCGCGACGCTCGTATCGCGCCCGCTGGCCGACGAGGGCTTCGAGCTGGCGTACCCGATCGGCACGCTGTTCGCGCTGCTGGTGCTGGCCGCGCTCGCCGGCGTGCTGGCGGCGATCCTCCCGGCGCGGCGCGCGGCGAGGCTTGACGTGCTGCAGGCGCTGGCGTACGAGTAGTCGGTGCGGCGCGCCTCCGTGCTGAGCCTGATGCTGCTGGCGCTGACCCCGGCGTCCGCACGGGCCGCGGTGGTGTCCGTGGACGGCGACGTGCTGCGCTTGAGCGCCGGCCCCGGCGAGCAGAACGCACTGACGGTGGCGCCGGCGCCGCTGCCAGCGCCACCCGGCTTCGTGGCCGTGGGCGACGCCGGCTTCCCGCTCGCGTGGGCCGGCGGCTGCCAGCCGAGCGGGACCATGGTCGTCTGCGGCGGAGCAGCCCGGATCGAGGCGGATCTCGGCGACGGTGACGACCAGCTCACGCTGAGCGCGCCGCTCCCGGCTCGGCTGGCGGGTGGCGAGGGCCACGACAGCCTGGTCGGCGCGGGCGCGGCGGACGTGCTGAGCGGCGACGCGGGCGACGACACGCTGGTCGGGGGAGACGGCTCGGACCTCCTTGACGGAGGTACCGGTGGCGACTCGGCCGACGGCGGCTCGGGCGACGACTCGATCGTGCTGCGCGACCGCAAACCCGACACCGCCTGGTGCGGCAGCGGCCGCGACTCCGTGCGTGCCGAGGAGCTGGACCAGCTCGACCTCGCCTGCGAGCGGGTGGACTATGGCCCGCCGGGCAGCGTGGGCCTGCTCCGACCGATCACGGGCGGCGGGCGGTTCGTGCCGATCCCCGGACAGAGCTGGGCGCTCGTGGACCTCCGCATCCTGGCCGACGTGCTCTACCTCGTCCGTCGCTACCACGTGCAGGTGGGCGACGGCTACGCGACGAGCGGCCACAAGCCGCGCGGTGAGCACCCGCTCGGCCTGGCCGTGGACCTCTACCCCGGACCGGGCGGCACGTGGCGCGACGTGGCACGGCTGGCCAAGTGGGCCGAGCCGCGCCAGAACCACCCGCGCCCGCCGTTTCGGTGGGTCGGTTGGAACTTCGACGAGAACCACGGCGACCCCTGGCACTGCCGGCCCTCCCGCGGCTGCCCCCCACACCTGCACCTGTCGTGGGCCCACTCGCCGGGGAGGCCGCGCCACCCGGTGCGGACGGTCTGGGTGTTCGACGTCAGCTCCCCGACGCTTCGCGCCGCGAAGCCTGCCGGCGCGCCATCTCTCGGGTCGTGAGGGGCTGCGCGCCGCAGGCGATGGCCTGGTCGCGCATCTCCTCCGGGAGGTCGTAGTGGTCGTGCCAGGGCCGCCCCGGCTTCGACTGGAACCACTGCCGCACCAAACCGAGGCGGGCGGCGAGCTCGTGGAGCTCCTCGGTCGAGTCTGCCGTGAGGTGACACCACCGCCGGCCGCGCCACTCCCAGACGGGTTCGTCCACGTAGAGCGCCATCAAGCTGGCCTGTCACCGATCCAGTAGCGCGGCCCGGGCCCGAGCCGCGCCGCCCGGTCCTGGGGATTGGAGAGGCGGCAGCGCTCCAGCGAGAGGCAGCCGCAGCCGATGCACTCGGTCAGCCCCATCTTCAGCCGCTGGAGCTCTGCGATTCGCTCGTCGATGCGAGACGTCCAGGTGCTCGAGAGGCGCGACCAGTCACGCCGCGTGGGGGCGTGCCCCTCCGGCAGCTTGGCGAGCTCGGCCCCGATCTCCTCGAGCGTGAGCCCGATTCGTTGCGCGAAGACGATGAACGCGATCCGCCTCAGCACCGGGCGGGGGTAGCGGCGGTGGCCGGAGCCGGCCCGCTCGGAGGCGATCAGGCCGCGCTCCTCGTAGAAGCGCAGCGCCGAGGCGGCCACACCGCTGCGCTTCGACACTTCGCCGATCGTGAGGAGGTCGGACATGCCGGTAGGACACCACGATCGGGCCTTGACTTCAAGTTCACTTGAACTTGTAGCCTGGCTTGCATGACGGTCACGCGAACAGCGAGCGAGCAGATCACCGAGGAGGTCACCTCGTGGCCGGGCGTGCACGCCGGCCCGGGCCGCCGCGGCGAGTTCTCCTTCAAGGTCGGGCGCCGCGAGATCGGTCACCTCCACGGGGACCGCGTCGCGCACTTCGGCTTTCCCAAGCAGGTCTGGACAGAGCTCTTCGAGGGCGGTCGGATCGGCTACCACCCGGTCTTCCCTGGCAAGCCCGGGTTCGGCGCCCGGGCGATCGAGGACGAGGACGACGTCCGGGACGTGATCGAGATGATGCGGCTCAACTACGACCGCGTCATGGAGCGTCACGGGCTGCCTGACGAGCGCTAACCGGCCAGGCATCACCGGGATGACCCGATCCGCGCGCGCTCGGCCGAGCCGAGCGCTTGCGGCTGAGGGGCGAGAGCCCCCGGCTCGCTTCCGTAGGATTGCCGGCCCATGCCGGCCCCGGGACGCACCGCCGCCGATCTCGCCGATCGCCTGCTCGATGGAGACAAGCGCGCCCTGGCGCGGGCCATCTCGCTCGTCGAGAACGACGATCCCGAGGGCTGGGCGCTCGTCCGCGAGGTCTACCCGCGGACCGGCCGGGCCAGGGTGGTGGGATTCACCGGGCCGCCCGGTGTCGGCAAGTCCACGCTGATCGGACGGCTGATCGAGAACGGGCGCGCAAGCGACCGCGAGATCGCCGTGCTGTCGATCGACCCGAGCTCGCCCTTCACGCAGGGAGCGCTGCTGGGAGACCGCATCCGCCTGGCCGACCACTTCCTCGATCCGGGCGTGTTCATCCGCTCGATGGCGAGTCGCGGCTCGCTCGGCGGCCTGTCCGAGGCCACCCTGCAGGCGGCGCTCCTGATGGACGCGAGCGGGAAGGACGACGTGTTCCTCGAGACCGTGGGCGTCGGCCAAGCCGAGGTCGACATCATCGATCACGCCGACACGATCGTGCTCGTGCTGATGCCTGGCTCGGGCGACTCGATCCAGGCGCTCAAGGCCGGCGTCATGGAGATCCCCGACGTGATCGTGGTCAACAAGTCCGACCACCCGCTCACCGACACGATGATCCGCGAGGTGCGCGGCGTGCTCTCACTCGGGCCGCAGGAGGGCTGGCGGGTTCCGATCGTGAAGACCGAGGCGAGTCGGGGTGAGGGGATCGAGGAGCTCACCGAGAAGATCGGGGCGCACCACGACTTCATCGAGCAGGAGGGCACGCTGGCCGAGCGCCGCGGGCGCAACCTTATGAACGAGGTGCTCGCGCTCGCCGCGGGCCGCCTGCGCCGCGAGCTCGAGGCCCAGGTGCGCGAGGACGAGTCGGTCAAGGAGCTGCTCGACGAGGTTGTGGCGCGGCGGCTCGACCCGGCGAGCGCTGCGGCCAAGCTGCTCGAGCGTCAGCAGTAACGCGCCCCGGGTAGGCTCGCCTCATGGCCTCTCGCAAGTACCGCCTGAAGAAGGGCGAGCCTGTGCCGGAGGGGATCGCCCGGATCGCCGTCGGGCGGATCGACCACGCCCTCGACGGGCTGCGCGGCAAGACCGACAGCACGCCCGAGGAGGCGGTGCACGAGGCGCGCAAGGACATGAAGAAGCTGCGCGCGCTCCTGCGGCTCGTGCGCGGCGAGCTCGGCGACGAGACCTATCGCCGTGAGAACGAGTCGTTTCGGGACACGGCCGCCGAGCTGGCCGGCGTGCGCGACGCCGACGTGATGCTCTCCACCCTGGGCGGTCTCGAGAAGCGCTATGGGGCCGATCTTCCTGCGGACATCGCCGGCGGTCTGCGCCAGGCGCTCGAGGTCCACCACGGCGCGACCACGGGCGAGGGCCGCGACGAGGCCGCGAAGCTGGCGGTCGAGCGGCTGCGCCAGGCGCGCAAGCGGGTGGACCACTGGCCGCTCGAGCGCGACGGCTTCGAGCCCGTCGAGGAAGGGCTTCGGCGGATCTACCGTCAGGGCAGGCGCGGCTTCGAGTCGGCACGCAGGGACCCGTCGGCCGAGCACCTGCACGAGTGGCGCAAGCGGGTGAAGGACCTCTGGTACCACTGCTCGATCCTCGAGCGGGCCTGGCCGCCCGTGATGGCGGCGCTGGCCGACGAGGCGCACGAGCTGTCCGACCGGCTCGGCGACGATCACGACCTCGCCATCCTGCTGACCTGGGCCCACGAGCATGCCACGGCGCTCGACGGGATGGAGCGCCTGCTGGCCTTCGAGGAGCTCGTGCACCGTCGCCGCCAGGAGCTCCAGGCCGAGGCGTTCGTCTACGGGGCCCGCCTGTACGCGGACAAGGCAGGCACCTTCATGAGGCGCGTCGAGAGCTGGTGGCGAGCCTCAGAGGGCGCGCAGCGCGCCGCGCCGGCGCACCGTTAGGTCACGTGGCGGATCTCGCAATCTCGGTCAGGGGGTTGCGCAAGTCCTACGGCGACCACGAGGCCGTGCGCGGCATCGACTTCGAGGTCGCCGCCGGCGAGGTGTTCGGCTTCCTCGGCACCAATGGCGCCGGCAAGACGACCACGATCGAGATTCTCGAGGGCTATCGCAAGCGCACGGCGGGCGAGGTGGCCGTGCTGGGCGTGGATCCGGCCCGCCCCACGCGGCCCTGGCGGGCGCGAATCGGGCTGGTCCTGCAGGAGTCGGAGCCGGATCCGCTGCTGACCGTGCGCGAGACGCTCGACCTGTTCGCGAGCTTCTTCCCGTCGCCGCGGCCGGTGGACGAGACGGTCGATCTGGTCGGCCTGGCCGAGAAGCGCGGCGCGCGCGTGGGCACGCTGTCGGGCGGCCAGCGGCGGCGCGTGGACGTGGGCGTGGCGCTGATCGGCGATCCCGATCTCGTGTTCCTCGATGAGCCGACCACCGGCTTCGACCCGGCCGCCCGGCGCGACGCCTGGAACATGATCGAGGGGCTCAAGCAGCTGGGGAAGACGATCTTCCTCACAACCCACTACATGGACGAGGCCCAGCACCTCTCCGACCGGGTGGCGATCCTGCGCTCCGGACAGATCGTGGCAACCGGGCGCCCCGGCGAGCTGGGTGTGGGCGGGGGCGCAACGGTGGTCCGCTTCCAGACACCGGCGGGCGTCACCGTCGACGACGTCCGCATGCACGTGGACGGGGCGGCCCTCGAGTCGTCCGGCAACCAGCTCTCGTTCCGCACCGACAATCCGCAGCGCGCGCTGTATGCGCTGACGTCGTGGGCCGAGGGGGCCGGGGTCGAGCTCGTGGCGCTCGAGGTGCGCCGCCCGAGCCTCGAGGATGTCTTCCTCGAGCTGACCAGCGAGGAGGCGCCGGCGTGAGCGACACCGCGCTCGTCCTCAAGCAGACCCGCTACGGCCTGCTCCAGTCGGCGCGCAACCCCCGGGTGGTCGTGTTCTCGATCGTCTTTCCGATCCTGCTGCTGGTGCTGTTCAACTCGATCTTCGCCAGCGGGGACAACGCGACCACCGAGTTTGCCGGCGGCACGATCTCCACCGACGCCTACTTCACCGCGGGGATCCTGGCCTACGCCATCCTGATGTCCTCGTTCAGCACGCTGGCGGTGGGGCTCACCACACGACGGGAGAGCGGCCAGCTGAAGCGGATGCGGGGTACGCCGATGCCGCCCTGGACCTTCATCGTGGCGGAGGTGCTCCGCTGTGTCGTGCTGATCGCGGCGATGACCATCGTGATGATGGTGATCAGCCACCTCGCCTTCGACGTCGACCTGCCCGGCGACTCGGTGGTCGGGTTCGTGGTCTACGTCGCGCTCGGCACCGCGTCGCTGGCCTCCGTCGGGATCGCCCTCACAGCGTTCCTCTCGAGCGCCGACGCCGCCTCCACCGTGGCGCCCTTCACGGCGGTGATCCTGTCGTTCATCTCGGGCGTGTTCATTCCGGTCGAGACATTGCCCAACTGGCTCGAGGAGGTGGGGCGGGTGTTCCCGCTCTACCACCTGGCCGAGGGGCTCCAGACGACGCTCGTGTCCGGCAGCAGCGGCACGGGGCTCGACGGCGGCAACGTGGCGGTGCTCGCCATCTGGGGACTGGCCGGGCTCGTGGTGGCGGCCCGTCGTTTCCAGTGGGAGCCGCTCGGGCGCGGCTAGGGCACCGACGGCCCGGCCAGGAAGCCGCCGGACCAGCGCACGTCCACGTAGAGCCAGACGGACAGGGCGAGCGTGAGCACCGCCAGGGCCGTGCCGACGCGCGGCGCGTGGCGCAGCCCCCAGGCCACCAGTGGGACGGCGAGGGGCAGCGCCGCCACAAGGTGTCGACCGGGAAACCAGGCGCCGGCCACGGTGGG
>Ga0126306_10001723_pt1 | contig 11850 bp, 10 predicted proteins | sample Plot27_FD_92592 | JGI IMG/M metagenome (GOLD analysis project Ga0126306, IMG submission 92592) | Serpentine soil microbial communities from UC McLaughlin Reserve, CA, USA - Plot27 | ecosystem: Environmental > Terrestrial > Soil > Grasslands | place: USA: UC McLaughlin Reserve, Lake County...
CGTCCTAGAGGTTGCCGGCGGGTGGGGAGGGTTGTAGGGTGCCGGCGTGGACCTGAACGAGCAGGCGGATTGGGACTTTACCCGCGCGAGGCGGCGCGCCTTTCTGCGGCGCATCGGGGCGTACCTGAGGAGGGACCCCGCCTCCAACCGGCTGCTCTCCTTCGAGGAGGTCAGGGGCGCGGTGGGGGCGTTGGAGGGGGCGTACGTCGGGATGCGCGTCGTGCCGGTCGAGAAGATCGTGGGGAGCGTTGGGCGGCACGGGGACTTCGACCGGGCGTTCTTGCCGTCCACGGAGAGCGTCGAGGAGCGCTGGAAGCAGATAGACCGCGCCATGATCCGGGCCGAAGAGCTGCCGGCGGTCTCGCTGTACAAGATCGGGGACGCCTACTTCGTGCGCGACGGGAACCACCGCGTCTCCGTCGCCCGCCAGCAGGGCGTGGAGATGATCGACGCCGAGGTGGTCGAGCTGCGCAGCCGGGTGCCGATCGACTCCGCCCTCACCGCGCGCGACCTCCTGCACAAGCACGAGCAACTGCTCCTCCTCGAAAGGCTTCCCTTCGACCACGTGTTGCCGGAGATAGAGTTGCGCTTCTCCGACGTCGCCGACTACCGGCGGCTGGCGACCTACGTGGAGGCGCACGGCTTCAGGCTCTCGCAGCTCTGGCGGCGCTACGTTTCCCCCGAGGAGGTCTTGCGTGACTGGTACGAGTACTCGCATCGGCCCATATCCGCCATGATCCGGGAAGAAAAGGTCCTCGACGCCTTCCCCAACCGCACCGAGCTGGACCTGTATTTCTGGATCCTCACCCAACGCGAACGGCTCGCCCTGGAGGCCCTCGACGAGTCGGTTACCCCCTCGACCGCCAAGGAGGATATCCTGCGGCGCGAAAGCCAGAACCGCCGCCGGGGACGGGACGACCCTGTGAACATCTACGGCTAGGGAAGCCTCCGGGGTCCGCGCGGCCGGTTGGTGTAAGATGCTTCGCGGGATCATGGCATCGTAGGCGGTTGGGAGAAACCTATGGAAGCGTTGGCGGTTCTTTGGGCGCCGGTGAGGACGCTTTCGCGCGTGGCGGAGGAGCGCCGGGTTCTTTTGGCCTTCGGCGTGACGGCCCTGTACGCGGCGTTGGGGTTGGTCTCCGGGGCGCTGGTGTTTTTGGGGGGCTTCCTTCAGGAGCAGTTCGAGGCCCAGGGGCAACCGCTCCCGCCGGGGTTCGAGGACTTTATTTCCGCCTTTAGCGTCATCGCGATAGTCTTGGCCGTTCTCACCCCGTTCGTGTACTGGCTCCTGGTCGCGGGCCTGATGCACCTGGTGACGCGCTTTTTCGGCGGAAGCGGGCCTTTCTCGGGGACTTTGGCCGTGGCGGGCGTCGCTCAGACCCCGCTCGTGGTCTCGTCGGTGCTCGCGATCCCCCTGACGGGGTTGCAGATCGCGCTCCAGGACGTCGCCGCTTCGGACCCCTCGCTCGGGTTGGCGGGGGGGTTGGTTGGGCTCTTGAGCGCTTTGATCGGGCTCGCCGCCTTCCTCTGGTTCGCGGCGCTCGTCGTCGTCGGGTCGTCCTTCGCCCGCCGCGTCGGGTACGGGGAGTCGGCGGGCTCGTGCGCCATCTCGTGCGCCGGGTGCTTCGGGCTTATAATCGTCGTCTCCGTCGCGATCGTCGCCCTCGTCGCGATCGTCGCCGGGGCCTCGGGCTGGACCGGGGCGTAAGAACCCCCGGAAGAAGGGACTCGACGTGGAAGCCGGAAGCGGGCAGGACCGCGAACACAACACGCACAGAGAAACCGCCGGCAACCCGCCCGGCGACGCATCCGGCGGTTCGGGGCCGCCCCCCGGTACGCCGCCGCGCAGGCGGCGGTGGCGGGGGTTTTTGATAGGCGGCGCGATCGCCCTCGGGCTGCTGTTCCTGACGGCGGGCACGATAGCCGTGGTCCTGGTGGTCTCGCTGGGCGATTCCGGGGGCGGGACCGCCGTAGCCCCTCCGACCTTCCAGGAGGAGTACGTCTCGGGCGAGGGGGACGCCAAGATAGCCGTCGTGCCGGTCGAGGGCGTCATCGGCTCCCAGGAGACCACCGGCGCTTTGGGCACCCCCGCCGCCACCCCCGAGACCTTGCGAGACCAGCTCACGCAAGCCGCCGAGGACGAGGACGTGGAGGCCGTGATAGTCGAGGTCAACTCCCCCGGCGGGGGCGTCGTCGCCAGCGACGAGATGCACCAGAGCATCCTCGACTTTAAGGAGGGGTCCGACAAGCCCGTCGTCGTCTCTATGGACGAGACGGCGGCCTCGGGCGGCTACTACATCGCCACCGCCGCCGACAGCATCGTCGCCAACGAGACTACCCTCACGGGCTCGCTGGGCGTGATCTTCTCCTACCTCAACTACGGCGAGGCCGCCGACAGGCTCGGCCTCGAAGAAGAAGTGATAAAGAGCGGCCAGTTCAAGGACATCGGCTCCCCCACCCGCGAACCGACCGAGGAGGAGCGCGAGATCCTCCAGGACCTCGTGATGGAATCCTACGACGGCTTCGTCGAGGTCATTGTCGAAGGCCGCGACCTCCCGGAGGATCGGGTGCGCGAGCTGGCCGACGGCCGCATCTACTCGGGTTTGCAAGCCCAAGAGCTGGGCCTCGTGGACGAGCTGGGCAACCTGGATGCGGCCGCCCGCGTCTCGCGCGGGCTTGCCAACGTCGAGGAGGCCACCGTGGTCCGCTACAGGCAAGAACCGAGCCTCGTGGAACTCTTTCAGGCCCGCCTCGCGTCCACGCCCGAGTCCGAGGCCCTGCAGGCCCTGGAGGCCGCCGGCCTCAGCCTCACCCCCGAGCTGCAGTACCTGTACCGTCCGTAGGGCCGGCGCGGCCACCACTCTTTGAGCCCACAGCCAAAAAACTCTGCGACAAGTTCGCGGCGAGAGCGTCTAACGAGATAATAACGGGGCTAAACAGGAGCAAAACGTTGGGAGGCCGTGACGCAGACTTCGATGATGCCTGGCGCGCGCAGGGCTCGCCGCAAGGGTGCGGATAGAGGCCCGCGAATCCCGTGAGCAGGCAGCCCAACGCCACGCCCTGATCTCGCTCCTCGCCGCGCTCGCGCCGGCCCCGGTCGGCCTCTACGCGTGGCGCAGGCGCGGCAAGCCGGGCGTGCTCTCGCTCGCCGCCCTCGCGTGGCTCTTCGCTCTGTGGCCGCTCGTCTACGCCGCGGAGCTTGCGGCGGGGAACGTATGGACTGTGGACTTCCTCCACGAAACACGGGCGGGGAAGCCGTTTACTGCCGAGGCCCCCGCGCGTGCTATGCCTTGTGTTCGAGAGCTAAACGAGCCTGCGCGCCCCCGCGTAGCCGTAGATGTACTTCATCTGGCTCTCGACCACCTTGCCGAAGTATCTTGAGGCGTGGACGATGTAGCCGGATTTGGAGTAGATGCTGACGTGGGTTATGTTGCTGCCGCCGTTCTCCCGGAAGTAGACCAGGTCGCCGGGGCGCAACTCAGCCTTGGAGACCGGCCTGCCGTAGCGGACCTGTCCCTCCTCGGTCATGGGCAGGTCGTAGCCGAACGGCGCGAAGCTCTTCTTGATGAGGCACGTGCAACTCACGAGCGTGGTGGTACAGGTGGCGTACCTGTACTTCATATCCAGGAACGTCTTCGCCCTCTTGACTACCGCGGAACCGGCGCCGGTCACGCTGGTCATGCGCCGCTCGGCGGACGCGCTCGCCGTGCTCTCCTCGGGAGAAGCGGCCTCCTCGGCTGGAGGCTCCGAGGGGGGCTCGTCCTCGTACGAGGAGATCGTGGAGACCTTCACGGCGTCGGCGACCACGTTGCCCTTGCCGTCGGTGTCGCGCGAGATCTTGACGATGTAGTCGTCGCCCTCGCGCAGCTCGAAGCGCCCGATGCGCACCCAGCTTCCGCCGTCCCTGCGCTGGTCCACCTCCGTCCACTGCGTGCCGTACGCCGTCTCGACCCCGACGCGCGCCGAATCGTTCAAGCCCGGCACCTCGGGCCAGCGAGCGTAGATTGCGTACTCGCCGTCCGCCGGTATCCGCACCTTGAACAACGCGTGCGCGGACTTCTTCGCCGGCAGGCCGAAGCGGTAATCGTTGCCGTTTATCGTCTCGCCAGAATCACTTTTCTTCCAACTCCCGGACGAAGCGAAGCGGCCCTTATCCGAGTTGTCCACCACCTGCTCGTAGGTAGCGCCCTCCGCCTCGTCCCACGCCGAGACCCCCACCGCAACAGCCGCGAAGACCGACAGCAAAACCACCACCAGACGTCTACTCAAGGCCCGTCCCCCCTCCAGAAGAGCAACGAGATGCTTTCTTTCGGGAATGTTATCGGTTCGTGGGCGAAAAAGCTTTAGCAAACGCAACTCTTTTGGGCTTTGGCGAAGATTTTTCGCGTGGGTGCGCGTTTGGAAGCGGCGCCATACGGCCTGCTAGTATGGTCGGGGAGTCCGACGGGGGGAGGCGTGGGTTATCGTCGTCCAGCGTAGGGCGCACGTCGAGTGGAAAGGCAACCTCTGCCCGGCGGGCGAGGTACGTTCACGGCGGGGAGCGGGGCGATGGAGGACGTGGCGGTCACCTGAGCCTCGCGGGTGGAGCGCCCCGACGGCAAGACCAGTCCCGAGAAGCTTCTGGCGTCGGCGCGCACCTCGTGCTACGCGATGGTGCTCGCGTACACCCTGGCCGGTAAGGGGGCGCTCATAGAAGGGCTGACCGTCGAGACCGTGGCGACGCTCGACGAGGAGCGGTTGAGGATCTCCGCCGTGGACCTCGACGTGCGGGGGTCGGTCGCCGGCCTCTCCGAAAAAGAATTCGAGCGCCTGGCCCAGGAGGCCGAAAAAGCCTGCCCAGTCTCCAACGCGATCTGGGCCAACGTCGAGGTGCGGCTGCGCGCCAACCTTTGGGAGGGTTATAGCGGTAGTCGTTGGAGCTGGACCACCTCTGCCACACCGAGGCGCGAAAGTGACGAGCAGGACAGCGGGACTCTCGGCGAGGCCCTACCGTTCGGGAGAAGAGTCTGAGGTCCAATGCCTTTGCGCTCCGCTATAGGACCGGGAGGGCGCTCAACGAGTCGCGCCGGGTCGGAGCTTTCGACCTGCATCATCTCTGTGTGTGTCCACGGATCGCACCGTTAACGGCCAGCCGTTGCGAAGACCGTTGGCCTTCAGAACAGCCTCTCGCCGGGTACCTGGGCCAGCTCGTCGAGCTCGTAGCCGAGGTCGGCGGCCGTCGCCTCGAAGAAGGAGCGGATGCGGTGGGCGAAGGGAAGCCACTGCTTGTAGCGCGCGTAGGATTCTTCCAAGTCGGGCTCCTCTTCGAGGCGTGCGAGGTCGCGCATCCAACGTTCCATCCTCAGGAAGCGGCCCAGAAACCAATCGGAGGGGTCCTTCTCGCGGGTGAGGGCCGCCTGATAGGTTTCGAAGGGGACCGGTTCCGGGGCCTTTTCGAGGGCATCGGGGAGGAAGCGTTCTTCCACGTGGTTCGTGAAGTCGAGGAGGCCCGTGATCAGGGTCGGTAGCCAGGGGGTCTGGGTGGCGTAGTGGCCGGACGGGAGCCCCCAGCGCAGGGCGCCGGCCACGCCGCCGATCATGCGGAACGTGTAGGGGAGCGAGCGGTAGGCGCGGCGGCTGTGATAGTAGTACGCGACCGGGTAGCGGCGTATCCCCTCGTAGAGCTCCAGCACGTCCCGGTGCAGCTCCATGAGGTGCGTTTCCAGGGCGCGGGGCTGGCCGTCGGGGAAGTGGGGGGCCAGGATAGTCCAGGGGTCGTCGGTGTCCTGGGTCTGCTGGTGGAGCTCCGCGGCGAGGACGCCCAGCTTTTGGAGCACCCCGTACACCCCGATCACGTAGCTCACGGCGAGGGTGAGGATGCCGAAGCCGATCAACGCCTCCGAGACGGTGAGCAGCTGGTAGAACGTGCTCAAGGGCGTCACGTCGCCGAAGCCCACGGTGGAGATGGCGGTCGCGCTCAGGTACAGCGCCTCCAAAAAGGACGGTTCCAACCCGGGGCTGGAGAAGTAGAACGTCTTGACGCTGATGCTCTGGTAGTAAATCAGGGCGTACCCGAAGGTGACCAGCAGGATCCAGACGGTGATCGTCGCCGGCACCATGAGCGGCGCCGCCATCGAGAGCCCCAGCGCCCGATACCTGCGCGGCAGGGGACGGGTGACGAAACGTGTCACGTTGAACAGCCTGTTGTACAGGCGGCTGCTCAGGAAGCCGAAACCGTCGAAGTGGAGCACGGTGAAGAACACGTCCCCGATCCCCAGGAGGATCAGGACCACCCCAACCGCCGTCGAGAGCCATCCCATGACCAACGATTGTACCCGCAAGCCCCGGCCGAGACGGGTACCGGCGACCTACGACCGCGACCAGGGCTGCCATCTGGGCAGCCCCGCCGAAGCGGCGGCGGCAGCCGGCATCCTGGAGACGGTCTTTTCAGGCTAGAACGGTTCGCGGAAGGGGTAACCTTTTGCGAACCGCGCCGATCAGCTGGTCAGCATTTCAGCTTGTCGGCATTCGGGCTGCCGGAGGCTCCCGAAGACGCCGAGGGGAGCGGCTCGTTACGCCGCCGGGTCGGTCGTTTCGAGAGGCGCTGTAGGAGACGGCTTTTCAGCTTTCGGTTTGCCGGGTGTCGGCTTACGGACGCTCGGGTGGGAGCTATTCCTCCGCCTCTTGCTGCTCGCTGACTTCCGCCAGCACAGACCCGCCGGGGACGAGGGCGCCCTCGGCGAACGGGAGCGAGGTGACGGTGCCGGAGTAGGGCGCGGCGACGGTCTGCTCCATCTTCATCGCCTCCAATACCAGCAATGGCTGCCCCTCCTCGACCTCGTCCCCCTCCCCCACCATCACCTTAACCACCGTCCCCGGCATCGGCGCCACGAGGCTCGCCGCGCCCGCGTCCCCCTCGGCCCCCGCCGCGTCCACGTCGGGCGGCTCGGGCTTCTCGAGCCGGTACGCCTGGCTCCCAATCGAGACCAGCACCTCGCTGCCGCCCGTCGCGTAGCCGGCCTGGACGTACCGGCCATTTATCTCCGCCCGCAGGTCGCCGCCCGACGAGAGCACCTCGACGATCGACGCCTCGCCACCGGCCTCGAGCCTCCAGGAAGTGCCCGCCTCCCTGCGGGCTCGGACCTCGTGCTCGTCGCCGTCAGCTCCCCGGTAGCGGAGCCGCGCGGCGCCGAAATGTCGCCAGGGACCGACCTCGAAGGGGTCGGCGGTGGGCGCTTTCGCGGAGAGCTCGACGGCGGCGGCGAGCAGCAAAGCCTCGCGCGGGGGCGGGGCCGCTTCGGGTTCCTCCAGGAGGCCGTGCTCCTCCAAAAAGGCCGTTGTGGTCTCGCCGGCGGCGAAGGCGGGTTCACGGACGATACGCCCGAGCAGGGGCAGGTTCGTCGTGGGGCCCAGGACTTGGAAGGCGTCCAGCGCCCGGCGCAGCCGCTTCACCGCCATGTTGCGATCGGGGGCGGAGACGATCAGCTTCGCCAGCATCGGGTCGTAGCTCAGGGAGACCTCATCGCCCGCCTCGACCCCCGCGTCCACCCGGATGCCAGGACCGGCCGGGGGGTCGAAGACGCGCAAGGTCCCGCCCGAGGGCAGCCCGGTGTACGGGTCCTCGGCGTAGAGGCGGACCTCTATCGCCGCACCGCGCAAAGTGACCTCCTCCTGCGAGAACGGTAGCGGCTCCCCGGCGGCGACGGCGAGCTGGAGGTGGACGAGGTCGAGGCCCGTTACCAGCTCCGTGACCGGGTGCTCGACCTGCAGGCGGGCGTTCATCTCCAGGAAAAAGAACTCGTTGCCCGACAAGAGGAACTCCACGGTCCCGGCGTTTTCGTAGCCCGCCGCGCGCGTCAGACGCGCCGCGGCGTCGCCCATGCGTTCGCGCAAAGCGTCGGGCAGGGCCGGCGAGGGGGCCTCCTCGACCACCTTCTGGTGCCGGCGTTGGATCGAGCATTCCCTCTCGTATAGATGGACCACGTTGCCATGATGGTCGGCGAGGACCTGCACCTCGACGTGCCGCGGCCTCTCCACTAGTTTCTCCAGGAAGACCGCGCCCTCCCCGAACGCCGCCTCGGCCTCCCGCTTCGCCCCCCGGACGGCCTGCGGAAAGTCCTCCGGGTCGTGCACGGGGCGCATCCCGCGCCCCCCGCCCCCGGCGCTCGCCTTGACGAGCACGGGGAACCCTATCCTTTCGGCCTCCTCCAGCAGCCGCTCCTCCGAGTCGTCCTCACCCGCGTACCCCGGTATCGTCGGCACGTCCGCCTCGGCCGCCAGCTCCTTCGCCCGCACCTTGTCCCCGACCCGCTCCATCGCCTCCGGCGGCGGCCCGACCCATACGATCCCCGCCTCCCGAACCGCCCGCGCGAAGCGGGCGTTTTCGGAGAGGAAGCCGTATCCGGGGTGGACTGCCCCGGTGCCCGAGCGCATGGCGACCTCGACGAGCTTTTCGACGTTGAGGTAGCTTTCGGGGGCGGGTGCGGGGCCTATGCGGTACGCCTCGTCGGCGAGCCGGACGTGCATCGCGCCCCGGTCCGCGTCGGAGTAGACGGCGACGGAGCGGACGCACAGCTCGCGGCACGCCCGGATCACGCGCGCCGCAACCTCCCCGCGGTTGGCAACGAGCAGCTTCCCGAACGGCGGCGTGCTCAAGAACCTGCCCTCCACCCGGGCTCGCGCTTCTCCAGGAAAGCCCCCAACCCTTCCTGCCCCTCCTCGCCCGTCCTGAGATCCGCTATGAGCCGCGCGGTCGTCTCCGCGGCCTCGTCGGGCGAAGCGCCCCAGATCCCCCGCAACAACCCCTTCGTCGCCGCCAGGGCGTCGGGCCCGCCCGCTAGGAGTTGCCCGATCTTCTCAGCCACGGCCCCGTCGAGCTCTCTGTCGGCGACGACCTCGTGGACGAGCCCCATCATTTGCGCCCGCCTCGCGTCGAAGCGTTCGCCGGTGAGGAACAGGGCGCGGGCGTGGGAGTGACCGATCTTGCGCGCCACGAACGGCGAGATGACCGCCGGCGAGATGCCGAGCCTGACCTCGGTAAAGGCGAAGACCATCTCCTCCTCGGCCACCGCCACGTCGGCGGCGGCCACGAGCCCGGCGCCGCCCCCGATCGCCGCCCCCCGTGCCTTCGCCACCACCGGCTTCGGACACCCGTCCACCGCCGCGAACATGGCGGCGAGCCTCCGCGCGTCCTCCACGTTCTCCTCGTAGGAAAACTCCGCCGTCCGGCGCATGTACCCAATGTCCGCCCCCGCGCAAAAAGATCGCCCCTCACCGGTCAGGACCACGACCCGCACCCCGTCGTCGTCGGCGATTTCACCGAAGCAGCGCGCGAGCTCCTCGATCAGCCCAGCGTTCAAAGCGTTGCGCGCGTCCGGCCGCGCGAGCGCGACGGTGGCAACGCCGCCCTCGTCGGTGCGCTTGAGATTCTCATAGCTGTCAGCCATCGGCCTCCTTCGGTCTGTCAGCCTCTCAGCCCTTCGGTATCCTCGGCTTGCGAGCGGGCATCGCGATCACCGGCAGGCTGACCTACTGATCGACTGACGCACCGATCGACTTTTCTCACATCCTGAACACGCCGTATTTTGTCTCCTCCGGCGGCGCGTTGGCGGCGGCGGAGAGGCCGAGGGCGAGGACCATCCTCGTGTCCACCGGGTCTATGACGCCGTCATCCCAGAGGCGGGCGGTGGAGTGGTAGGGGTTGCCCTCCTCCTCGTACTTGTCGAGGATGGGTTTCTTGAACGACTCGCGCTCCTCGTCGCTCATCTCCTCGCCCTCGCGCTTCTTGTTCTCCTCCTGCACCGTGAGCAGGACGTTCGCCGCCTGCGCCCCGCCCATGACGCTGATGCGCGCGTTGGGCCACATGAAGAGGAGGCGAGGCCCGTACGCCCGGCCGCACATGCCGTAGTTGCCCGCGCCGAAACTGCCGCCGATGATGACGGTGAACTTCGGCACGTTGGCGTTGGCGACGGCCATGACGAGCTTCGCGCCGTCTTTGGCGATGCCGCCGTTCTCGTACTCCTTGCCGACCATGAAGCCGGTGATGTTCTGCAGGAAGACGAGCGGGATGCCGCGCGAGCAGCACAGCTCTATAAAGTGCGCGCCCTTGAGCGCGCTCTCGGAGAACAGGATGCCGTTGTTCGCCAGGATGCCGACCGGGTGCCCGTGGACGTGGGCGAAGCCGCACACCAGCGTCTCGCCGTAGAGCGGCTTGAACTCGTGCATTCGTGACCCGTCCACGACGCGGGCTATGACCTCGCGCACGTCGTAGCCGCGGCGCGCGTCCAGCGGGACTATGCCGTAGAGCTCCCCGGGGTCATAGAGGGGCTCTTCGGGCTCTTCGACGGTCCAGAAGACCTGCTTTTTCCCGTTCAGGTTCGCGACTATCTGACGTGTTATCGCCAGGGCGTGTTCGTCGTTCTCGGCCAGGTGATCCGCCACGCCCGAAAGCCGGGTGTGCACCTCGGCGCCGCCCAGATCCTCGGCGGTCACCTCCTCGCCGGTGGCGGCCTTGACGAGGGGAGGTCCGCCCAGGAAGATCGTGCCCTCGCCCTTGACGATGACGACCTCGTCGCTCATCGCCGGGACGTACGCGCCCCCGGCGGTGCACGAGCCCATGACCGCCGAGACCTGGGGTATGCCTTTCGCGCTCATCTGCGCCTGGTTGTAGAAGATACGCCCGAAGTGCTCCCGATCCGGGAAAACCTCGTCCTGGAGCGGCAGGAAGGCCCCGCCGGAGTCCACCAAGTAGACGCAGGGCAGGTGGTTCTGTTCGGCCACTTCCTGAGCCCGGAGGTGCTTTTTCACGGTCATCGGGTAGTACGTGCCGCCCTTCACGGTCGCGTCGTTGGCGACTACGACCACCTCGAGCCCCGAGACGCGTCCTATGCCGGTGACGATGCCCGCCGCCGGAACCTCCCCACCGTACATCCCGTACGCCGCCAGGGGCGAGAGCTCCAGAAAAGCGGTGCCGGGGTCGAGAAGCCGGTCAATGCGGTCGCGTGCGGGCTTCTTGCCGCGCTCCTCGTGGCGCTTTTTCGCCTTCTCGCCGCCCCCGCGCCGGGCGGAGGAGGCCCGGCTCTTTAGCTCCTCCAGCAGCTCCCCGTAGGCCGCGGTGTTGCCCTCGAACTCGTCGCCCTCCCTGTCCACGAGGGTGCGAAGCTTGGTCATCGTTCCCCTTCACCTGGCCGGCGTGCCGAGGGCATGTTATCCAGCGCCCGCCGCACGCGCTACCCGTTGCCGGCGTGATCGTCTCAGGCGCCCTCGAAGAGGGGGCGCAGGTCCTCGAGGCGGTCGTAGAGCCACCACAGGTAGTTGCGCGTTCCGCCCTCGCGCAGGGGGTGCAGGTCTCGATGCTCGGGGTCTTCGAGGAAGGCGTCGAACGCCTCGCGCGAGGGCCACTGGACCAGGATCATGGCGGCGCGCGGCGGCGTACCGGCGTCTCCCTCCACCCCCGCGAGCTTCCCCAGGGCCACGACCTTCCCGCCATATTTGCCCACGGCCTCCGCCGACCGGCGCGAGTAGCGACGGTACAGGTCGTTGTCCGCGAGGTCAAAGAGGTTCAGCGCGTACAGGGTCGTCGGCTCCAGGTTTTCGCTGCTACCGGACAACCATCTCCTCCTTGGTATTGTTGGTATCTTCTACCGATTGCTACCCTGGGAGGCCCAGTATTCGGGCGGCGTCCTTCGGGGTGGCGACGGGGCGTCCGGCGGCTTCGGCGAGGGCCACGGCCTCTCGGACGAGCTCCTGGTTTCGCGGTTGGCGTCGGCCCTCGTAGTCTTCGAGGCCCACGCGGAGGTGCCCGCCGCGTTCGACCGCGAGCCGTGCCAAATCCCCGGCGGTGACGTCGCCGCCCAGCACGGCCACGAGCCA
>Ga0126306_10001726_pt1 | contig 11838 bp, 10 predicted proteins | sample Plot27_FD_92592 | JGI IMG/M metagenome (GOLD analysis project Ga0126306, IMG submission 92592) | Serpentine soil microbial communities from UC McLaughlin Reserve, CA, USA - Plot27 | ecosystem: Environmental > Terrestrial > Soil > Grasslands | place: USA: UC McLaughlin Reserve, Lake County...
CAGATCCTCGGCGGCTGGACGAAGTGGGGCTGGCCGCGGCTCTCGCTGAACGTGTTCCTGCTCGCGTTCGTCCCCGTCTTGATCGCGGCGGGGTGGGTGCTCGTCGGCGTGCAGCCGCAGGGCAACTGGTTCCGTGACCACGTTCGAAGCTGGTCCGACGACCTCTCGATCGGCGGCCTCGTGCGCGACCTGACCGAGTATGCCGGCGTGCTCGGCTTCGGGATCGGGCTTGTCTTCGGTTTCACCTTCGACACGTCTGGTCCCTCGGCCTACGGCCCGTTCGGACGGCGACGGCGAGCTACCACGATTCCGGCCGGCGGCGCAGCTCCGCCGCCGCGGACGCGGGCGGACGGCGAAGGCGACGTCGTCGACGAGCGCGAGCCCGTCCCCGCCGGAGCCCCCGACGAGCGGCGCGACTAAGCGTGCACGGCGCCCGCAGCATCCTTCCCTCCGCGGAGGGATGATGCGGGCTGGCCCTGAACCGATAGATCGGACATGACCGCCGCCCTCCACAGCCACGACTCGAGGCCCAGCAATCTCTTGCTCTCGCACTGTGCGGATGTCCCGCGAGCGGGGACGCGAGCGCCGGTGTTCGAGCGGCTCCGGGACAAGCTCGGCGTGCCGCTGACGAGGCTCTTGCTTGGCGCCCTTTCGGGAAATCAGCGCCCGCGCTCGGCGCGCCGCCCGGGCTGACGTCGCGGCACGTCGGCTCCGTAGACCATCACGTAGAGGAAGATCAGGAACCCCGCGACAGCGCCGAAGACGAACGCCGTTGCACCGCTCACGCCCACCGCGAGCCCCCCGAGCCAGATGTAGAGGCCGAACGCGAGGCCCCAGATGAACGACACGACCCCGTGTGAGATCGCCGGGAGTCGGAGGTGCGGCACGGCCGGACTCTACCGCGTCGAGGCGGGGAGGGGTTATCCACAAGCTGCACAGCCTGCTGTGGAAATGTGGATAATTGAATTTCCGCAAATTGCGGTCTCTGCGTCCTCGGCGGACCTTGAACAGGCGGTGTCCAGCACCTAGATTTCCTGTTGCGCCGAGCACGGAACCGGAGTAGGTCGAAGCCGAGTTCGAAGGCACTACCCGCAAGGGAAAGGTCATCGAAAGCGGTGGACGAAACGGAAACCGGCTCGGCGAATTTTTTTTGTCCAGGCTGCCACGGGTAAAGGGTCTTGGCAGCCTCGAACTCCAACTTGACATAACACCCGTTATCGTGCGTTGGCACGAGCAAACGGCTTGGCTGCGAGGTGGTCGTAGCTGCGGGAGGCTGATCCCCGCAGACTCACGCTCTGCCTCCGGTACCTACAAGTGTCCCGAGTGCAGGCGAGAGACCGAGCGGAACAAGAGCCGCAGACGTCAACGGACGCCGACCCGTCGAACGAACGAGGTTCGGTGCGCGGACGATCACCCTTCGGCGAGAGCCATCGGCTGCGGCAAGGCACAAAGCACTGCCATGCCTCAGACCGCCGAACGCGAGGATTCGTCCGTCCGGAGAGAGCCGGACGGCTCGAGCGCGAGGGTGCGATTGGCACTCGGCAGCACGCTATCGGTCAACGCTAGGCCGACCTGTCCTCCGCGTTTTCAGGGCTCAGGCCGGCGGCGCAACTAACGCGGCGGCGTCTCCGCTCGAACGCCAACGGCGATGCCAATCACCCGCGATCGCAAAGGCACCCAGAGCAATAAGGAGAGCCAGCGTGAGCACGATCCCCTCGCCGCCAGGCAAGCGTGTCAGCTGCTCCATTAAGGCACCCACGCTTGCCGCGGCAGGAATCGTCAGTAACCAGGCGACAAGGATATTGCCGGCTATCCCCCAGCGCACGGCCGAGAAGCGGCGGGCTGCACCGGCACCGAGTACCGAGCCGCTGATCGTGTGCGTGGTCGAGACCGGGAAGCCGAAATGCGCCGTTGTGTAAAGGATCCCCGCGGTCGCGGTCTCAGCGGCAAAGCCCTGATGCGGCTCCAGATGAGCCACCCGTGTTCCGAGCGTGCGGATGATCCGCCAGCCTCCGGCATAGGTTCCCAGCGCCATGGCGATGGCTGCGCTGGCGATTACCCACCAAGGGACGTGGAACTCGCTTTGAGGGTGGGCGGCGACCAAAGCGAGGCCGATCACGCCCATCGTCTTCTGAGCATCGTTGGTGCCGTGGGTGAGGGCAACGAATCCCGCCGAGATGATCTGCAGGCGACGAAAAAGGGTCGAGGTGCGACCGTAGCTCCTGTTTCGGAAGAGCCACATGATCGTGATCACGACCGCGAAGGCAATCAAGACGCCGAAGACCGGTGCGGCCAGCGACGGCAGCAGCACCTTTTCGTAGAGGCCTTGGGCGTTAACGACGTCCCAGCCGTTGGCCGCGACCGCCGAGCCAATGACTCCGCCGATCAGCGCGTGGCTCGAGCTCGTCGGCAGGCCGAGCAGCCAGGTGATCAAGTTCCAGGTGATTGCCCCGACGAGCCCGGCAAGGACGACCTTCAGGGTCACGACATCGGGATTAACAATCCCCTTGCCCACAGTCGTCGCAACCTTGATCGAGATGAAGGCGCCGGCGAAGTTGAGAATGGCTGCGAAGACCACGGCGACCCGCGGCGAGAGCGCTCGCGTCGAGACGCTGGTCGCAATCGCGTTCGCAGCATCATGGAAGCCGTTCGTGAAATCGAAGAAGAGCGCGACGGCGACAACGGCGACGAGAGTCGTGTTCATAGCGGGAGCGGCAAGGGGAGCCGCGCGCGGGAGCGTAACGGCTGCCTAGCGGCGGAGGAGAACTGCAGCAACAGCGGCACCGACGAGACCGATCCCGTAGCTGACGAACGCGAGCAACCTATTGCCTTGAAGCGTCAGGTAGACGCCTAAGGCTGCCATTGCGATGGCGAGTTGAACGAAGCGGCGCCACCGCCACGAATCCGGCTCCCCTAGACGTCGCATTCGTGGATGGTAGAGATCCACCTAAGGCGTTTCGTGCGGCTTGCACTAGCCTTACCTATGCGGCGAGCGTGCCTCGGTGAAGGTGAAGGATCGGGCCGACTGGCGCTATGAGCTCGACCGAGAGGGCGCGATTCGTAGCCGCAAGCGCGTCGGACGGAAGTAGACGCTGGTGCCCTCTCCTCTCGCGCCTAGGCGCTTGAGCGGCCGGCCCTGTCTCGATCACGATGCCCTTCTGCTGAAGATAGGTGACCGCCTCGGCGATTCGCCCCGGCCAGACGAAGCAGAGGTCGCTGTTGCCGGTTGAACAGGAACGCGGGCGACGTTGGTCGAGACGTCCACTCCTGGCCCATGGACGTTGAGCTGTGTGTCGCCGAAGCGGTAGGCCACACGCGGTGGATCACCGTGGGGCACGATCTCAGCACCGAGTACGTCGTTGTAGAACTGATTCGAGGCGCTCCAGTCGGAAACGGCGAGAACGCTGTGGTCGAGTCGCAGGGGTTTTAGTCCCTCAGTCATCGCTGAACTCCCGCTCCGCGCACTCCGGGCAGTGGAAGGCGAGCTCCGGAGGCTCGCCATCGGTGAGGTAGGCCTCCCAATGCGATTCATCCGTTGGCAGCCAGATCGCGACGCACTCGGCGCATGTCGGATCAGCCGACACCGTCGACCTGCACAGCCGCGAGTCTACGAGAGCCGTGCTTTAGCTGGCTCGGGTCGTACCTAGGCGATCTACTGCCAGACGGTGTAACGGAAGACGAGTTTCGCCGTTCCGACACCGGGGACGCTGGTCAGCTCTAAGGCAGCTATGTGCGCTTCGCTCGTTTGAAGACACAGCCAGCCGTTCTTCTCGAGTTGTGATAGGCCAAGCGTCCCGTCTTGCCGGGCTTCGAGCGCGGCGGTACATGTTGATTTGTCCGCCCGCCCACTCGTCCGCGTCATCAGACCGCTGCCGACGGGGTTCAGCAGGCAGTCGCCTGCACTGCAGTAGAGGTACAGGTCGCTTCCGCTCACACCTGGACCGACCTTGCCGCCCTCGAGGTCGGCATCATCTGGCGTCATCATCGTCATCTCACCTTGCGCGAAGACACCGCCGGATGACTTGGGCGCGGTAGAGCGAGTGGCGTTTGAGGACACCGGCTGTGTGACGGTGCTCTCGGAGGCGGGCGGGGTGGTGCTTTTGTCGCCCGATGTCTTCAGCAGTGCGACCAAACTGACGATTGCGGCGATCAAAGCAGCAACGCCAGTCAGGATTCCCGGCAGCGTCGTCCAGAATGCCAAGAAGCCTTCTTTATGCGGGCCGCGGCTGTCGCTTCCGGAGCCACCGATGGACATGCTCGCAGTATCGCCCCTTCGCCTCTGCCGTGAAAGGTGAAAGCCGTGACTGCGATGGTGTGGTCTGGGTGTGGCGTTGGCCTAGATGTCCTGCCCACGGAGGTTGTTAAACGCGGCTGATTGGGGGCCGGGCGGCGAGCCGAACGCTAGGACGCTTCCCACGACCCGGCCCCAAAATGACCTACGGAACGCAGGTCATAGCGCTAGGGCGGGATCGGCGAAGCGCCGATTTCGCCGCCTTCGCCAAACCCGCTCAGCAATAACGCTGACGATGAGCGCTCCGAAGAAACCCAGAACGGCTCCATACAGACCACTAAGACCTGCGCATAGCCCGCTCGGCTCCGGGGAGTTTGCCTCAGACGAAGGACAAGTGCTTTCGATCGGGCCTTGTAGCAGAATCGCGCCGCCTTACCCGACCAGCACTGCGAACACGAAGTGCGCGAAGTTTGTCGCTCAGGCGGAACGAGCCGATCTAGCTCTACTCGCCAAACTCCCGCTCCGCGCATCCCGGGCAGTAGAAGGCGAGCTCCGGCGGCTCGTCATCGGTGAGGTACGCCTCCCACCGATCCTCGTCTCGGGACGTGCTCGGTGGGTGCCAGTGCCCCCGGAGCTCTTCGTGCCGTCACGCGCCTTGTGGCACGCGAAGAACCGCACCCCTGAGCGCCGGGTGTTCCTGGGCTTCGGCGGTGATCGCTTCCGCACGGCGACCACTCGCGCCTGCCTCGCGGCCGCAGTGCCGCGCTTCTCGCCGCATGACTTGCGCCACCGCCGCGTCTCGCTGCTCCACCTTGGTCGGGATGCCGTGGGCCCGGATCGGTGAGATCGTCGGACATGGCGACCTCGTCCAACGGCCCGCACGTGTACCCATGTGCTCGGCGACGAGGAGGAGCTCGACTACGCGTCACTGCTCAGATGAGCCGGTTCATTGATCGTCCGACCTTCCAGCGACTCATCGAGGTCGCCGGAGATCGAAACGCCCGCAATGAGCTTCTTCCCGTCGGCTTCAGGAACGTGGGTTGACTTCTGGCGACGAAAGCGACAGACTCGCCGGCAACGGCCGCCGGTGCGCGGGCCGTGGGTGTCTCGGCCCCCGTTTCGCCGCTGTGCAGGTTCCTGCGGTATCTACGGAGGGGAGAAACCATGCGAAAGGTCATCATCCCGCTCATCTGTTCCTGGGCTGTGGCGGCAGTCGTCGCTGCTCCAGCGAGCGGCTACGCGTTCTTTGCCAGCAACGGCAAGGCGTTCAGCGCACCAGGCCTCGAACAGGCTGTAGCGGCATGTCAGAAGACCATCGGCCTACAGACCATGCGAGACATTGCAGCCGGAGGTGGACCGAAGGCGGGCATCCCGGCCCCGACGAACTGCGATCACTTCTTCCAGCTAATCGGCGTGATCGGAAAGTAAGGCCGGGGGCTGTTGAGCTCCGCCGCGAGGGGATCCGGTCAGGCCTTGATCTGGCCCGGGCTTCAGCAGACGGCAGAGCGTCCAACAACTTGTCGCGCAATTCCTCCCAATTTCCAGTGTGGTAGCCGATTGCGGCTAGCAGCCGCTCCTTCCCGTGACCCTTGTTCGGGTCGAGCAGGTAGTTCAGAAACTTCTCCGCATGAGCCGTGGCTATCTCCGCGTTCGGCACGCGATCTGGGAGTGGCGACATTGCAACCGGCCGCATACCGGGTCTAGGCTGCGGCGGCATGGCGAAGCTCTCGCACCCGTGCCAACCTTGGTTGGCGCCACTGCGGGAGGAAAGATAGAGGCGGAAGTTCGGAGGCGCACTGCCCCCGCGAACGGAGTGCAGTACGCCAACGGATCTGCGGTCTGGATGCCGCGCAGCGCCTGGCGCTCGGGCGGGTATCAGGTTAAGGTGGCTGCGGCATCACTTCTCGTCCAGGAGGGGGTTTCGAAGGCGCCTGTTCGTGGCAGGACTGTTTGAGTCAGGATGACGACGGTTGAAATCGAAAACGTCCTGGCGACCCCCGAGTTGCACGAGCTGTTCGAATCGGCTGAGCAGACCGGGTCGCTGCGGTTTGGAGACCTTGTCGAGGTGCTGGAGCCTCTACGGCTCGACCCGCTCGAGACAGATGCCGTCTATCGGGAGCTCGAGCAGCGCGGCATCGAGGTTCTGGAGCACGAGCACGAGCAGCAGCAACCGCCGCCGCCGCCCACGCTTCAGCCGATCGTCCAGGAGACGACGACCGACGCGCTGCAGCTCTTCCTCCGCGACGCAGGCCGGCACCCGCTCCTGACAGCCGCACAGGAGGTCGAACTGGCCAAGCGCATCGAGCGCGGCGAGGGCCAGGCCAAGCAGACCATGATCCAGTCCAACTTGCGCCTCGTCGTCTCGATCGCCAAGAACTACCGCAACCAGGGACTGCCGTTCCTCGACCTGATCCAGGAAGGGACGCTGGGACTGATCCGCGCCGTCGAGAAGTTCGACTGGCGCCGCGGCTACAAGTTCTCGACCTACGCTACGTGGTGGATCCGCCAGGCCGTTGCCCGCGCCCTCGCCGACAAGGCGCGCACGATCCGGATGCCCGTCCACATCGTCGAGCGGATGCAGAAGCTGAACCGCGCCGAGCGCACGCTCTGGACACAGCTCGGCCGCGAGCCCTCGCTCGAGGAGATCGCCGAGGAGGCGAACCTCCCGATCGCGCAGGCGCACGAAGTCAAGGCCGCAGCCCGTGCTTCAACGAGCCTCGACCAGCCGGTCGGCGACACCGAGGACGCGGTCTTCGGCGATTTCGTCGCCGGAGATGGCCCGCTTCCCGACGAAGAGGTCGAGGTTTCGCTCCGGTGCCAGGCTCTCGCTGAGGCGCTGGCGGCCTTGGGAGACCGGGAGCGGCAGGTCTTGATCCTCCGCTACGGCCTCGATGACGCGGATCCCAAGACGCTGGAGGACATCGGTCGCCGCCTTGGGCTGACCCGCGAGCGCGTTCGTCAGATCGAGACCGAGGCGCTCAAGCGTCTCGCGCGACTGCGTGAGATGGAGTCGGTCTCGCACTGAGCCCTAGCGCCGCACCGTCGAAGAGCGGCCGCGCTGTTTCCTCCCCCACTCTCGCTCTGACGAGCTCATAGGCCTCATCGATTCGCGCCGGCCGCGCGAGCCGGTGCCCGTCCGACGCGACCACCGCTGCGTCATTGGCCTCGATCAGCGCCCAGGCAAGCTCCTCCGCCTCGGGGCCGTGCCGCCCCAGGATGCTGGTTGCATTCAGCTGCAGCGGCCAGCGTTGAGCCAGCTCGTGTGCGAGCTCAGGCCGCTCCCGAACCGATTGGGCGCGCTCGGGATGCGCGACCAGCGGCACGAGCCCTGCGTCGTCGACGTGCTTGGCCAGCGCGAGCAACTCGTCGGCAGGCCCGACGAACGGCACCTCCATCAGGACGTGGTTCGTCCCCTCGAGCACGTAGCGGGCCGGATCCTCGCGCAGGAGCGGCGCTGCCGGGGTCAGCTCGAAACCGAGTCGCAGCTCGAGTGGTGCTCTTTCACGGAGGCGCTCGAAGGCGCGGCGGATCCCCAGCTCTCGCTCCACGCTCAACGGAAAATGCGGCCAGACGTGCGGCGTGCCGAAGAGAATGGCCGTTCGCGCTTCTGCCGCCAGGACGCAAAGCTCCACCCCTTCCTCGATCGACGCCGCACCATCGTCACCCGAAGGGACCACGTGGGAGTGACAATCGACGAACGAGGGCCTCACGCCCCCCAGGCTACTCGGCGCGCAGGTAGAGCTGAAGCGCGGGAGCGACCGAGCGAAGCTCGCGCAGCGCCCGCGATTCGAGCTGCCGCACCCGCTCGCGCGTGATACCGAGATCGGATCCAACCTCTTCGAGCGTCTGCGGGGGCTCCCCGTCGAGGCCGAAGCGGCGCGTGAGCACGTGACGCATCCGGGGCGCGAGCCGCTGCAGCGCCTGTCCGAGCTCGGCCGATCGAAGGTGGTTGGCGGTGACCGTATCGGGACGGTCGGTCTTGGTGTCCTCGATCAGGTCGCCGTAGAGGCTCTCGCCGTCGCCGACGGGCGTTTCGAGGCTGACCGGATCCTCGACGAGCTCGAGCAGCGTCTTGACACGCTCGATCGGAAAGCCGCTCTCCTTGGCGATCTCCGGCAGCAGCGGCTCGCGATTGAGCTTCTGAGCGAGGATGCGACGGGAGCGCATGACGCGTCTCACCTGCTCCGCCACGTGGACGGGCAGGCGGATCGTCCGGCCCTGGTCGGCCAGCGCGCGCGTGATCGCCTGGCGAATCCACCAGGTGGCGTAGGTCGAGAGCTTGAAGCCGAGCGTGTAGTCGAACTTCTCCACCGCTCTGATCAGTCCGAGGTTGCCCTCCTGGATCAGGTCGAGCAGCGGAACGCCGGCCTTCGTGTAGTTGCGCGTGATCGACATGACGAGCCTGAGGTTCGACTCGATCAGCTTGCGCTTCGCGTTCTCGTCGCCCTCGTCCTTGAGGCGGGCGAGCTCGCGCTCCTGGGCGTGAGTCAAAAGGGGGCCGTCGCCGATCTGGCGGACGTAGAGTTTGAGCGGGTCAGCGGTCTGAGGCTCCGTGACCTCGACCTCTTCCACCTCGTCGGCCTCATCGACCGCCTCATCCTCCGCAGTCGGAACCACCTCGAGCCGAGGCTCAATGGCTTCGGTCTCGGGGAGGGCCTCTGGGAGCGGCCGCTGCTCCATCACGAAGGCTCTATCGGTTACCCGCGTCCCCCTCTTGAGAGAGGTGTACTCGCACGAGGGATCTCGCATCCCGGCGGCGAACCGAGACGCTGGAGATGACTAACTCTCAGCCGAGCGCGTCGTCAGACTCAGTGGCGGCCGAACGTGTGGTCGCCTACTTCATCCAAGGGGCTTTCTGAGATGTGTGGAATCGCCGGATACAGCTTGAGCGCGTCCAGTGACGTCGAGCGGACGCTCGCGGCGCAGGCGCTGCTCGCCGGAATCGCCGAGCGCGGCGCCGACGCGGTCGGGTACGCGTACGTGGCACCGGGCGCAGGGATCGCGATTCACAAGCAGCGCTCGGGAGCCAGCGCCTTGCTCGAGCAGGTCGTCCTGCCGGCGAGCGTCAACGAAGTGCTCGTGCACGTCCGCGACTACACGAAGGGCCACCCGCGGATCGAGGCCAACAACCATCCGATCCGACATGGCACCGTCGTCGGGGTTCACAACGGGATCATCTTCAACGACGACGAGCTGATGGCCTCACACGGCTTCGAGCGGGCCGAGCCGCAGATGACCGTCGACTCCGAGGCGATCTTCGCCCTGGCCGAGTCGTCCGGCGGCGCGTCCCAGGCTCTGGAAGAGCTCCGCGGATCGATGGCGACGGCCTGGTTGGACGAGCGGCGTCCCGACACGATCTTCCTCGCCCGCGGCGTCGGCCGCCCGCTCTGGGTCGGCACGGCGCGAGAGGAGACCTTCTTTGCCTCCACCAAGGCAGCTCTCGCGGTGGTCGAGCGCTTCCTCCGGCTCAAGCTGCGCAAGCGCGAGCTCTCGGAAGGCACGCTCGTCGTTGCCGCCAAGGGCGACGTGCTCGAGCGCAAGCGCTTCAAGCCCAACCGCGACTTCGAGGAGCGCTCGCTCCCCGCGGTGCGTGCCCCACACGAGGGCGCGTTCTGCCTCAAGCAGCTCGCTGCTCTCGCGGCGCTCTCTGCCTAGCTCCTGCTAGTCGATGCTGCCGTCGGCAGCTACGTCGGTTCCGGACGCGACCAGACGCTCTCGGATCAGGAACTGGAAGGTCGACCAGGCGCCCTTGCGTCCCTCGAACATGCGATAGATCTGCCACTCCGTGAGCATCGCCTCGTTCTCGCGCCGCGCATCCGCCCAGTCTGCGAACTTCGGTAGCCGTCCCAGCTCACGCGCCAGCTCGCTGCCCTGCTCCAGCGCCCGTTCGAGCTTCTCCTCCCCCACCGGGACGTCGAAGCCCGCCTCGCGGAGCGCACTCGCCAGCGAGCCAAAGGTGTGCCAGTAGAGCGACTTCGAGGGCATGCGGCCCCGGTGCTCTTCGATGTCGCGGGCGGTGGGAATCCGTCCGAGCTCGGCGCCGAGCTCCTGCAGCAGCTCGAGCAGCTCCTCGCGCGTGGCGAACCGCCGTGGAACGAGCCCCGCCTTCCGCTTGGCCTCGTTCCAGCTGCCGAAATGCTCGATCACCGTCTGCGGGTGCACGCTGGTCTCCGGATCGGCCGCGAACTCGCGCATGGTCGGCGAGCGCCTGAGCCGCTCGGCGGAGGCGGTCAGCTCGGCGAGGATCTGCTCGTCCGAGTAGCGCTTGCGGATGCCGGCCTGGAAGGCCTCGAGCGCCTTCCGATCGATGCCGGCGAGCGCTCGGTATTGGGGCCGGCGAGGCATCGGAATCTGAAAATAGGATAGAGCAACTGCGCCGGGATGCAAGTTGCGGGCTAGTGTGCGCGCTATTTTGCTAATCGAGGCGTGCTACGAAGCGATGAATGCGCGACGCTCAACGGGTGAGGGGCGGGACCTTCCGAGGTAGCGTGCTGCGCGTGAGCCCACTGCCGCTCTCCGCCGAGATCCTGCTCGCACGCGCCGCGGCCGGGCTCTCCCGTGTGGTCGGGGCCGGCGGAGGCACGACGGTGCCCGGAAAGCTTCTCTGGAAGCTGGACCCTGGCGCCGTCGACCGGCTCGCGGCGCGCCTGCCGCGGGGATCGGCGCTCATCTCCGCCACGAACGGCAAGACCACGACGGCAGCGATGGTTGCGCGCATCCTCGCACCCTCCGTGCGATTGGCGCACAACCGATCGGGTGCGAACCTGGTCTCGGGGGTCGCCTCTGCCCTGCTGGCCGCGCGGGACGCCGAGCTCGGCCTCTTCGAGGTGGATGAGGCGGCGCTACCCGAGGTCGCCCGACGGCTCAAGCCTCGCGCGGTCTCGCTCGGGAACCTGTTTCGCGATCAGCTCGACCGTTACGGCGAGCTCGAGCTCCTGGCCGAGCGCTGGCGGGCCACGGTGCAGAAGCTACCGGCCGAGGCCGTGCTCGTCGTCAACGGGGACGACCCGCAAGTTGGTGATCTCGTGTCGGAACGTCCCCGCTCTACGGTTTTCGGGCTCGACGACCCTCGTCACGCCTCGGCGGAGCTCCAACACGCCGCGGACTCGAAGTGGTGCGTGCGGTGCGGGACGGCCTATGTGTACGCGGCGGCGTACATCGGGCACCTCGGCGATTACCGCTGCCCGGCCTGCGCCCACTCCCGCCCTCTTCTTCACGTGCGTGCGCGCGAGGTCGAGCTGCACGGGCTCGACAGCGTGTCTTTCGACCTGGTCACGCCGGAGGGCACCCGCCGCGTCGAGCTGGGTGTGCCGGGCCTCTACAACGTCTACAACGCGCTTGCGGCGGCGGCGCTCGGTCGGGCGCTCGGCGCCTCCCTGGAGGAGGTTCAGGCCGGCTTGCAGGGCTTTTCTGCGGCGTTCGGCCGTTTCGAGCGCATCCCGATCGGTGAGCGCTCGCTGCTCGTCTTGCTGATCAAGAACCCGGCGGGCGCGAACGAGGTCGTCCGGACGCTCCTGACCGGAACGCCGCCACGGCTCTTGCTCGTGGCCCTCAACGACGAGATCGCCGATGGGCGGGACGTTTCCTGGATCTGGGACGTGGACCTC
>Ga0126306_10001727_pt1 | contig 11835 bp, 12 predicted proteins | sample Plot27_FD_92592 | JGI IMG/M metagenome (GOLD analysis project Ga0126306, IMG submission 92592) | Serpentine soil microbial communities from UC McLaughlin Reserve, CA, USA - Plot27 | ecosystem: Environmental > Terrestrial > Soil > Grasslands | place: USA: UC McLaughlin Reserve, Lake County...
GCGATCCCGAGGTTGCGCTGCATCACCGAGAAGCGCTTCACGCCGTAGAAGCACTCGCGCAGGATCAGCAGCGTCCAGCGCTCGCCGAGGATCTCCATCGCCCGGCCGATCGAGCAGGTGGGCAGGCGCAGCGAGTCGTCCATGCGGGCACTCACCCTAGCGGGGCGTCAGAGGCAGAACGCGGCGAGCTCGCGCGCCAGGCCGACCGGGTCGTCGTAGGCCATCAGGAAGCCGGTCCCGGGCAGTACGCGGAGCATCGCGTCGGGCAGGAGGTCGAGCGCCTCCTCGGCGATCGCGAGCGGGTGCGAGGCGTCCTCGTCCGCCCACAGCAGCAGCACCGGCAGCTCGAGCAGCCGGTATGCGTCGAGCAGCTCGGGCTGCTCGCGCGGCCAGCGCCGCACCGCCTTGCTCCACGCGCGCGCCCGGTTCGCGTTGCCGCCGAGGTACATCGTCGCGTGGCGGACGAGGTCGCGCGCGGCGGGGTTGCCGCGGGCGGACAGCGCCGCCCCCTTGTCGGGTCGGTAGACGAGCCGCGCCGCGTGCGAGGCGGCGCGATCGAGCCCGGGCAGCGCCGCGGCGCGCGCGGCGGCGCGCGCCGCCCGGCCGGAGCGCAGCGGCGGGCGATGCAGCGACGAGGACATCAGCACCAGCCGGCCGGGCGTGAGCTGGCGCGAGACCGTCGCGCGCAGCAGCAGGAGGGCGCCCGTCTCGTGCCCGCCGACGATCGGGCGCGGGCCGCAGGTGTCGCGCACGAAGCCGGCGAGCACCTCGGCGAGCCAGTCGGGCGTGTAGGGGTGCCGCGGCCGGTCCTCGGAGTCGCCGTGCAGGGGCAGGTCCGGCAGCACGAGGCGGAAGCGGTCGCCCAGCTCCTCAACGAGCGGCTCCCACTCGCGATGCGACAGGCCGACCGAGTGCAGCAGCGCGAGCGGCGGTCCGGTGCCCGCCTCCCGGTAGGCGATCCGCGCGCCGTCGTGGTGGTGGTAGAGGCGCAGCTTCACGGCCGGCCGATCGTAGAGTCATGCGCCGTGCGGAGGAACTCGCCATACGACCGGGAGATCCTCCGGCTCGCCCTCCCGGCGCTCGGCGCGCTGGCCGCCGAGCCGCTACGTGCTCGTCGACACGGCGATCGTCGGCCATCTCGGCACGCCGCAGCTGGCGTCCCTGGCGATCGCGGCGACGGTGATGACGACCGCGTTCACCGTCTTCAATTTCCTCACGTACGGGACGACCGCACAGGTCGCGCGGCTGCACGGGGCGGGACGCGCCGGAGAGGCGGCGCGGCTCGGCGCGCAGGCGCAATGGCTCGCGCTGATCGTCGGCGTCGTGCTGCTGGCCGCGCTGGCCGGGCTCGCGCGCCCGCTGGTCGTGCTGATGGGCGGCGAGGGAGAGGTCGCGGACGGCGCGACGACGTACCTGCGCATCGCCGCGCTCGGCGCGCCCGCGTTCATGCTCGCGAGCGCGGGCCAGGGCTACCTGCGCGGAATCGGCGACCTCGCCACGCCGTTGAAGATCCTCGTCGTCGCGCACGCGGTCAACGTGGTGCTCGAGCTGCTGTTCGTCTACGGGTTCGGCTGGGGGCTGGCGGGCTCGGCGTGGGGACGGTGATCGCCCAGCTCGGGATGGGCGCCGCATTCCTGGCGGTGCAGCTGCGCGCGGGCTGGGAGCGGCCGGTCGTCGCGCGGATGCGCGCGCTGATGCGGATCGGAGATCGCGGTCCGCACGACGGCGCTGCTCGGGGCGTTCCTGGTCGCCTCGGCGGTGCTCGCGCGGATCGGGCCGGCGAGCCTCGGCGCGCACCAGATCGCGTTCCAGCTGTTCATTTTCCTCGCGCTCGTGCTGGACGCGCTCGCGATCGCCGCGCAGGTGATGGTCGGGCGTATGCTGGGCGCCGCCGACGCGGCCGGCGCGCGCGCCGCGGCGGCCCGGATGATCGCGTGGTCGGTCGCGCTCGGCGCCGCGTTCGGGGTCCTGCTGCTCGCGCTCGGAGACGTCGTGCCGCGGCTGTTCACGGGCGACGACGCGGTCGTCGAACGGGCGGACGAGATCTGGTGGCTGTTCGCGGCGCTGATGCCGCTCAACGGCGCCGTCTTCGCGCTCGACGGGATCCTGATCGGCGTGCGGCTCGCGACCTGCGGCGCGCGCTTCGCGGGGCGACCGTTGGGCGCGAACCGGGTTGGCCGTAAGGGCGTAGCCCGGTCAAGCCCGCGGAGGCGAAGCCGATGGCGAGGCCGCAGGCCGAGACAGGTGATGTCCGGCATCGGGGTCAGACCGCCGTCCGGATGACCGGCGGAGCTACCCTTGCCCCTCCGATGTTCCGCCTCAGCGCGCTCCTGACCATCCTCGCGCTCGCGGCTCCCGCTCCGGCGCTCGCCCAGCAGGATCCGAGCAACCCGTTCGGGCCGCTGCCGCAGGCCCCGCCGGCCGAGACCCCGACGCCGACGCCGCCGCCGTCGGTCGAGGCGCAGCGGGAGACCGACCGGACGCTGCTGTTCGCGATCGGGGCGGGGTTGCTCATCCTGTTCGTCGTGATCGCGCGCGTGATCACGCGCGACGCCCGCCGGACGCTGCGCGAAGGCGGCCGCGACGACCAGCCGAAGCTGCGCGAGCAGGGCCCGCACAAGCACGTCCGCCAGTCGAAGGCGAAGGCGCGCGCGCGGACGAAGGCGCAGCGCCGCGCGCGGCGCCAGAACAGGTAGGCCATGAGCCCCGTCCACGAGCCGCTGCCGCCGAACGTCTCCTTCCCCGCGCTGGAGGAGCAGGTGCTGGCGCGCTGGCGCGCGCGCGACGTGTTCCGCGCGTCGCTGGGTAACCGCAAGGGCGCCCCGCGCTTCGTGTTCTACGAAGGGCCGCCGACCGCCAACGGGCGGCCCGGCTCGCACCACGTACTCGCACGCGTCTTCAAGGACGTCTTCCCGCGCTACAAGACGATGACCGGGCACTACGTCGAGCGCAAGGGCGGCTGGGACACGCACGGGCTGCCCGTCGAGATCGCGGTCGAGCAGCAGCTCGGCTTCAAGTCCAAGGACGACATCGAGCGCTACGGGATCGCGAAGTTCAACGAGCAGTGCCGCGCGGCGGTGCTCGAGTACCTCGAGGACTGGCGCGCGCTGACCGAGCGGATCGCGTACTGGGTCGACATGGACGACGCCTACTACACGTTCGACCCGGCCTACGTCGAGTCCGTCTGGTGGGCGCTCAAGACGATGTGGGATCGCGACCTCCTCTACGAGGGCCACAAGGTCGTCCCGTACTGCACCCGCTGCGGAACCGCGCTGTCCTCGCATGAGGTCGCGCAGGGATACAAGGACGTCGAGGACCCGTCCGTCTACGTGCGCTTCCCGGTGACCAGGCCCGCGGGCGCGCTGCGCGCGGGCGACGCGCTGCTCGTCTGGACGACGACGCCGTGGACGCTGGTGTCGAACGCCGCCGTCGCGGTCGACCCGGAGCTGACGTACGTGCGGACCGCGAACGGCGAGGTGCTCGCAGAGGCGCTCGCCGAGCGCGTCGTGGGCGAGGGCGTCGAGATCGCCGACCGCTTCGCCGGCCGCGAGCTGCTCGGCGCCGGCTACGAGCCGCCGTTCCCGTTCATCCCGTCCGAGGCGTACGGCGAGAAGGGCCACACCGTGCTTCCGGCCGACTTCGTCTCCGCCGCGGACGGCACCGGGATCGTCCACACGGCGATCGCGTTCGGCGAGGACGACTTCCGGCTCGGCGCCGAGCAGGGTCTCGACGTCGTCAACCCGGTCCGGCGCGACGGGACCTACGACGAGCGCATCGGCCCGTACGCCGGGCGCTGGGTCAAGGACGCCGATCCCGACCTGATCGAGGACCTGCGCGCGCGCGGGCGGCTGCTGCGCGCCGAGACGTTCCTGCACGCCTACCCGCACTGCTGGCGCTGCGGCACGCCGCTGATCTACTACGCCAAGCCGTCGTGGTACATCCGCACGTCGGCGCTGCGCGACCGCCTGCTCGCCGCCAACGAGACCGTCGCGTGGCATCCGCCGCACATCAAGCACGGGCGCTTCGGCAAGTGGCTCGAGAACAACGTTGACTGGGCGATCTCGCGCGAGCGCTACTGGGGCACGCCGCTGCCGGTCTGGCGCTGCGAGAACGGCCACGCCGAGTGCCTCGGCTCGCTCGCCGATGTGCAGGAGCGCTCCGGCCGCGAGCTGCCCGACCCGCACCGGCCGTACGTCGACGAGCACACGTGGGCGTGCGCGGAGTGCGGCGCCGAGGTGCGCCGCGTGCCCGAGGTGATCGACGTCTGGTTCGACTCGGGCTCGATGCCGTTCGCCCAGCGCCACGCGCCGTTCGAGAACGAGGACCTGTTCCGCGAGACCTTCCCCGCCGACTACATCTGCGAGGCGATCGACCAGACCCGCGGCTGGTTCTACTCCCTGATCGCGATCTCCACGCTGCTGTTCGACCGCGCGCCGTACCGGACCGTGCTCTGCCTTGGCCACATCGCCGACCCGCAGGGCAAGAAGATGTCGAAGTCGCTCGGCAACATCGTCGTGCCGTGGGACGTGATCCACCAGCACGGCGCCGACGCGTTCCGCTGGTACTACCTCACGTCCAAGCAGCCGTGGGACGGCTACCTGTTCTCGACCGAGACGGTCGGCGAGTCGGTGCGCCAGTTCCTGCTCCAGCTCTGGAACACGTACGGCTTCTACGTCCTCTATGCGAACGTGAACGACGTCGCCGAGCCGGGCGAGCCGGAGACCGAGCTCGACCGCTGGGCGCTCTCGCGGCTGAGCGCGACGATCGCCGAGGTCGGCGAGCGGATGGAGGAGTACGACGCGACGCGCGCCGGCAACGCGATCGCGGGGTTCGTCGACGAGCTGTCGAACTGGTACGTCCGGCGCTCGCGGAGGCGCTTCTGGGACGGCGACCCGGCCGCGTTCGGGACACTGCGGACCTGCCTCGTCGAGGTCACCAAGCTGCTCGCGCCGTTCTGCCCGTTCGTCGCCGACGCGGTGTTCGAGAACCTCGACGGCAGCGTCGACAGCGTGCACCTGTGCGACTTCCCGCAGCCGCGCGAGCGGGATCTCGGGCTCGAGACGGCGATGGCGGTCGCGCGCGAGACCGTGCGGCTCGGGCTCGCGGCGCGCGGACACGGCAAGCTCAAGGTGCGCCAGCCGCTGCGCGCCGCGGTCGTGGTCGCGGCGGACGAGGAGCGAGCGGCGATCGAGCGCCTTGCGGCGACGGTCTGCGACGAGCTCAACGTCAAGGAGCTGCGCTTCGTGTCAGAGGCCGGCGAGCTCGGCTCCTACGACGTCAAGCCGAACTACCGCACGCTCGGGCCGCGCTTCGGCAAGCAGATGCCGCAGGTCGCGGCGGCCGTGGCGGCGCTCAACCCCCCGCACGTGGCGGCGGCGCTGCGCGACGGCGGGCGCCTCGCGATCAGCATCGACGGCCGCGACCACGAGCTCGGCGCCGACGACCTGACGCTCGCGCTCCAGCCGCTCGACGGCTACCAGCTCGAGCGCGAGGGCTCGCACGCGGTCGCGCTCGACCTGCAGCTCGACGACGAGCTGCGGCGCGAGGGCCTCGCGCGCGAGGTCGTCCACGCCGTGCAGAACGCGCGCAAGGGCGCCGGGCTCCAGGTCGAGGACCGGATCGACCTGGCGCTCGGCGGGGACGAGGAGCTGCTGGCCGCCGCGCGCGACCACGAGGACTACGTCGCGCAGGAGACGCTGGCCGTGAGCGTGGCGTTCAACGGCGCCGCCGACGGCACCGAGGCGACGATCGAGGGCCGGCCGCTTACGGTCTCCGTCAGCCGCGCAAGCTGACGTCGCTAAGCCAGCGCGGGCTCGATCTCGGCCTCGAGGCGCTTCTTCGGCATCGCGCCCTGGATCCGCTTGGCGACCTGGCCGTTGCGGAACAGCAGCAGCGTGGGGATCGCCATGATCTGGTACTCCGACGCGGTCTGGATGTTCTCGTCGGTATTCAGCTTCACGACCTTGAGCCCGGGCCGCTCGCCCGCGATCTCCTCGACGATCGGCGCGACCATGCGACACGGTCCACACCACGGCGCCCAGAAGTCGACCAGTACGGGCTGATCCGCCTCTACGACCTCTGCCTGGAAGTTGGTGTCGTTGACCTCGTTGACGCCGGCCATGTCGCTCCTTGTCGCGCTTCGCTGTTACTTCAGAAAGTATAGTAGGTGCGGCGTCAGCCAGACCTCTGCGGCGGCCGCCAGAAGAACGGGTACCGCGATCGCGCTCGTCGTGAACGTCGTGGCGAGCAGCTCGTGACAGGCGCCGCGGCGGCGCTAGATCAGACGGCTGGATCGGCGACCGGGCGCGTAGTCTGGAGCCGGTGACGAACGCCCAGATCGCAGCCGCCTTCGACGAGCTGGCCGACCTCTACGAGCTCGACGGCGCCGTCCAGTACCGCGTGCTGGCCTATCGCACAGCGGCGCGGACCGTGCGCGAGGCCTCCGTCTCGGTCGAGCAGCTGGTGCGCGAGGGCCGCGTAACCGAGCTGACTGGCATCGGCAAGACGCTCGAGGAGAAGCTGCAGACGCTGATCGAGACCGGCGACACGACGCAGGCGAAGAAGCTGCGCGCGCAGTTCCCGAGCGGACTTATCGCGATGATGCACCTCCCCGGCTTCGGCCCCAAGCGCTCGCGGCGGCTCTACGACGAGCTCGGCATCGACTCGCTCGAGGCGCTGCGGACGGCGGCCGAGCAGCAGAAGCTGCGCGGACTGCGCGGCTTCGGCGCGAAGGTCGAGGAGAAGCTGCTCGAGCAGCTCGCCGCCGGCTTCGACGGCAAGCCCGCTCCGCGCGTGCTGCTCGCGCGCGCGCTGCCGATCGCGGACCAGGTCGTCGACGCCCTGCGCGCCGCGCCCGGCGCCGAGCGGGTCGAGGTGGCCGGCTCGCTGCGGCGCCAGGCCGACTCCGTCAAGGACCTCGATGTGATCGCCACTGCCGCCGACCCGGCCGCGCTCGTGCGGACGCTCACCGAGCTGTCGGTGGTCGAGTCGATCGACTCGTCCGGTGAGGCGGGCGGACGCGTGACGACCCACTCGGGCGTCAAGGTCGACCTCAAGGTCGTCGAGCCCGACCAGTTCGGCAACGTGCTGCAGCACTTCACCGGCTCGAAGGAGCACAACGTGGCGCTGCGCGAAGCCGCGGTGAAGCGCGGCCTGCACGTGTCCGAGTACGGCATCCTCGACGACGCGACCGGCGAGACGCTGCGCTGTCCGACCGAGGAGGGCGTCTACGAGCGGCTTGGGCTCGCGTGGATCCCGCCCGAGCTGCGCCAAGGCCGCGGCGAGCTCGAGGCCGCCGCCGCAGGCAAGCTGCCGGAGCTCGTCACGCTCGAGGACCTGCGCGGCGACCTGCACTCGCACACGACGCTCTCCGACGGCCGCCAGGACGTCGAGGCGATGGTCGAGGGCGCCCGCAAACGGGGCTACGAGTACCTCGCGATCACCGACCACTCGGCGAGCCACGGCTTCGGCAATCACGTCGAGTCAGACGTGCTGCGTGCCCAGATCGAGCGCGTGCGCGCGCTCAACGCGGAGCTCGACGGCTTCGACGTGCTGATCGGGACGGAGACGAACATCCTCACCGACGGCTCGCTCGACTACGACGACGAGCTGCTGGCGGAGCTCGACTGGGTCGTCGCGTCGGTGCACACGTCGTTCGCGATGTCGACGCAGGACATGACGGCGCGGATGGTGGCGGCGATCGAGCACCCGCTCGTCGATGTGATCGGGCACCCGACGGGTCGCAAGATCGAGACGCGCGCCCCGTACCTGCTCGACATGGAGCGCGTGATCGAGGCGGCTGCGCGCACCGGCACGATGCTCGAGATCAACGCCGCCCCCGACCGGCGTGACCTGAACGAGATCCACGCCCGCGCGGCCGCCGAGGCGGGCGTGCCGATCGTCGTCGACTCCGACGCGCACTCGGTCCGCAACCTCGAGCTGATGCGCTTCGGGATCGCGACGGCGCGGCGGGCGTGGCTGACGCCGGCGCAGGTCGCCAACACGCGCTCATGGGAGGAGCTCCAGCCGCTGCGCAAGCGGAGTCGCGCGGCCGCATGAGTGAAACGTTCAGGGCGGGGGTTCGCGCCGGCCTCCCGTTCGCGATCGCCGGCGGGCTGCTCGCGACGTCGTTCGGGGTGCTGGCGCGCGACGTCGGGATGCCGGCGTGGGCGGCGGTGCTGATGTCGGCGATCGTGTTCGCGGGCTCGGCGCAGATCGCGGCGCTCACGATCCTCGGCTCCGGCGGCGGGCTCGGCGCCGCGCTCGGCGCGGCGGCGCTCATGAACTCCCGCTTCCTACCGATGGGCATCGCGTTCGCCCCGTCGCTGCCGGGCGGCCCGCTCAGCCGGGTCGCACAAGGGCAGACGGTCGTCGACGTGTCACTCGTGGTCGCGCGCGACGGCGAGGGCGGTTACGACCGCGGGCTGCTGTTCGGCTCGAGCGCGATCCAGTACGTCACATGGGTGAGCGGGACGGCGGCCGGCGCCGTCGCGGGATCGCTCCTCGGCGATCCCGAGAAGCTCGGGCTCGACGCGGTCTACCCGGCGTTCTTCCTCGCGCTGATGATCGGCGAGCTGCGGGGCGGTCGCGCGAAGGGCGTCGCCGCCGCCGGGGCGCTGATCGCGCTCGCGCTTGTGCCGTTCACGCCGCCTGGCGTGCCGGTGCTGGCGGCGTCGCTGGCGACGCTGATCGGGCTCGTGCGGCGCGGGAGCGAGGGCGACGCGGAGCCGGCGGCGCCGTGAGCGCCGCTACCACGTGGGCGCTGATCGGCGGTTGCGCGGTGATCACCGCCGTGCTCAAAGGCGCCGGCCCGCTCGCGCTCGGTGGGCGCGCGCTGCCGCCGTGGTTCTCGGCGATCGTCGCCCTGATGGCGCCGGCGCTGTTCGCCGCGCTCGTCGTCACGCAGGTGCTGGCGGACGGCCGCGACCTCGGCGTCGGCGCCGACACGGCGGGCGTCGCGCTGGCGGGCATAGCGGCCTGGCGCGGCGGCTCCGTGATCACGGTCGTCTGCGTGGCCGCGATCACGGCGGCGGCGCTGCGGGCGCTGGCGTAGGCGCGGGCGCCGTCTAACGGCGGGCATCGAGGGAGGGCCCGGACCGCCGGTCAACGCCGGTCGGGGCCGAATTTCGAGGCTCCGTGCAGCGCTTACGGCGTATATCGCCGTCAACGCCGCACAGACCGGCCGAAACTGGGCGCGTGTCGCGTTGACGCGCCCGCCGTCGACACTCCGGCACCCTGTCAATGCCGCAGTTCAAGCGCCCGCCAGCAGCGCCGGCAGCAGCCGCTCGCGCACGACCGCGTCGACAGCGGCCGGCGACCAGGGCGCGAGCGCTTCACGTGCACGCTCCGCGTAGCCAGGCGCTGGATCGTCGAACGCGGTACGAATGGCCGCGGCGAGATCCGCGGCCGGCTCGAGTGCGTCGCCGGCCCCCGCGTCCCCGACCACCAGGTGCGGATCGAGCGCGCGCGCGAGCGGCAGCGCGGCGTACGGCCCGGGCGCCGCCGTCGTGACGAGTGCGCAGCCGTCGGCCAGCGCCTCCAGCTGCGCGATCCCGTAGTCCTCGCGCCGAGGGGCCGCGACGAAAGCGCGCGCGCGGCGCAGCAAGGCGCGGTACTCGTCCGGCGCGACCATGCCCGCGTAGCGCACCCCGTCCTCGTCGCGCCCGCCCACACCCGCGACGACGAGCGTCTCGCCCGGCCGCCGCGCCGCCCGCCACGCCGCCAGCACCCGGTCGAGCCCCTTCTTCTCCGGGTTTGCGCCGTAGGTGATGGCGGCGATGTCGCGCCGGCCTGGCATGCCCGACCGCTCGACCGGCACGGGGACCACGAGCGCCGGTCCGTGCCGCGACGGCGCCTCGGCGAGCGCCCCCTCGCTCCACGGCAGCAGCAGCGGCGCCGCGGCGAAGCGGCGCCGCTCGAGCGGGCGCTGCCAGATCCCGTGCCGGCCAGGCCGGTTGCCGGCCGCCGGCGCGTCGAAGCGGATCGCCCCGGGCTCCGGCCAGAGCAGCGCCGCCGTGCTGCTCGAGTAGACGATCGCGCGCGGCCGAGCGTCGCGCAGCGCGGCCGCCGCCACACGCCGCGCAGGCGCCGCCCAGGCGAGGTCGGTCAGCGCGAACGTGCGCGGCTCGCGCGCCCGGATCAAGCGTGCGGTGGCGACGGACGCGCCGGCCGCGCGCATCGACGCCGCAAGCGCGCCGTCCGCTGCGCGCAGGCCCGCGGTTCCGCCGAGTGAGACCAAGAGGACGTCGGGTCGCGCCATTCGAGCCGGCATTGTCGCGCCCGGCGATTCCACGCGCCGCCGCCTGCCATCCTGCACCGCCGCGATGGTCGGCACGCTCATCAACGTCGGCACCGTGCTGGCGGGCACGGCGATCGGGACCGCCGTCGGGCCGCGCCTGCCAGAGCGGATCCAGCAGCGCGTGCTCGCCGGCCTCGGCATGATCACGCTGGCGATCGGCATCGATCTGGCGCTCGCATGGGGCGGCGCGGACACGTCGACGTCGACCCCGCTCTACGTGCTCGCCGGGATCCTGCTCGGCGGCATCCTCGGCGAGGCGATCGGGATCGAGCGCCGGCTGGAAGCGCTGGGCGACCGCGTGCAGCGGCGGCTCGCCGGCGCGGACGGGCACTCGACCGTCTCGGAGGGCTTCGTCACCGCGTCGCTGCTGTTCTGCGTCGGCTCGCTCACCGTCGTCGGCTCGATCCAGGACGGGCTGACCGGCGACTACGAGCTGCTGGCGACCAAGGCGGTGCTCGACGGCTTCGCGTCCGTCGCGCTCGCCGCGACGCTCGGCTGGGGAGTCGGGCTCGCGGCCGTAACGGTCCTTCTGGTCCAGGGCGGGATCACGCTCGGCGCCGGGCTGTTCGAGGACCTGCTGGTCGGCGAGGCGCTGGCCGTGCTGATGTCAGCCGGCGGCGTGACGATCATCGGGATCGCGCTCAAGCTGCTCGATATCACGGACGTCAAGGTCGGCAACTTCCTCCCCGCGCTCGTCATCGCGCCCGCGCTCGTGGGACTCGTCAACCTGTTCTGAGCCCGGGCGTGCGGATCAGCCGGATCGGCGCGAAGGGCGGGGTCTTGTCGATGTAAAAGCGGAAGCCGTCGCGGTCCTCGATCGCCGCGACCGCCGCGTCCTGCCGGCGCCACGCGAGCGCCCAGATGATCGCGAAGCCGGCCGCGACCGCGGAGACCTGCGGCACGAACACGCCCAGCGCCGCCGCGCCGATCGTCGAGAACAGCAGCGGCCAGAGCCGGTTGAGCAGCGTCAGGCCGGGCCGCATCTCGGGCAGCGACATCTGCATCCGGGCGTCGGCCAGCAGCCGCGCGATCGGCGGCGAGGCGGCGTTGCGGCGGCCGACCCAGGCGCCGATCAGCGCCGCCGCGATCCACCATCCGATCGCGACGCCCATGAACCGCGGCTCGACGTCGTCGCGCACACTGAGAACGGTGAGCGTCCCGAGGAACGTGGCGGAGCCCGCGCTCAGCATCACCGTCGCCTTCAGGAAGTCGACGAAACGCACTGCCGGTCAGGCCAGCAGGGCTTTGAGGAGCTCGCGCACGCCGTCGGTGCCGTCGACCATCGCGTCCGCCTCCTCGGCGAGCGCCGGCGGCCCCTCGTCCGAGCGCACTCCGATGTGGACGGCGACTCCGAGCCGGCCCAGCTCGACCAGCTCGTCCAGTCCGCGGAACGCGTCGATGTCGGTCATGTCGTCGCCGACGTAGACGGCGGCGGCGAGGTCGGCGTCGCGCAGCAGTCCGACTATCCCGGCGCCCTTGTCGATCCGCACCGGCGGACGGATCTCGAGCACCTTGCGGCCCCAGTGCGTCTTGTAGCC
>Ga0126306_10001729_pt1 | contig 11835 bp, 9 predicted proteins | sample Plot27_FD_92592 | JGI IMG/M metagenome (GOLD analysis project Ga0126306, IMG submission 92592) | Serpentine soil microbial communities from UC McLaughlin Reserve, CA, USA - Plot27 | ecosystem: Environmental > Terrestrial > Soil > Grasslands | place: USA: UC McLaughlin Reserve, Lake County...
CCTCGAGCGGTGTGACGTCCAGCTCCCGCTCGGCGAGGATCGAAACCATCGTCGTCGTCAGGGCGCCGTCGTCCGAGCGGACGACGTTCTCGGGACGGACCCAGTCGAGGTTGTCGCCACCGTGGTGATCGAAGAGGACGACCTCGACTTTCGGATCCCGCGCGACACGCTCGAAGTCGCCCAGGCGGGCGGGGTGCGAGGTCTCGACGACGATGAGGCGCTCGATCGCGTCGAGGTCGACCCGTCCCTGCTCGGCGACGTCGAGCGCCTCCGCGTGTAGGCGATAGAAGTCCCGGACGTTGCGGTTCAGGGAGCCTGAAAGCGCGACGACGGCCCCCGGGTAGAGGCGGCGGGCCGCGAGCATCGCCGCGAAGGCATCGAAGTCCGTGTTCCCGTGGGTGACGATGACATCCACGCCACAAAGGTTAGAGCCAGCCGGGAAACGAGCTCTAAGCCGGGGCTGCCCCCCGGCCGATGTTGGTGGAGTATGGAGTCTCGGGTCTCAGCCGCGACGGCCGATGCTTCCGTTGTTCCCGTCGAATCCGACCACCGCACTGTCGAAGCAAGAGTTTTGGCCGTGCCCGCCGGGGTCTGGCTGGCTGCACTCGTCTTCGCCTCGGCCCTCGCGAGGTTCGTCGTCGCGCTGCGTTCTCCGGCGCCCTGGATCTTCCCTGACGAATGGATCTACGCCGAGCTGGCGCGAAGCTTCGGCGATTCCGGCCACTTCCTCGTCTGGGGAGCTGACTGGCCGGTGCGGACGTTCGGGCCTCTGTATCCCGCGTTGATCTCGCCCGCCTACCGGCTGACGGGCTCCGTCGAGCAGGCCTACATGGTCATTAGGGCGCTTAACTGCGTGCTCATGTCGCTCGCCGCCCTCCCCGCCTACTTCCTGGCGCGGAGGCTTCTCGACCGGCGGCTGGCGTTCCTCGCAGCCGTGCTGGTCCTCCTCGTCCCCTCCATGGTCTACACGACGAAGGTGATGACCGAGAACCTGGCCTATCCGATCCTTTTGACCGCCGCCCTCGCCTTCGTGCGGGCGCTGGAGCGACCCTCCGCCGGCCGTCAAGCGGCCGCGCTCGGGCTGATCGCCGTGAGCTTCCTCACGCGTGCCGAGATGGTCGTACTCCTGCCCGCCTATCTGTCCGCAATCATCCTGCTCGCCATCCTCGAGGGTCGCCCAGAGCAGCGTCGGCCCTTTCCGGGGGGGCTTTTGCCGGCGCTCCGGAACTACCGTTTCACCTGGCTCGCCGTCCTCGGCGGAGCGATCATCGTCGCGACTGCGCCCCTGGCCGCTGGACGCCCCCCGGCCGTCCTGCTGGGCGGGCACGAGCAGCTGCTGGGCAACGTACGCCTGCTGGAGACTCCGCGCTGGCTCCTCTACCAGCTCGCCGAGCTCGACCTCGCCGTCGGGGTCGTTCCATTCGCCGCCTTCGTGCTCGTCGTCGCCTTGGTCCTGGGCCAGCCCGCTTCCTCCCGGGCGAGCCACATCTTCGTTGCCCTCTCGCTGCCCCTCTTCGCCTGCTTCATGTTGCTGGGAGCGGTGTACGCGACGCAACCGCGACCGCTCCCGCACGTCTTCGAACGGTACGTCTTCTACGTCATGCCGCTTTTGCTCATCGCATTGCTGTTCTGGCTCCAGCAGGGGCTCCCCCGTCCGCGCAGGTGGACGGCAACCGCCGCGGGCCTTGCCTTCCTCTTGCCGGCTGCACTTCCGTATGCGACGCTCCTCAACAAGCGAGAATGGGGAGTCTCGTCGAGCACGCCGGGACTCGTGCCCTGGGCCCTGCTGCGGCCGATCTTCGGGGTCGATGCGCTCCTGGTCGTCGTGATTCTCGCCCTGACCGGGTCTCTCGTCCTCCTTTTTCTCCGAACGGGCCCGCGAAGGAGCGGCTTCATCGGGATGGCCGTTCTCTGCAACCTCTGGATCGTCACGCTGATCGTGGCGACCGCGGACGCGTCCGTTTCACGGCGCGCCGCCGCCTATCAGGAGGGATCCCCCCCAACGTGGGTGGACGAGGCCGTCGGCCCCGACGCGGAGGTGGGCGCGATCTGGACCGGAAGCGGCGGCACAGGCGAGCGCGAGGCCTTCGCCGTCCTGGAGGCCCAGTTCTTCAACGAGAGCGTTCAAGCCATCTACCACGTCGACAAACCAATCACGAAAGGACTTCCCTCACGACTCCTCGCCCTCCGAGGCAACGTTCTCCTTCTCGGAAGCGGACCGGAGGCGGGGCGCCCGCTTGTCCTTGACTACGTCCTGACCAACGACGCGTACCCGCTCGTGGGTTGGCCGGTCGCCCGAAGCGACGAGGCCCACCTGGTCCTCTACCGCGTGGACCGCCCGGTCCGCCTCCGCCCCTGATCTCTACGTGTGCGCGACCACTTCGATCTCGACGAGCGCTCCCATCGGGAGGCCCGCGATCTGCACCGTCGCCCGTGCAGGGAAATCCGGGCCCACGAAGCGCGCGTAGACCTCGTTCATAGCGGGGAAGTCGTCGAAGTCGACGAGGAAGATCGATGTCTTGAGGACGTTAGACAGGCTCGAGCCGGCTGCTTCCAGGACGGCGGAGATGTTCTTCATTGCCTGCTCGGTCTGCGCCTCGATGCCGCCCCCAACGACCTGATTCGTCTCTGGATCGAGTCCGACCTGCCCCGCGACGAACACAAGGTCGCCGTGCACAATGCCCTGGGAGTACGGCGCCCCCTGAAAAGGAGCTGGCGCCTTTTCGGTGTGAACGACCCGCTTGCTCACGCGGAATCCACGCGCTCGATGCTCGCGCCGAGTGCCCGCAGCCGCTCGTCGATCCGCTCGTAGCCCCGGTCGATCTGGCCGGCGTTGCCGATCATCGACGTCCCCTCCGCGCAGAGGCTCGCGATCAGCATCGCCATGCCCGCGCGGATGTCCGGGCTCTCGAGCCGTTCCCCGTACAGCCGGCTGGGGCCGCTCACGACGGCACGATGCGGATCGCAAAGGATGATGCGGGCCCCCATCCCAACCAGCTTGTCCACGAAGAAGAGGCGGTTCTCGAACATCTTCTCGAAGATCAGGACCGTCCCCTGCGCCTGGGTCGCGACCGCAAGTGCAATCGACGTGAGATCGGCCGGGAACGCTGGCCACGGGCCGTCTTCGATCTTGGGAATCTGGGAGCCGATGTCGTCCTTGACCACGAGCTCCTGTCCTCCCGGCACGCGAACGGAATGCTCGCTCATGTCCCAGGTGACGCCGAGCCGGTCGAAGCTCGGCCAGATCGCCGACATGTGTTCGGGGACGACGTCCTCGATCAGGATGTCGCCGTCCGTCACGGCCGCGAGGCCGATGAGGCTCGCGACCTCGATGTGATCCGGGCAGATCCGCCACTCCCCTCCGCGGAGCCGGTCGACGCCGCGGACCCGGAGGACGTTCGAGCCGATCCCCTCGATCTCGGCGCCGAGCGAGACGAGGAAGCGGCACAGATCCTGCACGTGTGGCTCGCTCGCGGCGTTGGCGATCACGGTCTTCCCTTCGGCCAGTACGGCCGCCATGAGGACGTTCTCCGTTCCGGTCACGGAGGCTTCGTCGAGGAAGATGAACGCGCCGCGCAGGCGCTCCGCGCGCATGGTGTAACGACGATTCACGTGGATGTCCGCGCCGAGCTGGGAGAGCGCATGAATGTGGGTGTCGAGTCGCCGGCGCCCGATGACGTCACCTCCGGGAGGAGGCACGATCGCTTCGCCTTCGCGGGCGAGCAATGGCCCGGCGAGGAGGATTGACGCGCGGATCCGGCTACAGAGCTCCTCGTCCAACTCGCGCTTCGACAGTCCGCCCGCGTGGAGGCGAACGTCCCCCACTCCGACGTGCTCGACGTCAACGCCGAGGTCGGCAACGAGCGCAAGCATCGTCTCGACGTCCCTGATCGTCGGCACGTTCGTGAGCAGCACGGGCTCTTCGGTGAGCAGGCACGCCGCCACGATCGGCAAGGCCGCGTTCTTGTTGCCGGCGGCGCGGATCGTGCCGTTTAGAGGCCGGCCGCCTTCGATGACGAAGGCTTCCACCAGGGCGTCGGTGACGAGAGTTTCAGGCATAAAAATAGACCCGGCCTCGGACAGTAGTACGAAAAGCGGAGAGTATGCTAGTCGGCCGGATGGAGGTGACCCGCGAGCAGGCGTGGGAGACACTTACGCGCTACACGCAGAGCGAGGCGCTCCGCCGTCACGCGCTGGCTGTGGAAGCGGCGGTCGGCTGGTACGCGCAGGTGTTCGGCGGGGACGAGGAGCTCTGGCGAGCGACCGCTCTCCTCCACGACTTCGACTACGAGATCCATCCCACACTCGACAAGCACCCTCAGGACGGCGCCGCGATCCTGCGCGAGGCGGGGTATCCCGAGGAGCTGATCGAGTCCGTCCTCTCCCACGCCGAGCACCTCGAGCTCCCCCGTGACACGGAGCTCAAGAAGACGCTCTTTGCCTGCGACGAGCTCGCAGGGTTCATTCACGCGTGCGGCCTGGTCCGGCCGGACGGGATCGAGACGCTGGAGCCGAAGTCAGTCCGGAAGAAGCTCAAGCAGCCCTCGTTCGCCGCCGGCGTGCACCGGGACGAGGTCTACCGCGGCGCCGAGGAGCTCGGGGTCGCACTCGACGACCACATCCGGAACGTCGTCGCCGCGATGCGGCCGATCGCCGGCGAGCTCGGGCTGCGGACCGCCGCCTAGCCGAGCGCCGCGAGGAGCCTGTCGAGATCTTCTTCGTTCGTCCAGAAACCGCACGAGGCCCGGAGCCAACCAAGGCCCGGGAGGTCGCGGAGGATCACGCCTGCCTCCGAGAGCTGCGCGACCAGCTTGGCGGAGTCACCTTCCACCTTCCACGTGACGATCGTGGCCTGCGCAGGCTCCGTAATCACCTCGTAGCGCTCCGCGAGGAGGTCTCTGAGACGCGCCGCTTGTGCACGAGCGTGCGTGAACCGCTCCTCCCCCACCTCCTGGGCGAACACGAGGGACTGGAGCAGTCCGGCGACGGAAGCGAGCGGGATCCAGCCGGGATCGAAGCGGGCCGCGCCCGCCTTGGGCGTGTATCGCACCTCGGCCTCCCAGTCCCAGGAGCCGGTGGACGGAAACGTCATGCGCAGCTCCTCGACCCGCTCCGGGCGTACGTAGAGGGCACCGGTCACGTCCGGGCCGAGGAGCCACTTCTGCGCCGAGACGGTGTAGAAGTCGCAGCCGAGCTCCTCGACGTCGACCGGGATTGCGCCCGCTGCCTGAGCCCCGTCGAGGAGGAGCGGCGCGCTTCGCCCGGCGAGCTCCGCCACCGGCAGCACCGCTCCTGTCAACCAGGAGACATGGGAGAGTGCAATCAGACGCGTGCTGTCCGTGATCGCGGCGTCCAGCGCGTCCAGGATCTCTGGGGTCGGTAGGTCACGGACCTCGACGACCCGGAGCGCGGCGCCCGAGGCAGTCAGCCCGCCGAAGAGGCCCGGGTGCTCGGAGTCCGTCGTGACCACCTCGTCCCCAGGGCCGATTCCGAGGCCTGTGAGCACAACGTTGCAGCCCTCCGTCGTCGAGCTTGCGAGCGCGATGTTCTCCGGCACGGTGTGCACGAACCGGGCGAGCTCCCTCCGGAGCTCCTTACGCCCCTCGAGCAGCGCCTCGAAGTACACCTTGCTTGACCGCCCTTCGCGGAGATCGCGTTCGAGGACGCGGGCCATCGCGTCCACTGTCCGGCGTGGCAGCGGACCATTCGTTCCCGCGTTCAGATAGGCGAACCGCTCGAGAACGGGGAGCTCGGCTCGAATCGCGCTCAGCTCCACGCGATCACCGCTTCGACCGGCGCATGGTCGGAAAGAAGGTGGCCGTTCACGCGCCGGCGTTCCTTGGGCCATCGGTCCGGGCCGCGCTCGAGCTCGAGACCCCGGACGAGGATCTGGTCGATTCCGTCGATCGGCGGCGAGAAGTCCGGGACCGTGAAACGGGGCACGTTGAAGTCCCCGCAAAGCACGACGCCCACCCCCCCGCGCAAGAACTCCGCCGCGAGCCCCACCTCGAGTTTCGCACGCTCGGGGTTGTTCGTGGCGTGCAGGTTGCCGACGGTGAGACTCCGGTCGTCGATCCCGATCTCGACCACTTGGCAGACGCGTCGCTGACGACGGCCCATGATCGCCTCCCAGCGCGACACCTCCGGGTTCATTACATAGGCGTCGTGCTTCCCGACTTCGAAGTGCGGGTTGAGGAGGACAGCGTTGGCCTGCCCCGCCATGGTGAAGCGCACGCGCACCGGATCGAGATCGCTGACGATCCGGGCGATGGGCCCGAGGAGGCTCGGAACCGTCACTGCCCAGACGGCCTGCATCCCGCTCCAGCGCTCGAGCCGCCCGAGCGACCAGAGCGGCACCTCCTGCAGGGCGACGATGTCGGGCGCATCCAGGCTGACCAGCCTCACCATCCGCTCCAGGTACGTCCGCCCGGTCTTCGGATACGTGCGTCCGTGATAAAGGTTCCACGTGCGGACGAGCAGGCTCACAGCGCGGGCAGCATAGGAACGTGGCCAGGCGTTTCGTCGATCTCATCGAGCGGCAGCTCGATCTCTTCGCGGCCGAGCAGGCGGGCCTGATCGCGGACGTCGAGGCGGCGCTAGGGGCTTATGACCATGCACCACGGGGCGAGGCTGAAGAGCGCTACGGCGACTTCCTGGACCTCGTCGAAACGGGCACCGACGAGCTGATCGACCTGCGGGAGAACTACGCGGCGTCGCTCGACGACGAAGTAGCCGAGGAGTACCGGGATGTCTTCAACGACGTCGTCCGCCGGCGCTTGCCGCGCTTCGGCCTCGAGCTCTAGCTCCTAGCGCTTGACGCGGAAGAAACCCTGGGGCGCGAGCCCGGCCACGGCGCCGGTGACGGGGTCGCATGTGAGGCCGCGGTCCTCGCGGCCCTCCTTCCGGCGAACCGCTTCGCGGACGACGAGACCCCCGAGGAAGCGGACCGGCTCGGGCGGAAAGCGGGAAGGGACGCCCTGGTTCAGCCCCGCTCCCGACCACTCGTCGGCGAGCCCGAGCGCGCTCGAGGCGAGGATCTTGGCGAAGGTGAGCGACGGTGCTACGCCGTTTCCCGAATAGCCCGTCCCGTAGACGATCGGGACCCGGCCGGGAAGACGCCCGGCGAAAGGAAGGCCGTCGGTCGTCCGGTCGATCGGCCCTCCCCAGGCGTTCGTCACAGGCACGCCGTCGGCCGCCGGCACGAGGCGGACGAGGTCGGCCTTCAGCTCCTCGGTCTGGCCTCCGCTGTAGTCGAAGTTCGAGTTCACCCGACCGCCGAAGGCAAGCCGGCCCCCGCCGCGGCCGAACGCGACGCGACCGTCGTTCGTCGTCCGGTAGTAATGCACCATCAGGCGGCAATTCGAGATCGCCTCGCCCCCGGTCCAGTCACTCTCGGCGAGCCGCTCCCGCATCGGTGCGGTCGCCACCATGTCGCTCGCGACCGCGACGAGGGCGCGGGACAACTCGCGGATCTTGATCGCCCAAGCGTTCAGCGCGAGGACGACGGCGCCGGCGCGAACCGCCCCGGAAGGCGTGCGCACCGCTCCCGCCTTCCGTTCTAGCTCGATCATCGCGGTGCGCTCGTAAATCCGCACTCCACGTTCGAGGGCGACGCGCCGCAGACCACGCGCGAGGAGCGCGGGCTGGACGGTAGCCGCCGTCTTCTCGTAGGCGGCGGCCAGGTGCACCGGCGAACCGGTGCGCGCTTGCACCTCTTCTCCGCTCAGGAGCTCGAACGGATGCTCGCCGTGCGCCTCCGCAGCTGCCACTGCTCCTTCCCAGGAGCCGACCTGGGCGCGAGAGGTTGCCGTCCAGAGCCAGCCGCCCTGGTGGAAGTGCGCGTCCACCCCTTCGCGCTCGCAGAATTCTCCGATCTCGGCGATTGCCGCCTCGGAGGCCTTTACCAACCGGAGTGCCTCCTCCTTCCCCAGCCGCTTCTGAAGGGTCTCGATCTTCGGCCACCAGGAGAGGGCAAAGCCGCCGTTTCGCCCAGACGGCCCGCCGCCGCAGATGTCGGCTTCGAGCAAGACGACGGTCGCATCTGGCTCGAGCTCCTTAATGCGGAGCGCCGTCCAGAGTCCCGTATAGCCCCCGCCGACAATGCAGACATCGGCCTCGATGGTCTCGAGGAGCTCGGGAGTCTCGGCTGCCTCCTCGCCGAGAAGCGCCTCCTGGAGCCACAGGGAGCGGGCCGCCGCCATGCCGCCCAACCCTACCGAGCGCTCAGCGGATGACGCTGTCGAAGGCCAGCTCGACATCCGTGAACTCGTGCGCGTCCACGGTGACGTCGACCGGCTTCAGCAGCGGCAGTCCTGCGGACTCCGACTCCAGTACGTACTGGCCCGGCCCGAGGCGCACCTCGAAACGCCCCTTGCCGTCCGTCTTCACCTTCGCGACGACGGCGCCGTCCTTTCGCACCACGAAGGAGCCGGTGTAGGTCGGCTCTGAAACCGAACATGGTCCGACTGGGCATGCCAGTCCGAGGAGCGCGCGACCGCGAAATGCCAGAACCTGCGCCGCCCGCGGAGCTCCCGCCGCACGTGGTCAGAACCGTGACGGCGGCGAGGAGGCAAACGAGCTTCATGCCGGTGAGACTGGCCGCCGCCCGGATGGTTCCTTAGCGACCTCCGAAGTGGTGTGCTCCTGGCATCGCCGCGACGACCTCGGCCTCGTTGGCCGCTTGCCGAGCGAGCGGCCCGAGGGTCGTGAACTCCTCCACGACCACGTTCCTGTTGCGCTCGTAGCGCTCGAAGCGGCCGCGGGCGAGCAGGAGCGGCTCCCCGCGGACGAGGGCCCGGTGGCGCTCGTACACGGCCGGCGGCACGACGAGGTTCACCTGGGCGTGCTCGTCCTCGAGGAGCATGAAGACGACGCCGTTCGCAGTCGCGGGGCGCTGGCGGGCGACGACGAGGCCGGCAATCGTCACCCGACTCCTGTTCTCCAGATGCTCGAGGTCGAGGCTCGTCACGACCTGGGCGGGGAGATGCGGCCGCAGGAGCTCGAGCGGATGCACACCCACGGAGAGGCTCGTCGTGCGGTAGTCGGCCAGCATCCGCTCCCACGGGGTTTGCTCGGGGAGGTCGGGGATCTCCGAGGTGGGCTCGAGCGGGAGAGCCAGCTGCCTCTCCGCGCCGCCGGCTCCCACGCTCGCCGAACGTGGAGCCAACCCGAGCCGCCAGAGGAGCTGTCGCCGTGGCCATCCAAACGAATCGCATGCTCCGGACGCGACCAGAGCTTCCAGCGCCGGCCGGTCGAGCGGTGCACGCTGCGCCAGCTCGATCACGCTGCGGAAGGAGCCCGCGCGCTTGCGCTCCTCGACGAAGTCCTTGGCCGGCCCTTCGCCGAGGCCCTTGACGTAACCCAGTCCGACGCGGACGCCGTCCCCTTCGATCCGGCACTTGTCGGAACTCGTGTTCACGTCCGGAGGCAACACCTCGACCCCGCGGCGCTGTGAGTCACGGACGAGGCTGGCGGGCGGGTAGAAGCCCATCGGCTGGGCGTTCAGGAGGGCGCAGAGAAACTCGGCCGGATAATGGTGGCGCAGCCAGGCCGACTGGTAGGCGAGGAGCGCGAAAGCGGCCGCATGCGACTTGGGGAAGCCGAACGAGGCGAAGCCGTTGATCTTCGTGAAGACGAGCTCGGCGGTCGCCCGGTCGACGCCGTTGCTCGCAGCGCCTTCGTAGAAGCGCTCGCGATAGGCCTCGATGGCGTCGTGGCTCCGCTTGCGGCTCATCGCCCGTCGCAGGCCCTCGGCCTCCCCCACGCTGAAGCCGGCGAGCGCCATGGCGACGTCGAGCACCTGCTCCTGGAAGATGATCGCGCCGAGGGTGTCCTCGAGGCACTCGGCGAGGAGCGGGTGGTCGTAAGGGACTACATAGTCCGGATTCTCCCGTTTGCGCTGCCGACGCTCCACGTACGGATGTACCGCCTTCCCCTGGATCGGCCCCGGGCGCACGAGCGCGACCTGGACGGTGAGGTCGTCGAGGTTCTCCGGGCGGGTGCGGAGGAGGCTCTGCATCTGGGCGCGGCTCTCGATCTGGAAGAGACCGACCGTGTCCGCCCCCTGGATCTCCCCGTAGACTGCCTGGTCGTCCAACGGAATGCGCGAGAGGTCGATCGTCTTGCCGCGCAGGCGGACGATCTGGTCGACGCATTCCTCGACCGCCGAGAGCATGCCCAGGCCGAGGAGGTCGATCTTAAGGAAGCCGGCATCGGCGCAGGAGTCCTTGTCCCACTGACAGTTGCGCCGCCCTTCCATAGCCGCGGGCTCGACGGGGACGATCTCGACGAGCGGTCGGGTGGAGATGACCATGCCGCCCGGGTGCTGGGAAAGGTGGCGCGGGAGGCCGCCGATCTCCGCTGCGAGCTCGCCGAGCGCCCGCCAGCGCGGCGAGCGGAGCTTGGCTGCCGCCCCGGGCAGATGCTCGATCTCCTCGGCGACGCGGCGAGGACTGCCCTCAGTGAGGCGCGCGAGCCGCTCCAGCTCGGCCGGCGGGAGCCCGAGTGCCTTCCCCACGTCACGGATGGCCCCGCGCGAGCGGTACGTGGAGAAGCTCGCCACGAGCGCCGTGTGCTCGGGGCCGTATTTCTCGATCACGGCGACGATCAGCTTCTCGCGGATGTCGCGGGGAAAATCGAGATCGATGTCCGGCACCGCGACCAGCTCGCGATTGAGGAAGCGCCCGAGGGCGAGGCCGGCCGAAACCGGATCGACGTGCGAGAGGCCGGTGAGGAAGCAGACGATCGATCCGACCGAGCTTCCTCGCCCTCTTCCGGGGGGAAGCAGATGGCGCGGGGAGCCGGGCCCTCTCACTTCGAAGGAGACTTCGCGGGCGAGCTCGAGTACCTCCCAGTGGAGGAGGAAGAAGCCCGAGAGGCCAAGCTCGGCGATCAACGCCAGCTCCTCCCGCAACCGGGGTTCCGCCCGGGTGCGCAGGGAAGCAGGCGCATTCCTGTAGCGGTCCCGAAAAGCTCGGTCGCAGACTCGCGCGAGCTGGACGTCCGCGGGGTCGAGGCCGTCGGAGAAGTCCGGATAGCGGTAGCCGAGCTCCTGGGTGAGATCGAATTCCAGACGCTCGGCGAGCTCGGCGGTCGCCTGGACTGCGCCGGGGTCGTCGGGGAAGCGGGCGGCGGCCTCCGTTGGGGATAGGAGGGCTCGCTCTTCGTTCCCATGCCGTTCCGCCTCGCAGGCCTCCAGCGGGACCTTGTGCTTCACGGCCACGAGCACGTCCTGCAGGTGGACGCGACGCGGATGGTGCGCGTGCGGGTCACCGGTCGCGATCGTGCGGACTCCGACCTCCCGGGCGAGGTCGCGGAGCGCGGCGTTGCGCCGGGCGTCGCCGCGTGAGTACGGGCGCTGCAGCTCGACGAAGAAGCGGTTGCGGCCGAAGGCGCGTGCGAGGCGCGCGGCCGCGTTCGGATTCCGGACGGCAAGGCCGTGGCGGGCGCAGCCGGAGAGGCAGACGAGGCCCTCGTTCTGCTCGGCGAGCAGGGTCGGGTCGAGGCGGGGGTTCAGACGCTCGTGCGCGTGTGCGGCCGTGAGCAGGCGGCAGAGGTTCGCGTAGCCTCGCGGCGACTCCACGAGGAGGGTGACATGGGAACCGTCGGCGAGCGTCGCCTCCGCGCCCGTGATCGGCTTGACGCCGACCGCCTTGGCGGCGTGGGCGAACTCGAGCGAACCGTAGACGCCGTCGTGGTCGGTGAGCGCGAGCGCGGAATAGCCGAGCTCGGCCGCGCGCACGGCCAGCTCTTCGGGAAGCGAGGCGCCGTCGAGGAAGGAGTAGGCGGAGTGGGCGTGGAGCTCGATGTAGCTCATTCGCCACGTTCCGCGCGCCA
>Ga0126306_10001730_pt1 | contig 11834 bp, 13 predicted proteins | sample Plot27_FD_92592 | JGI IMG/M metagenome (GOLD analysis project Ga0126306, IMG submission 92592) | Serpentine soil microbial communities from UC McLaughlin Reserve, CA, USA - Plot27 | ecosystem: Environmental > Terrestrial > Soil > Grasslands | place: USA: UC McLaughlin Reserve, Lake County...
GAGTTATTGGAATCCCATTATCCTTATCTGTGCTTATGTCGCCATTCTGACAGAATGAGCACCTCATATTACAGCTCGTAAAAAATATTGTGCCAGAACCACTAGTACCCCTGAAGATAAGCTCCTCCCCGCGATGGTGAAAGTAGCTGCCTACGTTTGATGTTGATTCAAGCTGGCATGTTCCATGCCTTATTCCCTTGGAACGATCAACTTTGCAGTTCCAGCGGCAAAAGTTGCAGTGCGCCAACATGCGGTTGGCTAGCTCAACACTCAGGTCCATAAGAGACGGACTTTGTACTTTAGGAGGAAGCGCTGATATTTCTCTTGCCCTTACTTTTTGCCACATATCCAAAAAGGCCTGAGTCAGCAAACTGTTCTCACTCCAGAGCTCTTCTTCGCTTGCAGATGAAAGATCAAGGTTACATGGTATGCATTTGGCAATTAAGTACTTGGCAGGCATATGGTTTGTTGATACTTCAAAATACCATGGCAGTCTATTTTTGAACGATTCCCAGATTTTCAAGGATTCAAATTGTCTAGCTTGAGATTTCACTTTGAGTCAATATACTATCACACTTCTGTAATTTATTCGGACAGTACTATAACTGAATCTTGGCTACAGATTTTTGCAGTTGATAAATGACAAGTAATAAGAAGAGAAGCTTTACTTGATAACATAGTTCCTGAATCCAAAGGGACCGCAATAACCACCTAATACATTTTTAGCTACTGATGCAGATAATGATGTATAATTCCTCGTAGCGATGTGAGCGCGAATTTTGTCGCCACCAATCGATGATTGAACAAAGCCCCCGGAGAATAGCTTTTTGTAATGTCACTCAGACAGAAGTGATAATGGTCTTCCTTTAATGTGTGAGTCCTTTGTTTGAGGGTTTTTCTGCCAAATCCCTCTGGGCCTTTCTTTTATATCAATCACACACACGCTGCACGGGTGTTCAAGCAAAAGTAGGCGAAAGCAGAGAGGCTACGAAAAGAAATATTGCCTGAGACAAGCTCATTCTAGCTCCTTGACCTGCTGCAATTCTTTTTAATTTCTTTGTGCATTGTCATATATAATGACTAAATCCCAACCAGGAGATAAGCCATTGCTGCAGGATTCAGAATATAATGTCATAAAACAACTTGAGAAGGAGGCTGATTTTCTCTATTCGGCAGTTGAAAAGTACATCCGAGATGCAGAGAAAGACAACAAACCCGAGCTTGTAAAGCTGTGGAATACGATAAAGGAGGATGAGCAAAACCATCTAAAGATGCTTAGAAACGAGCTGATCAAAGAAATAAAGCAGAACAAGTTTGGGTAAAAAGGATTGAGCGTGGTATTTGCAGAAAGTATGTAGGCACAAAAAGGTAGCTGAAGAGCTATTATCGTGGGTAAAGGGTTTTGCCCCTGCTTTTCCATAACGAGCAATATCCATGATTTTTGGTTTTTGAAAATAGAGGTGTAAAATCTGGCTGCTTCTTCAGCATTGTTATCGAACCATAGATGCGGCGTGATTTTTTGCGTAGTTGCTTTGTTCATATAGCTGTGCCTACTATAGCAAATGACATAAAAGGCGTTACTCCCCAAGGGGAGTCTTAATAACTAGAAAGATTCGCCGATGATATTTTTTGAAACCACTTCCTATAATCCTGATGATGTCCCGGTAAATTACTAGTACCAAAGTATTATTTTTATTATCTAATCATGGGTTCTTCGACATGCCTTTCTTCATCTCTTCATCGAGCCAGTCTCGGACAAAGATCAAATCCCTCATGATCCCCATCCTAACCGCGCCAACTCCTTTTAGTCCCTTGATCCATTCATAGCCTTCATTAGCTTCGTAGAGGTTGTCAAAGACCATGTTGTAAAATAGGTAGTTGGATGATGTTGAACCTCCAAAGACGATATTTTCAAATCTGGAGACAATTCTTTCAGCCGCAGAATACTTGCTGTTTTCATGAGGGCAAAAGATCAACATGTTGCAACTCACTCCGGCGGCTTGTCTAAAGTTGGCGAGACCTACAAGGAAGAATGCTCTGCTCTCTGTGAGCAAGGTCAGCCTCCTGTTCACTGTTCTAGTCGTTACTCCCGCCTCTTTCGCAATCTCTGAAAGACTCTTCCTTGGATCATCCCGTATTGCCCAGATGATCCTCCAATCGGTCCTTGATATCTTGATGTTGCAGGGTGGGAGACTGTTACTCCACATTGTCAGCTTTTCAGCCCCGCAGATGGTACGTATGAGCTGTACTTTCCTCGTCAGAGCCTGACCGCTCTCGCTGTAGAATAGAACAAAGAGTCCTGTTCCCTCAAAATTGAGAATCCAAATTACTCCCTCGATGAGCTTGATCTGCGAGACGATCTCAGGCTTCCTTTCAGCGTCATTTACTTCTAGATCTACTTCAACATCCTCATGTCCAATCAAATGAGGATGAATCACTACGCGCCATCCCTGGATGGAACCTGTCTTCACCGCGCGCTTGATCCTCTTCCTAACGGTCTCTTCATCAATCCCAAGCCGCTTAGCGATGCTCGCATAGGATTCCCGAACATTCCACTGAAAAAAGCGAGGGCTCCCAAGTTCCTTGATTATCTTGTTATCAAGACTATCTGGGCGGTGCATAACCGTAGTCAAATCAGACACGGCTCCTCTTAAGCATGTCCGAATTTCCTCTCGCATGTAGGTTAGGTATTAAGAGAATCTCTGGCGAACAATAATTTGATGAAAATAACGACCAACACAATGAAAGGGTTTGACAAAGGAGGCAGCAGAAGCGCGCTCTGCTCTGGTCATCCATTCCAGAGAAAGAATAACAATAGAGCTTTCCAGCGAATGACCGCTTGGGCAGGAATCATCGCTCCGATTCTCTTTACTTTTCTAGTAGCTGTGGAGAGTCTTCTGCGACAGGGGTATAGCCAAATCTCCAATTACGTAAGTGAACTAGGCGTCGGCTCTTATGCGATAATTCAAAACACAAATTTCATCATCTTCGGCCTGCTATCAATCCTTTTCGCGCTCAGCCTTGAAGCGAGTTTACCAGCTAGTCGAGGAAGGTCAAAGAAAGGCATGGTATGGCTGGTGACTGTGTCTGGATTGGGAGTCATGTTTGCAGGAGTGACTTTGCTATTCATCGGAGTGTTCCCAGACGATTATGTTTTTGGCGCGCACACTCTCACAACTTTCGTCGCCTTCCTCACATTAATTGCATCCCAACTATTGACCTGGCGTGCTCTAAAAAATGGTGATGACGCATTGTGGGGACATTATCGAACATATTCGCTGGTAAGCGGATTAGTAGCTCTAGCTTTGCTTTTCGTACTCATCTACACTTTAGGCACTGCTTATCACGGAGCAACAGAAAGAGCGTTCATTGCAGTGCCATTGATTTGGTTAGCGATAACAGGAACGAAACTTGAATCCATCGCAAAAATCAAACAAACTCAAGAGCTGACACTCAGGAAAGCGACAGAGAAACTATCGGACATAAACGAAGAGAAGGAAAGTGAAGGACCTCAGGCTACCGCTCTGGGGATTGATCATAGTCCTGAGGAGGTTGAAAAGATGAAAATGCACATGAACATGAACATTGATGTAGCTTTTACGTCTTTGCACCAGATGTGCACAAAACGTCTGATCGAGGTTAGTCCATGGTTGGCGTCCTCATGGACTAGGCCTCACAAAAGATGATGGACATCGCAATTCTCATAGCTCGGCTTTGTGAAGGTACAACTACGTTAAAACCAAATCCCACTGAACCCACCTTCTAGTTGCATTCTGTCCTCATTCTGAACGTTTTCTGTCAGATCCCCTTGGGCCCTACTATTATGTCAATAATTGCCCTAAGAATACCCTCTTACACTAATTAGATAAGAATAGGATACAGCAGGACAGTTATCACGAAATCAGCCAATACTAATTCTACATTACCGCCACATTTTGTGGCTGTCTTGTGAACAAAAAAGCTACCTATCCTTGCAACTTTTCCAGAAAATTCATTAGAATATCATACATTTCTTTGGGCTTCTCTATGATTACCCAGTGGTCGCTTCCATCTAAAACCTTGAGCTCCATTTCAGGGATCTCCTCCTTTGTTTCTTTTAGAAGCCGCATAAACACATCATCGTCGCTACCCACAATAGCAAATACCTTGCAGCGGGAATTTTGCAGTTTCTCTACCACATTTTCCGGGATAGTATAAAGCGCTATAGTAGCCGCTACGAACCCCTCAACAGACGTCTTTGTAAAGACATCTCTAAAGAAATCTGAATGTCTTTTGTCTTCCAATAGGTCCCTTGTTTCGTCAAAGCTTCTGAGCTTGTATTCTGCTAAGGCTTCTATGCCCTGTGTGATGGCTACCTCGCGTGTTTTGAAATGTTTCTCAAGGTCTTTTTCTTTAAACTTCTTAGGCGAAGAATTGATCAGGACTATTGCATCAACGCTTCCAGGATGTTGCGCTGCATACATTGATGCAATTATGCCTCCCATTGAATGGCCTATGATAGAGCATCTCTTGATATTCAGATGTTCCAGCAACTGGTGGAGATCGTTTACCAGATCTTGCATGGCATATGCCGCTACTCTTCTACCCATATTGGTTCTATAGTGTCCCCTAATCTCATATGCTATAACCCTAAACCCGCTTTTCAACAACAGCGATATTTCATGATGCCAAATCAGGATATTTCCTCCAATCGGATGAATAAGGATAAGAGGATATGATTTGTTATCGCCATGATCTTCATAATACGTCTTGATTGTGTCAGCTACAAAGTATGAGGATGACATAATTATTTTAGCAGAATACAAATTGACCTTTCAAATTATTAATAGTTCTTGGACTTGAGCATGCCCTTAAAGGAGGAGTAGATATGATGACTTATCGCTGCTCCTCTTCTTCTTCTTCTTGTTCGGCTAACTTGCCTATCGGCTCCCCTGTTGGCAGTGGCACGTTTCTCTCTACCTTATACTTCAATAACTCAGAAAAGTCTATTCCGACCATAACATTTCTGCCTGCTCTGCCACTATCTCAGATTTTGGTATATCAAACCGATAGTCGTAGTGTCCAAACACTACAATCTTGTCATCAGTCTCTCTTACCACATGTCATACGTGAGCTCATCTGGTAAACAACAACTGAGACCATGTTTTAGCCTCTAAAGTCTTTCCTATTGTAGCTGTGTCAAGAAATCACCGGCGCTTCTAGGTTTGCCATCTTTGAAAACGATTTCAGGCATATTTTTCATCGAAAATGAAGCTGCTGCAAGCAATACTGGTTCGAACTCTTTTCCCAGATCAGTCATCTCGTACTCGACTCTGATTGGATATTCTGATACGATTCTTCTCCTAACAATCCCAAACTTTTGTAGTTCACGCAATCGTTCAGTGAGAACCTTTGGCGTTATGCCTTCTATGTTTTCTAGAAAGCGATTAAACTGTGTTGTGCCTCTAAACATTTCTCTTATGATTAGAACTGTCCATTTTTTTCCTATGATTCTAAAAGTTGCTTCAATCGGACATGATTTGAGCTCAGGACTGTTGTAAACAGTTTCTATCATTGAACATTTCATCTCTGTCATATCTCCTTCTCCCCCACTCTCTATCCGGTAACTAAGTATGGATCTGGTTACGTGAGATTTATAAACTATGCTTTTGATACCAGGTATACAAATGAAAGCAGTTGGCGAATATTCAAAACAAATACAATACAACAAGACAACCGCAGTTCTAATAGCCCTACAAACGTACAGGATAGCTGGAATAGCTTTCCTATTAGGAATGACTCAAGGAATCTTAGATCCAGCCTTTGCGATACCTGCTGGCATCGGAGATATTCTCATAGGAGTGACGGCTATTCCTTTCGCAGTTTTCCTATGGAAAGGATATACTTGGTCAAAGTACGCCTTAGTAGTGTGGAGTGTGTTAGGCATCGCTGATCTGATCAATGCAGTAAGTCTTGGTCTCATCACCAATCCAGACTTCGGCACTTCCACTATGGCAACATTCCCATGGATTTTGGTCCCCACCGTGGGCGTACCGTTAGCGCTAGCCCTCCATGGGATTGTGTTGTACAGACTAAGGAACTGGGTACCAATACAAGCTCACCGGAAGCTTCAAGAGGCTTGATATGAGAGCATGCAAAATAGGACGAAGGACTAACATGAGTCTTCGTCCTCATCCCATATTTTTTCTTACGTTGTGCCCAAGTTAGGAGGCGACTTTAACGAACTTTACTGGTTTCTTGTGCGAATCCCCTGCTATGATAATGTCTGAAGCCCTCTGGCCCTTTCTCGTGAGTGCTGAACCCTAATACTGGGGTGAGGGATTTTTTGCAATACAAGACATGCTTACCAGAAAAGAAAGCTAGAATACAGTGTTTCATGTTTGCGATCAGACATCTGGATGAGTCTCTTGTTGCCAGCAGAGCAGGCAATAATTTCCTGTTACTTGGAATATCTCTGCATTCCATTCTAGGCAATCATCACAATAAGACATCTCTTCTTTCAATTATGCTTCAATCTCCTAAGCTCAATTCTTTCGACTTTGTCCCATCCAATCCAACCAGTCTGCTAAACCTCTAGTATCCTACCATCCTTTGCAGATAATCTGCTGTTGCATTATTCCCCGGGTTGTTATCTTTGCTGACCTTGCAGTTAATTTCTTCTCTAGGTGTATAATCATGGTGTTTGTGTACTCTTGGATGCCAGTATAGTGTTGTTGTATTGCCACATTCATGACACCGATAACTCCTCTCAATCCAGTCAAATTTCCAGCATTGATATACAGAAGAGAACTTGTGGACATCATCAGGAGGACTTGCACTAAAAGGATTTCCGCAGGCTTTGCAGGAGTACGAGTAGTAGTACCCAGTGGTATGATCATATTTTCCTCGCGTTGCTATAGTATTCTTAATTCTTGTTTCATTCTCGTCTATCTGATTTTTTTCTATCATTCATCACCAGTAGTTGTTACATGGCTTTTTCGATGTTTATGCATGATCGTACTCCAAGTCTACATATTACCAAGGTCTGAAATTAGTTGTCCATAATTGATATTGACTGTCCATACTACAACCACCTATAAGAAAATGCCGATAGGTCTGTGGTAGAAATCGTGGACATATTGCCCATGTTTGGCTTTGAACTATCCATTTCGGACATTTGATGAATTGTGTGGGTCATATGTGGACTGCTGCTATGATCGATGATTTATGAGATTATTTGATAATGTCTTTGACATATAATGGTCTTAAAAGCTGTGATAATTGTATTATCTATAGTAGGAATAGTACTGGCATCGGTCATCGTAGGTGGTGCTATCATTGTTGGACAGGTTCTAGAAAACGACCCAAACATCCGTAACGAAATACGTCAATGGTTAGGAGAAGGAGGAGGCTCTGAACAGGATTCGCAAGAGAGGTCGTCGTCAGCTTCGTCACTGCCTATCACGGAGGAAGGAAGGGTAGTAAGCATAATTGGAAATTCAGGCAGTAATTCGTACAATCCTAACCCGATTGAAATCGAGGTTGGTGATACAGTGACTTGGATAAATAACGATTCATCTCCACATACAGTAACAACATCATCAAGTAACAGCAATTTTGACTCGGATGTCCTACGAAGGGGTGAGATATTCAGCTTCACATTTGATAGGGAAGGAGAGTATCCATACTTTTGCACTCTTCATCCTAGTATGGTAGGAACAGTAGTAGTACTCCCATCATAAGGAGGATGATCTGTTGCGATATACAGAAAGATGCAAGGAGAATATTGATCATCATTTATAAGACTATTATACTTCTCTTTGATATTGGTAGTCAGCAGCGTTTGCAAAAGTTCAGTCTGGATGGCACAGATTTAAAAATCCTTAACTTACTTGCAAAGGATGGCAGGCTATCTTACAGAAGTATCGGCCTTACCATTGGCCTGACAACAAAGAGTGTCAAATCAAGGGTAGACCGTATGCTTGCAGCAAAAGTCATCGAGAGATTTCTTGCACGGGTAAACCCCTCAGTTATCGGATATAAACGAATATACGCTTTAGCTCTTAGAAAGAATAAGGTAAATCAGGAGCTTCTTGACCGCATTAATTTGGTAGGCGACATACAATACCAATTTGAGGTAATGGGAGGCGTTATAGGATTCGATATCGCAATAAAAGAAGGCACCGAGGACAAAATTGACCTTCTCTTAAATTCCTTGAAGCCTGCGCTTCTTGGCCTTATTCGGAGTCGAAATCGCGAAGTACCTCAAAACCTTACTCAAACTGATTATACTATAATGAAACAGTTAATAAAAAATCCAAGGATGGAGATAGGAGAAATTGCAGCTGCAACAGCAATATCTCCTAAAACTGTTCGTCGAAGACTTGACAAAATGACAAGAAATCATCTCCTTGAATTTTCTATCCAACCTAATCCTGATGCAATGAAAGGTTATATTGTATTCTTTTTAGATGTCAAGGTAAAAGATAAGAGCCATCATCAAAATGTGTTACAGAGAATCTATGAGGAGTTACATGGGCATTTCATGCTATTATCGTCTGACATGTCAAATCAAGAAGATAGCATAGGATTGTTGCTTGGCAGCGAAGACACAATTGGAATTGAGTCCATACGGTCGAGGATCGAATTCTTGGATGAGGTGCAGCAGGCCAACGCATTTCTACCTATCAAGCTCGCTAGCCCTCAAGAATGGATCCTTAAGGCTATAGACAAGAAGCTTGCAGAGTCTGGAGAGAAGGGGAAGGAATTCTCAGAAAAAACTGTCGCGTCTAAAATGCACTAAGCCATAGCGATCCGGTTCTATTAATCACTATTCAATAACGCTGGGGGAACAACGACGCTTTATTATCATCATCAGTAGTAGGTTTCACCATGCCATATGACTGCAATGTATCACTTAGCTAAACACTTTGAACATCGTAGTACAAAGCTGGGACATTTTTGGAGTTGTTGTACGATCGCGAATATTTCCTTGCTTGAGACTATGAGCATGGTAATATGGTACAAACTACTGAGCGTTCAACCTTTTTGGTCCTCTTCACAACCGTATTTCTTGACTTTCTGGGCTTTGCCTTGATCCTACCCTACATCTTCTTCTACGCAGAAAGCTTTGGTGCGTCGCCTCTCGTTTATGGCCTGCTGTTATCATCTTATAGCTTGGCCCAATTTGTTTTCACTCCCATATGGGGAAATCTAAGCGACAGATTTGGCCGCAGAAAGATAATCCTCGCATGCTTGATGGGTTCAGGACTATCGTATATGATATTTGGACTGGCCACCAATTTATCACTGCTCTTCTTTTCAAGGATTGCTTCAGGGGCAATGGCAGCGACCTTTCCGGTTGCGGGAGCATATATTGCCGACATTACAACGCCGGAAACCAGATTTCAGTATATGGGAAGAATCGGCGCAGCATTTGGGCTTGGCATGATCATTGGGCCTGCAATCGGGGGAACCTTGAGCGGACTTTATGGGTACGCAGTCCCATCATTGTTGGCTGCAACAATTGCTTTTTCGAACTTGGCACTTGGCTACCTCAAACTTCCAGAATCGCTAATTAACAGACAAGTAAATAGCAAGAGAGAATCTCTAGCTAGCACATTCAAATCTGTTGCAGCCAAACATGATATGAAAGTACTACTATCCACTTTCTTCATTACAATGGTTGCTTTCTTTGTTATGGAGGGTACTGCTACGCCTTGGATGCAGAGGATATTTGGATTTGGTCCTTTCCAAGCCGGTCTAATATTTTTCTATATAGGTATGGTCATCGCAATTGTTCAAGGTCTTGTCGTGCCAAAGCTTGCCAAAAGATATTCTCCCCAGTTGCTTCTAATGCTTGGAATTACTGCAGTGGCATCAGGCTTAGCTATGCTAGGATCGATTACAACGCATAACTTGCCAGCTTTGGTTCTAAGTTCCACTATGATTCCTTTGGGGATGGGATTTAGTATTGCTTCGGTGAATACACTCGTATCTCTGAAGGCTTCTGCAGATAAGCAAGGAAGTACCCTTGGTGTCACCTATTCGGTCTCTGGAATCGCACAAATAGTAGGGCCGGCAATAGGAGCATCTATGTTCGGTTATGGAATTTCTGGAGGAATCGATGGCTTACCATTCATGATATCTGCGACAGTGACGATACCTGCCATCATTATGAGCATTAGGTTAAACAGATTATTGTCAAGTAGCCGTAGAGTGTCATGACGAGAAAATTTCGAAGAATTGCCGACACAAACGATGGAACTGCTACAAGTTGTTCTGCGCTGAACGATTTCATGCGCTTCCTCCAGCTTCAAGGATTTTTTAGTACTCAGGAAGGAAGTGTGTATGTATCTATCTATGTCTATGTATATTCAAGGGATCCAGACCTGTTAAACTCCTCATCCGCAAGAGTCTTGTCCTGGTACGATTGATCATAGACCTCTATTATCTTGAATATTTTTATAATTCAATTAATCCCAGATATGTCCATGCAAAATGTAGTAAAGGAAATCATGTCCACAAAGTTGGAAACGATAGATGTAACAAAAAACGCTCAAGAAGCAGCCAAAAAGATGAATGACAAACGAATTAGTTCAGTTCTCGTCGTTGACGGGGACAATAAGAGCGAGGAGCCAATAGGGATAGTTACAGAAAGGGATCTCGTTATCCGTGTCTGCGCCGCAGGAACAAGCAGTAAAGATGTAGGCATCCGAGAAGTAATGTCCTCGCCCGTTGTAACTGTAGAACCTCATGCAACAGTTGAAACTGCAGCAGATCTTATGTTGAGCAATAAAGTTAGGCACCTGCTTGTGATAGACGAACAAACAAGAAAGCCTGTCGGAATAATTGCACCAAGTGATCTGAACAAGTATTTACGAGCTAACATAGACATGGACGAAGTCAATGCAAGGATCTTAGAAGCTATCAAGGCTGAAGAATTGATGTAGAGCCATAGATAAGATCATTTTGTCAAAATATTTCTTGTTACCATGAACAGGCAATTCTTAGTCTCCGCTCATATCCTGTACGTCCTCGACCGCTTGGGCTGCATATCTTGGACATCCGATCCCAAAGGTGATTAAAAAGGAGGCCAGTCTGCAGAACCACACAAGCACAATATCTGAATTCGTCTATTCTGGAATTGCATAGGCTGCAATATCTGAACAGAGCATATTCAACATGCTATGGCTCCTTTCTCTAGCGTATGAAATGGTCATCAACCTATAGTAGTATGAAAAAGATCTCTTTTGTAGAGTTTGGGCCCATGACTCTACTGCGAAATGAGAGTTAAGTGGATTTTTCTATGAGTATTTCAGGCATCACGGCCTAGCTTTATCGCCAATAAGGTAAAGCTCTATCCTTTCATCTTCACATGTTGAGATGTGATGTACTTTGCAAAATTCCTGTAATTGGATGATGGCTTTGTTGCAGATCGAGTATTGGGCTCCGAAGCTCCGGGGGTTAGGCCGATCATCGTTCATAAGGACACCACAGCGATCTAGTATCAGAGAATACTGGCTGTCCATTATGCCGAGCTGCCTGTCAGAGAACGTTCCGAGTACTGGGGAAGTCCAATACAGACTGACAAGAGCTAGCACGCAAATGATTGCTGAGAACAGAATACCAGTGATAATAAAAGCTGGGGATTTCAGCGCATTTCTAAAAGAGCGAGTTGTTGTTGACCTGTCTCCCATGTCAAACGTGTCCGCTTCAATGGTGATTCTGTACTCTCTACCCCCAGATTCAAAGGCATATGTCGAAGACCCTTTCGAAAATGCAACAGGATTGGACCTGTCAAGTCTGCTGGCAAGGATGCGGCGTAACTTGTTTACTTGATATTCTGCAATCCC
>Ga0126306_10001732_pt1 | contig 11829 bp, 10 predicted proteins | sample Plot27_FD_92592 | JGI IMG/M metagenome (GOLD analysis project Ga0126306, IMG submission 92592) | Serpentine soil microbial communities from UC McLaughlin Reserve, CA, USA - Plot27 | ecosystem: Environmental > Terrestrial > Soil > Grasslands | place: USA: UC McLaughlin Reserve, Lake County...
GTCTACCAGCGCGCCGAGGCCTTCCTGTTCGGCCGGCGGACCTACGAGGTCTTCGCCGGCTCCTGGGGAACGGGCTCCTGGGGGGCAAATGAGGGCGAGAACCCGATCTCAGGGGCATTGAACACCCGGCCCAAGTACGTGGCGTCAAGCACGCTCACCGACCCGCAATGGGCGGACACGACCGTCCTCACCGGGGACGTCGCGGCCGCCGTCGGCGAGCTGAAGGCCAGGCCTGGGGGCGAGCTGCAGGTGGTCGGCAGCCTCAGCCTGGTCAGGTTGGTGCTCGAGAACGACCTCGTTGACGAACTCACGCTGCTCACCTTTCCCGTGGTGGTCGGCCAGGGCAGGCGGCTGTTTCCCGACTCCGGCCCGGACCTGGCGCTCGAGCTGGAGGAGTCGCGCGCCACCACTAACGGGGTAACGATGCAGGTCTACCGTACCGCCGGGCGCCCGCGGTACGGGTAGGCCACGCCCGACCCGAAGCACGTGACATAGGTACCTCATCGAGGGTGCCGGACGACCGCAGAGACCGAAGGTCCCAATGCCGCAGAAGCCGCAGGCCACCGAAGACACGAGGAGGCAATCACGAAGGATGGCCCGAAGAACACCATCGGCGCTGACAACCCCATGGACGACCTCGGCAACGGCGCCCGCTGACCATTCGGCTCAATTGTCAGTGAGACGAGTAGAAGGAGAGACTCTATGGCCACCTACACGGTCTACCTGTTCACAACCCTCGACGGCTTCGGCACGGGTCGTGTGGCTTTCTGGGGCAAGGAAGGTCCCGAGTTGGTCGAGTGGCATGCCCAGATCTTCTTCGCCGGAGAAGATGAGACGCTGGTATTCGGGGCGAACACCTACCGCGTCATGGAGCGCTTCGCCGCAGAGCGTGGGGGAGATCCAAACTTCGAGTCGCTCAGCGCGCGCCGAAAGATCGTGATCTCCCGAACGCTGGAGGAGCCGCTGACTTGGGCGAACTCCACGCTCATCGCGGAGGACGCGCTCGACGCCGTCCCACGCCTGAAGGCGGAGTCGCCCGTCCCGCTGCGCTCCCACGGCAGCATCGCGATGAACCGCGCGCTGCTCGCCGCCGGCCTGGTCGATCGGCTGGAGGTGATGGTGTTCCCCGTTATCACCGGGGCGTCGGGAGAGAACCCGATCCTGGCCGGCCTGCCCGACATCGACCTGGAGCTCGTCGACTCACGGCTCTTCGACGGGCGGGTGCAGCAACTCGTCTACGTCCCAACCGTCCTCTGAGGGCGATCGGAGCTGACCCCAGATTGTGGGATTCACCGGTTCTTCAGGCTCCCCACGTCACCACGAGTAGGCTGCACGCTTACCAGGGGACAGGCTGCCGGTCCCGAAAGAAGCCGCCGGTGGGACCGCTGTTGGGGAGCGTCGCCGCCCACACGAGGGCTTCTGCCCCTTCTTCTACGGAGCGGGTGGCGCCAAAGCCGCCCATGTCGGTCTGCACCCACCCTGGGTTGACCGCGTTTACGAGGATGCCGCTACCACGCAACTCGGAGGCGAGGATGCGCGTCAGGGCGTTCAGCGCAGTCTTGGAGACACGATAGCCTGGCGAGCCGCCACCCATGTCTTCCAGGGCCGCTAGTCCTGTCGAGACGTTGACGATGCGCCCGTAGCCGTTACGTTGCATGAGGGGAATAGTCGCCTCGCAAAGGCGCCAGGCCCCGAACAGGTTCGACTCCATGCTCTCCTTCACCCGGTCGAGGTCGGCGTCTACGCCGCGCTGGCCCTCGTCGTTGGAGATGGCGGCATTGTTGACCAGGATGTCGAGCCTCCCGAACTCCTCTTCGAGAAACGCGGCCATGCGGTCCACGCTCTCCGCATCGGCCACGTCGAGTTGATGCGGCACCACGTTCCCTTCCAGTCCCTCCACCGCGGCTCGGCCTCTCGCCTCGTTGCGGGAGCCGATGACGACCGTGATCCCCCGCTCCGAAAGCTGGCGGCCGACCTCCAACCCTATCCCCCGGTTCCCCCCGCTTACCAGCGCGACTCGACCATTGTCCATCTCCGAACCCTCCGTTTGTCAGTTCCTTGTGCCGGCTCAATGTTATACGACCGGCGAAGTCTGGTCAGGACGACCAGCTCGCGCGATTGCGGGCATAATTAGTATGAGGGTAGTGGGGTGGCGTCGCTCCCAGTAGACCCGGGAGAGAGCTTCGTGACGGAGTACAGAACAGAGATACCGGGGAAGGCGGGACCGGCCTTCAGGGAGTTTACGTCTCGTAGGCCTGTTACGAGCCTGCTCGCCATCACGAGGTATGTACTGCTCTCGCCACGACGATTCTTTGATTGGCTACCACCGGACGGGGCTCTTCGGCCGCCCGTACTCTACTTCTCGATCTGTTGGCTTGTCGGGTCACTCCTGGAAGTGCTCTCAACCGCACCCTTCCTCGAGGAGCCGGCGTCACTAGCGGTCTTGATCTTCCTGCTTGCGCTGTTGCCGATACTTTTATTCGTTTTCGTACCTCTCCAGCATACCCTCTTGTTCTTCCTCGCCGAAGACGAGCAACACGGTATGGGGACGACCTTGCGGATCTCGTGCTACGCCGCGGGGGCCATAGCCCTCATAGCCTGGATACCGCTCGTCGATCTCCTGGTCGTCCCGCACCTCGCATACGTCCTGATCTACGGTCTCAAGAAAGGGCACGGCGTTCCGGTCGCGCGGGCGCTACTGCCAAGCTTGCTCCTTGCGGGGCTCTTCTGCATCCCCGTGGCGAGCGGCATAATCTTCGAGTACAGGGCGGTGCAAGAAGTGACGCAGGAGCCGCCGCTCTCTTACGCCTACTTCCCTCCGCCAGAGAGGTCCGCGGACCTCCCCCCTGGCGTCACGGGCGTGGTAGCGCTTCTGGACAGCAGCGAGAATCAAGAGAAGGTCGCGAAGCTGCGAGACGCCTCCTACGCCGATAAAGCCCCATCATACGCGGGCGGCGCGATGGTGGGCATCCTCACCGCCGACCAGGAGGGCCAACCGAAAGGAGTAAGCGGCTACGCTCACGGCTTCCCGGGCGGTTCGGCGAGCGAGGAGACGTTGAGGGTGGATGCCGAACACCCGGGGAAGGAAATACAGGGCGCGTACTACATCAGTTACGATGCCGAAGAGCACCGAGTAACCACTCCGGGAGACTCCCACACGAAGCCCTCACATATGCTGGAGTTCCATCAGTTTTTCAATTTCGGCCCAGGCAGCTACACGCTGAACCTCCGGCAGGTCGGCAAGGAGCCCAAGAAGATTGCCGTAACTACTTACTCCGGCCCGGTATCCGCGACCGGTCAGGCAACCTTTCACGTCCCTTACCGCGTGGCGAGACCCGGGAACAGGTTGAGACTAAAGATAAGGCCCGGTCTCCCGCTCGACGAGTTGCGGCTCGAAATAGACCGCGATGGCGACGGCACATACGAAGAGAGTTGGATGCCCGAAGTGACGGTCGTGGGGAAGCGCGTCCACGACTGGGAGCCGCCGGTCACGACGGCCCATGTGAAGGAAGTGCCCTCGGCGGGAGAACGATTGATGCTGTATCTCGAGGCAAAAGACTACAGTGACTCGGAAAAGGTGCCGCCTTCCGGCGTCGGCATCACCTACTACTGGATCAACGACTCGGGACCGAGGATCTATATGAAGCCAGTACCTGTCGAGCCAGGCGACGATATCAGTTACTGGTCAATGGATCTCAACGGCAACCTGGAGTGGCGACGCGAGGGAGGTGTTAGCGTGAAGCCACTGCCCGACTAGGCTGCGAGAAGTGTTGTTATAGGCTGCCCAACGCCGCCGCAACGGCCTGCTCAGGCGACCCGACCACCGTCACGTGCTCCCCAAGAGTCCAGCTGTGGAGTGCCACAACCGGGCGGCCGACCTTGAGCGCGAGGCCAATCTCCGAGAGCGTACCGTACTCGCCGCCGACGGCGATGACCACGTCTCCTGAACACACAACAGCCAGATTTCGCGCTTGCCCCGCACCCGTGGCCACGGAGTAGGTGAGATACTCGTTCTGCCTATTCCTGTCCTCGTCGGGCAGGATGCCTATGGCCGTCCCACCGGTCTCGGTGGCCCCGTGGGCCGCGGCCTCCATCACACCGGAGAGCCCGCCGCAGACGACGGTCGCCCCCCTCTCGGCGACGAGTTTGCCGACCTCGCGGGCTTGCTCGTACAGTTCGCCGGTCGCCGTACCGGAGCCGACGACGGCCACGTACACGCTGAGGGTCATGCGTAATCCGGCGGAAGGCTTGTGGTTGGACGTGAGTATCGCTTGATGCAGTGGATTCCCGCTGTCGCGGGAATGACGGGTGCTGGGACCGCAAGAATAACAGGTGTGCTGGGTGCAAGGGTGTAGGAATCGCGCCTATCTTCGACAGCGTAGAACTGATCGTGCCGGTTCCGTTTCACAGCGTCGGGTAGCGGCTCGTCTGTCCGAGAAGGTACCTGAGGAGGCTTACGGCCCCGTCCTTGCTCAGAGGCTCGTTCCAATTGCCGCATTTGGGGGACTGTATGCAAGCGGGGCATCCCTTATCGCAAGGGCAGCGGGTGATAACTCCGAGAGTGTCGCGGGCGAGCGATTCGAAGGCGTCGTAGCCGCGCCTGGAGATACCCACCCCGCCGGGATAGCCGTCGTAGACGAAGACCGTGGGGAGTCGGCTCTGGCGGTGTACGGGTGTGGAGAGGCCGCCGATGTCGGCGCGGTCGCACATGGCGAAGAGGGGAAGGAGCCCGATCAGGCCATGCTCCCCAGCGTGCAGGGCGCCCCCGAAACTCTCGAAGCTGGGACGCGCTTCTCTCGGAAGCGGGGGAAGCGTGATCCAGAACGCCTGCGTCTCGAGTGTTACGTCAGGGAGATCCAGAGGGTAGACCCCGACTTCCTTGTCGTCGGCCACCCTAACCTTCTTGAAGTAGGTGACGGAGTCGGTTGTCCTTACTGTGCCCCAGTGGAGCGAAGCTCCGTTCGCGAGGTCCCGCTGCTCGATCTCTTCCAGAACCTCCACGTCGGTCTCGACACGTGGCCTGGTGTAGTAACGGTTGGGGACGCGGCGGGCGACGGCGCGGTGGGCACGGAGATCCAGGCTCTCCACTTCGTAGGCGGTCCCGCGGTGGAGGTAGGTCGCCCCCGGATGCAGCTCGCTCGGGGCGCGGGTGGCTTCGGCAGTCCCGATCAGCTCTCCTTCATTGTCGGCTATGAGCACCGTCTCAGACGATGCCGAGCGCAGGGAGATGTTACGCGCAGGATTGTCCCCGCCGACGTAGACCAGCCGGCCTCCACTCGAAGCCAGCGCCCTGGCCTCCATCATCGCTTTCGCCACGTCTCTGTAGGCCGGTCCGAAGTACTCCTCATCGTCCGCATCGAGCGGGGCCTCGTGGGCAGCGGCGAGCAGGTGCGGTCCGAGTATATAAGGGTTCTCCATCGTTACCCTGGCCGCCTCGACCCTGCGACCCAGTACCCTCGGCGGGTTCTCGAAGAGGAACTGGTCGAGGGAGTCGCGGCCCGGGATGTACACGGCGAGGGCGGGGTCCTTGCCCCGTCCCGCGCGGCCCCACTGCTGCCATATAGAGGCGACGCTGCCAGGGTATCCGCAGCAGACCACGGCGTCCAGGGCGCCCACGTCCACCCCGAGCTCCAACGCGTTCGTGGAGACGACGCCGAGGAGATCTCCGCGGAAGAGACGGCCTTCGATCTCCCTTCGTTCGCGGGGAGTATAGCCCGCGCGGTAGGGGGAGATCCTGCGCGCACCGTCGACGCCGAGCCTGTCGGCGGCGTAGCGGTAGATAAGTTCCGCCGCCTTCCTCGTCCTGGCGAATGCTATGGTCCTCACACCCTGGGAGACGAGGTTGGCGAAGACCATAGCCCCCTCCGTAAGGAGGCTACGCCTCTCCCCCTTCTCCTTGTCCAGCAGGGGAGGGTTGCGGAAGACAACCCGTCGCTCGCCCGTGGAAGCACCGTCGTTGTCCACGAGCGTGAAAGGGAGGCCCGTAAGGCTCTCGGCAAGTTCCTGTGGGTTGGCGATCGTGGCGCTCGTGAGGACGAACCTGGGATCACCGCCGTGCAGCCGCGCTGCCCGCCTCAGCCGCCTGAGAACCGCCGCCACATGCGAGCCGAAGACGCCGCGCAGGACGTGCGCCTCGTCGACGGCCACAATCTCCAGGTTGCGCAAGAAATCTGCCCAGGCTTCATGGTTGGGCAGGATGCCTATGTTCAGCATGTCGGGGTTGGTGAGCAGGACGTTCGCCCTGCGCCTGATGTCCGCGCGTAAAGCGTGCGGCGTATCGCCGTCGTAGGTCGCCGGATGGATCCCACGCAGGCCGAAAGCCTTTATCTTGCCGAGTTGATCCTGGGCCAGAGCCTTGGTCGGATAGAGGAAGACCGCCCGCCGGCTCGCCCTACCCAGAGCATTTTGGAAGGCCGGGATCTTGTAGCACAGCGACTTCCCGCTGGCCGTCGCCGTCGCCACCACGACGTTCTCGCCGGCCCTGACCCGTTCGTAAGCTTCCAACTGGTGCGAGTACAACCTGGAAGCGCCCATCTTACGCAACGCCCCGGAGAGCTCGGGGTCCAGATCCGGCATCCTCACCAGCGTCGCCTCCCGAGGCGGCAGGCTCGCCACAACATCCCCGAGCGACTCCACCGCCCGAAGACTCATCCCGGCCAGCGACCTCTGCTCTCGCGCCTCAGTCATAAATCATCTGTGAAGTTATCGGCACAAACCAAAAAGCTGATAGCTGACAGCGCGGTTTGCAAAGCAATCCGCTTACAACTCGCGTCTTCCGGCGAAAGCGCGTCCGAGGGTAACTTCGTCGGCGTACTCGAGATCTCCGCCGACGGGGAGGCCGCTCGCGAGGGCCGTAACCCTGACAGGCAGGTCGTTCACCTCCTGCGCGATAAACAGTGCTGTCGCCTCGCCCGTGGTGTTCGGGTTGGTAGCGATGACGAGCTCTGTGGTGCCTTCGTTGCGGACACGTTCCAGGAGCTCGGCGATGCGCAAGTCTTCGGGTTCTACCCCGTCCAACGGGGAGAGGGCGCCTCCGAGGACGTGGTAGAGGCCGCGGTACTCGTTGGTCCTTTCAATCGGGCCTATATCGTAGGGGTCTTCGACCACGCAGATAACCGACTGATCCCGACGGGCGTCGCGGCAGATCTCACACTCCTCGGCCTCGGTCAGGTTGAAGCAGCGCCGGCAAGGTTTGATCTTCTCTTTGACCTCCTGCAGCGCTTCGGCGAGCCCGATAGCGTCCTCTTTCTTGCCCCTGATGACGTGGAAGGCGATGCGCTGGGCGCTCCTCGGCCCGATGGAGGGCAGCTTGGAGAGCTCTGTTATCAGCCGCTCTACCGGCCTTGCGTAGGTTGCCAAAGAACCCTTACAGCCCCGGTATGTTCAGGCCGAGGTCTCCCAGGCCGCCGGTAATGCCGCCGAGCTTCTTGTTGGCCAGCTCCTGGGAGCTCGTCATCGCCTCGTTGACGGCCGCGAGCACCATGTCCTGCAGCATCTCGACATCCTCGGGGTCCACGACCTCGGGGTCGATTTCGATGGAGACGAGCTCCATACCGCCGGTCATCGTCGCCCTCACAGCCCCACCACCAGCGCTCGCCGTTACGGTCTCGTTCGCGAGCTCCTCCTGGGCCTGCTGCATCTGCTGCTGCATCTGCTGCACCTGCTGCATCATCTTGTTTACGTTTCTACGATTGCCCACCGAGTTCTCCTCTCCAAACGCGCCACGAATGCTCAAGCTCTCATCCGTTAACTCGCCTATGCAAAGTCCGAGCGTAGAGTATACCGTCCGGGGCTTCGGGGAACAGGATAACTCAAGCCCCTCCGAGTGCCCGAGATTCGGCGTGGGGAGCTTGTCCCCCGACGCCTAGCCCAGCGTAAAGGGATCGCGGGTTTTGCCTGATAGCTCGACCCAGACGGTTTTGGTCTGGGTGTAACCCTCGAGTGATTCCAGCCCGTTCTCCCGGCCGATACCGCTCTGCTTGTAGCCGCCGAACGGCGCGGTAAAAGAGACGGTGCGGTAGGCGTTGATCCAGACCGTACCGGCCTTGAGCGCGTGGGCCACCCTGTGGGCCCGCCGCACGTCGTTCGTCCACACAGCCGCCGCGAGCCCGTAGGGAGTGTCGTTAGCCTGCCTGACGACCTCCTCCTCGGATTCGACGGGGATCACGGAGAGGACGGGGCCGAAGATCTCCTCCCGCGCGACCTTCATCGTATTGTCCACGTTGGTGAGGATGGTCGGCTCGATAAAGAAACCGTCCTGCAAGTCGGGATCCTCCGGGGCCTTGCCGCCGTGTGCGACCTCGGCCCCCTGCTCCCGGCCGGCATCCACGTAATGGCGCACCTTCTCGAGCTGCTCTCGGAAGGCTATCGGGCCCATCTCGGTCTCCGTCTCCAGGGGATTGCCCAGCTTGATGGAGGCGGCCTTCCCGGCGAGTGTCTCGACGAGCTCCTCGTGGAGGCCCTCCTGGACGAAGAGCCTGGACCCGGCCATGCACGTCTGCCCCGTGGCCGCGAAGATCCCGGAGACCACCCCGTTGGCGGCCGCCTCGACGTCGGCATCGGCGAACACGATGTTGGGCGACTTGCCGCCGAGCTCCAGCGAGACCTTTGCTATGTGGTCGGCGGCGTCCTTCATGACCAGTTTGCCCGTCTCAGTGGAGCCGGTGAAGGCCACCTTGTCCACCCCGGGGTGACGCACCAGGGCGGAGCCCGTGGGGACCCCGTAGCCGGTGACGACGTTGAAGACGCCAGGCGGGAACCCGGCCTCCTCGAAGAGCCTTGCGAACTCCAACGTCGAGGCGGGGGTCTGTTCCGCCGTCTTCGCCACGAAGGTGCAACCGGCGGCCAGAGCCGGAGCCAGCTTCCAGGTCAAGAGGAGCAGCGGCGAGTTCCACGGCACGATGGCTCCGACCACGCCGACCGGCTCCCTCCTGGTGTAGACGAGGAAGTCGGGATTATGGGAGGGGATGGTGTCGCCCTGGATCTTGTCGGCCGCCCCCGCGAAGTAGTAGTACCACTCGGGCAGCGCCCCCAACTGGCCGCTCATCTCTCTCAAGAGCTTGCCGTTGTCCGTACTTTCGACGACGGCAAGACTCTCGGCGTTCTCGGCTATGAGCTCGGCCAGACGTCGCATCAAACGCGCCCGCTCGGTGCCGGTCATCTTGCCCCAGGGCCCTTCGTCGAAAGCCTCGCGGGCGGCGCGCACCGCCCGGTCCACGTCTTCCTCGTCCGCCTCGGGCACCGTGGCCCACGCCCGGCCCGTGTAGGGATTGATGCTCTCGAACGTCTTTCCGGAGCGGGCTGCCGTCCAGGCGCCACCCACGAGCATCTCGTACTCGCGTCTCTCCCCAGCCTTTGGGGTCTCGATCACCTGCATCCCTATCTCCTCCTTCGACGTCCCCGGAGACGCAGTAGGCTAACTCGACGTCTTGCTAGCGGTGGAGCACTGTTGCGCGTCCCTCGGCCTGCTCGTCCGCCTCTGCATGGTCGAGTTGCTGGGAGAGCGTGAGCTGCGCCCCGCACTCGCACTCGAAGGAGGTGCTCCCGGAGCGCCATACCGAAAGCGGGCCGCCCAGTACCGTTCTCCTCCCGCACCCTTCACAGACCAGCACGACGTTCCTGACGGAGCCTTCCATGTAACTCTCCTCTCCGTTGGTAGCGGCCAACTTCGCATACAGACGCCCCCGATACAACGTGAACCTGTTTCGACCTTATTGGCACCGTGCTTTAGCTACAGTGCGCTGAGCCTCAAGTCGAGGTAGAGAATTAGGGATTTGGACATTAGAGTCGTGAATGGAGAGTAGGTAGCTCTTTCGACAATTATTCCAAGTTTGCAATTCCTAATTCTGATCGGAGATCTCGCGCGCTATCTCGAAGACCTCGCGCTGGTTGCGGATCACATCGTCGTTCCCCGCCGCTTCCGGTCCGCTTTTCTGGACGACCGTCCCGCCCGACCCATTGGGACTCCTGGCCTCGGGTGCGTTCGCTTCGGTGGTCGGATCCGGCGCGGGGTACTCTTTCGGGCCGGCCGGCGGGGGCGTTTCTTCAGCCGTTGCGGCAGGGGTGGTGGATGCCTCTCCTGCAGCGGCCGTAATCTCGAGTCGTGGCACTGTACCGAGGCGCTCCTCGAGAACGGCGGTCAGCTTCTCGATGTGTCCCTTATCCCTAGCCATCCCGACGTGGAAGCCCTGCTCCTCGGGATAGACGAGCCGCAACACCTCTCCGTCGAAACCCTCGACCCGCGCCTCGCCGTAGACCGCGGCCGTGAGCGCCTGGCGGCGGCGCTTGAGCTCACCCATGATCCCTTGCCACTCCGAAGCGAGGTCGACAGCAGGCACTTCCCGTTCGTCAGGTTCTTCCGGATCCGGCGCGCTGTCGTCGGATGGCGCTTCCGCCTCCACGGTTTCCTGCGCGGGCTCTAGCTCCCCGGGCGACTCCTTGCGCACGACATCAGGGGCGGTCCGCGGGGAACTCTTAGCGAGGCTACCCCCGTCCTCCACCGTTTTTTCGAGCGTCTCCAGGCGGGCCAGGATGGATGCCAGATCCGGCTCTGTGTAATCGCGGGTGAGCTGGAGGAAGACGAGCTCGAGCTCCAGTTTCGGGTCGCCGCCGCGTCGCATGCGGCTCAGGGCGTCGTCCAGTGCGGTGACGAGACGCACGACCTCGGCCGTGGGTATAGCGTTCGCCTGCTCCTCGAGCGGGGGTCGCTCCTCGGCCCCGACACCGGCGAGTGCGACCTCGGGGGCGTAAGGGAGGAGCATCAAGTTTCTCAGGTGCGCGAGGAGTTCGCCGACGAACTGGCCGAGATCCTTCCCCCCACCCGAGAGGCGGTCCACGATGCGTAGGGCATCAGGGGCCCTGCATTCGTGCAGGGCGTAGGTCGTCTCGATCAGCGACTCGGGGCCGACACCGCCGAGCAACTCCCGGACCATGGGGGCCGTGATCCTACCCTCGGCGAAAGACGAGAGCTGGTCCAGAAGCCCCTCCGCATCCCGGAAGGAGCCCCTTCCCTCGCGCGCGATGACGGTCAGCGCCTCGGGCTCGACCTCGATGTTTTCGGCCTCAGAGATCTCTGCGAGTTTCTCCACCAGTGTCTCGACGCTTGGACGGCGGAAGTCGAAGCTTTGGCAGCGGCTGATGATCGTGGGCAGGACCTTGTGTTTCTCGGTCGTGGCGAGCATGAAGACGACGTGCTCGGGCGGCTCCTCCAACATCTTGAGGAGGGCGTTGAAAGCCTCGGCCGTCAGCATGTGGACCTCGTCGATGATGTAGACCTTCATCCTTCCGGCCACAGGCGCGAGGTTCACCTTGTCCCTGAGGTCCCGGATCTCGTCTATCCCGCGATTGGAGGCCGCGTCCATCTCGAGAACATCCAGCGAAGAGTTGCCCATAATGGCCCTGCAACTCTCGCAAGTCCCATCAGGCTCGGGCGTAGGTCCCTTCTCGCAGTTCAAGCCCATGGCGAGCACTTTAGCCGTCGAAGTCTTGCCCGTGCCGCGGGGCCCACTAAACAGGTAGGCGTGCGAGACGCGGTCCGTCTCGATGGCGCGCCGCAACGTTCTCACGACCGGCTCCTGACCAACGATGCCCCCAAAGCGCCGCGGACGCCACTTGCGGTAGAGCGTGGTGTGTTGCATCAGGAGTGACTGCGGGTTAGACGACTCACGAGTTTAGTATACCGGACTGCTCAGCTCTCACCATCGGGCGTGTAAGCAATTCAGCACGCTCCGGCTTCGCCTCCGCTTGTCAGCACGCCGCTTCGCGGCTTGTCAGCATTTCAGCTTTTTGTTTTGCTGACATGCTGACAAGCCGCGAAGCCCGAAGGGCTGA
>Ga0126306_10001733_pt1 | contig 11827 bp, 12 predicted proteins | sample Plot27_FD_92592 | JGI IMG/M metagenome (GOLD analysis project Ga0126306, IMG submission 92592) | Serpentine soil microbial communities from UC McLaughlin Reserve, CA, USA - Plot27 | ecosystem: Environmental > Terrestrial > Soil > Grasslands | place: USA: UC McLaughlin Reserve, Lake County...
CCGCGGCGATCGAGGCCCAGGTGGAGCGCTTCGCGCCGGGCTTCGAGGACCTGATCCTGGCGCGCTCGGCGATGGACTCCGCGGAGGTCGAGCGGCGCAACCCCAACTACGTCGGCGGCGACATCAACGGAGGCCTCCAGGATCTGCGCCAGCTGTTCACGCGCCCCGTCGCTCGACCTGTTCCGTATTCGACGCCCCTTCCGGGCGTGTACCTGTGCTCCTCGTCGACGCCACCGGGCGGCGGGGTGCACGGGATGGCGGGCTACTGGTCGGCCCGGGCCGCGCTCAAGGGAACCTCGGCCAGCCGAGGATCGTAGACAGTGCATGAGGCGCATCGTCATCGCTCCGCTCCTGGCCACGTTCCTGGCGCTGGCGCCCACCGCCGCCGCCAAGGGACCCCACGCGACCGTGCTCCCCGGCCCTGCCGGCATCGACCCCGGCAAGCCCTGGGTCACCACGCTCACGCTCGTCGAGTTTGGCGGCGCTGAGCTCGCCGCGGCGCACCCGACCGTGGTCCTCCGCAGTGGCGCCGCGCGCTTCTCCGTGCGGCCAAGGCTCGTGGGGGCGTCCGCGCCGAGCCGCAGCGACGAGCTCGGCGAGGCGAGCTACCGACTGCGCGTGGTGTTCCCGCGAGCGGGTCGCTGGTCGTACACCGTGCTCGACGGCACGCGGGCGAAGCGGCGCTTCCGCTTCCCGGTGACCACGATCGGCGGCAGGGCGGAACGCGTGACAACCGGCTACGTGGCGTTCCCGCAGGGGAGCCCCGCGCAGGCCCAGGGCGGGGGTGGTCCGATCATGGATCCTCCCGTCCCCGCCGCCTCCGAGCCCGAGGGTGCGCTACCGCCGGAGGTGGTGCTGCCGCCCGAGGACGAGCCGGACGGCAGCGGATTCCCAGTCTGGATCCGGGCGGCGGGGCTCACGCTCGCCGGTCTGGGGACCCTGACGGTGCTGCGCCGCCGCCGGCATTGACATCGGGACCGTCGAGGCAGATAGTGCGCAGGACGGCCGTTGAGTCCTTCGTAGCACCCCCGCTGTTCGTTCGCTGAACAGAACCGAAGGAGGCACGGATGCGCTCGCAACGCACTCGTTGCGTCGGTCTTCTGATGGCCGTCGCGGCAATCCTCGCGCTCGCGGTGCCCGCTCGTGCGGACACCGTCGTGGACTGGAACGTCCACGCGACCAACATGCTGATCGTTACCGCCGGCCAGAGTCCGCCGGTATCCACGCTGCACCTGGCGATGGTCCACGGCGCCGTCTACGACGCCGTCAACGCCATCGACCGCCGCTACCAGCCGTACCTGGCCTCACCGCCTGCGCGCCGCTGGTACTCAAAGGACGCTGCGGCGGCCACCGCGGCTCACCACGTGCTCGTCGGCCTGCAGCCCACCCAGCAGACGGCGCTCGACGCGCTCTATGCGGAATCGTTAGCGGGCATCCCGTCGGGCCACGCCAAGGAGGGTGGGATCGCCGTCGGCGCCGCCGCGGCCCAGGCCATGCTCGCGGCCAGGGCCGACGACGGCCGCTTCGGCCCGTTCCGGTTCACGCCCGGGACCGAGCCGGGCCAGTGGCGCCCCACACTGCCGATGATGGTCAACGACCCGAACGCCTGGGTGGCTCAGGTGAGGCCCTTCCTAATCGAGAGCGCATCGCAGTTCCGCACGCGCGGACCGCGTGCGCTGGAGAGCAGGAAGTACGCGAGGGAGTTCAACGAGGTCAAGTCGCTCGGATCGCTCGACTCGGCGACGCGGACCATGGACCAGACCGACATGGCGCGCTTCTGGGCGGAGGGACCGGCGATCTTCACCCGGGTCACGCGCGACCTCGCGGCCGCCCACCCAGTTGAGGACAATGCCCGGCTGTTCGCGATGCTCTACCTGACGGGTGCGGACGCTCTTATCGGCTGCTGGGACGACAAGGCCTACTGGAGCTGGTGGCGACCGATCACCGCCATCCGCGAGGCCGACGGCGACGGCGATCCGGCAACTGAGGCCGATCCTGACTGGCTGCCGCTGATCAACACCCCGCCGTATCCGGAGCATCCGGCAGGCCTCGCCTGCGTGAGCAGCGCCATGGCGAAGACGCTGTCGGATTTCTTCGGCACGGATCGGGCCGAGTTCAGCGCCACCGGCGCGAACTCAGGAACCACGAGGAGCTTCACGCGCTTCTCGCAGACGATCGAGGAGGTCATCGACGCACGCGTGTATTCGGGGATCCACTTCCGGAGCGCCGACGTGCAGGGCGCCCGCCTCGGCGAGCAGGTCGCCCGCTACCGCGACAAGCACTACTTCCGACCGGTGAGGTGCCGCTAGGGGACCATGTCGATCCGATCGAGCGCGGGCGGCGCGATCGGCGTCCCGCTGAGTGAGGGCGCGATGTAGGCCTCGAGCGCGTCCGTGTCGACCGCGCCGCCAAGCCGGTCCGTGCCCTCGCGCAGCACGGTGAACCTGTCGCCGCCGTCGGCGAGGAACGAGTTCACCGTGATCCGGTAGCTCTGTGCCGGGTCCACCGGTGCGCCGCCGATGGTCAGCCCGCTCACGGGGTTGGGCGCTCCCTCGCAGGGCTGGCCGACAAGAGCGGCCGCGGCGGCCGCCGAGTACGAGTAGTGGACGCTCGCGGACGGCAGCAGCACGCGGGGGGCGTCCTGCGTGCACCACTGCTGCTTCAGCACCTCCAGCAGCTGGGCGCCGCTCAGCGTGAGCGTGACGAGCGAGTTGCCGAACGGCTGCACGGTGAAGGCCTCGCCGGGGGTGACGTTCCCGTCGCCCTCCGTGCCGCTCTGCGCGAACGTGAAGTCGGACCGCACGCCGCCCGGGTTCATGAAGGCGGCGACCGCGGCGCCCGTGCCCGCGTCGGCGGTGGCCGCGTGCTGGGCGTCGGCGATCAGGTTGCCGGCGGCGTTCTCGAGCGACTCGTCCGTCGTGCGCGTGATGTCGGCCGAGATGCGGCCGATCACGCGGTCGCGGAGCGGCGCGGCGATCGCCGTGTAGCGGTCGATCAGCTGCGTGATGTCGCCCGCCTTGAACACGTTCTGCGTCACGATCAGGTTGTTGGCCGCGACCTCGACCACGTCCTTCGAGTGCCGGCTCAGCGTCAGGTCGAGGTCTGTGACGAGACGGCCGAACGAGCTCGCGCTGGTGACGGGCCGGCCGTCGATCACGCAGTTGTAGAGGTTGTGGGTATGGCCGGTCACGAACAGGTCGACCTTCTTCGTGGTCCGCTCGACGATGTCCACGACCGGGCCGGAGATGCCGTTGCAGTCGTTGATGCCGCCGGGCTGCGGCTGGACCCCGCCCTCGTGGAGCAGCACGACGACGGCCCGCGCGCCGCGCCGGTAGAGCTCCTTCGCGTAGCGGTTGGCAGTGTCCGCCTCGTCCAGGAAGTCCAGCCCGGCCACGCCGGATGGCGAGACGATGTCGGGCGTTCCCTCGAGGGTCATCCCGATGAAGGCGATCTTGATGCCCTTCAACTTGCGGATGGCGTAGGGCGGAAGAGCGTCTCGCCGCTGTCCTCGTCCACCACGTTGGCGGCGAGGAAGCGGAAGTGGGCGCCGCCGAAGCCGTTGCCGTCGAGGCAGCCGTCCACGGGGTGACAGCCCCCGCGCTGCATCCGGGCGAGCTCGGCCGCACCCTCGTCGAACTCGTGGTTGCCGACGGAGTTGAGGTCGAGCCCGATCTGGTTCATGGCCTCGATCGTCGGCTCGTCGTGGAAGAGCGCCGACAGCAGCGGCGAGGCGCCGATCAGGTCACCGGCGGATACGACCACCGTGTTGCGGTTGTCGGCCGCGAGGTTGCGCACGTGCGTGGCGAGGTACTCGGCCCCACCGGCCGGAACGCGAGGGGAGCTGGGATCGGGAGCGATCGTGCCGGGCGTGGTGGATTCGAGGTGCCCGTGGAAGTCGTTGAGCCCGATCAGCTGGACCTGCACGTCCTTGGCCACGCCCGCGGCCGGCAAGGCGAGCATGACGACGAGGGCGGCCAGGAGCAGTCGAGTCGAGCGCATGCGCCCAGCTTTCCAAGTTCCGCGCGGCATACGTCACCGGGCTGTTTTCACGCTGTGAACGTCCTATGACTATCCTCGACCGCCGTGCCCCCGTCTCGCGATCTGTTCGCCAACTTCGAGCGCATGCGGCGCGAGATCGATGAGCTGTTTGGTGACGTCTTCGAGCGCCAGACCGGGCTGCGCGGACGGGGCTTCTCCCCGCCGGTGGACGTGTTCTACGCCGACGAGCCACCACGCGCCGTGGTCAAGGCCGACCTCGCGGGCGTGGACATCCAGGACGTCGCGCTCGAGATCCGCGGCCGCCAGCTCCTGATCGCGGGCGAGCGGCGGCCGGCGGAGGCGGCCGGTCGCCTGTACCAGCAGATCGAGATCGAGCATGGCCCGTTCAGGCGGGTCGTGGAGCTGGGTGCCGAGGTGGTGGCGTCGGAGGCGCGCGCCTCGTACGAGGACGGCATCCTCGAGGTAGAGATCCCGCTGGCGCGCCCCGACGACACGGTCCGGCGCGTGCCGATCGAAGACTCGGAATCGTGAGCATCCACATCCCCTCGTCCGAGGGGGAGGCCACCACCGCCGCTGTGCGGACGAGCCTGCCGCAGGCGCTGCCGATCCTGCCGCTGCGGGACACCGTTCCCTTCCCGGAGACGCTCACCCCGCTCGCGATCGGGCAGGAGCGCACGGTTCAGCTGATCAACGACGCCCTTGCCGGCAACCGCATGGTCGCGATGGTGGCGTCCAAGGAGGGGGCTGGCGAGGAGCCCGGTCCAGACGAGCTCTATCGGGTCGGCGTGGCCGGCGTCGTGGCGCGCATGATCAAGATGCCGGACGGCACGCTGCGGATCCTGGTGCACGGCGCGCAGCGCGTGGAGATCGCCGACTACGTCGCGACCGAGCCGTACCTCGTGGCGCGGATCGTCGAAGCGCCGGACGAGGTGAAGCCCTCGCCCGAGCTGGAGGCGCTCTACCGCAACGTGCAGGACACCTTCTCGCGCATCATCGAGCAGGTCCCGTACCTCCCTGAGGAGCTCCAGATCGCGGTCGCCAACCTCGACGACCCCGGCGAGCTGGCCCACATGATCGCCGGCGCGCTGCGCATCTCCACCGAGGAGAAGCAGGCGCTGCTGGAGGAGCGCAACGTCACGAGGCGGCTGCGGATGCTCTCCGAGATCCTCGCGCGCGAGCTCGAGATGGTCGAGATCGGCACGCGGATCCAGTCGCAGGTGCGCTCCGAGATGGACAAGGGCCAGCGCGAGTACTTCCTGCGCCAGCAGCTCAAGGCGATCCAGGAGGAGCTCGGCGAGGTGGACGAGACGCAGGCCGAGGCGGCCGAGATGCGCGAGCGCCTCGAGCAGGCGCAGCTCCCCGAACACGCCTGGAAGCAGGCCGAACGCGAGCTGCAGCGCTTCGAGCGGCTGCCGCCGCAGTCGGTGGAGCACGGGGTGATCCGCACCTACCTCGAGTGGATCGCCGACCTGCCCTGGTCCAAGGCGACCGAGGACAACCTCGACCTGAAGCACGCCCGTGGCGTGCTCGATCGCGACCACTACGACATCGAACGAGTGAAGGACCGCATCCTCGAGTTCCTCGCTGTCCGCAGGCTGAAGCCCGATGCCCCGTCCTCGATCCTCTGCTTCGTCGGCCCGCCGGGCGTGGGCAAGACGTCGCTCGGCCGCTCCATCGCGTCGGCGATGGACCGGGAGTTCGAGCGCATCTCGGTCGGCGGCGTGCGCGACGAGTCCGAGATCCGGGGCCACCGCCGCACCTATATCGGCGCCCTGCCGGGCACGATCCTGCGAGCCATCCGCGACGCGGGCTCGAACAACCCCGTGCTGATGATCGACGAGATCGACAAGATGGGCTCCGACTTTCGCGGCGACCCCGCCAGCGCGATGCTGGAGGTGCTCGACCCCGAGCAGAACTCCAGCTTCCGAGACCACTACCTGGATCTGCCGTTCGACCTGTCGAGCGTCTTCTTCATCTGCACGGCGAACCAGCTCGACACCGTGCCCCTCGCCCTGCGAGATCGGATGGAGATCATCGAGCTGGCGGGGTACACGCACGAGGAGAAGCGCGAGATCGCGAAGCGCTACCTGGTGCCGCGGCAGATGGAACGCAGCGGCCTGGGCCGCTCGAAGATCGAGATCACCACCGACGCGCTCGACGTGATCATCGATGGCTATACGCGCGAGGCCGGCGTCCGTGGGCTCGAGCGCGAGATCGGCTCGATCTGCCGGAAGGTGGCGCGCGAGTTCGCCGAGGGCACGCGCCGGTCGAAGCGCGTCGTGCGCGGCAAGACGGTGGGCGAGCTGCTCGGCAAGCCCCGCTTCCAGCCCGACGTTCAGCGCCGTACCGGCGAGCCCGGAGTGGCCACCGGCCTGGCCTGGACGCCCGTCGGCGGGGACGTCCTGTTCGTGGAGGCCACCGCTTTCCCCGGCGACGGGGAGCTCCAGATCACGGGGCAGCTGGGCGACGTGATGAAGGAGTCCGCCGCCGCGGCGCTGTCCTACGTGAAGACGGTGGACGGCGAGATTCCGGAGGACTACTTCCGCACGCACGACGTGCACGTGCACGTGCCGGCGGGGGCGATTCCGAAGGACGGGCCGAGCGCCGGCATCACGATGGCCACCGCGCTGGCCTCGCGGGCGACGGGCCGCCCGGTGCGCGCCGACACGGCGATGACCGGCGAGATCACGCTGACGGGCCAGGTGCTCCCCATCGGCGGCCTGAAGGAGAAGGCGCTGGCGGCGCAGCGCGCCGGGATCAACCGCCTGATCATCCCGCGCCGCAACGAGGCGGACATCGACGACATCCCTGAGCATCTGCGCAAGCGCATGAAGTTCGTGCTGGTGGACGACGTGAACGAAGTGCTCGCCGAAGCACTCGAGCGAAAGAGTCGGCGTCGGGTACCCAACGCCGGGTAGAGTGTGCGCAGCGAAAGCGGACCCGAGGAGAGCAATGGCAGGAAAGAAAAAGGCCGCAAAGGCTGGGGCCGGAGCGTTTGCCGCCGGCAAGGCAGTCCGCTCGAATCCCTATGTCCAGCGTCTCGCTGAGGATCCGGAGCTGCGTGAGAACCTGCGCAACGCCTACACCTCGGCGAAGAAGGCATACAGCAGGGTGAACGGCAAGACGCCGGCGAAGGCCCTGGACGACAAGAAGGTGCAGCGCGAGCTCAAGGAGGCCGCGAGCTCGCTGAAGGAAGCGGCCGACGCCCTGCGCGGGAACAAGCGCAAGAAGCGGCGCAAGGGTCGTCTCCTGCTGGTGGCTCTCGTCGGAGCGGGCCTTGCGCTCGCCCTGAACGAAGGGCTGCGCAAGAAGGCGCTCGACGCGCTCTTCGGCGCCGAGGAGGAGTTCGAGTACACAGCGAGCACCACCCCGGAGTCGAGTACCACCGAACAGCCGGTGGGTACCACGTAGTGCGCAAGCACCCGGCGTGGCCGGGTGCGCAGCGATGAGCTTCACGAACAGGGCGCCCACCGGGCGCCCTTTTCGTTAGGTCTTCTCGGCGCCGTACCCGCCGCTTTAGGCCGGCGTGGCCGCGCCGACGAGCGCGACGAGACCCGACCCGAGGAGTACGACGAGCTGGCCGAGACGGGCGAGCCGGCGCCGGCGGTGGGCGCCGGCGTGGCGTAGAGTTCCGCACGCGCTGAGCCAGGACCCTTCTGGCTGGCCAGCCAGCTAAGCTCTCAAGGGGGATGGCAACGTCTGTCGCGGAACCGAAGCGGCTCGAGGGCGAGAAGGCGCAGCGCATCATCGAGGCCATGCGCGCCAGCGTGGGCACGCGGGGCGCCGCGGGCTCGACCTTCGACCACGTGGCGCGTGAGGCGGGCGTCTCGCGCGGGCTCCTGCACTACTACTTCGGCTCGAAGGAACGCCTGCTCGTGGAGGTGGTGCGCCACGACTGCGAGGTGCGGATCCAGGGAATGGACGAGCGCATCGCGCAGGCCGGTGACGTGGACGGGATCGTCGCCGCGCTCGTCCTCGGCCTCGAGGAGTTCATCGAGGGCGAGCCGGGCAGCCAGGCCGTGATCTACGAGCTGCTGTCGGCCTCGCGCCATTCCGACGAGATCCGCGCGGAGCTCGCCGAGCTCTACCGCCGCTGGCGCGCCCATCTCGCCGAGTCGCTGCGCACGAAGGAGCGCGAGGGCGTGGTCCACCTCCAGGGCGACCCCGAGACCGTGGCGTCGATGCTGTTCGCGCTCGGCGACGGCTTCGGCATCCAGGTGCTCTCCGATCCCGACTGGGATCGCGAGGCCGCCTTCGCCCTCGGCGTGCAGATCGCGCGCCGGCTGCTGGGCGCCGCCGAATAGACGTCCGAAATCTCCAAGAGGCGGGCGCGCAGATGGTCGAATCTGGGCGCCATGAGAATCGGAATCGGCCTACCAGCAGCTGTGCCAGGAACGCCGGGAACAGCGATCGCCCCCTGGGCGTCCGAAGCCGAGCGACTCGGCTTCCGATCGCTCGGGGTCATCGACCGCCTGGTGTACGACAACCTCGACCCGCTCGTGGCTCTCGCCGGGGCGGCAACACGGACCGAGCGCGTCGAGCTGCTCACGACCGTGCTCAACGTCCCGTACCGCCAGAACGCGGTGGTGCTCGCGAAGCAGCTCGCGTCGGTCGACCAGCTCTCGGGCGGTCGCCTCACCGCCGGTCTCGGGCTGGGCGGCTGGCCGGAGGACTATGCCGCCAGCGAGCTGTCCCTTCGCGGCAGGGGCCCGGCGCTCGAGGCGATGCTCGCCACGATGCGGCGGGCGTGGGCCGGCGAGCTCGAGGGAGCCGGTGGCCCCATGCCGGCGCTGGCCGCGGGGCGACCGCGCGTGCTGCTCGCCGGCCTGATCCCGGCGGCCTTCGCGCGCGCGGCCGCGCTCGCCGAGGGCTGGGTCTCGCCGGCGTTCGGCTTCGAGACGTTCACCGAAGGGGTCGCGTCGGTCCGGCGAGCGTGGTCCGATGCCGGTCGGCCTGGGCGACCGCGTTTCGTCACGGCGCGCTACTTCTGCCTCGGCGATCACGCGGACGATCGGGCCGGGGAATACCTCGAGCACTACTACGGGTCCGAGTACCTCTCGGCGGCGATGGCCGACACGCTCACGAGCCAGGGCCACCTGCGCGAGGAGCTGGCCCGGTTGTCGGCGGCGGGCTGCGACGACCTCGTGCTGCTGCCGTGCTCGGGGGCGCTCGACCAGGTGAAGCGGCTCGCTGACGCGCTCGATTCAAACGGCGCGGCCTTCGAACTGGCCGCATGAACGTGTTCGCGGGGCCCGTCTTCCGCCCCGGCGACGTGGGCTACGACGCCGAGCGAGCGGGGTTCAACCTCGCGATCGAGCACCGGCCCGAGCTGGTGGTTGGCGCGACCGGCGCGGCGGACATCATCGCCGCCGTGGAACGCGCGACCGCGGACGGCCTCGCCGTGGCGGTCCAGGCGACCGGCCACGGGGTGTCGGTGCCCGCCGACGGAGCCGTGCTGGTCAACACGAGCCGGATGACCGGCGTGGTGGTCGATCCGTCGACCAGGACCGCTCGGGTCGAGGCCGGTGCGCGGTGGGAGCGGGTGCTGCCGCTGGCGGCCCGTTACGGGCTGGCCCCGCTGAACGGCTCGAGCCCGCACGTCGGCGCGGTCGGGTACACGCTCGGGGGCGGCATCGGGCTCCTCGGGCGCCGCTACGGGTACGCCGCCGACCACGTGCGGTGGCTCGACGTGGTCACGGCGGACGGGCGGCTTCGCCGGGTGTCGGCTGACGCCGACCCCGAGCTGTTCTTCGCGCTCAGGGGTGGCAAGGGCAACTTCGGCGTGGTCGTCTCGATGGAGATCGAGCTCATGCCGGTGTCACGCCTCTACGGCGGCGGGCTGTACTTCCCGGGTGAGTCGACCGCCGACGCGCTCCACGTCTGGTGCGAGTGGACCAGAACGGTTCCTGATTCGATGGCCTCCTCGGTGATGTTGATCCGGTACCCCGGCGATCCCGCCGAGCCGGAACCGCTGCGGGACCGGTTCGTGACACACCTGCGGGTGGCCTGGTCCGGAGCGCCGGAGGAAGGCGAGCGCTGGGGTGCGGCCACCGCGCAAGCTGGGGGCGCCGCTCATGGACACGATCGACGAGATGCCCTACGCCGACGTGGGCTCGATCCACCATGAGCCCACGGATCCGGTGGCGGCCTACGACAAGAGCATGCTGCTCGGCGAGCTGGACGCCGGCGCGGTCGAGAACATCGTGTCGGTGGCCGGCCCCGAGGCGGACCCGCCCTTCATCCTCGAGCTGCGCCACCACGGCGGCGCGTACGCACGCCCGCCCGCGGTCGCGAACGCGGTGGGCGGCCGCGACGCCAGCTTCACGATGTTCTCGGCGTCTGAGAGCGAACCGGGCGGACTCGAGGAGGTCCGCCGGGTGCACGCGGCGCTGCACGAGCGGATGCGTCCCTGGAGCACCGGCGGAACGCTGCTGAACTTCAACGGAATCGACGACGTGGACCCCGCCAGCGTCCGCGCCGCATTCACCCCGGACGACTACGCGCGCCTCCGTGAGGTGAAGACCGTCTACGACCCGGGCAACGTCTTCCGGATCACCCAGAACATCCCGCCGGCGCGGGCGTAAGCTGCGCCGCCATGGAGCGCCTCCCGGAATGGGAGCGCGGCACGCCGGCGGTGCTCTGCGCCGCGGGTCCGCACCCGATCCCGATCTCCACCGCCGTGCGCGTGGCGGGCGACCGGGTGCGTTTCGCGCTCGGACGGGAGCGCGAGACGCTGCGGCGCCTGCGCGCGGACGGCCAGGCCGCCCTCCTGGTGATGGGCAAGGGGCTGGCCTTCACTGCGCACGGCCGCGCCGCCGTGGTGGCGGAGCGGCTTGAGGTGGCCGACACCGTCGTGGCCGTGGAGCTGCACGTCGACCGTGTGCAGGACCATCTCGCCGACGGCCGCACCGAGATGGTCGACGGAGCCCGCTGGCGCTGGACGGACGAGCAGCTGGCCGAGTCCGAGCCGGCGATCGTCGCGGAGCTGGAGCGGCTCTAGCCGAGCCGGCGCACCAGCTCGTCGCCTAGCTCCGCGACCGGTACACGCACCTGCTCGAGGGTGTCGCGGTCGCGCAGGGTCACGGTGTCGTCCTCCATCGTCTGGTGATCAACCGTGACGCCCCATGGGGTGCCGATCTCGTCCTGGCGCCGGTAGCGCCGTCCGATCGATCCGCCTGCGTCGTACTCCGCCGGCAGGCGCTGGCGGAGCTCCTCGTAGATCGCTCGCGCCTTCTCGGGTTGACCGTCCTTGTTCACAAGGGGCAGCACCGCCACCTTCACGGGGGCGATCTGGGGCTGGAGGCGCAGCACGGTGCGCCGCTCGCCGCCGAGCTCGTCCTCGTCGTAGGCGTCGCACAGCAGCGCCAGGACGGTGCGGCCCACACCCGCGGCGGGCTCGATCACGTGCGGCACGTAGCGCTCGCCGGTGGCGGTGTCCACGTACTCGAGCTTCTGGCCCGAGTGCTTTGCGTGCTGGGTGAGGTCGAAGTCGCCGCGGTTGGCGATGCCCTCGAGCTCGGACCAGCCGATCGGGTAGAGGTACTCGATGTCGCTGGTGGCGGAGCTGTAGTGGGAGAGCTCGTCGGGCCGGTGCGGGCGCAGGCGCAGGCGCTCGCGCTCGATCCCGAGTGACACGTACCAGTCGAGTCGAGCCTGCATCCAGTGCTCGTACCAGCGCTCCGCCTCGGCCGGCGGCACGAAGAACTCCATCTCCATCTGCTCGAACTCGAGCGTGCGGAAGATGAAGTTGCCGGGCGTGATCTCGTTGCGGAACGACTTGCCGACCTGGGCGATGCCGAACGGCGGCTTCTTGCGCGCGTAGGAAAGG
>Ga0126306_10001734_pt1 | contig 11826 bp, 11 predicted proteins | sample Plot27_FD_92592 | JGI IMG/M metagenome (GOLD analysis project Ga0126306, IMG submission 92592) | Serpentine soil microbial communities from UC McLaughlin Reserve, CA, USA - Plot27 | ecosystem: Environmental > Terrestrial > Soil > Grasslands | place: USA: UC McLaughlin Reserve, Lake County...
AGCTGGTCGCCGAACTCCTCGTAGGCCCAGCGGAGCACGTCCTCCGCCCGCATCGCCTCGAAATCCTGGTCAGGAAGCGGGGGCGCGGTCGCCAAGGAGCACCTCCTTCAGCGTGTCGGCGCGTAACCCGCGGCGCAGCGTCTCGAGCGGGATCACCTCGTCGGGCGGGATGTTCCCGAGGTTGACCTCCGGGCCGAACGCCTTCACGAACCACGCCTGCCCGGATTTGGTCGGTGCCTCGAAGATCAAGTCTTCTGGCGGGACGTCGTGGACGATCTCGTCGATCAGGCCGGTGCGCATCTCGCCAGTGGGCCGGAAGATTCCTGCGGTGCCGCCCTCCCGCGCTTCGGTGATCACTTTCCAGGCGCCCGCCTTCAGCTCCTCCTTGATCCAGTCGACCCAGAGGTAGGGGGCGAAGTTGACGCTGGAATCCTTGGACCCGACCTCCGAGAGCACCGTGAAGTCGCGGGCCAGGTCGACGATCAGCTCCAGCTTCTGCTCGCGGGGGATCTCGACGGCGCCGTCCGAGATCTCCACGTGCGTCAGTCCGAGCTCGCCGAGCCAGCGCTTGTACTCGTCGACCTTGCCGCGGGCCCACACGGCCTCGAAGAACGTTCCGCCGATGACGACGCGCTTATCGCGGAGAACCTCGAGCTTGCGCGTCAGATTCGGCGTCACGAAGGCCGTCCCCCAGCCGAGCTTGACGACGTCGATGTAGGCGCCGCTCGTCTCGAGCACGTCCTCCCAGGCACGCGGACCGAGGCCCTTGTCGAGCACGTGCGTAAGGCCGCCGTTCCTCGGCGCGAAGTCAAAGTCGGGCAAGGATGTCCTCCAGATTCTTCGTCGCCTGCTCGTTGACGTCGTGGAACATCGAGTTGCCGTGCGAGTCGATCCCGACCCAGAGCGGCCCGAAGTCCTTGACGCGGAACTTCCAGAGGCACTCCGGCATCAGCTCTTCCCAGTAGACCTCCTCGATTGCCTCGATCTGGGTGGTCTCGAGCGCAGCGGCGCCGCCGACGATCGCGAAATAGACCATCCCGTGCTCGCGCATCGGCTCGATCGCCTCGTCGGGAAGCCCGCCCTTGCCGGCGATCGCGCGGACGCCGTAATCACGGCCGAGCCCTTCGGTGAAGCGCACCATGCGTGCGCTCGTCGTCGTCCCGATGCACATCGGGTCGTAGCCGCCGTCGTCGCGTTTGCGCACGTTGGGCGCCGTGTGGAGCAGGAAGGCGCCCGAGAGATCCAGCGGCGGCTCGATGCCCTCGTCGAAGATCCTGATGTGCGAGCGGTCACGGATCCCGATGATGTGGCCGTCCACGGTCACGAGGTCGCCGGCGCGGAGCTTGCGGATGTCCTCCTCGGAGGCTGGGAAAGTGAGCCTGTGATCCGCCACTACGCCTCCCGGTCGAACTCCGTGGTTCCGTCGGCGCCGACGTGCGCCGTCGCCCGCCGCGCCGCCCAGCACTGGTAGTTGACCGCCACCGGGTTGAGCGTCATGTGCGTGTCGGCGTGCTCGACGTGGCAATGGAGCACGGTGACGTCGCCGCCGAGCCCCATCGGGCCGATCCCGGTCTCGTTCAGCAGCCCCGTGAGCTCCTCCTCGAGCTGCGCGACCAGCGGATCCTCGTTGCGTGTGCCGACCGGTCGCGCGATCGCCTCCTTGGCGAGGTGCATCGCGTAGTCGGCGGAGCCCCCGATCCCCACGCCGACGATCCCCGGCGGGCACGGCTTTCCTCCCGCGCCGACGATCGATTCGAGCACGAACTGCTTGATCCCCTTCACGCCGTCGGCGGGGACGCACATCTTCAGGAAGCTCATGTTCTCCGAGCCCGAGCCCTTAGGCACGCACTTGACGTCGAGGCCGTCCCAGTCGGGCACGAAGTCCCAGTGGACGATCGGGACGCGGTAGCCCACGTTGGGCCCTGTGTTCTCGCGCGTCAGGGTGTGGACCGTGTTCGAGCGCAGCGGGTGGTCGAGCGTCGCGCGCATCGTGCCGTCGTAGAGGGCCTGGTAGATCCGCGCGGGGTGGAGCGGGAAATGCTCGCCGACCCGGCAGTAGTAGACGGCGATCCCCGTGTCCTGACAGACCAGGTTGTTCTCCCGCTCCGCTATTTGCACGTTCTTCAGGATCGTCTGGAGCACGCGCTGGCCCGGGACCGAGGTCTCCCGTTCGGACGCGTCCGCGAGGGCGTCGCGCAAGTCCTGCGGGATGTCCTTCAGCGCCCAGACGTAGAGGTGCGCCGCCGCATCCTCCACCGCTTGCCGAATATCGGTCTCGACCGTGCTCATGCCTTCGCCTTCTCGGCCGCAGCCTGACCGGCCCGTCGGCCGAACACCGTGCACTCGAGCAAGGAGTTGCCCATCATCCGGTTGCGGCCGTGCGTGCCGCCCGCGATCTCGCCGGCGGCGTAGAGGCCGTCGACGGTCGTCTCGCCGTGCTCGTCGATGACGAGGCCGCCGTTCTGGTAGTGGAGGACCGGGTAGGTGAGGATCGGCTCGCGCAGCGGATCGAGACCTCCTGCGCGGTAACGCCTGAGCATGTACGGCAGTGAAACCTCGGCGTCGGCCTCGGCAATGCGTGTCGTGTCCAGGTAGACCGCCGGGCGGCCGTCCTCCGTCTCGACGCCTTTCCCCTTCTCGACCTCTTCGAAGATCGCCTGCGAGACCTCGTCGCGCGGCCCGAGCGAGTCGGTGAACTCGTCGCCGTCCGCGTTCAGGAGGACGGCGCCGTAGGCGCGAGTCGTCTCCGGGATCGAGTAGCCCTGCATGTTCGCCGGCCAGGCGCCACCGTTCGGGTGGTACTGCAGCGCGTCGAAGTCGCGGATCTCTGCCCCCAGCCCGACCGCGATCTGCGTCACCTCGCCGGTGGCGCCAGGGTGGTTGGTCGAGAGCTCGCCGCGCTCCTTCGCCTCCCGGAAGCAGCGGCCGCCGGCGGCGAGGACGACGGTGCCCGCCTCGATCAGATGCTCACCGCAACGGGCCCGCCAGCCACCCTCGATTCGCTCCAGCTCGGTCAGCGGCGACTTCGGGAATGCCGTGCCCGAGCCGGCCTCGAAGGCCTCGCGGAGTGCAGTCGTGATCGCGAGTCCCGTCCGGTCGCCCGCCTGCAACAGCCGCTTGCGCGACGCACCGCCGCAGCGCGCCAGCCGGTAGCCCCCGTTTTCGCGCGTGAACTGGACGCCGACCTCCTCCAGCCAGTGGATCGCCGACGGAGCTTCGCCCGTGAGGACCTCGACGAGGCGCCGGTCGGCGGTCTCGTGCGAGCTTTTCCAGACGTCTTCCGCGTGGATCTCGGGCGAGTCGTCCTCGCCGAATGCCGCCTGGATTCCGCCCTGGGCCTTGGCCGAGTTGCAGGACTGAAGCGCTCCCTTGGAGGCAAGCGCTACGCGTGCTCCGGCGCGCTCCGCGGAGACCGCGGCAGCGAGGCCGGAGGCGCCCGAACCGATCACGAGCACGTCGAAGGAGGCGGCTGCGCCCACGGCCGAAGCGTACCACCGCTGGACTAATTCGGCTGATAACGAATCTTTATGTCGCTGCTACGGAATCCCGCCGTAGTTTCGATGTCTGGCCGAATCGGCTTGCGAACGAATCTCTGCCTGCTGTGCTTCCCGACGGATTCGCTCCTTCTCGGCCACGACCTTCGGATCCTGAGGCTTCCGAAAGCGCTCGAGCAATTTTTGGAGCATGGCTCAAATCGTAGCTAGCTCGTGCCGATATATACGAGGTGATCAAGACAGTGAGTGTCATCTCGCTCGTCTGCGCGCTCGCGCTCAGTGGTTGGATGTGGACGCGGCAATCCCTTCAGACCACCGACAGGGCGCCGTCGGCGATCCTGCAAGCGGCGGCGACTGCGCTCGAGTTCAGCCACCGCACGAACGGCACCTACGCAGGCGCGACGCCCGAGGCAGTGACACTCGTCCGGGCCGACCAGTTCCGGTATTGCATCGAGTACGGCGGCCAGTTCCTCGCCGGCCCCGGTGGAGTCCCCACTCCCGGCGCCTGCCCCGCTCAGTAGATCTGCCGGAAGAGCTCGGCGATCTCGACCGGTGAAGCCGGGCGTGGATTCGCCTTCGCGCCGGGCCTGACGGCGGTTGCCCCTGCGACGTCCTCGAGCTCTCCCTCGGGCACGCCGAAGTCCCGCAGCCGTTCGAAGCCGCCGAGCCGTGCGAGCTCTTCGACCCGTCCCGAAGCGTCGTTGGTGCCCATCGCCTTCCCCAACTCCTGGATCGCCTTGGCAGCGACAGGCTGGTTGAAGCGGAGCGCTGCCGGAAGACAGATCGCGTTCATCGCGCCGTGCGGCAGGCCGTAACGGCCACCGACCGCCTGCGCCATCGCATGGCCGAGGCAGAGGCCAGAGCGGCCCAGCGCCTCGCCGGCGCGCGCCGCTCCGCGCAGCAGCGTCGTCCGCGGGCCGAGCTCGTCCCCGTGCGCGACCACCTCGGGTAGCGAGCCCGCAATCAGCTCCGCGCCCTCGACGGCCAACCGATCAGATTCGGGCGTGCGCGCCGGGTGGTAGAGCGCCTCGGCCGAGTGGGCGAGTGCGTTCAAGGCGGTCCCCGCTGTGACGTCCCGAGGAAGCTCGAGCGTCAGCTCGGGCTCGTAGACGATGCCGGCTAGGTGTGCGCCGCCGCCGCCGCCGCCGCCCTGCATCCGGCGCTCAGGATCGCGGACGCCGAAGAACGGCGTCCACTCGGCGCCCGAGTACGTCGTGGGGACGGAGACGAGCGGCAACTCGCCCGCGGCGGACGCCGCTTTCGCAGTGTCGATCGCGCTGCCGCCGCCGACGGCAACGACGCTGTCGACCCCGGCCGGCAACCCGATCCGATGGGATGGGATCTCGTCCCAGCGCGCCGCAGGCGCGATCCCGAGCTCGTCCCAGCGGCGACTCGCAACCAGAAAGGGTCGCCCGACCTCGAGCTCGCGGAGCAGCCCGGGCAGCTCGTCGAGGCCCCAGCGGACGATCACGGGAGCTTGCCGCGCGCGAACTCGATGAACGCGGCGGCGACGCGGCTTGGAGTGCGGCCCGTCGAGCGGACGAGCGAGATCTCACGTGTGGGATCGAGCCCCTTCACTCGGGCGGCCGCCAGGCTCCCGGCAGCGAGCTCGGGCTCCATCGACGAGCGCGAGATGAACGTGACGCCGTGACCTGCCGCGACCGCGGCCTTGACCGACTCCTGCAGCCCGAGCTCGAGCTGCACCTCGAGATCGCGCACGCGCAGGCCGGCCTCTCGCAGCTCGTCCTCGATCATCTGGCGGACGCCGGCGCCCTCCTGCATCAGGATCAGCGTCTCCTTCCGAAGCTCGTCCAGACCCACCGTCTTGCCGCCGAACCGGTGGTCGGGCGGCACGGCGAGGACGACCTCATCCTGAAAGAAGGGCTCAAAGGTGACGCCGCGACGCCTCGTCGCCGCGCCGACCACTCCCAGCTCGAGCTCTCGGCCGGCGACCGAGTCGACGACGTGCTGCGTGTCGTTGACCGAGAGCGAGATCGAGACCTCCGGATTCGCCTCCTGAAACTGGCAGAGGAGGAGCGGCAAAACCGTTGCGCCCGGCCCGGTCGAGCAGCCGATCTCCAGCCGGCCCTTGAGCTCGCCTTCGTCCTCGCCGGCGACCTCCTCAAGCAGCTGCTGCTCGAGAGCGAGCAGGCGCTGTGCGCTCCGGTAAAGCCGTTGACCCCCTTCGGTGGGCTCAACGCGGCGGCCGGAGCGGTCGAGCAGCCGCTGCCCGAGACGCTTCTCGAGCGAGCGGATCTGCAGGCTGACAGCCGGCTGAGTAACACCAAGCTGCTCGGCCGCCTGCGAAAAGCTGCGGCGATCGACGACCGCGCAGAAGGCGGCGAGCTGGCGTGTGTCCATAAGCGAACATGATACGGAGACGCCTTCAGATAAGTTCAAGGTTTGCGAAAATCGCCGGGGGGAAAACGTTGTTCGGCGGTAGAAACCAGCGGAAAGGGGAGAGACTTGAACAGCTCCAGAGGTGCGCGCAGGCGCGGCCGCAAGACCGGTGTCGTGGCGTCGATTGCAGTCGTCGCCGTCGCGATCGCGACGATCGCAATGCCGGCAGCGGCCCATAAGGGCAAAGGGAAACCACACCACGCTGGGTTCAAGACGTCGCAGGCGGCGATGCTCGACCCGGTCGCCCCGGGCGCAACCGTGATGCCGTTGATCACGGTCGGGGAGACGCTGCCAGGCTCGTCGTACATATTCGAGTCGATCCCGGATGGGATCGCGCTCCGGAAGGGACACGGCTGGAAGGTCGAGGCGTACGTGAACCACGAAACCTCGACCGTGCCGTTCCCGTATACGCTCGCAACGCAAACCGGCTTCAACGACTTCACGAATGCACTCCTCAGCAAGCTCGTCCTCAGCCGTCACGGCGGGGGAGTGCTGTCCGGGAAGTACGTGATCCCGCACGAGGCGAACTACCAGCGGTTCTGCTCGAACTTCCTCGCCTCCCAGAAGCACGGCTTCGAGCGGCCGCTCATCTTCACGAACGAAGAGGCGACGGACTTCGTCCACCGGACGGGCGAAGCCTGGCACCTGCCGACGGTGCTCCCGAGCGAACCCGGCGCAGAGCAGGCGGGTGTCGTTGTCGCGTACGACGTGAGGACCGGCCAGTACAAGTCCATCTACGGCATGGGCCGGCACAACCACGAGAACAGCGTCGCGCTCGAGAAGTACGGCCACCCGGTCGTCTTGTCGGGCGATGACACGTTCAGCGCACCGGCCTCACAGCTCTACATGTACCTCGCGGACAACGCCGGGGCAGTCTGGAACGATCAGGGGACGCTGTGGGCGTTCCAGTCGAACGACCCGGCGACGAACGACTACGGCGACCTGAGCGGCTCCGAATCGGTATCGGGCAAGTTCATCCGAGTGCCGATCGAGGTCGCGAAGGGCGACCAGACGGCGCTCGAGAACTGGTCGAACGCGAACAACGTCTTCCAGTTCATCCGCGTCGAAGACATTGCCTATGACCGGCACGACCATAACGTCGTCTACGTCGCGGACACGGGTGAGCCTCGGGCGCTTCCGAACCCGGCGACCGGTCGGCTCCAGCGTGGGCCCGCCGGCACCGTCGGCCCGTGGCCGAACGGCCGGATCTTCAAGATGGTCTTCGACCCCAGCGATCCCGGGAAGGTTCAGAGCCTCTCGATCCTCATCGACGGGGATGCGCTTGGGGCAGCCGGCGCCGGGAACGTGAACCTGATCCACCAGCCGGACAACGTCGAGACCACCAAGGATCTCCTGTTGTTCCAGGAGGACCCGGGCGGCCACAACCAGTACCCACTCGGGACCGGGACCACCGCCAGGATCTGGGCCTACGACCTGAAGCGAGGCGGGGATCCTTACGTGGTCGCGCGCGTGAACCAGTCCGCCGACGAAGGCCCGACCGACAAGGACGCAAGTACGACAAAGGGCCTGGCCGGCGCCTGGGAGTCGAGCGGGATCGTCGACGCCTCGAAGTTCTACGGCAAGGGAGCCTTCCTGGTCGACATCCAGGCGGGCACCCTGATCATCCAGGAGGAGCAGCGCGGCACGCTCACTTATCAGCGCGAGGGTGGCCAGCTCTTGCTCTTCCGGCTCCCGAATACCGGAGACCAAGGCCACCACCGCGGCCACGGCAAGGGCAAAGGCAAGAAGGGCCGCGGCTAGCGCTGCCGCAACGTTGAAATGTCCGAGGGCCGGCGCAAGCTGGCCCTCGTCCTTACTACGATCGCTCCGATGCCGCGGACGCCTTCGTCGCTCTCCGAGAGCTTCATCCGGCGAGCGCGCGAGAGTCCGCGCCGTGAGCGCGTCGACACGGCCCTTCGCACGCTCGACGTCACGTTCTCGCTGCTCTTCCTCGCCCTCGCCGCGATCCCCATGCTCACCATCGCGCTTGCGATCGTCGCGACGAGCGGCCGGCCCGTCTTCTACCGGGGCCAGCGCGTCGGCCGCGGCGGTGAGTTCTACACGATGCTCAAGTTCCGAACGCTGCGGGCAGGTGCCGAAGATCGGCTCGGCCCGTACCTCGGCGACGAGCTCGTCGACCGGACACGCGCGGAGCGGACGACGATCGGTCGCTGGCTGAGAGCGACGCAGCTCGACGAGCTGCCCCAGCTCTTCAACGTCCTCCGCGGCGACATGAGCCTCGTCGGGCCGAGGCCGATCCGCCCGATCTTCTTCGAGCCGCTCGCTTCCGACCTCCCGGCGTACTGGCAGCGCCTCGTCGTCCGGCCCGGGCTGACCGGCTTCGCCCAGGTACGGCGCGGCTACGAGACGTCGATGGCGGAGAAGCTCGCGCACGACCTGGAGTGGATTGCCGACCGGTCGGTCGGGCTCTACCTGCGCACGCTGGGTGCGACTGCCTGGCGCGTGCTGGGGCAGTCGCTACGCGGGGCGTTCCGACCGACGAAAGTAGATTAAGAAGCGTGTGTGGGATTTGCGGACTCGCGTCGCGGAGCGGCGCGGTCGACCCCGAGCGCCTGGGCGCGATGAGCACCACGCTCGTCCACCGCGGTCCTGATTCGGACGGACAACTGGTCGACGGTCGGGCCGGGCTCGCGGCCCGCCGGCTCTCGATCATCGACCTCGAGACCGGCGATCAGCCGATCGCGAACGAGGACGGCACGATCCATGTCGTCCAGAACGGAGAGATCTACAACTACTGCGAGCTTCGCGCGGGGCTCGAGCTCGCCGGGCACCGCTTCGCGACCCGCTCCGACACCGAGGTGCTGGTGCACCTCTACGAGGAGCACGGCGACAGGTTTGCGGAGCGCCTGCGCGGCATGTTCGCGGTCGCCCTCTGGGACGCCGGGCAGCGGCGGCTCGTCCTCGCCCGTGATCCCTTCGGGATCAAGCCGCTCTACTACCGCGTCGCCGGGGACGAGCTCGCCTTCGCCTCCGAGCTTCGGGCCCTGCCGCGCGGCGAGATCGACTTCGACGCGCTCGAGGCGTTTCTCGCCTTCAACTCAATCCCGGGGCCGTACTCGATCTTCCGCGACGTCAGGAAGCTCCCGCCCGGGCACCTGTTGGTCTGGAAGCACGGCGAAGTGAGGGTGACGCGCTTCGCGCGGCCGGCGCCCACGGCGGCTTCGGAGATACGACGAGAAAGCGCGGACGAGCTCGCCGAGGAGCTCCGCGGACGGCTCCGCGATTCCGTCCGCGCGCACTTGATCGCCGACGTCCCGGTCGGAGTGCTGCTCTCGGGCGGAGTCGATTCGTCGATGCTTGCCGCGCTCGCGGCACAGGAGAGCTCCGAGCCGGTGCACACCTTCTCGATCGGCTTCGAAGAGCGTTCGTTCGACGAGCTGGACGACGCTCGTGCCGTGGCACAGCTCTACGGAACCCGTCACGAGGAGCTCGTGCTCCGACCGGACGCCGCACTCCTCCTGCCGGCACTCGCGGACGTGTTCGACGAGCCGTTCGCCGACTCGTCGGCGCTTCCGACCTACCTCGTCTCCGAGCTCGCCGCCCGCAACGTAAAGGTCGCGCTCTCGGGCGAAGGCGGCGACGAGCTCTTCGGCGGCTACTACACCTATGCCGCCGACCTCTTGGCGCTCCGCTTCGGGCGGCTGGCGCCCCTGGCGCGCCCACTGGTCGAGCGCCTTCCGAGCTCGAGCCGGAAAGCCAGCTTCGACTACAAGGCGAAGCGCTTCGTGCGCGGTGCCACCCTCCCGTCGCTCGAGCGCCATCACGCCTGGAAGGAGATTTTCTCGCCGGAGGCACGCGCCGAGCTGACGCTCCAGCGACCCGGGTTCGACCCCGTCGACCTACTGCGGACGCGCTATGCCGAGACCGAGGGGGCGGAGCTACTCGCGCGCCTGCAGGACGTCGATCTGGGCATCTACCTCGTCGACGACCTACTCGTGAAGACCGACCGCGCCTCGATGGCCCACTCACTCGAGGCGCGAGTCCCCTATCTCGACCCGCTCGTCGCCGGGCTCGCCGAGGCGCTGCCGACCCGCCTCAAGGTCAGCCGCCTGCGCAAGAAGCGGCTTCTGCGCGCAGCGGCCGCGCCGCTTCTGCCGCGCGGGATCGTCTACGGCCGCAAGCGCGGCTTCTCGATTCCGGCGGCGGCGTGGCTTCGCGGCGAGCTGGAGCCGTTCGCACGGGATGTTCTCTCCACCGGGACACTGCGACGGCAGGCGTTCTTCCGCCCGGAGCCCGTCACGCGCCTGCTCGACCGGCACGTCGCAGGCAAGGAGGACCTCTCGCGGCAGCTGTGGAGCCTGCTCGCCTTCACGCTGTGGTACGAGCGCCATGTGGAGCGGACCCCCGGCGCGCTCCGAGAGCCACGTCTTACGCGCGCCGTCGCTTGAAGGTCTGGATCGACATGACTGCGCCGGCGCATGTGCTGGTGTTCCGGCCGCTGATCGGGATCCTGCGCGAGCGCGGCGCCGAGGTCGAGGTCACCGCGCGAAGCTACGCGCAGACGCTCGAGCTCCTCGAGCTGCACGGGATCGAGGCCGAGGTCTTCGGGCGCCACGGCGGCCGCTCGAGACTGGGGAAGGCGCGAGCGCTGACATCACGGCTCGGGGCGCTCAGGCGCTGGGCAAAAGGTCGCGGGTTCGACCACGCGCTCGCCCACGGCTCACACGAGCTGACGATCACCGCCCGCCGGCTCGGGATCCCCGGAACCACCACCTTCGACTACGAGTTCGCGTGGTTGCAGCACCAGCTCGGCCTGCGCGCCGCGACGCGCGTGATCGTCCCCGAGGCGATTCCGCCCGAGCGGCTGACGCGCTACGGCGTGCGGCCTCCGAAGCTCAGGCAGTACGACGGGTTGAAAGAGGAGTACTACCTCGCCGACTTCCAGCCGGACCAGTCGGCGGCCGAAGCGCTCTCCCTCGACCCACGCCGGACGCTCGTGGTCGTGCGGACGCCGCCGGACGTCTCCCTCTACCACCGTCGCTCCAATCCGCTCTTCCCGCAGGTGCTCGAGCATCTCGGGCGGCAGGAGGACCTCCACGTCGTCGTTCTCCCCCGCACCAACGAGCAGGGGGAGTACGTCCGCTCGCTCGGCCTGCCTGCGGTTGTCGTGCCCGAGCACGCAGTCGACGCGCAGAGTCTGATCGCCCTCAGCGATCTGGTCGTCTCCGCCGGCGGGACCATGAACCGGGAAGCGGCCGCCCTCGGCGTCCCGGTCTACACGACGTTCGGCGGGCGGCTTGGCGGTGTCGACGAAGAGCTGATCCGCCAGGGGCGCCTCGTGCCGATCACCGACCCGCGCGCGCTCGTCGTCGAGAAGCGAGACTCAGGCGAAGGGGCGCGGGTCCGGCGCGATCCCGCCAAACTCCTGGACCTGCTGCTCGCGCCCTAGGCGCACGGGTACCTTCACCATCCTGGAGAGCCGCGAGACGGCCTCCAGCGTCTCACCGTCGTGCACCAGCCGCTCGAGCTCGGCCAGCTCTTCCTCGAGCCAGTCGGCCGCGATCGGCACGCGCCGGGCGCGGCGGATCTTCGGGTGGCCGGTCTCTGCGACCTGCTCGTCCGCGCCCCAGAGCTCCTCATGCAGCTTTTCACCCGCCCGAACGCCGATGAATGCGAACGGGATGTCGCGCTCGGGCTCCTTCCCGGAGAGGCGAATCATGTCCCGCGCAAGGTCGAGGATCCCGACGGGCTCGCCCATGTCGAGCACGAAGATCTCGCCGGCGCCGCCGATTGACCCGGCCTGGACAACGAGCGACGCCGCCTCGGGGATGGTCATGAAGTACCGCGTCATCTCGGGATGCGTGATCGTCACCGGCCCGCCCTTCTCGATCTGGCGCTTGAAGATCGTGATCACGCTGCCGGCCGAGCCGAGGACGTTGCCGAACCGCACGGCGACGAAGCGCGTCGGCAC
>Ga0126306_10001735_pt1 | contig 11824 bp, 9 predicted proteins | sample Plot27_FD_92592 | JGI IMG/M metagenome (GOLD analysis project Ga0126306, IMG submission 92592) | Serpentine soil microbial communities from UC McLaughlin Reserve, CA, USA - Plot27 | ecosystem: Environmental > Terrestrial > Soil > Grasslands | place: USA: UC McLaughlin Reserve, Lake County...
CACGAGCTCGGCCTTCAGCTCCTCGGCCTCGCCCCGGCGCTCCCGGATCTGCTCGCGCAGCCGCTCGGGCCTCATGAGACCGCCGAAGAACACCTTGAGCAGAAGCAGGTTGCGGTCCGGCTCCGGGCCGATCGGCCCGTCTTCGAGCCAATGCTCGAGCGCGTCGCGACCCGCCTGCGAAATTCGGTACAGCCGCTTTGCCGGTCCGCGACCCTGCACGAGGTCGAGCGACTCTGCCAGTCCTGCCGTGACCAGGCGGGGGAGCACGGCGTAGATCTGGCTCCGAGCGGGCGCCCAGAAGTATCCGACGCTTCTCCGGGCGAGTCGCTCCACGTCGTAGCCCGAGCGGTCGCCCGCAACGAGTAGGCCCAGCACGGCGGCCTCCGTAGCGGACACCTGAGTAGTCTGCTTCGGACTAGTTGGCATCGGACTACGTATACCGGCCCGCCTCGGGCGCCGCAAGCGCTAGCGGCGAGCGAGGAGCGCCAGCGCGAGCACGGCCCCGACCGCGCCGAGTGCACCTGTCACCTGAACGAGCCCGAGATCTGCGGGAACGGCCGCGCCTGCGGCGAGGAGCAGCGTGCCGACGGTCGCGCCCGCGAGCCCGAGGATCAGCATCCCCGCCAGTCGCACGCGTGCCGCTGACCTGTCCTCCGCCGGCCAGTCGCGAGCCTCGACCGACCAGAACGCGAGCTCGGCGACGAGGAAGAGCCCGGCGGCGACGAAGCCGGCACGCGGATCGAGGTCGCGATCGGAAAGCACCAGCGCGAGCGCGTAAGCGCCGCCGAGAGACGCGACACCCCACGCCACGAGCGCGGCCGCCGGCCGAACGAGCGCGGCGATCACCAGCAGCGCGCCGAGGATGCCGAGCGGCGCAGAGTCGGCCTCGAGCACTGCCGGATAGACGGCCAACGCCCCGGCCAGCGCGAGCGCCCCCGCAGCGGCGGCTACGCGCGGACGGCTCTCGCTCCCCGCCTGAACGAGCGCACCTCCTCCAGGGCGACCTGCAGGGACTCGCCGTCCCGCCACGGCACGACGGGAACGCCGACCCGCTCGTACTCTGCGCGCAGCGCCTCCCGGCGCAGGCGCCAGAGCCGGAATGCCAGCCGCTCGAGCTCCTCGGGACCCGGGTCGACGTACGGCGCCGGGTCGATCTCGATCACTGCGAGATCGAAGCCGCGACGGCGGAGGTCGATCAGCGCGGCAACGGCCCGCTTGTCGATCAGCGGTGTGAGCGCGACGATCAGCGCCTTCGGCGGCAGCGTCCGTGCGGGGATGACGTCGAGGTCCTTCCAGGCGTAGTTCAAGAGAATCTCCGTGTCCAGCAGTGAATCCACGATCCGGTAGAGCTGGACGACGCCGGTGGCCGGGATCAGCCAGTTGAGGACGCCGCCGAAGCTGACGAGACCGACGCGGTCCTTGTGCCGCAGGTACCGCTCGGCGAGCGAGCCGGCCGCGCCGACAGCGAGGTCGAGCGTGCCCGGCCCCGCGCGGCGTACCTCGGCGAAGGAGTCCAGGAAGAGCACGATGTCGGCGTTCCGCTCGGGGTGCGCCTCGTTCACCCAGAGGGCGTTGCGACGAGCGCTCGCACGCCAGTTCACGCGGCGCAGCCGGTCGCCCGGCGCGAACGGCCGCAGGTCGGCGAACTCGATCCCCTCGCCGCGTGTGCGTGCGACCTGGTTGCCCGCGAAGACCTGCGTCTCCTGCGGCCTGAGCAGCGCGCGAAGGGTCTCCGCGTGCGGGTACACCTTGAGCGGCAGCGTCGGCTCGAGCCGCTGATCGTGGACGAGGGAGCCGAAACGGTCATGGGCACGTAGGTAGACGCCGCCGAAGACGTACGCGCCCCAGCGCACGCAGCGGAGACCGAGCTCGATCGTCCTCGACTCCTCGCGCTCGAGCCGAATCGCAAGACGTGACGAGCCCTCGACCACCTCGATCCCGTACGGCGTCTCGATGATCAGCTCGAGCCGCTCGACCGGGTCGCCTTCGACGTCCAGCGCCAGCGTGATCACGTCGCCCTGCAGCGCCCGCTCGCCGCTCATCGCCGCGTCGATCCGGATCTGCGGCACCTTGTCGAAGGCGAGCGAGAGCGCGAGCGGCAGGGTGAAGGCGGCGGCGATCGCCACGAGCTCGGGCCTACGCAGCGCCAGCGCCGAGAGGAGCGAGACCCCCACGAGCCCGGCATAGCCCGCGAGCTTCGGCGTCGCGAAGCGGGTCATTTAGGCGCGCTCGGCTTCGAGATCCTCGGTCGCCGGCGTCGCAACGCGCTCGAGCACCCGCTGGACGACGTCGTCCGGGCGGATCCGCTGCACCCAGAGTTCGGGCCGCAGCATCAGCCGGTGGGCCAGCGCCGGCACGGCCACGGACTTGACGTCGTCGGGCGTCACGAAGTCGCGGCCGCCGAGCAGCGCTCGCCCGCGGGCGAGCTTGAGGATCGCCAGCGACCCGCGCGGGCTGGCCCCGACCTGGACGCTGCCGTCCGTTCGCGTGGCGGCGACGACGTCGACGACGTAGCCGACCACCGACTCCGAGACGTGCACGCTCTCGAGCGCGCGCTGCAGGTCGACGAGGCCAGCCGGATCGAGCACGGCTGCGAGCTCGACCTCGTCGGACCGGCGCTCGAGCCGCCGGCGCAGCACTTCGGTCTCTCCTTCGCGGTCCGGATAGCCCACGCCAATTCGCAGGAGGAAGCGGTCGAGCTGCGCCTCGGGAAGCGGGTACGTGCCTTCGTACTCGATCGGGTTCTGGGTCGCGAGCACGACGAACGGCCGCGCGAGCGGATGGGTCTTGCCCTCGATCGTCACCTGGCGCTCCTGCATCGCCTCGAGGAGCGCTGCCTGGGTCTTCGGTGGGGCGCGGTTGATCTCGTCCGCGAGCAGCAGGTTCGTGAAGATCGGGCCCGGGCGGAACTCGAAGTCGGTCGTGCGCTGGTTGAAGATCGACGAGCCCGTCACGTCCGACGGCATCAGGTCGGGCGTGAACTGCACCCGCGAGAAGTCCATCCCGGTGACCTGCGCGAACGAGCGTGCGATCAGCGTCTTCGCGAGCCCGGGGTAGTCCTCGATCAGCACGTGGCCGTCCGCGAGCAGGCCCAGGAGGACGAGCTCGAGCGTTTCGCGCTTGCCGACGACCGCGCGCGCGACCTCGGCGAGCAGCCGCTCACAGCGCTCGGCGAAGGCCTCTAGTTCGCTCACGGGTTCAGATTCTCTCCAGAACCGCGACCACCTCGCGCAGCTGCGAAGCGGCGATGCCGCGCGCGAACCGCAGCTCCGGTGGCTCGCGGTCGGGGCGCACGAGCTCCCAGGTCGTCTCGCCGACGACCGCTCGGGAGGCTTCGGTGTCCGTGTCCAGCCCGAGACCCCGCCGGGCGAGCCGCTGTCCGGCGATCTCGCGCAGGATCGGCCGCAGCCGGTAGTGCAGGTCGAAGGCGGTCGACGCCGACAGGAGAACGGCCCCCTCCGTCCGGTCGAGCTCGGCCAAGCGCTGGGAGACTCGCGCAGGCACCGAGACGCGCCGCGCGGGTGCTCGCGGGGCGACACCGGATAGGGTGCGCACCAGCGCGACGATCACGCCCGCGGCGATGAGGAGCACGAAGAGGTCGAGCGCGAGCTCTCGCCGCCCAGGGAGGAAGATCAGCGCCAGGGCGAGCGGAACCGCTCCGAGCCCGGTGGCCCACGCCACGGCTCGGGCAACGCGGCTCATACCGGCGCGAGTGGCGCGGTCAGCTCGTCGCGCACGGCCTCGAGCGCCTGGATCGCCTCGGCCTTCATCCCCGGCTCGACGGGGTGATCGCTGAAGCGCGCCCATTCGAATAGGCGCGTCAACCGGGACGCCGACGACGCGCTCGCGCTCAGCTCCTCGAGGGTCCGCTCCAGGTACTCGGCCGGCGCCTCCGACTGCTGTCGCGGCAGGCCATGCGCAGCGAGAGCCCGCTCCATGCGCGCGTAGGCCGCCACGACCGCCCGCCGCGGATCGCGCTCGTCGTAGAGATCCTGGAGCGTGTCGTCGAGGATCGCGGCCACGGCCTCCGCCGGGTCTTCGGGCAGGCCGGGCTCGTGGGCGTTCCGCATCAGCAAGCGCGCGGCGTAGGCGCTGCCGAGCAACGCGACCACGAACGCGCCGCCGACGAAGCGCCAGTCGAGGGTTCGGTCCTCGGCCGCGGCGCCTTCGCCCTCCGCCCGCTGCGCGGTCTTGGCGGGGACGGGATCGCCGGAGGTCTCCCGCCCGAAACGCTCGCCCCAGGCCTTGCGCACGGCCACGACGGCGAAGATGGCGATGATCACGATCGCGACCGACGTGAGCACCCGCATCGTCGAGGAGCGTCGGCGCTCGAGCGCGACCGACCCGTACGAGCCGCCGTAGACGAGCGCGAACAGCACCATCGTGACCGCGCCGAGCATCGCGCCGACGACGAGCATCGCGTCGATCACGAACAGCGGCACGGAGCCCTCGGCCCGGCCTTCGCCGCCGCGCCAGCGCTCGCCGGCCGCAAGCCCGACCAGGGCCAGGCCGACGAGGAGCCCCGCCGTCAGCAGCGCCGTCCGGCGTCCGCTGTTGTCTCGCTCGTTCACGAGTCTCTTCGGCTTAGACGCCTATACAAGGACAGAGATTGCATCGCGCTCGCATTCGAAGATCGCCCGCTCGATGTCCCCGAGATCCTCGCCGTCGACCTGGAGCGGCATCGGCGCGTCGCAGACGACCTCGAAGCCGTCCAGGTCGTGCCCGTAGAGGACGTCGTCCGCCGACTGCTGCCCGCCGCCTCGGAGGACGTAGGCGAGAAAGCGCGGCACCGACCCCGGTCGAAGCTCGCGCGCGCCGATGACGTCGAGGCCGAGCTCGAAGCGCGCGTCCGGCGCGACCCGCAGCGGAACCGGCCCGACGTACGTGTATGGATCGCAATTCGCGACGAGAGCGAACGCCGCCCGCCCGAGCCCGGTTACCTCCAGCGCCGGATTCATCCTCGCGCGCCGCTCGGCGACGTACCTGATCATGGTCCACGCGAAGCGCAGGTCGCCGGGTCGCTTGCCGTCCTCGGCGCGGCCGATGGCGTCCATGCGGCGCACCATCTCGGCGTCGATCCCCACGCCCGCCGAAAATCCGAAGCGACGTCCGTTGACCCGGCCCACGGAGATCCGGCGCGCCCGACCCTCGACCACGGCGTCGGCGAGTTGCTCGGCCGCGTCCGCGGCCCTCGACGCGATCCCGAGCGCCCGCGGAAGCACGCTCGCGCCGCCGCCCGGAACGAGCCCGACCGGGTGGACGCCGTCGAGGCCGTTGAGGGCCTCGTTGTCGACGCCGTCCCCGCCGTAGACGAAGACGAGGTCGGCCTCCTCGCACGCCTCGCGCGCAAGGTCGGTCGCATGGCCCGGCCGCTCGGTCAGCACAGTCCGCAGCCGCACCGCGCGGGCAAGCGAGCGCTCAACGCCCCGCACACGCGCCTCGGTGACGGCGCTGGCGTACGGGTTGACGATCAGGACGGCATCTCGCACCATGCCGATCGTGCCAGGAATCGACCATGTCGCCTTCGGGAGCCCGGACCCCGACGCGGCCGCGGCCTTCTACGAGCGGCTCCTCGGCGCCCGAGTCGTCAAGGCCGAGAGCCACCCGGTGATGGCGTACCTCAGGACCGGCGCGCTCGCGTTCCACGAGCCGAGCGGGCCAGACCAGCACGTCGGCGTCCGCGTGTCCGAGAGCGAGCGCACCGAGCTCGCGCGCCGACTCGACGCCGAAGGAATCGAGTACGAAGAGAAGGACCACGGGATCGCCGTCGGCCTCTTCTTCCGCGACCCGGACGGCCGCCTCGTCGAGGCGATCACCTACCGCCCGGGCGAGGACCCGCGCAGACCCTAGAAACGTGGAGGAGGCCCGCAGGCCCCCTCCAACGTTGCGCAAACTCGCCCCGGGCTACTTCCCCAGACCTCGAGGCGTCGAGACTGCTGCGAGCGCGTCGACAATCCCGTGCCCGTAGAAGCCGTTGAACTCGGCGTCGCCCTCGCACAGAGCATTGAACGCCGCGTCGCGGCCCTTGTTGATGTAGGTGAAGAGCCGCGGCTCCGGGCACGCATGGTCGCGCGCCGTCGAAGTCAGCATCGCCTCCACAGCGTCCGGATCCATCGCGATGCCGCCGCCGCGCTTGTCACCGTACTTGGAGATGATCAGGGCGGCCACGCCGACAGCATGCGGTGACGCCATCGACGTCCCCTGGATCCAGATGTAGTAGCCGCACGCGCCGGCCGCGCAGTCGCGCTCGACCGAGAGCGTGGCGGGCGTCCCGTCCGGGTTGAGGAGGCCGGGCGTCGTGCGGGCGACGAACTCGGGCAGCGCCGCCAGGATCTGGTTCGGCGTCCCGAGGCGCGTCCGCTCGGCAGCCGGAAGCGTGGGCTGCCACGGATCTTCGCGGAACCAGCCGCCGGGAGCCGACACAGTCGTCTGCTCGAGGCCGTAGTTCGAGTAGTCGGCCTTCCGCTCCAGCGGCCCCAGCGAGCTGACGCTCATCACATGGTTGCCTTCGGTCGGCAGGATCATGCAGCTGTTGTCGACCGGTCGAGGCGGCGACTTCACGCTGTCGTCCGGGAAGTCAGGGCTGATCGTGTCGCCCGTCGGATGCCCGAGATCGGCATGCTCGTTCCCCTCCGCCGCGATCATCGTGACGCCGTGGAGGTGCGCATAGTCGAGCGCCCGTTGTGTGGCGGCGATAATCGTCCGCTGCTCCAGTTGCTCGGTGGAATCGTCGGCCGGATTGTTGACGCAGTTCATCCACCACGGGTCAATGAAGTAGCTCATGTTGACGACGTCGATTCCGTGGTCGGCGGCGAAGGTCAGCGCGTCGACGCTCGGCTGTAGGAAGAAGTAGCCCGAGTCTTGACCGGCCCGAAGGTTCACGATCGAGACGTCCGGGGCGACGCCTGCGATCCCGAGCTTGTTGATTGGAGCCGCGATCGTGCTCGCGACATGCGTGCCGTGCAGGTTCTCGTCGACGTCGGCCGGGTCGGTGCAAGAGTGATCTGGCTCGACCTCGCACGGGCCGTCGATCACGAAGCCACCGGCCGACGGAATATCGACGGTGAAGTTCCGGCTGAGCGCCCGATTGAAGTTTGGCGCGATGTCGGGATGGCTGGCGTCGACGCCGGTGTCGAGGACGCCGACCAGCACTTTCTTGTCGCCGCGCTCCTTCGAGTACGAGCCTTCGGGCGTGGCGTTGATCATGCGCATGTCCCACTGCTTGGCAGCCAGCGGCTCGTGCTGGCCCGGCCCACCGAGATACGTGCCTGCGTGGCGGAGCGGGCGCAGTCCCTTGCCGGCCCTGATCTGAGCCTTGAGCTGCTTGGCCGAGAACTTCCGGAACGCCGGCTTGCCGACGCTTCCTAGGGGCTTGTTGCGAGCGACGCCGGCGAGCGCTGACTCGCGCGACGCCTTCGCCAGGAAGTCGTGCCGCGACGAGATCGCGGTCGCGACGCCCACCTTCACGTTCTCTCGGACGACTCTCCCGCCCGCACGCGCCACGGCGCCACGCGCCACGGCCGGCGAGGCATTCAGGTCGTATACGACGACGTAACGGGTCGGACGGGTGTCCGAGCCGGCGTCAGAGCCGACCGTGACGACGCCCGTCAGCGCAGTAGCAAGCAGCGCAACCGCTGCGAACAGAACTTTCTTCATCTAACTCTCCCCTTTCGAGACTCCCCCGAGGAACTGCGCGATTCTAAGTGGTGAAGCCCTGGAAATGAGAGGGGCCGGGGAATGCCGGCCCCTCTCGCGCGTCGCTTTCCTTCTTTCAGTGCTTGTGCTTCCGGTAGACGCTCGTCTTCTGCTCGAACGCCTGGAACTCCGCCGCGCGGACGATCTTGGTCGTCGCGGGCCCGGCGGTCGGGCAGTCCGTTGCGTTGTCCGGATCGGCGTCCTGCTCCCCGAGGAAGTTCGGCCCGCCAGTGCACTGGTTCGTCTTCACGACGAAGCGCAGATGGGTCGCCTTCGTATTCGGGATGTCGAACGAGCGCAGGATCAGGGCCGGTGACACGGGGCGCGGAGAGTTGCCCGGGAAGGCATCCGCACCGCTCGTGTACACCTTGCTGAAGCCCGCGTCCGTCGAGCAGTTGGCCTTGTCGCTGTTGCACGCCCACACCTCGAACTGACGCACAGCCGAGAACCGGCTCTGGCCCGAGCGAAGCATGGCGCTGACCTGGACGCTCCGGACGTGAACCGGCTCCGTCCCTGCCAGGTCGATCGTGACCTTCTTGCCGTCCACCGAGAGCGCCCCCGTCGCATTGCCCGGGGTCTCCCACTGCGTGTTCTCGGTGTCGTCGATCAGGTTGCGGAGCGTCGCCGCCTGAGCGGCGGCGTTCGCGCCGTTCGTGTCGCCCGTCGCGACGGCGCCCGCGTTCGCGGAAGCGACGTTCTGAGCGAGTCGGACTTTGAACGTGGAGGTCTCGCCCCGGTACACGGTCTTCCGAAACCGGAAGAAGCCGTAGCCCTGGGCGTTCACCGTGAACTCGTAAGTCCCCGGTGCCATCTTCGCCACGTTGTCGAGGTTGGCGCCCGTCGTCGCCGGGTTGGTGTCGGCGATCGGTGAGACGCGCGCCTCGAAGTGGCCGACGTAGAACCGAGCCGTCGTGATCGGGTCGCCGCGCTTCGTCTCGGCAGCGAACGTAATCGTGCCGTTGTTATGGAGCGGCGACTCGTAGCTCGGGCTCGGGTCGGTGTCGGTTTCGTCGAGCGTCCCGCACGGCGAGCAGGGCGGGTTCGGCGGCGGCGCCGGCGGCGGCGGCACGGGCAGCGCAACCGGCCCGCCGGTCGTCGTTGCGCCGACGCCCATGCCCTGGCGGGCATAGCCGAGCCACAGCTCACGCTGGTTGGCGCCGCTGAACCGCATCAGATCCGCTGCCAGGGTTGCGTCACGCCCCTGGAGCATCGTCGGGTTCGTCGGCATCAGCAACATCGCGTCGAACAGGAGCTGGATCCAGCGGCGGTTCCCCGGGCATGCGTACGGAGGGAGCTCACCGTTCGCACACGCGTACTGGAGATCCTCGTCGTCATACGGGAAGTCGTCGTTGTACTTCTGGACGAGCAGCGACCGAATGACGAAGTTCGTCTTGCTGAAGATCTCACCGTTGGCGTGCACCTGGTTCGAAGACGTGAACGTCGGACCCGTGAGGTCGTAGCCCATGTCGGCGAAGTTGAGCGTGTCGATGTTGAGCTGCTTGCCCGGCTCCGGTACGCCGCCGGACGTCGGGAAGTTCATCCCGAAGTTCCGGATCGCACGGAGCTTGTTGCCCGTGTCGTACGGGCCGCTCGCGAACGGGTTCTCGTCCGAGATCGGACCGAAGACGTTCCCGTTCAGGTACTCCATGCCGAACATGTCGCCGTGGGACTCGCCCATCGCGCCGGCGTGATGCCCGCTGCGGACGTTCCCCTTGCCGATCATGCGGTTCTCGATCATGTGGCCGTACTCGTGGCCGATGACGCTCATGTCGTAGTCACCGTCGACACACGGGGCGTAGAACGAGCCCGCGAGCGGCTGCCAGAAGTACATGTTCGTGATCGAGGACTGCCCGTCGGGCAGCGTGATCATGTTCGCGTTGTCGCGGGCCTTCGCCGGTGGAAGCGCGCCGGCCTGGACGTTGCCGATGATCGGGTCGTTCTCCTGCCGGCGCTCGGTCAGGCCGAAGTTGTAGTCCTGGCCGTTGAAGTTTCGCTCGGTGAAGCCGAGGTAGTACGCCCAGTCGTGCATCCGGTTGTGGGCGACGAACAGGTTGACCGCCGCTGCGTCTTGATCCCAGATCGCGGGACCCGGATCGACGTTGCACTGACGGTTGTTCCAGTCGTTCGTCCACGGGAAGCTGTAGTCGCGGTTCGCGGCCACCGGCGAATACTGCGGCGGGCTCGGCAGCAGCGCATCCGTCCACGACGTCGCCGACTTGGCGTTGTTGCCGCGGGTCGTCAGCGTCGGGGCGTTCGTCTTGTGGTCGTGATCCCAGGGGCCTCGGAAGGACAGCGGTCCGGGGACGACACGATCACAGCCGGTCGCGGCCACCCAGCACCAGGTCTCGCGGGTGTCGGTGTCCGGGTGATTCCACGGGAACCCGTCGATCGTGTGCAGCGGCGGGCTGTTCGGGAACACCTTCCACCGAGCGAGGTACGCTGGCGGAGCGGGCGACGCGTCGCCGGTCACCGTCGCCGTGTACGTCCGCGGGGCGGCCCATGGGTCGTTGTTGGTCGCCGAGTCGAAGTCGCAGACCTTGATCGAGTAGTCGGCGCCCGCAGGCACGCCGCCGGCCGGCTCGTAGTGGAACGACTCCGGCGAGTTGAGCGTGTCGGCGTGCACGAGCAGCGTCGTGCCCTTGTAGAGCTCGAGCACGAGGTCGTTGAGCGGGTTGGTGGCCGCGGCGAAGCCGTCGAGCGCACGGTTCCCCGCTGCGATCGAGAACGTGTGCGTGTTGCACGCGCCTTCGGTCGCGGCGAGCTCGCCGCTGAACGTGTACGCCTCGGAAGCCTTAATCGCTTCCTTCTTCGACGCGAGGTTCTGCACGAGGTTCGTCTTTGCCAGCACCGAGCCCGTGCGGGCGTCGATGACGAACTTGAAGCCCAGCGCATCTTCCGCCTTAACGACGATCGCCTCGAAGGACGGGACCAGGCCGGACCGGATCGTCGGGAAGACGACGGGCCTGACTGCCTGCGCCTGGCCGAGGCCGCCGACCGCGAGCTGCGTCCAGCTGGGCGCCTGCTTGGCGGACTTGACGTTCGCGATCGAGTAGCCGTGGAGACCGGCAGCGCCGGCCGCCCTCAGCCACGCCTGGACGCCGGAGAGCTTCGCGCGCCCGTCGACCGCGGTGTTTCGCGTGATCGACGAGGAAACGTAAGCGACGTTCCATCGCTTGCTCTTCTTCGCCCTGGTGAGGCCGATCGTGACCAGACCGCCCTCGGTGGTCTCGAGGCCGTTCGCCACCTGGCGGAAGTTCACCGCGTGTCCGCGGCTGGACGCCATCGGCGAATCCCCGGCGAGCTCGAGCCCGGAGGTCGATGCGAGCCCGAAGAGCGCGCGGTTGCGGTGGAGCCACCGCCGGGCCGCCTCGGGAGCGTTCTTCCCGCGGATCCCCTTCGCCAGGTACTTGCCCCGCTTGGAGACTGTCTCCGGCGTTCCGAAGCGGTTCCACGTCACCTTGGCGTGGAGCCGCTTGGCGGCCGCTTTCTGCGCGGCTGTCGGAGCCACCTTCCCGACCCGCACGTCGATGTCGTTGGCACCGTGGTTGTCCTCCACGATCCTGACGACGCCGAGCGCTGAGGCCGGGAGGGCGAGGGCGCCGACGGCGGCCACGAAGGCAGCACGCCTGAGAAGCGTGAATCGCATTCTCTCTCCCCTCCCTGTGTTTGGCACACAAATCTCCGGCCCGCGTCGAGCGCGCGTCGGAGTCGGGGGGATCTTCGAACCTCTATCGAGTGAAGTCAAGCGACAAGCGGCGGCGGGGCCGCCTGTAAATCAGCGCCGCTTTCGCTTGTTGCGCGACGCGTACTTCTTGAAGCGGTACACGCTCCCGGAGTCGCCGAACGCCTGCAGCTCGACGAAGCGGACGTCTGCGGTCGGATTCAGCTCGCCTGGTCGCGCAGACCGTCGGCGTGATCGGTGATCTGCGCGACCGCGAGGGCCGATGCCGGGAGTACGAGAGCCGCCGAAGTCGCCTATATTTGGCCCTGTTAGCGGGGGCCTAGGCCGGCGTCGAGTACCCGCGCACGCCGTCCAGGAGCAGCGCGAAGAAGCGGTCGGCCAGGTTGTCCGTGTCCGCCTGAGGCGGGAGCCACGTATAGGCCCAGTTGGCCGCCGAGAGCACCAGCA
>Ga0126306_10001736_pt1 | contig 11820 bp, 14 predicted proteins | sample Plot27_FD_92592 | JGI IMG/M metagenome (GOLD analysis project Ga0126306, IMG submission 92592) | Serpentine soil microbial communities from UC McLaughlin Reserve, CA, USA - Plot27 | ecosystem: Environmental > Terrestrial > Soil > Grasslands | place: USA: UC McLaughlin Reserve, Lake County...
ATCTGCTCGTAGATGCGCCGGATCACCGGCGCCATCTTGATCGAGATCCGGCCCGACAGGAAGATCGTGTCGGCCTGGCGCGGCGTCGCACGCGCGGCCTCGAACCCGAAGCGCGCGATGTCCAACCGCGGGCCGATGTGCGACATCCACTCGATCGCGCAGCAGGCGAGCCCGAACGAGAGCGGGAAGTTGGCGTTGCCGACGGCCCAGCGGCCGGCCTTCTCGAGCGTCGTGGTGAGCACCGACTGCTCGACGTGCTGCTCGAGCTCGGGGCCGTCGAGCTCGCCGCGCAGCATCTCGCGCGCGCGCAGCTGGCGCGCCCGGAACTCCGCCTTGCCGCCCGCGCCGAGCTGTTGGCGGGTCACCTCCATTCGAGAGCCCCTCTCCGCCACACGTACACGTAGGCGATCAGCAGCAGCACGATGAACACGACCGTCTCGAGCAGGGCGAACGTTCCGAACGCGTCGAGCTGCAGCGCGACCGGATAGAGCAGGACGGTCTCGATGTCGAACAGGATGAAGAGCATCGCGACGAGGTAGAAGCTGATCCCGAAGCGGAAGTTCTTCTTCACGTCCGAGGGCAGCCCGCATTCGTACGGGTCGCCCTGCGAGCGCGGTGCGCGGTTGCGTCCGACGTACCTGCCGAGCAGCGAGTTGGCCGTCACGAAGATCAGGCCGAGAATCGCGCCGAGGCCCAGGAAGACGAGCGCCGGGAGATATGAGCGGATCATCCCGCCCGGATTTGTACCACCGCTTGTGCGGACGTGTTACTTAGTGACATTCGGCACTCGGCCCCGCGGCTTCAGAACCACTCCGACGCTCGTGCCGCCAGCGCGGCCACTACAAGCGCCGAGGCGGCCATGACGCCGATCTCACGACGCACGATCGCGCGCACGAGCCGGCGGCGTTCGCTCTCGCTCAGCGCCGCCACGGCCGCACGGCCCTCGAGGCCGCGCCGGTCGAGCTCGGTCTGCGCCGAGACCACCCGCAGCTGCTCCGCGAACAGCGCGACGGCCAGCGGCGCGAGCCCGTAGACGAGATGCAGCCGCGGCAGCTCCTCGCCCGCCAGCAGCAGCGCGCCGCCGAGCGCCGCCTCGAGCGCGACCAGCGCCTGCCCGGTGCGCAGAAGCGGCCAGAAGCCGGGCGCCGCGCGCTCCTGCCACCAGGCCCACGCGCCCCACGTGCCGGCGGCGAGGTTGACCGCGACCACCGCGATGCCAAGCGTCATGTGCACGGCGGTCACGCGCGGGATTGTTTCGTATGCTTGCCGCCCGCCATGCCGCGCCGCGTCCGCCCACGCCTGCTCGCACCCGCCGTCGCGGCCGTTGCGCTCGGCACCGGCGCGTGCGGCGAGCAGGGCATCCAGCTCGCCGAGTCCGACCCGAACTACGAGGGCGCGAAGATCTTCCAGCAGAGCTGTTCGGGCTGTCACTCGCTGGAGGCGGCGGGCACCCAGGGCTCGGCGTCCGTACCGAACGAGCGCGAGTACGTCGACGGGCCCGACTTCGACACGCGCGTGGAGGACGTCGACCAGGTCCTCTACGCGATCCGCAACGGCGGCTTCTCGTCCGGGCCGATGCCGCAGGACATCGTCGTGGGCGAGAAGGCCGACAAGGTCGCCGAGTTCCTCGCGAAGTACTCGGGCAAGGACGCGGCGGAGTAGGGCGCCGGTGCTCGGGGTCCGGCCGGCCGTGTCGCGAGTCCCGACCCTGTGGGTGGAACGCAGCGGGAAGGCCCGCTAGGCGATGCTCGACCTGAGGGCGATCAGAGACGACCCCGATCCCGTGCGCGTGGCGCTGGCTCGGCGGCGCGACGGGTCCGACGTGCGGCTCGACCGCGTGCTCGAGCTCGATGTGCGCCGGCGCCGGCTGCTGCCCGAGGTCGAGGGGCTGAAGGCGCGGCAGAACGCCGCCTCGCAGGCGATCGCGGCCGCCAAGCAGGCGGGCGAGGACGCGGCCGCGGCAATCGCCGCGATGCAGGAGGTCGCGCGCACGGCGAGGGCGCTGCGCGAGGAGCTCGACGGCGTGCAGGCCGAGCTCGACGAGGCGCTCGCGTCGCTGCCGAACCCGCCGGATCCGACCGCCGCCGACCAGGACACGGTCCTCTACGAGCGCGGCGAGGCGGGCCGCGAAGGCAGGGACCATCTCGAGCTCGCCGGCGACTGGATCGACATGGAGGCCGGCCGGAAGGTGTCCGGCTCGCGGTTCGCCTACCTCAAGGGCGAGCTCGTGCTGCTGGAGCTGGCGCTCGTGCGCTGGACGCTCGAGCTGCTGGGCGACAAGGAGTTCGAGCCTGTCGTCCCGCCCGTGCTCGTGCGCGAGGAGGCGCTGCACGGCACCGGCTTCCTGCCCGACACCGAGCAGCAGATCTACCGGCTGGCCGACGACGCGCTCTACCTGACCGGCACGAGCGAGGTCGCGCTCGCCTCGCTGCACGCGGGCCAGATCGTCGACGGCGAGCGCCTGCCGCTGCGCTACGCCGGCTTCTCGCCCTGCTTCCGGCGCGAGGCCGGCGCGGCCGGGCGCGACACGCGAGGGCTGTTCCGCGTGCACCAGTTCGACAAGGTCGAGATGTTCTCGTTCGTGGTGCCCGAGGACGCTCGCGACGAGCACGAGCGGCTCCTGGCCAACGAGGAGGAGATCCTCACCGCGCTCGAGATCCCCTACCGCGTCGTCAACATCGCGGTGACCGACCTCGGCACGTCCGCAGCGAAGAAGTACGACTGCGAGGCCTGGCTGCCGGGCCAGCAGCGTTACCGCGAGCTGACCTCGACCTCGAACACGACCGACTTCCAGTCGCGCCGGCTGGGCATCCGCTACCGCACCGGGTCCGGCGCGCCGCGCCATGTGGCGACGCTCAACGGGACCGCCGTCGCGGTCGGCCGCACGCTGATCGCGCTGCTCGAGAACGGCCAGCGCGACGACGGCTCCGTCGCCGTGCCCGAGGTGCTGCACGCATGGGGTGCGCCGCGCGAGCTGCGGGTACGCGCTCCCGCATGAGCGAGACGCCGATCACCCCCGAGGATCCCGACATCCCGGATGTCCCGCCCCCGCCCGGCGACGGCGAGCCCGAGATCGACGACCAGCCGCTCGGGGTTCCGGACGAGCTCGACCCCGATCACGCGCCGCTGCCGGGGCTGCCGGAGTCCGAGCCGCCCCAGGCGGATTGATCGTCGGCTTCCGTCCGCGGTCGGCGACACCATCTGCGTCATGTTGGTCGCCCGCCTGGTCTGCTCGGACGAGGACTGCGCCGCCGAGGTCGCGGCGGAGGCGGCCACGCTGCGCGAGCTCGAGACGCTGGTGTGCGAGTGCGGCTGCGCGCTCGAGCCGATCGGCTGGCCCGACCGTGCGGACGAGCCCGGCGCGGCCGTCATCGCCTTGCGCGTGCGGGCCGCTCCCGGCGGGCTGTCCGAGGCGGCCTGACCGCTCGGGTCAGCGAGTGTGCCAGGGTGAGGGCGTGATGCCGCGTGGACGCTCCTCCCGGCGGCGCGGGGTCTTCGCCGCCCTGCGTCACGTCGGCGACATGGCCATCGACCTCGGGACCGCCAACACGGTGGTCTACGTGCGCGGGCGCGGGATCGTGCTGTCCGAGCCGTCGGTCGTCGCGATCGACGAGCGCACGGGCGAGGTGCACGCGGTCGGCTCGGAGGCACAGCTGATGATCGGGCGCACGCCCGCGAGCATCTCCGCCGACCGGCCGCTGCGCCACGGCGTGATCGCCGACTTCGAGGTCACGGAGGCGATGCTGCGGCGCTTCATGGACAAGGTGCTCTCCAGCCGCTTCAGCCGCCCGCGCCTGGTCATGTGCGCGCCGTCGGGCGTCACCGAGGTGGAGCGGCGCGCGGTCGAGGAGGCCTCGCTGTCCGCCGGCGCGCGCGAGGTCCATCTGATCGAGGAGTCGCTCGCCGCCGCGATCGGCGCCGGCCTGGCGATCGCCGAGCCCGTCGGGCGCATGGTCGTCGACATCGGCGGCGGCACCAGCGAGGTCGCGGTGATCTCGCTCGGTGGCCTCGTCGTCAGCCGCTCGCTGCGCGTCGGCGGCTACGACATGGACGAGGCGATAACCAACCACATCCGAAACGAGCACCGGATGGCGATCGGGTCTCAGAGCGCGGAGTCGAACAAGCTCGCGATCGCCGCCGCCACGCCGCAGCCCGAGGATCTCGTCGCCGACGTGCGCGGACGCGATCTCATGTCGGGGCTGCCCCGCGAGGTCAAGCTGACCGGCGACGAGGTCCGCAAGGCGATCGCCGGCCCGCTCGCGGACATCCTCGCCGCCGTCCACGCCGCGCTCGAGGAGACGCCACCGGAGCTGGCCGCCGACATCACCAAGGAGGGCATATTGCTCGCGGGCGGCGGCGCGCTCCTGCTCGGGCTCGACGAGCGGCTGGAGCTCGAGACCGGCATGCCCGTGCGGATCGCCGACGCGCCGCTGGAGTGCGTGGCGCTCGGCGCCGGGCAGTCGCTCGAGGAGCTCGACCGCATGGGCCGCGGCCGCCGGTAACCCGCGCAACGCGCGCAACCGGTACAACCTGCTCCCGTGACGCCGCGACCGCGCCATGCCGCGTTCCTGACCGCCGGGGTCATCGCCGCCGTCGCCCTAGCGTGGCGACCGGGCGGCGCCGACCGCGAGGTCAGCGTGTACCCGAACGACCGCACGCTGGCCGCCTCGGCGCGTACGGCGATCACGCTGCGCGGCGCCGATCCAGACGAGCTCGACCGGGTCGCGGTCGTCGGCTCGCGCAGCGGCGAGCATGCAGGGCGCTGGCAGCTGCACCGCGACGGGCGTGGCGCGGCGTTCGAACCGGATCGGCAGTTCGCGCCGGGCGAGCGCGTCACGGTGGACGTCGGCACGGACGTCGCGGGCGCCGCGAGCGAGAGCAGTTCATTCGTCGTGGCGGCGGCGAGCGACGCCGAGCCGCCGCCCTATGACCAGGCCAGGCCCGCGCGCGACCGCCGCGTGCAGCGCTTCCGCTCACGCCCCGACCTGCGCCCGCCGCGCGTCGCCGTGACGAGGAGCTCCCGGCGTGCGGCGCCCGGCAGCGTCTTCGTGGCCCCCAAGCGCGGCGCCACGCAGCGAGGGCCGATGATCATCGACGGGGACGGCGACCTCGTATGGTTCGAGCCGCTCGAGGGCGACGAGCAGGCCTTCGACTTCCGCGCCCAGACCTACCGCGGCGAGCCCGTTCTGACGTGGTGGCAGGGTCGGATGGCGATCTACCGCGGCGCCGGGGTCGGGCGCATCCTCGACGCCTCCTACCGGCCGGTCGCGACCGTGCGCGCCGCCAACGGCTACAGCATGGATGCGCACGAGTTCCTGCTCACGCGGGAGGGGACCGCGCTGGTGATGAGCTACGTGATCGTCCCGTGGGATCTGTCGAAGCTCGGTGGTCTCCGCCGCGGGCTCGTGGAGGACAACGTGGTGCAGGAGATCGACGTCGAGACCGGCGCCGTCCTGTTCGAATGGCACGCGCTCGGCACGATCGGGCTGGGCGAGTCGTACCGTCCCGCTCCGCGCGTCCGCGGCAAGGTGCACGATCCGTTCCACCTCAACTCGATCGAACCGGACAAGGACGGCAACCTGCTCGTCTCCGCCCGCCACACGAACGCGGTCTACAAGCTCGACCGCCGCACGGGTGACGTGCTGTGGCGGCTCGGCGGCAAGCAGAGCAGCTTCGCGATGGGCGAGGGAACGACCTTCAGGCTCCAGCACGACGCGCGCCGCGACCCCGACGGAAAGATCACGCTGTTCGACAACGTGTCCGAGGAGCTGCCGCCGCGCGGCCGCCAGTCGCGCGGCATCACGATCGCGCTCGACGAGGAGCGCATGCGCGCGACGCTGGTGCGGGAGCTCGAGCACCCGGACCGGCTCCTCTCGCCGACGCAGGGGTCGATGCAGGCGCTCGCGGACGGCGGCGCGTTCGTGGGCTGGGGCGGGCTGCAGCCCGTCGTCAGCGAGTTCGACGCGGCCGGTCGCACCGTCTTCGACGCCCGCTTCGAGGCCGAGGGCGTGGAGTCCTACCGCGCCTACCGCATGCCCTGGCGGGCCGCCGCGCCCGGACGACCCGCGGTCGCGGCCGCGAGCACGGGCGGCCGAACGAGGGTCAGCGCGAGCTGGAACGGCGCGACCGATGTCGCGTCCTGGCGCGTTCGGGCCGGGGGCGCCACGGCCGCTACCGCACCGCGCCACGGCTTCGAGACCACCGTCGAGATCAGCGGTCGCCCGAGCAGCGTGGTGGTCGATGCGCTCGACTCCTCCGGCGAGGTGCTGGCTACGTCGGCTGCCGCGAGCGTGCGTCCGTGACCGGCGCGCTGGTCTTCCGCGAGCGCCCCGCCGCCGGCGATCCCGCCGGGCTGCTCGTCCTGCACCACGGGCGCGGCGCCGACGAGCACGATCTGCTCGGCTTCGGCGACGCGCTCGACCCGCAGCGCCGGCTGCACGTCGTGACCCCGCGCGCGCCACTCACGCTGCCCGGCTGGCCCGGCCATCACTGGTACGTGGTGCCGCGCGTCGGCTATCCCGACCGCGACACGTTCCAGTCGGCCTTCGGCAAGCTCGCCGCGCTGCACGACGAGCTCTGGGAGCGCAGCGGCGTCGGGCCGGAGCACACCGTGCTGGGCGGCTTCTCGATGGGCTCGGTTATGAGCTACGCGCTCGCCCTGGCCGCCGGACGCCCGGCGCCCGGCGGGATCCTCGCGTTCTCGGGCTTCGTGCCGACGGTCGAAGGCTGGCAGCCGCGGCTCGCGGACCGCGAGCGGGTGCGCGCGTTCATCGCCCACGGCCGCAGCGACCCGATCATGGACGTCGCCTTCGCGCGCAGCGCGCGCGACCTGCTGACCGCGGGCGGGCTCGACGTGAGCTACCACGAGTCCGACGCGGCGCACCACATCGACCCCGCGCACGTGCCGCTCGCCGTCGACTGGCTCGCGGCTACGCTCGCTCCGGTCTAGGAGCTCGAAGAGCGCGAAGGCATCCGGGCGGCCCCGGCGGCTCGCATCAGCGCTCGAGGCCCGCCACGCGCCAGGCGAGCCCGCGGTGGGAGTACGTGGCGTCGAAGCCGCTCGCCCGAAGCACCGCGAGCATCTCCTCCGGCGGATGGGCGAACGTGCGGAAACGCTTGCGCGTGAGCCGGAATCCGGCGTTCTGCACTGCGATCACCGCGCGCGAGATCGCGTTGCGAGGCGGGTAGCTGAACACGAGCAGGCGCCGCGCGCGGCCGGCCGCCGCCGTGAGCAGCCGCTCGTAGTCGGGGTAGCAGCACACCACGCGATGCAGCACGACGACCTCGGCCGGCTGGACGCCCTCCGGCTCGACCGCGATGTCGTGCAGGCGCCGCTCCGCCCTTCGCTCCAGCCCGGCCTCGGCCAGCAACCGCTGCGCCTCGGCGTCGTACGCGGACGAGAGCTCGAGGTTGACCGTGCGGAGCGCGCCGCGCTTGAGCAGCTCGATCGCGATCTCGCCGATGCCGCCCCCGACCTCGAGCACGGTCGCATCCGCGATCCCCTTCGCCTCCAGGAACGCAACCATCCGCCGCGCCGTCTTGTCGAGCCCGCGCCTGCGGTAGCGGTTTGCCATCCGCCGGGCGAAGCGCGCACCGAAGAACTCGTCGCAGCCGCGCGGGTCGCAACAGCCGGCCATCGCGCTCAGCTTTGCAGAGTCCCGCGAACGACCCGGTACCGAGCGTGTACCGTGCCGCTGGAATGCGAGACCGCGTCGCGGTGATCACCGACGTGCACGCGAACCTGCCGGCGCTGCGGGCTGCGCTCGCGCGGATCGAGGAGCTCGGGATCGACCGGATCTACTGCGGCGGCGACCTCGTCGGCTACGGCCCGCACCCCAACGAGGTCTGCGCGCTGATCGCCGCGCGTGCCATCCCGACGATCTACGGCAACTACGACCACGCGATCGCGCGCGACCATGACGATTGCGGCTGCGCCTACGTCACGCCGGAGGATCGCCGGCTCGGGCAGCGCTCGGTCGAGTGGACGCTGGCGCACACCGATCGAGCGTCCAAGGACTTCATGCGCGAGCTGCCGTTCGACCTCCGCTTCGCGATCGGGCCGAGCATCGTGCACCTGGTTCACGGGTCGCCGCGGAAGGTGAACGAGTACCTGTTCGAGGACAAGCCGGATTCGCTGTATGAGCGGCTCGCCGCTGCGGAGAGCGGCGACGTGCTCGCGTTCGGCCACACGCACAAGCCGTGGGTACGGAGCCACGGCGGCGTGCTGTTCGTCAACTGCGGCTCCGTCGGGAAGCCCAAGGACGGCGATCCGCGCGGGGCGTTCGGCGTGCTCGAGGACGCCGGCGGGCGGGTCGAGGTGACGATCGAGCGAGTTGGCTACGACGCCGAGGCGGTCGCCACGGAGGTGCGCGCCGCCGGGCTCCCGGCCGAGTACGCGGACAAGCTGCTGCTGGCGGCCTGAGCGAGGGCACCGAACCGCCGATGGCGCGGCGGTTCCGGACCTCTCGCCCTGCCGCGCCCGTATGGAGTGCGTGAGCCTTGCCTCGTTGCGCCTCGTGGCTTCGATCGCCGGTGTGCTCGCGGCCGCGCGGTGCTCGACTCGCGGCGGAGGAGGCCGTAGCGTCGCGTGGCAATGAGGGACGCCGAGTCGCTCGCGTTGCCGATGGCGCGCCAACGAGAGCCTCGCCGCGGCGCGGACGCGGCGCTTCTGCGCGCGATCGACCGCGGCGACCAGGCTGCGCTCGCCGAGCTCTTCAGCCGCCACTGGCCGGCGATCCACCGCGCGGCGTGGCTCGTGACGCACGATCCGCAGGCAGCGGAGGACATCGCGCAGGAGGCGTTCCTGGCTGCGCTCCAGCGGCTCGAGAGCTTCGACCGCCGGCGACCGTTCGCGCCCTGGCTGCACCGCATCGTCGTCAATCGCGCGATCGACTTCGTGCGCGCGCGGGCGGCGCGACGCGAGGTCGCCTCTCCCATGTTGCCGGAGCCGCCCGCGGAGGTGCGGCGAGCGCTCGACGACGACACCCTGAGAGCGCTCGCGCGGCTCGGCCCCGAGCAGCGCGCCGTCGTCGTGCTGCGCCACCTGCTCGGCTACACGCCGGGACAGATCGCGACGCTGCTCGACCTGCCGCGCGGCACCGTGAACTCACGCCTGAGGCGTGCGCTCGACGCGCTCGCAGGGGAGCTGCGGCAGTGAGCGACGACCTTCGCGACCGCCTGGCGAGGGAGCTCCGGCCGTGAGCGACGACCTGCGCGACCGCCTGGCGAAGGCGCCGCTGCCCGGGGCCGAGGACGCGCGCCGCCGCGGCTGGAGCGTGGTGAGCGCCGCGGCGCCGCCTGCGACGCGCCGGCGCCGGTGGCGAGCCCCGCTCGTCGCGCTGCTCGCCGCCGCCGCGGCGACGATCGCGGTGACTCCGCCCGGCGCCGCCGTCGGCGACTGGGTTCGCGCGCGCGTGGCGGCGCCGAAGGAGGCGCCGCGGCCGGCGGCCAGGCCCGCGACGCGACTGCCCGCCGCGGGGCGGCTGCTCGTCCGCGACCAGCGCGGCGTGGCGGTCGTCGCCCACGACGGATCCCGCACCGGGCTCGGGCGCTTCGACGGCGCCACCTGGTCGCCGCGCGGTCTCTACGTGGCGGCCTGGCGCGGCACGCGCCTGAGCGCGCTCACTCCGGGCGGCGCCGTGCGCTGGCAGATCACCGCGCCTGGCCGTGTCCGCGCCGCGCGCTGGTCGCCGGACGGGTTCCGGATCGCCTATCTCACGGCCGCAAACGAGCTGCGAGTCGTGGCCGGCGACGGCAGCGGGGATCGAGCGTTCCGACCGGCTCGCGCCGCGATACCGGCATGGCGGCCCGGAAGCCCGCACACGCTCGCGTTCGTCTCGGGCGCGGGCAGGATCGAGCTCCGCGACGCCGACACCGGCGCGCTGATCGCACGGCCTCGCGGAGCGGTCCCGCGCGCCCGCACGCTCTCGTTCGCGCCGGACGGACGGCGCGTCGCGGCGGCGAGCGCGCGTGAGATCCGCATCTTCGACCTGCGCCGCGATCGTTGGAAGCGGATCGCGCCCGACCGGGGATCCCGCTTCGCGGCTGCCGCATTCGCCCCCGACCGAGCGACGATGGCCGTAGTTGCGCGGTCGCCCGGGCGGTCGAAGGTGCGCGCCGGGCGCGAGGTCTTCTCCACCCGCGGGCGCATCACCGGCGCGACGTGGTCGCACGACGGCCGCTGGCTGATGCTCGATGCGTCCGACGCCGGCCAACTCATCGCCGTCCGCGTCCACGGCGCGCCGCGCGTTCTCAGCTTCCCGGGCGGCCGCATGCAGGGCTGGTCACCGTAGCGGGCGACTCACGCTGCGAGCGGAGGGGGTGGGATTCGAACCCACGGAGCCGGTGGACCCGGCTCAGCGGTTTTCAAGACCGCCGCATTCAACCACTCTGCCACCCCTCCGACGCGGGCTGAGACTACTGCGCCCGCGCGCCCAGCCCGACGGGGCAGGCGACGCCGGTGCCGCCCAGTCCGCAGTAGCCGCCGGGGTTCTTCGCGAGGTACTGCTGGTGGTACGCCTCGGCGTAGTAGAACGGGCCGGCGGGAGCGATCTCGGTCATGATCTGGCCCAGTCCGGCGTCGTTCAGCGACGCCTGGTAGCGGTCGCGCGAAGCCTCGATCGCGGTGCGCTGCTCGTCCGAGGCGTAGTAGACCGCGGAGCGGTACTGGGTGCCGACGTCGTTGCCCTGGCGCATTCCCTGCGTCGGGTCGTGGCCCTCCCAGAACGTGCGCAGGATCTCGTCGGGCGAGACCTTCCCCGGGTCGAACACCACGAGCACGGCCTCGGTGTGGCCGGTCGAGCCGCTGCACACCTCGTCGTACGTGGCGTTCGGCGTGTAGCCGCCCGCGTAGCCGACTGCGGTCGTGTAGACCCCGTCGAGCTGCCAGAACAGCCGCTCCGCGCCCCAGAAGCAGCCCATGCCGACGACGAGCTGCTCCATCTGCTCTGGAAACGGAGGCTGCAGCCGGGTCCCGAGCACGTCATGGCGCTCGGGCACCGGCATCGGCATATCGCGCCCCGGCAACGCCCGGTCAGCGTCGATCATCTTCGTCTTCTCACGGAACAGGAACATGATGCGAGAGTAGACCGCGCGGCTTACCGCGACGTAACGGCGTCCGGGGCGCAGCCTTTACACTGGGCTGCCCCCGGAGAGGTGGCCGAGTGGCTGAAGGCACTCGCCTGCTAAGCGAGTATGGGGAGGAAATCTCCATCGCGGGTTCGAATCCCGCCCTCTCCGCTGGCGGCGGCTAGACTGCTCAGCCGCCCATTGCGCCCGTAGCTCAGCTGGATAGAGCGTCGGTCTACGGAACCGAAGGTCAGAGGTTCGAATCCTCTCGGGCGCGCTTTGAGAATCCCAGTGCTGTAGGGGATTTGCGGCTGGTGGCGAACGCCGTTGGGTGGCAACACCGGGGGCAACGGGGCAACAGTGAGCCGGTTGCCCCTCGAGCGGACGGATGCGCCGGGTATCTATCGGCGTGGTTCGAGGTACGTGGTGGTTTACCGCGTCGAGGGTCGTCAGCGCAAGCAGTACGCCGGCACGCTGGCCGAGGCCCGGGCGATCAAGGTCGAGCGCGACAGCGAGGCGCGGGCGCTGCGCCGCGGCCCGACGCTGCACGGGTTCAGCCTCTCGTGGCTTGATCGCTACGCCGGCGCCGGGCACGACAGCGTGCGCGCCAACACGCGCCGCGAGTACCGCCGCCTACTGGTCAACTTCGTGCTGACCTACTTCGATCGCGAGGTCCGGATGCGCGATCTCGATCGCGCCGCTGTACAGCAGTTCGTTGATTGGCTGACGACTCGCCCGGGCCGCGCCGGGCGG
>Ga0126306_10001737_pt1 | contig 11819 bp, 10 predicted proteins | sample Plot27_FD_92592 | JGI IMG/M metagenome (GOLD analysis project Ga0126306, IMG submission 92592) | Serpentine soil microbial communities from UC McLaughlin Reserve, CA, USA - Plot27 | ecosystem: Environmental > Terrestrial > Soil > Grasslands | place: USA: UC McLaughlin Reserve, Lake County...
GCGGCGCCGGGCCAGTCGAGCGGACGCCGGTGATCCTGCTCCACGGGAACAACGACACGCCGTTCCCGACCGCGTGCAACCCGTACGGCGACGTGCAGGCGCTCGCGGACGACCTGCTCGCGAACGGCTACCGGCCCTCCGAGGTGTGGGCGCTCGGCTACCAGGGCGACCAGTGCGACCTGCTCGCCGACCAGACGCGCCGCTCGGCGTTCGCACACTCGACGGTAGCGAACGTGCCGGACCTGCGCGCGTTCGTGCGGGCAGTCCTCCGCTACACCGGCGCGAAGCGCGTCGACATCGTCGGACACAGCCTCGGCGGAACGCTCGCGCGCGAGTGGATGCGGCAGGACCACGCGTACCACCTCGTCGAGCACCTCGTCGCGATCGACAGCCCCAACCACGGCATCGTCAACTGCTCGCCAAGCCCACTCAACTACTTCCAGCTGCCGGCGTTAGGCGGCTTCACCCCGAACAGCGCCGTCTGCCTCGAGTACGGCGCCGAGGACACCCCGTTGCTGAACGCGCTCAACCGGAAGGAGACGCACGCGCCGACGCGGTACCTCGCGATCCGCAACGCGGACACGAGCTTCGTCTACTTCTCGGCCGTGGACGGTGTCTTCGCGCCGGTGCCCGCCGAGGACCGCACCGGCGCCCCGCACGACTTCTCCCGGAGCGCCGTGCTGCACGGCAAGCGGGCCGTCAACGTCGACCTGGTCGGGCAGGGCCGCTACGACCCGATCCTCGGCACGGCGCACCTGGGCATCCTCAACTCGCCCGAGACCTGGAGCCTTGTCAGCGAGTTCCTCGCCGACTGAGCGAGTCGCGATCGTCACCGGCGCGGCCGGCGGAATCGGCCGCGCCGTGGCGTCGCGCCTCGAGGCCGTGGGATGGCGGGTGCTCGCCGTCGACCTCCGCGGCGGCTTCGAGGCCGACCTCACGACCCGCGAGGGCAACCGCGCGGCGGTCGACGCCGCCCTGGAGCGCTACGGCCGGCTGGACGCGGTCGTGGCGAACGCCGGCTTCCAGCACGTGGCGCCGGTCGTCGACTTCCCCGAGGACCGCTGGGACGCGCTCCTTGCGCTGCTGCTTACGAGCCCGTTCCTGCTCGCCAAGTACGGCTGGGAAGCGCTGCGCGAGAGCGGCGACGGGCGCTTCTTGGCGATCGCGTCCGTGCACGGCCTCGTCGCGTCGCCGTTCAAGGCCGGCTACGTCGCCGCCAAGCACGGCGTGCTCGGTCTCGTGAAGACGCTCGCGCTGGAGGGCGCAGAGGCCGGGATCTCGGTTTCGGCGATCTGCCCCTCCTACGTCAGGACGCCGCTGGTCGAAGCCCAGATCGCCGACCAGGCGAGGGCGTACGGGCTCTCGGAGGAACAGGTCCTGGAGGAGGTCATCTTCGCGCCGCAGGCGGTCAAACGCTTCATCGAGCCCGACGAGGTCGCCGAGGTCGCCGCCTTCCTGCTCGGCCCAGCGGGCCGGAACTTCACAGGAGCCCCGGTCGTGCTGGACCTGGGCTGGACGGCCCGCTAGGTCATAGGCCTACGCGCTCCGCATGACCGAGATCCTGACGGGCGGCGCCGAGCCGGCCCCGGTCAAGAGGAAGTAGCTCAGTAGCATTGACGGCGGCGGAACTCCCGGTTCCGCCTGTCGTCATGGACCGGCCGGTATTGCATCCGTTCGTCCGCGAACTGGCCGAGACCGAGCGTCTCGAGGCCTTCGCGGGTGCTCTTCCCGACCGTGCTCGGGTCTCTGAGCCTGCCCTACCGCTGGTCGTCTCGGCGCTGCACGAGAGGCTCGGGCGCGGCCTCGCCGTGCTCGTGCCCGAGGACGGCGACGCGCGCGACCTCGCCGAGGCGGTCGGCTGGTTCCTCGGGCCGGAGCACGTCGGCCTTCTCCCGAGCCGCGGCGTCCGTTGGGAGTCGGGCCTCGCGCCGCCGCCGCACTTGGTCGGCGAGCGCGACCGGGCCCTGGACGTCCTCGCCGGACGCGGGCTGGTCGTGGTGTCCGCGTCGGCGCTCGTCGAGGGGATGCCGCCTCCCGGAACTAGACCGAGCGCGCTCCGGCTGGAGGTCAGCGACGAGCCCGGCATCGACTCCGTCGCCGAGCACCTCGCGCTCGCAGGCTACGAGCGCGTCGACCGCGTCGAAGAGCGCGGCCAGTTCGCGCTGCGCGGCGGAATCGTCGACGTCTACCCGACCACCGGCCGCGAGCCCCTGCGGATCGAGTTCTTCGGCGACGAGATCGAGGGGATCCGCGCCTTCTCCGCGTTCACGCAGCGGACGCTCCATCCGGTCGAGCGCGCGACCATCCGGCCGGCCGCCGAGCGCCGGCTCGACCTGACCGAGACGACGCTTCCCGACGACGACGAGGCGACCGCCGTGCCGGACGACCTCTTCCTTGCGATCCCGGCAGGCCCGGACTTCGTGTGGCGCCCAGACGAGGTGCGGGAGGTCTGGGCCGAGGAGTATCCGGGCGTTCCGACCCCGTCGCTCGAGCGGGCGGCCGAGCTCGATCCGCTTCCGCAGGGGCAGCCGCACGCGTTCGAGGCGCAGCGCCCGGCGATCGCGGCCCGCGGCCTGTCCGAGGCCGAAAACGAGCTGAGAGGCTTCGCGCGCGCCGGCCATCGGGTCGTCGTCGCGTTCCCGCATCGCGGCGAAGCGCTGCGCACCCAGAACCTGCTTCGTCGCATCGACGCCGCCGTGCTCGAGCCGGGCGACGGGCTGCCTCCCGAGGGCGAGCTCGCCTTCGCCGTCGCGCCCGCCCGAAGGGGCTTCGTCTGGCGCGAGCTCGGCCTCGTCCTGCTCCCCGACACGCAGGTCTTCCGCAAGCGCCCGCCGCGCGCCGACGCCCGCCTTGGGCGCGCCCTGCAGTCCTTCGCCGACCTCCGCACCGGCGACCACGTCGTCCACGAGGACCACGGGATCGGCCGCCTGCTCGGCTTCGAGACGAAGGAGGTAGCGAGGGTGACGCGCGACTACCTCCTGCTCGCGTTCCGCGGCGACGACCGGCTCTACGTCCCGCACGAGCAGATCGGCAAGGTCTCGCGCTACGTCGGCGCGGACGGCGCGGCGCCCGCGCTGTCGAAGCTCGGCGGCAAGGCCTGGCAGCTCCTGAAGACGCGCGCGCGCGAGAGCGTCCGCGAGCTCGCCGGCGAGCTGCTCCAGCTGTACGCACAGCGCCAGCAGGCGCCAGGAGTCCCGTACGACCTGAACCACGAGTACTTCGAGCGACTCGAGGCGTCGTTCCCGTACCGCGAGACCGACGACCAGGCGACGGCGATCGAGGCCGTCAAGGAGGACATGGAGACGGCGCGCCCGATGGACCGGCTGGTCTGCGGCGACGTCGGCTTCGGGAAGACCGAGGTGGCCGTCCGCGCCGCCTTCGCCGCCGCCGTCAACGGCAAGCAGACCCTCATGCTCGTCCCGACGACGATCCTCGCGCAGCAGCACTGGAACACCTTCCGCGAGCGCTACCGCGACTTCCCGGTCAACGTCGAGATGGTCTCCCGTTTCCGCAGGCCGGCGGACGTGAAGCGGATCCTGCGGGAATTCGCCGAGGGCAAGGTCGACGTCCTGATCGGCACCCATCGAGTGCTCTCGCGCGACGTGATCCCGAAGGAGCTGGGGCTCGTGATCGTCGACGAGGAGCAGCGGTTCGGCGTCGCGCAGAAGGAGCTCCTGCGCCAGCTCAGGCTCGAGGTGGACGTCCTCGCGCTCTCCGCGACGCCGATCCCGCGCACCCTCCACATGTCCCTCTCGGGCCTGCGGGACATCTCCGTGATCGAGACGCCGCCCGAAGGCCGCCGCCCGATCCGCACCCACGTGGGCGACTACGACGAGGAGCTGGTCAAGCAGGCGCTAGAGCGAGAATGGAGTCGGCGCGGCCAGTCGTTCTACGTGCACAACCGCGTCGAGACGATCGACGATGCGGCCGAGAAGCTCCGGCAGCTGTGCCCGGACCTGCGCTTCATCGTCGGGCACGGCCAGATGCGCGAGCGCGAGCTGGAGGAGAAGATGCTGTCGTTTCTGTCCGGCGACGCCGACGTGCTCGTCGCGACGACGATCATCGAGTCGGGCCTCGACATCCCGCAGGCGAACACGCTGATCGTCGAGCGCGCGGACGCGCTCGGGCTGGCGCAGCTCTACCAGATCCGCGGCCGGGTGGGCCGCTCGGACGTCGTCGCGCACGCCTACCTCTTCTATCCCGACCACATGGAGCTGAGCCCCGAGGCGCGGGCACGGCTGGCGACGCTCGCCGACCACACGGAGCTCGGCGCCGGCTTCGCGATCGCCATGCGCGACCTCGAGATCCGCGGGGCCGGCGACCTGCTAGGCGCGGAGCAGTCCGGCCACGTCGCGGCGCTCGGCTTCGAGCTCTACGTCGAGATGCTCGGCGAGGCCGTCGCGGAGCTATCCGGCCAGCGCAGGCCGGTGACGCGGCCGGTGCGCGTGGACGCGCGCATCGACGCCTACGTGCCGGGCTCCTACATCGGCGCCGAGGCGCTCAAGATCGACCTCCACCGACGCATCGCGCTATCGGAGTCCGAGGACGAGCTGCGCGAGCTGAAAGCGGCGACCGAGGACCGCTACGGCCAGCTGCCCGAACCTGTTCGGAATTTGTTTGCGATTCAGGAAGCGAAGTTGAAGCTGGCGCGGATCGGCGCGGACTACCTCGTCTTCCGCGGCGGCCGGGCCTCGGTCGGTCCGCTGGTGCTCGGATCCGGGGAATTGCGCAGTCTCCGGGGTGAAATCGACACGGCCGTCTACACCACCGCCCGGCAGGAGGTCACGTTAAGGGGCGATGAATTTTCCCAGGCCGTCAGATTGGTCGATGCTATACTGGCGACGCGCCGGGCAGCGTGAGTAAAACCGCTGCAAATGGCGCTCTTTCTATGAAAACGCCCAGGTTCACCCTCATCGCGTTCGCGGCCGTCTTCGGCGCCCTTCTCCTGGCCGGCTGCGGCGGCAGCGACAGCAAGTCGTCGGAGGACGTTCCGGACGACTCCGTGGCCGTCGTCGGCGACAAGGAGATCACGAAGAAGCAGTTCGACGCGCTCATCGCGCAGGCGAAGGCAAGCGCGCAGCAGCAGAAGCGAAGCTTCCCGAAGGCGGGGACGCCGGAGTTCAAGAACCTGCAAACCCAGGGCCTCGAGTACCTCATCCGCCGCGCCGAGTTCGAGCAGAAGGCGGAGGATATGGACGTCAAGGTCTCGGACAAGCAGATCGACGAGCGCCTGGAGCAGCTGAAGAAGCAGTTCTACGGCGGCGACGACAAGAAGTTCAAGGCCTCGCTCAAGAAGCTCCTGCTCACCGAGGACCAGGTGAGGGCCGACGTGCGCGCGCAGCTCCTCGAGGAACAGCTCTACAAAGAGGTGACCGAGGACCTGAAGGTCAGCGACAAGGAAATCCAGGACTTCTACAACAAGAACAAGTCGCAGTACCAGCAGGCTTCCACGCGCGAAGTCCGGCACATCCTCGTCAAGACGAAGAAGCAGGCCGACGCGCTCTACTCGCAGCTCCAGAGCGGCGGCGACTTCGCCGCCCTCGCGAAGAAGAACTCCGAGGATCCAGGCTCGAAGGCGCAGGGCGGCAAGCTCACCGTCTCGAAGGGCCAGACCGTCCCGCCGTTCGACAAGGCCGCGTTCTCGCTCGACAAGAACGAGGTCTCGAAGCCGATCAAGACCCAGTACGGCTGGCACATCATCGAGCCGCTCTCTGAGGTCAAGAAGGCCACGACGACGCCGCTTCCGCAGGTCAAGGAGGCGATCAAGCAGCAGCTCCTGAGCGAGAAGAAGACGAAGGAGATGCGCGAATGGATCGACGGCCTGAAGGACGACTTCGACGTCGCGTACCAGGTCGGCTACGCGCCGCCCAAGACGGACACGACGGCGACACAGACCGACGGCGGCTAGCGGCGACTCCGCAGGACTAGCCGATGCGCTGGTCGAGCTCCAGGCGCTGACCGAGCGCCTTCGGCGCGACTGCCCCTGGGATCGCGAGCAGACGGCCAAGACGATCGTCCGACACACGGTCGAGGAGGCCTACGAGGTCGCCGACGCCGCGCTGTCGGGCCGCGACGAGAAGCTCCTGGACGAGCTCGGCGACCTGCTTTTCCAGATCTTTTTCCTCGCGCTAACGCTTCAGGAACAAGGCGCAGGCAACCTCGAGCAGGTGGCCCGGACAATTCACGCCAAGCTCGTGCGCCGGCATCCACACGTCTTCGGCGAGGCGGTCGCCGACACGCCGGGCCAGGTGAGGTCTCGCTGGGAAGACATCAAACGTGAGCAGGAGCAGCGCGAAGGCGTGTTCCACGACGTGCCCGAGACGCTCCCGTCGCTGGTGCACGCGCGCAAGGTGCAGCGGCGCGCGGCGGCCGTCGGCTTCGAGTACCCCGACCTGGCCGGCGCGCTCGGCGACTTCGAGAGCGAGCTCGCCGAGCTGCGCGAGGAGCTCGCGGACAAGCCCGATCCCGTGCCCGAGCGGCCACCCGACGAGCGCGTCGCCGCGGAGCTGGGAGACGTGCTGTTCGCGCTGGTCAACGTCGCGCGGCACCTCAACGTCGACCCCGAGCTCGAGCTCCGCCGCGCGAGCGGCCGGTTCGTCGAGCGCGTCGAGCGCGCGGAGCAGCTCGCGGCCGAGCACGACGAGACCTGGGCGGAGCTCGACCTGGAACGTCAAGATCGCTGGTACGACCTGGCGAAGGAGGAGCAGAGATAGCTGCGATCACGGGCGTGCACGCGAGGCAGATCCTCGACTCTCGGGGCAACCCGACCGTCGAGGTGGAGATCGAGCTCGAGGGCGGCGCCGTCGGGCGCGCCGCCGTTCCCTCGGGCGCGTCGACCGGCAAGTACGAGGCGCTCGAGCTCCGCGACGGCGGCGAGGCCTGGCTCGGGAAGGGCGTCTCGAAGGCGATTGCAAACGTCCGCGAGGAGATCGCCCCGGCGCTGCTCGGCGTCGACGCCGACGACCAGCGCGCTGTCGACGCGGCGCTGCTCGAGCTCGACGGGACGAAGGACAAGTCGCGCCTCGGGGCGAACGCGATCCTCGGCTGCTCCCTCGCCGCGGCGAAGGTCGCAGCGGCCGCCGCGGGCGTGCCGCTCTACCGCTGGATCGGCGGTGCCGGCGCCCACGTCCTGCCCGTGCCGATGCTGAACGTGATCAACGGCGGCGCACACGCGAGGAATTCGCTCGACTTGCAGGAGTTCATGGTCGTGCCGGCGGGCGCGGAGACGTTCTCGGAGGGTCTCCGCGTGGCCGTCGAGGTCTTCCACACGCTCGCGAAGCTGCTCGACGAGCGCGGCCTGGCGACCGCCGTCGGAGACGAGGGCGGGTTCGCGCCCGACCTGCCGTCGACCGAGGCCGCGATCGAGGTGGTTCTCGAAGCCGCCGAGCGCGCCGGCCACCGCGAGCGGGTCGCGCTGGCGATGGATCCGGCCGCGACCGAGATCTTCCAGGACGGCAACTACGTCCTCGAGGGCCGGACGCTGTCCGGCGAGGAGATGATCGAGTTCTGGGCCGCGCTGGTCGAGAAGTATCCGCTCGTGTCGCTCGAGGACGGCCTGGCCGAGGACGAGTGGGGCTGGTGGCGCAGGCTGACCGAAAGGCTCGGCAATCGCGTCCAACTGGTCGGCGACGACCTGTTCGTCACCAACGTTGCCCGGCTCGAGCAGGGAATCGAACAGGGTGTGGCGAACGCGATCCTCGTGAAGGTCAACCAGATCGGCACGCTCTCGGAGACCCTCGACGCCATCGCGCTCGCGCGCGCGAACGGCTACAACGCAGTCATCTCGCACCGCTCCGGCGAGACCGAGGACACGACGATCGCGGACCTGGCGGTGGCGACCGGTGCCGGGCAGATCAAGACGGGGGCGCCTTCCCGGTCGGACCGCGTCGCCAAGTACAACCAGCTGCTGCGGATCGAGGAAGAGCTCGGCTCCGAGGCGGTCTTTCCGGGCTGGGATGCGTTCCGGCGCGGCTAGCGCGCTGGTGGCGCTCGCCCTCGCCGCGGCGGGCTGCGGAGGGTCCGACGACGAGACGAGCGCCGGCGAGCCCCCGCCGCCACCACCTCCGGCCACCACGTCGACGGAGCCCGGGCCGATCGTCGGCGCGACCGACGTGGGCGTCTACTTCGTGCGAGACGACGAGCTCGGCTTCGCGCAGCGAAGTGTGGGCGTGACGCCGCTGACCCCGAAGGCCACGCTCGAGGAGCTTCTGGCAGGCCCGACGGCCGAGGAGAAGGAGGCCGGGCTCACGAGCGACGTCCCGCCGAACACCAAGCTCGTCTCCGTAGGCGTCGCGAACGACACGGCCGACGTGGAGCTCTCGAACCCGCTCGACGAGCTCGGGACGATGCAGGTCGTGCAGACGCTCACGCAACTCGAGACGATCGAGCGAGTGAGGCTAGAGGGCCGCGAGTACGCGAGCGCGGACACCGAGGACGCGCTGCCCGCGATCCTGGTCGAGTTGCCGGCCCCCGGCGCGACCGTGACGAGCCCGCTGACGATCCGCGGCACGGCGAACACGTTCGAGGCGACGTTCCAGGTCGAGCTGCGCCCCGACCGGGGGAAGCCGCTCGACAAGGACTTCGTCACCGCCACGTCGGGCAACGGCACGCGCGGCACCTTCGAGAAGAACCTCGACTTCACCGTCGACCGCGAGCGCCCGGGGACGCTCGTCGTCTACGAGAACTCGGCCGAGGACGGCTCCGTGATGAACGAGGTCGAGATCCCCGTCACGATCCAGCCTTAGCCCTAGCTACGCTTGGCGCCGTGGCCGCTAAGACGCCGCGCCGCACGAAAATCGTCGCGACCCTGGGCCCCTCGACCGCTTCCGATCAGCAGATCGCGGCGCTCGTCGAGGCCGGGATGGACGCCGCGCGTCTGAACTTCTCGCACGGCAAGCACGACGAGCACCGCGACCTCGCGCGCCGCGTACGCGAGGCCGGCAGCCGCAACGGGACGAGGCTGGCGCTGATCGCCGACCTTCAGGGCCCAAAGCTGCGCGTCGGCGAACTGGCGGCGCCGATCGCGCTCTCGCCGCACGAGGAGATCACCGTCGTCGCCGAGGAAGCGGCGCGGAACGGCGACCTCCCGATCAGTCCGGCGGCGATCGGCGAGGTGCTCGCTCCGGGTCACGAGGTGCTGATCGAGGACGGGCGGATCCGGCTCCGCGTGCTCAGTGTCGCCCAGGGGCGTGCTCGCTGCGAGGTCGTGTCGGGAGGCCTCGTCCTGTCGCACAAGGGCGTGAACGTCCCCGGGGTGCCCGTGCCCATTCCGGCGCTGACGCGCAAGGACGTCGACGACCTCGAGCTCGCGATCGAGCTCGGCGCCGATTACGTCGCGCTGTCGTTCGTGCGCTCGGCCGCCGACGTCCGCGACCTGCGCCAGCTGATCGAGCAAGCCGGCTCGCCGGCGCGGGTGATCGCCAAGATCGAGAAGGCGGAGGCCGTCGACGCGCTCGACGCCGTGCTCGAGGAGACCGACGCCGTCATGGTCGCGCGCGGCGACCTCGGCGTCGAGATGGGGCCGGCGAGCGTTCCGCTTCTGCAGAAGCAGATCATCCTGCGCGCGCTGGAGCGCGGGAAGCCCGTGATCACGGCGACGCAGATGCTCGAGTCCATGATCCACGCCGCCGAGCCCACTCGCGCCGAGGCGAGCGATGTCGCGAACGCGATCCTGGACGGCACCTCCGCGGTCATGCTCTCCGGCGAGACCGCCGTGGGCGAGTACCCGATCGAGTCGGTCGCGTACATGGACCGGATCGCGCGGGTGGTCGAGCCGAGTATCGGCTACCGGCACCAGTTCCCGGAGCGGGGTGTCGATCCCACCGTCGGGCAGGCAATGTCGAACGCGACCTGCGACCTGGCCGAGACGCTCGGCGCCCGGGCGATCGTCGTGCCGACCTCGACCGGACGGACGGCCTCGCGCGTGGCGCGCCTGCGCCCGCACCAGCCGATCATTGCGATCACCCCGAGCAGGACCGCCGTCTCGCAGCTCGCGCTCGAGTGGGGCGTGTGGCCGGTCTACGTCCCGGAGTGCGCCGACGTGGAGGAGTTGTGGTCGCGCTCGCTCGACGCCGCGCGCGAAAGCGGCATCGTGGACGACGGCGACCTCGTGGTCATCACCGCCGGCACCGCGGTCAACACGCCCGGCACGACGAACCTGATCAAGGTCGATTACGCGTAGGAAGGTGCGCATCGGCCGCGAAGGACGCGGCCGAGATGGCCCGGGCGAGCAAGAAGACCAAGCGGCGGCGGTCGACCCGCGGGGTGCGCCTGCTCGTGCTCGGCGTGGTCGTCTTCGCGGCCTTCCTCTACTACCAGCCGCTCGCGAGCTATTTCGACCGGCGTGACGAGCTCGCGCAGCGCAGCGAGGAGGTCGCCGTGCTGCGCGCCCGCAAGCAGGAGCTCGAACGCCGGCTGGAGGCCTCGAAGAGCCCCGCCGAGCTCGCGCGCGAGGCCCGCCGGCTAGGCCTGGTGAAGGAGGGCGAGCACCTCTTCATCGTCAAGGGCGTCGAGGCGTGGAAACGCGCCCGCCACGCTACGATCGACCCCGGTGAGCGATGACGACAGGGCTCTCGTCGAGCAGCAGCTCGGCCGCCCGCCGCGGGCGTTCCTGCGCGTAGTCGTCCGCTGTCCGTGGGGGCGGCCGGCCGTGACCGAGCAGGCGCCCTATGACGTCAACGACGAGCCGTTCCCGACCACCTACTACCTCACTTGCCCGCGCCTCGTCGCCGCGATCGCCCGGCTCGAGGCGGCCGGCGGAGTGGCCCGCTGGACGGCCGCGGTCGAGCGCGACCCCGAGCTCGCGGCCGACCTCGAGCAGGCGAACGCCGAGCAGCGGCAGGTGCGGCGCCGCCTCGCCGCCGGCCGCATAGGCGCCGACGGCGGCAGCTCGCTCGAGCTCGGAATCGGCGGCGCCGGACGCGGAGCGGGCCTCAAGTGCCTGCACGCCCACGCGGCCTATGCGCTCGCGCGGCCCGGGTACGAGCTGGGGGAGTGCATTCTGGCCGAGCTCGGCGATCTCTGGCCGGAGGAGGCCTGTTGCCTGGAACGTCCGCCTGGGTAGGCTCCGTCGCCGTGAGCTCGTCTGCGGTCGAAACGGCACGCCAGGAGTGGATCGAGGGCCACCGGCGCTTCCACGAGGAGATCAAGGATCCACGTCGCCGCCCGTGGCTGCTCTCGCACGTCGAGCAGATCACGGCCGAGCTGCGGAAGCGGATCGGCACGACGTTCACGCTCGCCGAGCTCACTGAGACGTACGCAGGGGTCGAGGACTGGGCACGCGACGCGCTCGCGGAGAGCGGCGCGCCCGGATGGCCGCGCGACGTCACGCTGGTCGCTGACGAGGCGTTCCACCTCTACGCCCGCGGCGCGACCGACTACCGGCCGTGACGCAGGCGACAGCTCGCCGTCACCGCCGTCGCCGGCGCCGCGGTCGTCGCCTCGGCGTCTGGGCCGTGCGGTTGGCGATCGCGCTCGTGCTGTTCGCAATCGGGGTCGCGGTCGGCCGCTCGCTGGAGGAGAACGCGGATCCGGGAGTAACCGTCACAAAGCAGCGGCCGTTGACGTTTACCGTCGGCGGTCGGTGACAAAGAAAGAGTAGATTTCCTATAGATTCCCCGCGCGATGGCGTACGACGACGAGCTGAGATCACCAAGACGGCGTGCCCCTGCGGCCGAGCCGGACTGGTTGACGCTCGGCCAAGCGGCGAAGTATCTCGGCGTCGCGCAGAGCACGATCCGCAAATGGTCGGACCAGCGGCGGCTGCCGGCGTTCTACACCCCGGGCGGGCACCGGCGGTACCGACGGGGCGATCTCGACGC
>Ga0126306_10001738_pt1 | contig 11816 bp, 11 predicted proteins | sample Plot27_FD_92592 | JGI IMG/M metagenome (GOLD analysis project Ga0126306, IMG submission 92592) | Serpentine soil microbial communities from UC McLaughlin Reserve, CA, USA - Plot27 | ecosystem: Environmental > Terrestrial > Soil > Grasslands | place: USA: UC McLaughlin Reserve, Lake County...
CCTCCGCGTCGCCCCGGCACGGCAATAGGACTCGCGTCACAGCCCGTCCCGAGCCGCACACCCGCCCCCGCGCGACCCCTGCCACGAGGTCGGGGGCGTTGTCAGGCCTGCGGCGGCTCCACTCGTTTGATGGTGGTGACCCGGTCGATGGCGCGGTCGAACGAGGCCACGGCGCCGACCCCGGTGCTCTCCGCGGACGCCACCAGGTAGGCGTCGGCGAAATCGATGCGTGCCGTCTCGTAGACCTCGACCGCTCGGAGCAGCAGCGCCGGGTCCACCGTGACGATCGAGCCGAAGGCGAGCAGGGACCTCAGGGCGTCCGCCACCTGGCCACGAGGCGCCTCGTAGAACGACTCGAGGACGTAGACGGTCTCGGCGGCGATGAGGTCGGTGAGGAGCAACTCCGGCTCGGCGGCGAGGTACGCCGTGGCGCGGGCGGCCATGTCGGCCGGGTCGCCGGTCAGGTGCCGCACGAGGATGTTCGTATCGACGAAGGCGGTCACCGACGCCGTTCCGCCCGGGTGGCGCGGGTGCGGCGGAGGACGTCATCCCAGGCGACGTTGCGCTTCGTGGCTGGAACGCTGATTGTGCCGGCGAGGTCGAGGAAGCTCGGCGTACGCGCCAGCACGGCCCGATTGCCCTCGACCCGGAACACGACTTCGTCGCCCTCCTTGATCCCCAACGCATCGCGCACGACCTTCGGGACCGTCACCTGGCCCTTCGACGTCATACGGGCGGCGGCGTCCATCGCATCTCCTTACCTCGGGCTGTAAGTAAGGATACCCGCCGCCGTGTCCACCGTCACGTGGGGCCAGGCCGGGGAGGCGTCAGGCCTTCGTGCGGGACCGTCGCTCGGCCAGGGTGGCGAGCGCCGCGAGGGCGGCGACCCAGGCGGTCTGGAGGACCCAGGTCGAGGTCGAGGGGGTGCGGTAGTCCGGGAGCAGCGACCGAGAGAGCCGGACGAGCGGGTTCGTCGTGCGCATGAAGTCGACGATGAGGCGGCGGTGGCCCAGGTGGACCTCGGTGACGAGCCACAGCCAGTTCAGTGCCCCGACGACGGTGGCGGCGGCCAGGGCGACGCGGGGCCAGCGGAGCGGGACGGCGTGGAGCCACCACGCCACCGCCAGCACCACGCAAGGGAGGACCACGACGACCTGGCGTCCCGGCCACCACCAGCCGTGCATCGTGAGGGCGACCCACGTCGCCGTCGCCCAGCCGGCGCCCAGCGGGAGGAGCAGCTCCAGCCACCCGGCCGGCCGGCGGCGGACGAGCGCCCACAGCGCCGGGATGGCCAGGGCGTAGCCGGGCATCCACACGAGCAGGCCGAAGTCCCGGTCCAGCCACAGGCCGAGGAGGCGGCGGGTGCGTCCCAGGTGCTCGGGGTCGCGGCCGACGACCGTGAGCTCGCCGTCGGTGAAGTGGTCGCCGGCGGCGTAGACGGTCCACCCGCCGTAGACGACGTGGTGGGCCACCAGGTAGGCGACGCCGAGCCCGACGAGCGCCGCCGCGAGCGCCAGGACCGACCCGACCCGGCGGGCCCGCAGGAGGCGGGCGAACCCGACCGCGGCCAGCACCGCCGCCACCGGGGCGTACTTCACCCCGAGCCAGGGGAGCGCCGCGACCGCCAGCACGAGGGCTACGAGCCCGCCCCGTCGCAGCGAGCCGGTCAGCGCCGCCACCGCGACGGTCACGGCCAGGGCGGCGGGCAGCTCCGGGTACACCTGCGTGGCGTAGGAGGTCAGGGGGGGAGTGATCCCGAAGGCGAGCGCCACGCCGGCCGCGGGTCGGACGGGTACGGCGAGGCGACGGTGGGCGGTCCAGCACAACAGTGCCGCCAGGGCCCCGCCCAGCCCGGCCACCACGGCCTTCGCCGCCGCCCATCCGCCTAGCCCCATCGGCGCCGCCAGCACCGCCGGCAGGAGTGGGTCGTGGGGGCTGAGCTCGCGGCCGTCCTCCCGGGGCTCCGTCTGGCGGGGCAGCGCGACCTCGTGGAAGGGCCGGTAGCGCTCGGCGGCGATCTCGTCGTCGACGTAGAGGTCGCCGTCCTCCCACAGGCTGAGGGCCGACAGGAGGTACTGGGGCTCGTCCGCCGTGGTCCGCTCGGCGTAGGTGGCGCGGGCGGGGAGCGCCACGCACGCGAACGCCGCCACGACGACGCCCACCAACAGGCAGGCTCGTCGGAGGGTCACGCCAGGCGGTCGGCCCGGCGGACGACCAGTAGCCACGTGAGCACGCCCGAGAGTGCCACGAGCACGAGGGCGGCCACGCCCGCCTCGGCCAGGAAGGCGGCCTCGGCGTCCTCCCACACGTGGGTCGCGAGCGTCTCGAAGCCCAGCGGCGAGACGAGGAGCGTGATCGGCAGCTCCTTCATCGTCGAGAGGAGGACGAGCCCGCCGCCGGCCAGCAGCCCCGGCGTCATCAGCGGGAGGTCGATCGTCACGAAGCGGCGGACGCGGCCGGCGCCGAGGATCCGGGCGGATTCGTCCAGCCGGCCCGGCACGGCCCCCACCGACACCTCCGCCGCACGCAGCGACTGGGCGCCGAGGTGCAGCACGTACGCCATGACGAGGAGCGGGAAGCTCTGGTAGAGGCCGAGTCCCTCCGGCAGCTCGATGGCCCACGACACCACGGCCAGCGCCACGACCAGCCCCGGCAGGGCGAAGCCGGCAGCCACCAGCCCGTGGGCGAGGTCGCCGGACCGCGCCCGGTGGCGGGCGGACAGGTAGGCCAGCGGCAGCAGCAACGCGACGGCCACGAGCGCGGTGACCAGGCCGATCCCGACCGTGTTGCCGGCCGGGGCCGCCAGGTCGCCGAGGGCGCTGCCGCCCGAGCCGGCCAGCCGGCTGCCCTCGCCGGTCAGGCCCCGCCACGCCCACAGGCCGAGCGACGCCAGCGGGCCGCCCAGCGCGATCGCCACCCAGGCCACCAGCACGGCCAGCGCCGGCCAGCGCCAGCGCCCGAGCGGAACCTGCAGCGATCGCCGGGCCGCGGCGGCGGTCGCGCCGACGGCCACGCCGGCCGCCTCGCGTCGGCGCCGGCCCAGCCCTCGCTCGGCGGCCACGACCAGCAGGGCGACGCCAGCCAGCAGGAGGGCGAGGCCGACGGACTGGCCGCGGTCCAGCACCCGGTTGGCGTAGATGGCCCGGGTGAGCGTGTCGTACCGCAGCAGGATCACGACCCCGAAGTCGCTCGCCGTGTAGAGGAACACGAGCAGCGCCCCGGCGGCGATGGCGCCCCGGGCCTGGGGCAGGACGACCGTGACGAACGTGGCCAGGGGCCGCCGGCCCAGCAGGCGGGCGCTCTCCTCCAGTGAGGGGGGCAGCGCCGCGAGCCGGGCCGCCACCGGCAGCAGCACGTACGGGGTGGTGAACAGGGTGAGGACGAGCCAGGCCCCCCAGAAGCCCTCCGGGCGGACGGCGTCGACCCCGATCCACCCCAGCGGCGTGTCGAGCAGCCCGCCCGGTGCCACCGCCGCCACCAGGGCCAGCGCCCCCACGAAGGACGGGAACACCAGCGGCAGCGGCGCGAGGGTCGCCCACAGGCGGCGGAGCGGGACGTCGGTCCGGGTGGTCAGCCAGGCGAGCCCGGTGCCGGCCACGGTGGCGCTGGCCGCCGTGGCGACGGCGAGCAGGACCGTGTTGCGCAGCGGGACGGTCGTCCGGGACGACGTGTAGAGCGCGCCGAGGCCCTCGTCCCCCGACAGGGACTCGACGACCAGGTAGGCGATGGGGGCGGCGAACAGCAGGCCGATGGCGGCACAGGCGGCGACGAGCGCCGGCGGGGCGGTCCCGCGCCATTCCCGGGCCGGGCGGCGCCCGGCCGGGACCGGCCCGCCGAGCACCGCCGCCGGGTCGGCGGCGACGGCGAGCGGGTCGGCCGGGTCGACCGTCGGGCCGGCCGGGTCGGTGGCCGCCGGTCCCGCCGCGGCGCCGGGGTCAGCCGTTGAGCCCACTCGCGTCAATCATCTCGGTGGTGGCCGCCAGGCCGCCACCCAGCTCGCCCAGGTCGACCCGCGTGGGGGCCACCTCGTCGAGCGGCGGCAGCTCCGGTTCCGGCGAGGCCCCCGAGGCCAGCGGGTACTCGAACGTCTCTGCTGCGAAGTACTCCTGGGCGTCGGCCGCGAGCAGGTACTCGACGAGGGCTTCGGCGTCCTCGTCCTGGTCCGACTGCGCCAGCACCGACGCCGCCGTGACCAGCAGCGTCGAGCCGTAGTCACCCTCGGAGAAGAAGTGGTTCTCGACGGGGAGGTCGGGGTCCTCGTCGCGGGCGACGAAGGCGTAGTAGTGGTTGACCAGGCCCATCGGGACCTCGCCGCGGCCCACCGCCTCGACGATCGCCGTGTTGTTCGTGAAGGTCGGGGCGTCGCCGGCCGCCATGTCCTCGAGCCAGGTGGCGGCCTCCTCGTCGCCCAACTCGGTCCGCAGCACGGTCACGAAGTCCTGGAACGAGCCGTTGGTGGGGGCGAGCGCCACCTGGCCGGCGAACTCCGGGGCGGTGAGGTCGAGGACGGACTCGGGCAGGTCGGCCGGGTCGACCAGCTCGGTGTTGTAGACGAGCGTGCGCACGCGGCCGGACAGGCCGACCCAGCCACGATCGGCGGCGGCGTCGCCCTCGGGGACCATCGCGACGAGGTCCTCCGGCAGCTCGGCGAGGTGGCCGCCCTCGTCCAGGAAGCCGACCGCGCCGGGGCTCTGCGAGATGAAGACGTCGGCGGGCGTCCGGTCGCCCTCCTCGTCGATGAGCAGCGCCAGGTTGGCCGAGTCGTCGTAGCGGACGTCGATGGGCGTTCCCGTGTCCTCGGAGAACTGCTCGAGGAGCGGGTTGACCAGGTTGGACGTGCGGCCCGAGTACACCACGAGGCGGTCGCCGTCGTCCCCACCGCAGCCGGCCAGCGCCCCGGCGCCGAGCGCCATCACCGCGACCGCTGCCACCAGGCCCGTCCTCCGTCCCTGCATGGCGGCGGAGGCTAGCGATGCCGCCAAAGGACGTAAAGTCTCCCTAATTATGAATGCTGGACCTGCAGAACCCGTCGTCCTGTTCCTGCCCGCCCACGACGAGGAGGCCACGGTCGCCGACGTGGTGCGGCGGGCGCCGGCCACGGTGGCCGGGCACCCGGTCCGGGTGGTCGTCGTGGACGACGGCTCGACCGACGGCACGGCGTCCGTCGCCGGCGCGGCCGGCGCCCAGGTGCGGTCCCTGGGCGTCAACCGGGGCCTGGGTGCCGCCGTGCGGGTCGGCCTTGCGCTCGGGGCCGAGGCGGGGGCGGCGGCGGTGGCGTTCTGCGACGCCGACGGCGAGTACGCCCCCGAGGAGCTGGAGCGCCTGGTGGCCCCGGTCCTGGCCGGGTCGGCGGACTACGTCGTGGGCTCTCGCTTCGCCGGGATGTCCCGCTCGATGCGGCCCCACCGGTGGGTCGGCAACCGGGTCCTGACCCTCGCCATGCGGGTGCTGGTCCGGCGCTGGGGCGTGCGGAGCCTCACGGACGGGCAGTCGGGCTACCGGGCCCTGTCGCCGGCGGCGGCCGCCGCCGCCGAGGTCGTGCACGACTTCAACTACGCCCAGGTCCTCACGCTCGACCTGCTGGGCAAGGGCTTCCGCTACGCCGAGGTGCCGATCACCTACCGGTTCCGCGAGCACGGCCGGTCGTTCGTGCGCCTCGTCCCGTACCTGCGCCGGGTCGTCCCGGGCGTGTGGCGGGAGCTGCGGGCTGCCTAGCGGACGAGCCGTTTCCGAACGCTGTTCATCTCGGCGGGCCAGCGGGTAGGTTCCCGGGTGGCGGACCGGGCCGGGGGGAACGGGCGCCGGAGGGGGGACCGTGAAGTTCGGCGTGTTCTACGAGCTCCAGCTGGCGCGCCCGTGGACGGAGGACAGCGAGTACCGGCTCTACACCGACGCGCTCGACCAGCTCGAGTTGGCCGACCGCCTCGGGTACGACTACGCCTGGGTGGTCGAGCACCACTTCCTCGAGGAGTACTCGCACTCGTCGGCCCCCGAGGTCTTCCTCGGCGCGGCCAGCCAGCGGACCGAGCGCATCCGCCTGGGCCACGGGATCATGCAGCTCACGACCAGCCACCCGGCCAAGGTCGTCGAGCGGGTCTCGGCGCTCGACCTGCTCAGCGACGGCCGGGTCGAGTTCGGCATGGGCGAGAGCGCCAGCATCACCGAGCTGCACCCGTTCGGCGTCCGCTTCCGGGACAAGCGGGAGATCTGGGAGGACGCCGTCCGCTGCGCCATCCCGATGTTCGGCGACGGCGGCGTGGAGTACAGCGGGGCGCACTTCGACTTCCCGTTGCGGAACGTGCTGCCCAAGCCGCGCCAGAAGCCCCATCCTCCGCTGTGGACCGCCTGCTCCCAGATCGAGACGATCGAGTACGCCGGGCGGCGCGGGCTCGGGGCGCTCGGCTTCCAGTTCGTGAGCGCCGACGCCGCGACCGCCTGGGTGCACGCCTACTACAACGCCATCACCAAGCGGCTCGATCGGCTCGCCGACTACCCGGCCAACCCGAACATCGCGCTCGTCAGCATGTTCATGTGCGCCGAGACCGACGACGAGGCCCGGGCGAAGGCCGACGGCGCCACGTTCTTCCAGTTCTGCCTGCGCTACTACAACTCGGCCGACCGCAAGCGGCCCGACCCGGGCGAGGTCGACATGTGGGCCGAGTACAGCGCCTGGAAACGGGCCAACCCCGAGGCCGCCGAGCGGGCGCTGTCGGGCGGCCTGATCGGGTCGCCCGAGACGATCCGACGGAAGCTGCGGAAATTCGAGTCGTCGAACATCGACCAGGTGATCCTCCTCAACCAGGCCGGCCGCAACACGCATGCCGACATCTGCGACAGCCTCGACCTCTTCGCCCGCGAGGTGATGGAGGAGTTCCACGCCAACGTCGGTGCCCACGAGGAGTGGAAGGCCGGCGTCCTGGCGGGCGAGATCGAGCTGGAGGAGATCGACACCTCGGCGTTCCGCCAGCGATTCGGCGCCAAGGCCGTCCGGGTCTGACCGCCGGGTCGCCGGGTCGCCGGTGCCTGACCGGTTGGCCGTCGGCGTGCGGCCGGACTCAATCCTCGACGACGAAGTCCCGGAAGCCGTCTCGGGCGGCGCGCCAGGCGGGGTCGTCCCAGCCGCCATCCGACGTGAGGGCCTCGGCGGCGGCCCAGCCCATGGCGAGGGCGTGGTGGGTGTTGTCGGGCGTGAACAGGCCCTGGCGGCCGAACGTCTCGAACGACGGGAGCCCGTGCGCCCACGCCTCGAGGGCGCCGAGGTCGTCGGCGAAGCCGGTCCGGTAGACGGGGTAGACGTGCGGGGACCGGCGGCTCTCGGCGTGGGCCACCCGCACGGCCGGGAGCCCGGCCCGGGCCAGCTCGTCGGCGAGGCGGGCGGCCAGGACGTCGTCCGGCCCCTCCCAGGTCGCGTCGCCGACCCAGCAGGGGAGCTCGGCGCAGAGGACGGTGACGTCGGCCGGGTCCTTGGCGCTGTCCCGGTAGTTGCGGGGCTCGGACACCCGGCTCGCCGCCACCTCGGGCCCGGGGAAGTAGTGGGCGTCGTACTCGGTCCACCGGGGCTGGTCGAGCACGACGTAGAGCAGGACCATGGCCCGGTGGCGGAGGCGCCCGGCGGCGTCCAGGGCGGGGGCCGGGGCGGCGAGTGGCGGACCGACCCGGCGGGCCAGGGCGGCCAGCGGGGCGGTGGACCACACCCGGTCCACGTCGAGTCGACGGCCGTCGTCGAGGTGGAGCTCCCACCCGTCCCCGTTCACGGCTCGGCCCTGGGCCACCAGGCGCTCGACCGAACGGCCCAGGCGGATCTCGGCGCCCGCGGCCACGGCCGACTCCGCCAGGGCCTCGGCGATGGCGCCGAAGCCGGTGCGGGGGTAGAGGAACGTGCGGCCCTCGGGCCGGGCGCCCCGGACCAGCCGGCGGGCGACGTCCAGCGGCGACGCCGCGCTGACCCGGCGCCGGGCCAGCTCGCCGGCCAGGTCGTCGGGCGCGGTGTCCCACAGTTTGCGGGCGTAGGGGGCGTAGAAGGCGTCGAGGACCGCCGGCCCCAGCCCGGCCCGGACGACCTCGCCGAAGGTGTCCGCCCGCGGCCGGCGCAGGGGGCCGGTCACGGCGTCGCGGGCGGCCCGGGCGGCGAACGCGGGCGGCATGCGGCGCAGCAGGTCGCCGGTCCGCAGCGGGAACGCGACCCAGCGGTCGAGCAGGCGGATGCGCCCGTGGCGGGGGCGGACCTGGAGGTCGTCGCCGAGCAAATCGCGCAGGGCGGCGCGCAGGTGGGGGGGCGTCGCCGGGTGGAGGCGGTGGCTGCCGTGGTCGACCCGGAGGCCGGCGACCTGGAACGAGCCGGCCAGCCCGCCCACCTCGCGCCCCCGCTCGACCACCACGACCTCGTGGCCGGCAAGCGCCGCCCGCCAGGCCGCCGCCAGGCCGGCCGGCCCGGCGCCGACGACCCCGATCACGCCGGCGAGGCCGTCACGGCCGGCCCACCGGGCTCGGCCCCACCGTCGCCCCGCGCCCCGCCGACGGGGTCGGCGGCGTCGGCGCCGTGGCCGGGGACGGTGCCCGTGGCTGGGGCGGCGTCCTCCGGGCCCGCCGACGACGTGGCGGTCGGGGCGGGGGGCGGGGTCGAGCCCGCGTGCGCGGTGGACGGCGATGCGTCGTCCGGCGGGGCGGCGATCCCGGACGCGACCGGCGACGGCGTCCCGTTCGGCGGTGCCGCGAAGGCGACGGTCGGCGGGCCCGTGTAGCGCAGGCCGGCGGCGTCGCCGGGGCGGAAGCGGGGTGCGGCCGCCGCCCGGACCCGCGCGGCCGGTCCCTCCAGGACCCGGACGGCGTACACGGTGTCGTGGCCGTAGTACTCCCGCCGCTCGACGGTCACCGACACGCCGTCGTCCGACGGGTTGGCGAGGGCCAGGTCCTCCGGGCGGACCAGCACCGACACCTCGCCGTGCGCCGGGTTGTCGAGGGGGATCGGCCCGAGCGCCGTCGCGGCCGAGTCGCCGGACGCCACGCCCGGCACGAGGTTGGCGTCCCCGACGAACGAGGCCACCCAGGGCGTGGCCGGACGGGCGTACAGGTCGCTCGGCGCCGCCTGCTGGGCCACGAGCCCGTCCCGCATGACGGCCACCTCGTCGCCGAGGAGCAAGGCCTCGTCCTGGTCGTGGGTCACGAACACGGCCGTGACCCCCAGGTCGTCGAGCAGGCGGGCGACCTCGGCCCGCACGTGGGCGCGCAGGGCGGCGTCGAGGTTGGAGAACGGCTCGTCGAGCAGCAGGACCGCCGGTCGCGGCGCCAGCGCCCGGGCCAGGGCGACGCGCTGCTGCTGGCCGCCGGACAGCGTCCCCGGGTGGCGCGGGCCGAGCCCGCCGAGCCCGACCATGTCGAGGACCTCGTCCACCCGGCTCGTCCCGCGTGCGCGGGCCCGCCCGGCACGGCCGGTCCGCCGGGCCCGGCCCGAGCGGCCGACCAGACGGCGCTCCGCGCGGGTGAGGCCGTAGGCGACGTTCTGCGCCACGGTGAGGTGGGGGAAGAGCGCCCAGTCCTGGAACACCATGCCGATGCGCCGGCGCTCCGGCGGCACGTGGGTGGCCGGGCCCGCGACCTGCACCCCGTCCAGCCGGATCGAGCCGGCGTCGGGCCGCTCGAGCCCGGCGATCGTCCGCAGGAGCGTCGTCTTGCCGCAGCCGCTCGGCCCGAGGATGGCGAGCACCGACCCCGGCTGGACCGCGAGGCGCACGCCGCGCAGCACCTCGGCTGTGCCGAAGCTCTTGCGCAGGCTGTCCACCTCGATGCTGGCGCGCGAGTTCATGTAGCTTCACACGTTAGCGCCGGCACGCCTACCGGTGCGTGCCCGACGCCGCCACCGGGCGTCCGTCCGCCGGAGCAGTCGTGATCGTCGTCACAGGAGCCGCAGGTTTCATCGGTAGCCACCTCGTGGCCGAGTGGCGACGCCGGGGTGCGAGCGTGGTCGGCGTGGACCGCCGGCCGGGCACCGACGTCCGGGCCGACCTGGCCGACCCGGCGGCGCACGGCGATGCGTTCGACCTGCTCCGGGAGGCCGACGCCGTGTTCCACCTGGCCGGGGCGGGTGGCGTCCGCCTCGACGGCCCCGAGGCCGAGGTCACCTGGTGGCGGTCGAATGTCGAGACGACCGAGGCGGTCCTGGCCGCGGTCCCGGCGGCGACGCCGCTGGTCGTGGCGTCCTCCTCGAGCGTCTACGGCGGCACGCTGGGCCGGCCCAGCCGCGAGGATGACCGGCTGCGGCCCCGGGGCGGTTACGCCCGCTCCAAGGTGGCGGCCGAGTGCCGGGTCGGCCTGCGCCTCGCCGCCGGGGGCCGTGCCGCCATGGCCCGCCCGTTCACCGTGGCGGGGGAGCGGCAGCGGCCCGACATGGCCCTCGCCAGCTGGATCGCCGCCGCCCGGGCGGGCGAGCCGATCACGATCCACGGCGCCCTCGACCGCCGGCGGGACGTGACCGACGTGCGTGATGTCGCCGTGGCATTGGCCGAGATGGCGGAGCGCGACGTCGTGGGCCCGCTGAACGTGGGGACGGGCGTCTCCCGGAGCCTCGGGGACCTCGTGGCGGCGGTCGTCGCCGCGGTCGGCCCGGCCCCGGTCGTCGTCGACGGCGTGCATCGCCACGACGTCGACGCGACCCTGGCCGACCCCGGCCGGTGCCGGCGGTTGCTGGGCTTCGTCCCGCACTCCGACCTCGCAGAACTGGTCCGCCGCCAAGCGGCGGCGTCGGCGGCCGGCGCAGGCGAGCCTCAGCCGGCGGCCGTGGCGTCCGCCGGGGCCTCGGCCGGCGCCACGTAGCGCCGGAACAGCGGCGCGGACCGGAACGTGAACCCGAGCCGCTCGTAGAGCCGGATGGCGCCGGTGTTCGTGTCCGCCGCGTGCAGGAACGCCACCTCGCCCCGGGACTCGATGCCCCGCGCCACCGCCTGCGTGAGGTAGGCGCCGAGCCCGCGTCCCCGGACGTCCGGATGGGTGCACACCGCGCTGATCTCGGTGTATCCGGTCAGGTGGGCCCGCTCCCCGGCCATGCCGACCAGCCGCCCGGCCTGGCGGATGCCCAGGTAGGTACCCATCTCGATGGTCCGGCGGCGGAACGGGCCGGGTTGGGCCAGCGTCACGAGCGCCAGCATGTCCTCGACGTCGTCCGGGCCGAGGCGGCGGACCGTCAGGCCCGCGGGCGCCGGGACGTCGCCGGTCAGCGCGGTGGCGACCAGCTGGACGCCCCCGAGGTCCATCGTCAGGCCCCACCCGGCCGGCGGTGCCGGGATGTCCCGCCGGCCGATCACGACCGAGCCGCCGGCGCCGACCAGCGCAGCGAGGTCGTCCCAGGCGGCGGCGTCGAAGGACTCGGCGCTGGCGAACACCGACACGTCCGACCGGTAGCGGACCGCCCGGCCGGACGACTCGGCCAGGCCGGCGTGGTGGGAGGTGAGGGCGTGCCAGACGGGATCGTCGAGGGGGTGGCCGGCCGTCATCGCCCGGCAGTCTGCCGGGACGCCCGCCGAGCGCGGCAGCGAGTTCCGGGACCCGGGCGGTCGCGGGGCGGCGCCGCTCAGGACGGGGCGTGGACGCGGCCGGGAAAGTCCCGACGGTCCCGCCCGCGGGCCCTCCGGCCGGCCGGTCATTCGGAGGTCATGACCTGGAGGTCCACGGCGTGTGGGAGGTCGGCGGAGCTGTGGCCGATCAGGAGGCGGTGGGCGCCGGCCTCGACGTGCCAACCGGGCCGGCCACGGCGCCGGCCCGCCTGGACCGGCAGGCCGGCCAGCTTGGCGTCGACCTCGGCGCGGTCGTCCTGGCCCGGGTCC
>Ga0126306_10001739_pt1 | contig 11810 bp, 11 predicted proteins | sample Plot27_FD_92592 | JGI IMG/M metagenome (GOLD analysis project Ga0126306, IMG submission 92592) | Serpentine soil microbial communities from UC McLaughlin Reserve, CA, USA - Plot27 | ecosystem: Environmental > Terrestrial > Soil > Grasslands | place: USA: UC McLaughlin Reserve, Lake County...
GCAACAGCGCGATCCCGAGCCCGAGCACGTTGGGCACGATCACCACGATCAGGGTCAGGATCGTGGTGACCCGCAAGGAGGTCAGGAACAGCTCGTCGGTGAAGAGCAGCCGGTAGTTCCGCAGCCCGACGTACGTCGTCGGCGGGTTGAACGGGTTGTGGTTGGTCAGGCTGTAGCCGACGCTGATCACGATCGGGGCGAGAACGAAGCACGCGTACACCAGCACCCCGGGTGCGCAGAAGGTGGCGAAGTGCCAGAGCCTGGGTCCGAGCGGGCGGCGCCGCCGCGGTGGCGCCGGCTCAGGGCTCGGGGATGACCGCGTCGGCGGTGGAGCGACGTCGGCAACCATCGGGCTCAGTCCGCTCCATTCCCCGGTGGGCGTGGGGCGCCAGAAGGACGCCCCACGCCCGGTCCACTGTCCGTGCCGGCGTGGTTCAGCCGGTCTTCGCCCACTCCTGGTCGAGGAAGGCGCTGACCTGCCCGGCGTTCTTCCGGCCGGTGATGAGGTCCTGCGCGGCGGCGTAGAACTTGTCGGTCATCCCCGGCAGCATGCCGTCGTCGCCGGCCTCCCAACCGAACGCCGGCACGACGGCCTTGGCCTCGACGCCCTGCAGGTACAGGTCGTAGCCCAGCTTGAACACCGGCCCCGCGTCGGCCGGCGGCGTGTACCCGTTGATCGCCGGGTAGAGCCCGTCGGCCTTGACCGAGTTGTCGAGGTTGGTCTTGTCGAGCTGGAATCCGAGCGCGAACTTCTTCGCGGCCTCCAGGTTCTTGGCCTTGGCGCTGACCAGCAGACCGCCGCCGGTGAACGCCGGCGTGACCACCGATCCGTCGTCGGATGGCCAGTTGAAGGCACCGATCTCGAACTTCGGCTTCCGCTTGGGGTCGTCGCCGGCCGCCGCGAACCAGTTGCCCATCGGGTACATCGCGCCCTTGCCGTCGAGGAAGGCCTGCTCGGTCGCGGCGTAGTCACGGGCGACGTCACGCTTGTCGATGTAGCCCTTGGCGGCCAGGTCGGCGAACTTCCTGGTGGCCTTGGTGAAGTCGGCGTCGGCGAACTTGACCTTGCCCTCGCGGCGCTGGTGCATCCAGTCGGGGTTGGCCTTGTACAGGTCGGTGCCGAGCATGCCAGTCCACGCGAGCGACGCGGCGAACGCGTCCTTCCCGCCGCCGACCACGAACGGCGTGGTGCCCTTGGCCTTGAGTTTGGCGCTGTCGTCGAGCAGCTCGGCGTAGGTCTTCGGCGGCGCGGTGACGCCGGCGCTCACGAACAGATCCTTGTTGTAGTAGACGACCGGGATCGTCTGCGTGTTCGCCGGGAGCTGGTAGACCTTGCCCTTGATGGCGCCGTTCTTGGGGTAGGCGAAGTCCTTCAGCTCGTCATCTGTCCAGGCGTAGAGGTTGCCGGACTCGGCGAAGCCAGCCGGCGAGACCGCGATCATCACGTCAGGGAACTGACCTGACTGGAGCAGCTGCTTCGCGTACCCGGTGCGGTCGACGCTGGGCGCCACCAGCTTCTTCACCTTGATCCCCGGGTTCTTGTCGGTGACCCGCTTGATCGCCGCGTCCCAGTACTTCGGGGTCAGGTTCGGCGTCTCGAAGACGAGGAAGCTGATCTCCTTGTCGCCACTGCCGCCGGAGTCACCCTCCCCCACTGTGCACCCCGTCAGGCCGGTGGCCGCGGCAACCGCGATCACCAGGCCAAGCAGCAAGGACCTGCGCATGGATCCACCTTCCCGTCACCCCGGCGTCGCACCGAAGCTGTGACCCTGATCACGGCGAGGGAAGTACATCGGATGTCTCAGCTGGCTGTCAATGCATTCGTGCGCGTTGTCCCCTGCGTCGCTGCTTATTGATTGGATGTCCTGCTGACGCGGTGTCCCCCTCCACTTGGCACCGGCCTCGTCGTGTCAGCGCAGCCGGGTTTCGCGGATGAACTCGACGATGTGACCGGCCAGCAGTTCTCCCGCATCCTCCTGCAGGAAGTGGCCAGCATCTGCGACGACCGGGTGTTGGCGGCCCTGAGCGCCGGCGATGTGCCGCTGCAGGATCGGCCCCATCGGGCCGGTGATGGGATCGCTGTCGCTGAACGCGACAAGCGTCGGCGCCGGCAGCTGGCCGAGGACTGCCCATGCGGCACGGTTGGCCGCGCTCGCAGGATCGTCCGGAACGGTCGGCACCAGCGAAGGCATCACGCGGGGACCGGCCGTGAAGGTGTCGTCCGGGAACGGGGCCTGGTACGCCGCGAGCACGTCGCGCGGGAGCTGGGTGCGGCAGCCGGCCTGTACGAACCGGCCGATATCGAGGTGTCGCGCGCTCCGTATAGCGGCCCGAAACTTGTGCCACACCGCAGGCATCGGGTGATCGCCGGTGGGCAGGCCGGTGTTGGTGGGGACCAGCCTGGCGATCCGCTCGGGGTGTTCGGCGGCCAGCCGAAGGCCGATCAGGCCGCCCCAGTCATGCCCCACGAGGGTCACATCGTGCAGATCCATGACGTCGAACACCAGCTCGCGCAGCCACTCCACATGCCGGGCGTAGCTGTGGTCCTCGACCCTGCTGGGTTTGTCGGAGCGCCCGAACCCCACCAGGTCAGGGCAGATAACGCGCAGCCCGGCCGCGGTGAACACCGGCATCATCGTGCGGTACAGGAACGACCAGCTCGGTTCACCGTGCAGGCACAGCACCACCGGGCCATCGGCGGGACCGTCCTCGACCCACGCGATCCGAAGCAGTCCGCCCTCGTCGTCGGAGACCTCCGCGTATTGGGGTGCGTGCCGGAAGTCCGGCAACTCCGCGAATCGATCCTCCGGGGTACGCAACGTCCGCATCCCGGCATGCTCACACAGCCGCCTCGATAAAGGCAGGCCGTCGCGCCGGGAGGATGCCCCTCGTGGCTTCCCCGTCAGCGTGACGTCAGTAGTGCCGGATCCCGTTGCTGAGCGTGCGGGCCCACGGCGCATCCACCTGCTCGGCGCCGATCGACACCACGAGCTGGCAGAGTGCCCCGGTCGCGAACAGCCGCTGCAACTCCGCCTCGTCGGCACCGGACACGCTGCGGGCGTACTCCGTCAACCGGGCGTAACCCGCTCGGACGGCCGCCTGGATCGCCGGCTCCGACGCCGCGGCGCATTGCGCGTGAAGCTGCACCATCAGCAGGTCGCGATCGGCGATCAGGTGAGCGTAGGCGTCGCCGATCGCGTCCAGGACGGCGGCCGGGCTGGTCCCCTGGGACGGCGGCTGGATCGCCCGGCGCGTGACCGGCCGCGGCACGACGTACCGCTGCCCGGCTGTGATCAGGACGTTTGCGGGCCACATCGGACACCTGGTGTCGTGGCCGGCGGGCCGGCGCAGTGAGGCCGGTGACTCCGCGGTTGCGGGGTGCATCCCGCCGGCACGTCGCCCACTAACCGCGGAGTCTCGCGCCCCGGCCTGCGGGCCGGCGCAGTGAGGCCACAGACTCCGCGGTTGCGGGGTCCGTCCCGCCGGCACGTCGCCCACTAACCGCGGAGTCTCGCGGGCTGAACGGCGAGCCATTAGGCCCGCCGTTCAGCCCAGCCTGTAGAGCCGGCTGGAGCCGGCCAGGTCACAAAACCTTCGAGAGGAACGCCTTGGTCCGGGTGTGCTGCGGGTTGGTGAGCACGTCGCGCGGATGTCCCGCCTCGACCACGATGCCGTCGTCCATGAAGACCAGGGCATCTCCCACCTCGCGGGCAAAGCCGATCTCGTGCGTGACGACGATCATCGTCATGCCCTCCGCGGCGAGATCCCGCATGACGTCGAGCACCTCGCCGACCAGCTCCGGGTCGAGCGCGGAGGTGGGTTCGTCGAAGAGCATCAACTTCGGCTCCATCGCCAGCGCCCGTGCGATCGCCACCCGCTGCTGCTGCCCACCGGACAGCTGGGCCGGATAGGAGTGGGCGCGGTTCTTCAGGCCCACCCGATCTAGCAGCTTGAGGGCACGTTCGCGAACGACCGACTTGGTGCCTCTCCTGGTGAGGATCGGCGCGGTCATGATGTTCTCCAGCGCGGTCATGTGGCCGAAGAGGTTGAACCGCTGGAAGACCATGCCGATCTCGCGGCGCTGCCGGGCGACCTCCTTCTCCTTCAGCTCGTGGAGCTTGTCGCCGCGCTGGATGTAGCCGACGAGATGCCCGTCGACGTACAGCTTGCCGGCGTCGATCTTCTCCAGGTGGTTGATGCACCGCAGGAACGTCGACTTGCCGGAACCGGACGGCCCGAGCAGGCAGAACACCTCCTTGGGCGCCACCTCCAGGTCGATGCCCTTGAGCACTTCGAGATGACCGAACGACTTGTGGACGTTGTCCGCCCTGACCATCGCCGTGTTCATCGGCCACCCCCGGAGACTCGGCCCGGCCGCAGGTTGGCCAGGATGCGTTGCATTGCCGTGCGCGACAACACTTGTGCCGAGCCACGGGCGAATCGGCGCTCGAGGTGGTACTGCCCGTAGCTGGCTACGGATGTGAGCACGAGGTACCAGACGCTGGCGACGATCAGCATCTCGAAGACAGCAAAGTTCCTGGCGGAGATGGCCTGTGCCCGGGTGAGCAGGTCGTTGGCGGCGATCACCGTAACCAGCGACGTGGTCTTGAGCATGGTGATGAGCTCGTTGCCCGTCGGCGGCACGATCACGCGCATGGCCTGCGGCAGAACGATGCGGCGCATCGTCTGGCCGCGCGTCAGACCGAGGGCGCTCGCCGCCTCCGTCTGTCCCGGATCGACGGCGATGATGCCACCGCGAACGATCTCGGCCATGTACGCCGCCTCGTTCAGCGCGAGCCCGAGCAGGGCGGCGACGAACGGGGTGATGAGCTGGTTGGTGTCGGCGCTGAGGCCGCCGACGCCGATGCGTGGGAAGAACAGGGCGAGGTTGAACCACACGAGCAGCTGCACCAGCACCGGGGTGCCGCGGAACAGCCAGATGTAGAACCAGCTGACCGTGCTCAGCACCTTGTTGTTCGACAGCCGCATGACCGCGAGCACGATGCCGAGCGCGATGCCGAGCAGCATCGAGAGCACGGTCAGCCAGATGGTGACGAACAGGCCCTCCATGATCGTGCCGTCGAAGAGGTTCTGCCCGACGACGGACCACTGGATGTTGTCGTTGGTGGCCAGCGCGTAGATCAGCGTCGCGACGAGCACCAGGACGATGCCGGCCGAGACCCACCGGCCGACATGCCGGACCGGGATGGCCTTGATGGGCTCGCGCTGCCGGACGGCCGTCCCTGCGGCGGCGTTGGGGGGAGACACGTTCGAGGACATCGGAGGCTCCGTCACGTGGTTCCGGCGTTGATCTTCGCGTCCTTGTAGGCGCCGCTCGACAGGTCGTGCTTGGCGAGGATCTTGTCGTACGAGCCGTTGGCGATGATCTCCTTCAGAGCGGCCTGGTACGCGTCGCGCAGCTGGGTGTTGTCCTTCTCGAAGACGATGCCGATCGGCGTGGGCAGCAGGGGCTCGCTGTTGGCGACCTCGAACTGGTTGCCGCCACCGATGGTCTTCGAGTTGTAACGCCCGACGGCGTCCTGGGTGAAGCTGGCGTCCGCCCGGCCCGTCCGGATCTGCACCAACGCGTCGGAGTCACTCTGGAACGCCGCCACCTGGATCTTCTTGTTGGCGCACTGCTTCTGGTTGTACTCGCCGAGCAGCTTCTGCTGCGTGGACGCCTCGAGGACCGCGACCTTCTTGCCGCACAGGCCGTCGACATCCTTGATGCCCGTCGGGTTTCCCTTCTTCACCACGATCGCCTGGCCGGTCTCGAAGTAGTCGACGAAGTCGTACTTCTGCTGACGCGCCTTGGTGTCGGTGATGGCCGCCATGACCAGGTCGAAGCGGCCGGCGTCGAGTGCCGGCAGCAGCCCGTCGAACGCCGTGTGGGTCATGGTCACCTTGACTCCGAGTACCTGCCCGAGCGCGTTCGCCAGGTCCGGATCGAGGCCGACGATCGTCTTGTTGTCCGGGCCGAAGGACTCGAACGGCGGGTACAGCGCCTCGGTGCCGATCTTCACCGCCCCGGCCTGCTTGATCTTGTCGGGCAGCTGATCGTGAAGTTCCTGCTTCTTCTGCTGGGCGGGCGCGCCGGTGGTGGCGTCGTCCGTGTCGTCGCCACCGCAGGCGGTGGTCAGCAGCGCCAGTACGGCCAGGGCGGCCAGAGTGCCTGCCCCCCGCCATGGTCTGCGGGTGCTTCGGGGACCTCTCATCGGGTGACTCCTCACACGGGAAGGCGGAAGGTGGGCGCGAGGCCGCTCCTCCGGTCGCGACTGGCGGATGTGTTCCACGTCACTCCAGCAGGATCACCTCTGGTTTCCTGCCTGTCAACCCTTGTTTCATGCTGGACTCCGGGTGTTTCATAGAGCTCATGGCCACCACCCGGGGGAGCTCGAACGGAGGGAGACGACGTGGTTGACTCGTTCGCGCCGCCAACGGGCGACGGCGCCGGGCTGCGCATCGGCGCGCGGCTCAAGGCGGCCCGCCTGGCCCGGCGCAAGACGATCGCGGAGATCGCCGCGGAGAGCGGGCTGACGAAGGGCTTCGTGTCGAAGCTCGAGCGCGATCAGGCCAGCGCGTCGGTGGCCTCACTCATGCGGCTGTGCCAGGCCCTCGGCATCTCGGCCGGTGCGTTGTTTCACGCTCCCGACGGCCAGGTTGTCCGGCACGACGCGTACCCGGCCATCAACTTCGGCGGGGTAGGTATGACCGAGTACCTGCTGACGCCGCAGGGCGAGCGCCGGGTGCAGGCCATCCTCAGCGACATCTCGCCCGGCGGCGGCAGCGGGGACGAGCCGTACGGGTTGCCCGCCGACGTCGAGTTCGTCTTCGTGCTCGGCGGGCGCCTGCGGGTGACGCTTCGCGGCGAGGACGTCCTTCTCGATGCCGGCGACGCGTTCACGTTCCCGCCTCGCGCGGAGCACACCTTCCGCAACGTCTCCGCCGACCGACCGACCCGCGTGCTCTGGGTCTTCTCCCCCGCCCTACCGGTTGAGGGCGCGGCTCAGGACGCAGCCGTCGCAGTCTCGTCCAACGACCAGCTCCAGGAGAGAACGTGAACCATCACGGCCAACCCCAGGCTCCGACCGGGCCGGTGGACGCATCGACGGTTCCCCGCTTCGCCGGCATCGCGACCTTCGCCCGGCTGCCGCGGCTCGAGGACGTCGGGTCCTGCGACGTCGCCGTGGTCGGCGCCCCGTTCGACGCCGGCGTCTCGTACCGGCCCGGTGCCCGGTTCGGGCCGGCAGCCGTGCGCGAGGCCAGCCGGTTGCTCCGGCCCTACCACCCGGGGCTCGACGTCGAGCCGTTCGCGGCGCAGCAGGTGGCGGACGCCGGGGACATGGCGTGCAACCCGTTCGACATCGGCGAGGCGATCGCCGCGATCGAGGCCGGCGCGGACGCCCTGCTCGGATCCGGCGCGCGCCTGATGACGATCGGCGGCGACCACACCATCGCGCTGCCGCTGCTGCGCTCGGTGACCCGGCGCCACGGACCGGTGGCGCTCCTGCACTTCGACGCGCACCTGGACACCTGGGACACCTACTTCGGCGCAAGATACACGCACGGCACGCCGTTCCGCCGCGCGTTCGAGGAGGGCCTGCTCGACGTCGACGCGCTGAGCCACGTGGGGATCCGTGGACCGCTGTACGGCAGGAGCGATCTCACCGACGACGCGCGGATGGGCTTCGGCATCGTGACGGCGATGGATGTCATGCGCCGCGGCGTCGACGACGTGGTGACGGGGCTGCGATCACGGATCGGTGACCGCCCGCTGTACGTGTCCATCGACATCGACGTGCTGGATCCGGCGCACGCCCCGGGCACCGGGACACCCGAGGCGGGCGGGCTGACCAGCCGCGAGCTGCTGGCAATCTTGCGCGGCCTCGCCGGACAGCGACTGGTCTCCGCCGACATCGTGGAGGTGGCGCCCGTCTACGACCACGCGGAGATGACCACGGTCGCGGCCTCGCACGTCGCGTACGAGCTGATCTCGCTGATGGCGCTGCCTCCGGCCGCGACGGGCGACGCCACGCTGATCAGTGCGGAAACGCGGGCGTGACAGGCACGCCGTCTATCTGATCACCGTCAGGCTCTTCGCGGCGTCGACCCCATCGCCGGATTCTTCCGTGGTGTCTACGGTGGACCGGTTCGCGGCCAGGGACTTGAAGCTGCGCAGTCGCAGGCTGTTGCTGACGACGAACACCGACGAGAACGCCATCGCGGCACCGGCGATCATCGGGTTGAGCAGTCCGAGGGCGGCGAGCGGTAGCGCGGCGACGTTGTACGCGAACGCCCAGAACAGGTTGCCCTTGATGGTGCGCAGCGTTCGGCGGGACAGCCGGATAGCGTCGGCCGCGGCCCGCAGGTCGCCGCGGACGAGCGTCAGGTCGGAGGCCTCGATCGCGACGTCGGTGCCGGTGCCCATCGCGATACCAAGGTCGGCCTGGGCCAGGGCGGGTGCGTCGTTGACGCCGTCGCCGACCATCGCGACGACCCGTCCCTCGTCCTGCAGCCGTTTGACGACATCGACCTTGTCCTTCGGCAAGACTTCGGCGACCACCTCGTCGATGTCGACTTGCGCGGCGACCGAACGGGCCACCGCCTCGTTGTCGCCGGTGAGCAGCACCGGCCGCAGGCCGAGTTCGCGGAGCTGACCGATCGCTTCCTCGCTGGTTGGTTTGACCGTGTCGGCGATGACCAGCACACCGCGGGCCTTGCCGTCCCAGCCGACCGCGACGGCGGTCTTGCCGTCCGCCTCCGCGGCTGCCTTCCCACGTGCGGTTTCGGCAGGCAGCTCCTGCGCCCAGTCCGCGAGCAGCGCGGCGCGACCGGCGATCACGGCGTGACCGTCAACAACGCCCTGCACGCCGAGCCCGTCGACGTTCTGGAAGTCCTCGACCGCCGGCAGGTCACCTACCTGATCGGCGGCGCCGGCGGCGATGGCCCGCGCGATCGGGTGTTCCGAGGCGTGTTCCAGGCCCCCGGCGAGGCGGAGCAGCTCGTCGCGCTCCTCCCCCGGCGCCGGTATCACATCGACCAGCGCCATGCGTCCGGTCGTCACGGTGCCGGTCTTGTCCAGCACGACGGTGTCGATCCGGCGGGTGGACTCCAGCACCTCGGGGCCTTTGATGAGGATTCCCATCTGGGCGCCGCGGCCCGTGCCGACCAGCAGCGCGGTCGGCGTGGCCAGCCCCAACGCGCAGGGGCAGGCGATGATGAGCACCGCGACCGCAGCCGTGAATGCCGCGGTGACGCCACCGCCGCTGCCCCACCAGAAGCCGAGGGTCGCCACGGCGAGCGCGATGACGATCGGCACGAACACGCCGGAGATGCGGTCGGCGAGGCGCTGCACGGCGGCCTTGCCGTTCTGGGCGTCCTCGACGAGCTTGGCCATCTGGGCAAGCTGCGTGTCGGCGCCGATTCGGGTGGCGCGGACGGTCAGCCGGCCGCCGGCGTTGACGGTGGCGCCGACCACCGGGTCGCCGGGGCGCACCTCGACCGGGATGGATTCGCCCGTGAGCATCGAGGCGTCAACGGCAGAGGAGCCTTCCTCGATCGTCCCGTCGGTGGCGATCTTCTCCCCCGGCCGGACCACGAACAGGTCACCGACCGCAAGCGCCTCCACCGGGATCCGCTCCTCGCGCCCGCCGCGCAGTACCGCCACATCCTTGGCGCCGAGCTCCAGGAGCGCGCGCAGCGCGGCGCCGGCCCGGCGCTTCGACCGGGCCTCGAAGTACCGGCCGGCGAGGATGAAGGCTATGACCCCCGCGGCGACCTCGAGGTAGAGGTTGCCGGCGCCGTCGGTCCGCGCGACCGTCAGCTCGAACGGGTGGGTCATCCCCGGCGTGCCGGCGGTGCCGAAGAACAGCGCCCACAGCGACCAGCCGAACGCCGCCAGGGTGCCGAGGGAGATCAGCGTATCCATCGTGGCCGCGCCGTGACGCAGGTTCACCAGGGCCGCCTTGTGGAAGGGCCAGCCGGCGTAGGTCACCACGGGCGCGGCCAGGGTGAGCGAGAGCCACTGCCAGTTGGTGAACTGCAGCGCCTGGATCATCGCCATCGCGACCACCGGCACCGCCAGCACCACGGCGGTGATCAGCCGCTGGCGCAGCGGCCTGATCGGGTCGTCCTCGACGACCTGCGCGTCGCCGGCCGCCGGGGTCTTCGGCGGGGTGGGCAGCGTCGCGGTGTACCCGGCGGCCTCGACCTGCTTGATCAGCTCCTCAGGGTTGACGCCCTCGCCGAACCGGACGTGCGCCTGCTCGGTGGCGTAGTTGACCGTGGCGGTCACACTCTCGAGTTTGTTGAGCCGCTTCTCGATGCGGGCGGCGCACGACGCGCAGGTCATGCCGCCGATCGCCAGCTCGATCTGCTGGCCGCGCGCACCCGTGCTCTCCGTCGTGGAGGCCATCGCCCCTCCTCGTGGTTCTGGCGCGGTGCCGCGCTTCCAATTCTCCTGGACGTTCGCGTCAGTGGCCATGGCCGGCCTTGTCGGGCTTCGCGGGCTCGCTCGGGACGGCACCCGGCTCGGCGGGCTTGCCGGGGTCGTGCTGGTCGCCCTGCTCGTCGGGTTGTCCCGCACTGTCGCTGTTCGTGACGCCCGCGATGGCGGTGAACTCGGCGGTGTGGACCGTGCCTTGGTGCTTGAAGTCCAGGTACAGCCGGTAGGTACCCGCGGTCGGGACCTCGGCGTAGAACTTGATACCTGGGCCGGGTCGGGTCTTGCCATCGCCGGGCGTGCCCTCGGGGTGCACATGCAGGTAGGCGAGGTCGCCGTGGCGCAACGCGACGAGGTGGCCGTAGGCGGCGAGGTAGGGCTGCAGGTCCGTCACCGGCCGCCCGTCCTTGCTTACACTCAGCGTGAGCGGGCTGCTCTGCCCGGCGGCGAGACTCCCCTCGAGGGTTACGGTGTAGCCGTCGACGGTGGTGGTCCGGGCGGGCTGCGGTAGCGGCGTCGGCCGCTGGTCGCCGGCCACGACCAGGTCGGTGCCGAGCGTGAGCGCCTCGCCGTCGCCGGCTGCGGGTGCGAAGTCCGCGAAGACGCGATAGGTGCCGGCGCCGGCCGCGAAGGACAGCGGCACCCGCCAGGTTCCGTCCGCTCCGAGGCTCGGGTGCACGTGCTCGAATCCGGCGAGATCCCGGCGAACCACGATCAGATGCAGGTCCTTGTCGTGGGTCGGCGTGTAGTCGGTCACAGGCCTGCCATCCTGCCCGGTGATGCGGAATGCGTACGTCGTGGGCTTCGCGGCCGGCAGGCTCGCGGTCTCCGGGACGAGCGTGTAGCCGTCCTGGCTGACGTGTAGACCCTTCGGCGCGTCGACGCTCCGGTCGGAGCCGCCTTCGTGGCCGTGCGCGACGTCCATTTCCATGTGGCCCGGATCGGGGTCGGCGACGGGGCCGACGACGTTGCCGACCCCGGCCGCTCCGGCGAAGACCGCCACCAGCCCGGCGGCGTAGGCCGCGAGCTTCACGGGAGTGTTCATGAGCTAGTTCGCCATCTCGTAGCCGGCCTCGTCGACAGCCGCGCGGATCAGGCTGTCGTCGACCGGGGATTGACTGGTCACGGTCACGGTGCCGGTAGCGAGGTCGACGGCAACCGCGGTGACACCCGGCACCCGGCCGACCTCGGCGCTGACCGAGTTCACGCAGTGCGCGCAGGTCATGCCCTGGACGGTGTAGGTGCTCGTGCTCATAGCTCTCCCCTTCGGAACGCGGGCTCAACCGGTTCGCCGGAACGGCACTCAGCTCGTCCGCACCGGTCTGGCGACGACAACTGATACGACTGTACCCGCTACCCCTAGGGGGTA
>Ga0126306_10001740_pt1 | contig 11809 bp, 13 predicted proteins | sample Plot27_FD_92592 | JGI IMG/M metagenome (GOLD analysis project Ga0126306, IMG submission 92592) | Serpentine soil microbial communities from UC McLaughlin Reserve, CA, USA - Plot27 | ecosystem: Environmental > Terrestrial > Soil > Grasslands | place: USA: UC McLaughlin Reserve, Lake County...
CACCCGGGCCATCGCCGACCAGGCCCGCACCATCCGCATCCCGGTGCACATGGTCGAGACGATCAACAAGCTGATCCGCATCCAGCGCCAGCTCCTCCAGGACCTGGGCCGCGAGCCCACCCCCGAGGAGATCGGCCGGGAGATGGAGTTCTCGCCCGAGAAGGTCCGCGAGATCCTCAAGGTGTCGCAGGAGCCGGTGTCGCTGGAGACTCCGATCGGCGAGGAGGAGGACTCCCACCTCGGCGACTTCATCGAGGACTCCGACGCCGTCGTCCCCGTCGACGCGGCCAGCTTCATCCTGCTCCAGGAGCAGCTCGACTCGGTCCTCCACACCCTCTCGGAGCGGGAGAAGAAGGTCATCCAGCTCCGCTTCGGCCTCACCGACGGCCACCCCCGCACCCTGGAGGAGGTCGGCCGCGAGTTCGGCGTCACCCGCGAGCGCATCCGCCAAATCGAGTCCAAGACCCTCTCCAAGCTGCGCCACCCCTCCCGCAGCCAGAAGCTCCGCGACTACCTCGAATAGCAAGGCGAGCTCGAACTGCCCGTCGGACTGACTGGCCCTCGGGGAGCGGTGCGCTTCGCGCGATTGATCCATCGGCGCGGCCGCGTCCTGGCGGACCTTCGGCCGGCGCCGCCTTCGGCGGCAGTCTCAAGCCTGGCCTGGTCGCTACGCAGGGGGTGGTACGGCAGGACCGAGGCCGTAGGTCCACAGGGCCGGGAGCGAGCCTGTTGGTTGGCGCTGGTTGGGTCGTCAGGTGCGTTGCCGGGCCACGCTGGTCGCAGCTGATCCTGCTGGTGGTTGCGGCCGCAGCCACAACGACGTCTGGGTCGGCTGCATCGTCTCCTCGACCACGGCCAGCAGCTCGCTGGTCAGCGCCTCCACGTCGACCTCGTCCCGCAGCCGATCGTTGAACGCCGCGATCGTGCGGGCGGCGTCGTGGCGGCGTCGGTTGAAGCGGCGGTCCACCGCGGCCTGGATGCGGCGGCGGGCCGGCTGGAATGCCGCCGCCACCGCCAGGGTGGCCGCGGCCACGACCAGGCTGGAGCCCTGGGGCAGCAGCCGGCCAAGCCCGAGCACGACCCCGGCATAGCCCAGGCCCAGCAGCACCGTGAGCAGGCCGTAGGCCAGGGTGCGGCTGATGATGCGGTCCAGGTCGAACAGCCGGTAGCGCAGAACCGCGGCGCCGACCGCCAGGGGCAGCAACACCACACAGACCCCCGACACCCAGCCAACTAGGCTCTCGTTGCCGGCCGCGACCAGGACCACCGAGGCCAGCATGCCCACCCCGGTCAGGGCGGCGGCCAGGACCACCCAGCGAAGCTGCTGGCGCTCGATGCCGCGGGCGCGGCGGAACCGCGCCACCAGCGACCCGGCCCCGACCAGGACGCCCAGGACACTGACGGCGAGCAGGGCCCGGTTGGCCAACAGCAGCGCCCCCTCGAAGGGACGCAGGTCCAGCGGGTTGTCGACCCCCTGGTAGCGCTCCTCCGGCGGCCTGGGCGCCAGCGGCATGGCCAACACCAAGACAGCCAACGCCCCCGCCGTGAGCCACGCCCACCAGCGCCAGCGGGGTGACGGCGGCGACCCGGTCGGCGTCAGCAGCAGCACCAGGCCGAGCAGCGCCAGCGCCAGCAGGGCGGTGGCCGGGTAGTACATGGCCACCCAGGCGGCGGCCGGCAGCGCCCCGGGTCGGACCTGGAGCCCGTAGGGCGCGTACCCCCCGACCACCCCGGCCGCGCTCAACGAGAGGCCGCAGGCCAGCAGCAGCCAGCCGACCGGGTGGCGGGGCCGGCGGCCGGCCAGCACGGCCCGACCGTGGCCGCACTCACCGTTGCCACCGTCGGGCCAACCGCGGTGTCCAGAGGATCGGCCCGACCGGCCCGCCGCAGCAGGACCTCCAGCCAGAAACCCGCGGCCAGGCCGAGCACAACCAGCGCCCACAGCGCCCACGCCAGCACGCCGGGCCGCCTGGGCATCCGGGCCGCCCACGTCACCGCCATGGCCCTCGCGCTCTCCAGCTCACCTCGGCCCGCCACCCCAGCGTTGTCGGTCACCTGCCAGCGTGGCCGATCCCCGTCCCAGCACCGTTACGGACGCCACCACGGCGGCCAAGACCTGCCGCCCACCCGGCGGGGCCGTGAAGCGTTCGCCCCCTCCGGGGGAGTGGAGCGGCCGCGCCGTATGGTGCGCTTCGCGCTGGTTGTGCTCGGCCTGGCCGCGCCTTCTGGCCGACCTTCGCCGTCCTCCCTCCCTCACCGAGCGCTACGTAGCGACCATTGCTCGTCGAGTCCGCTCACACTGCCGGTGGTGTCAACCGCCATCGCAGTCCCCTGATCTGGAGGGCTCCGCTGGACTGCTCGACCGCTCCCGTACTCGCTCACGCTTCCTGGGCCACGGACAGGACGTTGCCGGCGGGGTCGGTGAACCAGCCGATGGAACGCTCCTTGCCGCGGTAGATCCCCTTGTCATCGGTGTCGAAGCCCTGGTAGTGCTGGATCGGCACGCCCCGGGAGGTCAGGTCGTCAACGGCCTGGTCGATGTCGTCCACCGGGAAGTTGAGGATGGTGAACGACGCTGGGCTGTGGTCGGGCTTGGGGTAGACCAGGATGCGGTGGTCGCCGGCGAGGTGCAGCATGAGCGCGCCGTCCTCCTCGGACACTTGCAGGCCGAGGGTCTCGCCGTAGAACTTCTGTGCCGCGCCAAGGTCGTCCACGGCAAAGCTACCGAAGGCCTTCGCCGTCTCGAACATGATCGCCTCCGTGCGCCAGGCAGCCTGGGCCGCCCACCTCAGCCTCGGCGGCCTGTACCACTACTTCCCGACCAAGCGAGACCTGGTCCTGCACGCGCTCAAGCCCGAGGCCGTGGCCCGAGTCTGCGCCGACTTCCACGGTCGCCACGCCGACCTGGAGCGCACCGACCCCGGTCGCTATGTGCAGGCCGACGTCGACTACATGGCCCGCCAGTGCTTCTTCATCCGCCCGGCCTTCCACGCCGCGCTGGAACTGGACGCCGAGGTGGCCTGGGACCACCTCCAGGCCAGTATCGAAGGCGGCCTGGAGTCATGCACCCGACCGTTGGCCTACGCGCTGCCCGAGTGCACCCCCGAGGAGATCCGCCGCCTTGGCCGCAGCGTGGGGCGCACCTTCTTCTCCGCCCTCGTCGACCGCACCGTGACCCCAGATGAGCTGCGCCATGAACTGCTCTCCCTGATCCAGGGCTGGCCCGCGACTGTCCACCACGGGGAGCCCTCTGGGACGAGTTCCTCACCGACGACCTGCTGTTCCTGGTCGGATCGGTCGCCTGGGTCGTGGCCGTGGTCGCCGCCGCCCGCAGCCAGCGCGCCGCGGTGGTCCGACCGTGACGCTGCGGTAGCGATGCCGGAGCGGTCGGGGCGCACGATGCCTTGTGAAATGACTCACAAGGAGGGTTCCCATGAGCCTCGTCGCCACCGACCGGCCCACCCCCGCCCCGGCTAGCGACCGCCCTGACCGCGAGCCGTCCAGGCTCTCGGTGCTGCTGGAGGCCCTGGCCTACGCCGGCGCGTCCATCGACCCGACCGCGGCCCTGGCCGCCCGGCGCTTCGCCCGCATCCGGGACGAGGAGATCCGTCGCGGCCGCTGGTGAGCGCTCCCCGGCTCAGCTGGCCGTGGCCGCGGCGCGCCTGGCCTGGGCGGCGGGGCTGCGGCGGTTCCAGGTCGGCAGGGCCCGGGCCAGGGAGGCCGCGCCCAGGACCCGGATGCGGCCGGCGCGGAGGGCGGCGACCCATTCGATCCGGCCCAGGTGCCACTCGGCGAGCGCGGCCGGCTCGGCCTCGACGAACAGCTCGACCTCGAAGCCCGGGTCCTTGCGGCACACCTCGGAGCGCTCGCCGTCGAAGACGACCCACAGCTCGCCGCCCTTCCTGGGTAGGCCGGGGAACCGGAAGTGGGCCACCACACGGCGCTCGGGCAGGAGCTCGCGGACCAGGTACCAGCTCACCCACGAGTGCAGCACGACCCCGGGGTCGAGGTGCTCGGGGGCCAGCTCCATCCAGCGCTCGCCCCAGGTCCCGAGCGCCTGCATGACCGCCGCCAGATCCTGGCCGGCCTCGGTGAGCTGGTAGCGGAAGCGTCGTCCGGTGGGGTTGGGCGTCAGCTGCACCACCCCGGCCCGCTCCAGCTCGCGCAGCCGGGTGGTGAGCAGGGTCCGCGACAGCCCGGGGGCGCCGGCGGCGATCTCGGAGAAGGTGGTGGAGCCGAGCAGCAGGTTGCGCAGGATGATGGGCGTCCACCGCTCGGCCAGCACCTCGGAGGCGCGCGCGATCGGGCAGTACTGACCGTAGGTCTTCATGGCAGGAGTGTCCCAGCCGGGTGACCCGGCCGCTAGTACAGATTCTGTTCTATACGGGGGGCCGGCGCTGCTTCCAGGATCGACCCGTCGATACCGCGGAAGGAGCGACCATGACCACCAGCGACAGCACCCGGGTCGGATCGGCCCCCGACCCCCGCGTCGAGCGCTACCGGCGCGCCGAGCGGACCTTCTGGGACGCCTACGACCTGGCCCCGGCCGAGCGGTTCGTCAAGGTCGGCTCGCCGCCGGTCCGGCTGCGGGTGCAGGAGCTCGGCTCGGGAGACCCGGTCCTGCTCGTCAACGGCACCGGCGGCCCCGGCGCCTACTTCGCCCCGCTGCTGCGCGAGCTGCGCGGCTTCCGTTGCCTGGTCCTGGACCGGCCCGGCTGGGGCCTGAGCGCGCCGGTGGACTACTCGCGGGCGCCCTACCGGACGCTGGCCGCCGAGCTGCTGCGCCAGGCCCTGGACGCCCTCGAGGTCGACCGGGTGCGGGCGGTGGGCGGCTCGGTCGGGAACCTGTGGGTGCTGCGGCTGGCCCAGGCCCACCCCGGGCGGGTGGACCGCCTGGTCCTGCTGGGTGGCGGCCCGCTGACCGGCGAGATCGGCGTCCCGCCGTTCGTCCGGCTGCTGCGCTCGCCGCTGGGCCGGATCATCACCCGTCTGCCCGAGCGCCGCCGGATGCTCGACAAGCAGCTGGCCGCGCTCGGCCACGCCCCCGGCCAGGTCCCGGAGGCGTTCGCCCAGTGGCGCCTGGCCATGTCGCGGGAGACCGACTGGGCCCGCCACGAGCGCGACATGGTCCGGCAGATCGTCGGTCGCGGCGGCTTCGCGCCCGGCCTGGTGCTGGCGGACGCCGAGACCGCCGCCATCGGCCAGCCCACCCTGATGGTGTACGGCACCGCCGACCCCGTCGGGTCGGTCGACATCTGGCGGCGCTTCACCGCCCGCCTGCCCCGAGGCCAGCTGGAGCTGGTCGACGGAGGAGGCCACCTGGTCTGGTACGACGACCCCACCGGGTCGGCGCCCACGTGGCCCGGTTCCTCGCCGGCTGAGCCCGGCAGGACCGGGCCTAGCTGGCGCCCGCACCGGGCCGCTGGGCCTGCAGGCCGGCCAGGAAGATGCGGATGCCGAACTCGAACTGGTCCTCGGTGGAGATGCGGGCCAGCAGGGGAGCGAGCTCGACGGTGTGGGGGAACTCGCCCGCCGGCAGGGCGGCGAAGAAGCCGTGGAGTCGGCGGACGAACTCGTCACTGGTCTGGGGGTCGGTGCCGGCCCGGGGGATCTCCAGGGCGACGAACCCGAGGATGTAGGTCAGCATCGCGTAGACGATGCCGACCACGGCCTGGTCGGGGAACCCGGCCGACCGCAGGACGCGGTAGATGGCCTCGCCCAGGCGCAGGCTGTGCGGGCCGAGCCCCGGCTGCTGCAGGGCCAGGGGAACCACGGCGGAGTGGGCGAGCAGCTGGGCGCGGACGTCCCGGCTGATGGCGGCCAGCTGCTCGGGCCAGTCGCCGGCGGGGTCGGGGTCCAGCTCCAGGCCGGCGTAGACCTGGTCGATCAGCCCGTCGACCAGGTCGGCCTTGCCGCGGACATGGGTGTAGAGGGCGTTGGGAGCGACGCCGAGCCGGTCGGCCAGGCGGCGCATGGACAGCGCCCCGGCGCCGTCCTCGCGCAGCAGGGCCAGGGCCTCCTGGACGATCAGCTCCCGGGAGAGGAAGCCCGCTGCTGGGTCCTGCCCGTCCCCTCCCGCGCCATCCGCTCCTCCGGAAGTCGGTCCTTGACATCCGTACGCCGTCGCCTGGACCTACGGGATCCTGCTGGTCCCGGTCCTGCTGCTGCCGGCCGCCCTGGGCCGCCGCGACGACCCGGTGCTGCGGGCCGCCACCTTGGTCGGGGCGGCCTCGGTGCTGCTGTCGGTGATCGGGTTCCTGCGCTGGATGTTCGTGGTCCCGGCGCTGGCCGACAGCTACATGGCCGGCGACGCCACCACCAAGGCGGCGGTGGCGGCGGCCTGGATGGCCCAGCACCAGTTCGGCGGCGCCCTGATCGGCGAGCACCTGGGCCAACTGCTGGCCATCGGCTGGTCGGTCACGGTCAGCGCCCTGGCTCTGCGCACCGGGATGCTGCCCCGCTGGGTCGGCTGGACGGGGCTGGCCGCCAGCGCGCGCTCTCTCTCTCTCTCTCTCACACACACACACACACACACCGGCCAGGGCGACATCCTGGCCACCGCCGTTCCCGGCTTCCCCGTCTGGGACCTGGGCGGGCTGCTCGGCAGCACCCTGTGGGGCCTGTGGGTGCTGGCCCTGGGCGTGGCCGTGCTGCGGCGCCCGACCTCCCAGCCCGCGCGACCGGCCCCGCGGGCGACTCGGTGCTCGCGCCGACGGCCTGAACGGGCGCGCGCGCGGATTCCTGACCTCCCGTTCAGTGTGCGGTAGGCTGGGCCCGTCTGCGTGACGTCGAGGACACGGGAGGTGAGGCCGCTGTGAGCAGCAGCCAACCTCCGAGTCCCTGCTGACGCCGACTGCCGGTTGGCGTCACCGGCCGGGGCGCGCAGGTGCGCGCCCCCCGCTCCGGTCCTGCGCAAGCTGTGTCCTCGATGGGAGGTCTCCTCATGGCCGAGCGGCGTTCCCGCGTCCTGCTCCCGTACCGGCGTGTCACCCGCGGCTCGAACGGGCAGCGGCAGCCACCGGCGCCCGAGGTGTCGATGGAGCCGCGCCCGGCCGCCGCGCCCGCGCCGGTGGAGCAGAGCGTGGTCGCCGCCGCCCTCTACCGGGACGGCCGGCGGGTCGAGAGCCCCCCGACCGTGGCCGAGACCGCCCGGCGCCTGCGCGACCAGCGGGGCACGATGGCCTGGATCGGGCTCTACCGGCCGGCCGAGACCCAGCTGCTGGCCGTGGCCGAGGAGTTCGGCCTGCACGAGCTGGCCGTCGAGGACGCCATCGTCGCCCACCAGCGGCCCAAGCTGGAGCGATACGGCGACACCCTGTTCGTGGTCCTGCGGGCCGCCCGCTACCTGGACGAGGTCGAGGAGGTCGAGTTCGGCGAGCTCCACCTGTTCGTGGGCTCGAACTTCGTGCTGACCGTCCGCCACAGCCAGGCGCCCGACCTGGCCGTGGTCCGCCGGCGCATGGAGAGCGACCCGGACCTGCTCGCCCTCGGCCCCGAGGCGGTGCTGTACGCGATCCTGGACGGCGTGGTCGACGGCTACGCCCCGGTGGTCGCCGGCCTCCAGAACGACATCGACGAGATCGAGACCGAGGTGTTCGGGGGCGACCCCAAGGTCTCGCGGCGCATCTACGAGCTGTCGCGCGAGGTGATCGAGTTCCAGCGGGCGACCAGCCCGCTGCTCGGCATGCTCGAAGGGCTGATGGCCGGGTTCGAGAAGTACCGGACCGACGAGGAGCTGCAGCGCTACCTGCGCGACGTGGCCGACCACGCCACCACCGTGGCCGAGCGCGTCGACGGGTTCCGCCAGATGCTGGCCGACATCCTCACCGTCAACGCCACCCTGGTCGGCCAGGCCCAGAACGAGGAGATCAAGGCCCTCACCGAGGCCAGCTACGACCAGAACGAGGAGATCAAGAAGGTCTCGGCCTGGGCGGCCATCCTCTTCGCCCCGACCCTGATCGGCACCGTCTACGGCATGAACTTCAGGCACATCCCGGAGCTGAGCTGGGTCTTCGGCTACCCGTTCGCGCTGGCCCTGATGCTGGTGGTCAGCCTGACCCTGTACGCCATCTTCAAGCGCCGCGGCTGGCTGTGAGCGGGGGCCGGGAAGGGAGCGGCGCGGCCCCGTCAAGGGAGTCGGGGCCGCGCCGCCATCCTGACGGGTAGCGCCTCCTTACTGGTTGCTCTGGTCGCTGCCGCCCTGGTCGCCGCCGCGCTCGGGGCAGTCGGCGGCGGACCCGTAGCCGTTCTGGGTGTCCTGGCTGTTCTGGGCGGTCGTGGTGGACGAGCTCGACGAGGAGTCATCGGCCGTCTGGGCGACCGCCGCGCCGGCGCCGAGGAACAGCGCGCCGGCCAGGCCGAGGCCGACCAGGGCTCGGGTGAGTGTCGTTCGCATGTCGGTTCACCTCCCTTCGGGTCGATGCGGCTCATCCAAGCAGCCACACCTGCGAGCCCCCTTGGCGGCGCCTGGGAGTTGCGTGGGAGGCACCGACCGCCCTCGGACAGCAGAACGGGCGCCCTGTGGGGCGCCCGTGGCTCCTCGCTCCGGAGGGCGTCAGAGGCCGCCGCCGGTCGAGGTGGTCGTGCTCGACGAGCCGGCGTTGCCGCCGACCTTGCTCGACACGGCCTCCTTGGCCTGGTCGGCCTTGGCGGCGACGGTCTCCTTGGCCTGGTCGGCCTTTGCCGCGGCCGTCTCGGCGACCCGGTCCTTGCCGGCGTTGACGGTCTTGTTGACCTCGCCGGTCAGGCGCTGGACCGAGGGGTTCTCCCGCAGCCGGCCGGCCGCGTCGACGATCTGCTGGTAGCGCTCCTGGCCCGCCTTGGTCCCGAGCACGTATCCGGCGCCCAGTCCGACCAGGAACCCCGACTTGAACCGCATTGGCACCTCCTGAGGACGATCTCTCCCTTGCCTGTCTACCCGCCCTGGCAGATCGAAACCACGTACTGTTGCCCTGCTCGTCGGCCCGGGAAGGAGGTGGCGCGCTGAGGATCGCGGCCTCGCGGGAGGACCGCCCGCGGCCGTCGCCCGAACCGGGCGGGGACGACCGTGGCGCCCTGGCGGCGCTGCCGGGCTGGGCCTGGGCGCTGTCCTGGGCCGCCCTGGCCGTCGCCGGCGGGCTGCTGGTCCGGCTGCCCGGCCCGGCCACCCTGGACCCGGACGAGCACGCCGCCGTCCTCTACTTCGACCGCCTGGTCGCCGGCGACCGCCTCGAGGAGCCCCTGCTGTCCTCGCCCAAGCCCCTGCTCACGGTCGCGCATGGCCTGGCCTGGCAGGCCGCCCACGACTGGCGGCTGCTCGAGGCGGTCACCGTGGCCGCCTTCGCCCTGGCCGTCGTCTGCCTGGCCAGGGCGGCCGGCCGCCTGGGCGGGGCCCCGGCCGCGGCCGCGGTCGCGCTGGCCGTGGCCGGGTCCGGGCCGCTGGTCCTCCAGGCCGCGAGGGGCAACTCGATGGTGCTCGCCCTGGCGGGCTGGTCGGTGGCCCTGGACGCCCTGACCAGGGGGGGTGACCGGGGCCGGGGGAGGGGGGTCGCGTGGGGAGTGGCGGGGGTGGCGCTGCTGCTGGCCGGGCTGGCCCGGGCGGAGAGCTGGCTGCTGCTGCCGCTGGCGGCCGGGTACGGGGTCGTCGCCTGGCGGCGGGGGGAGCGGCGGGCCGCCCTCCTGCTGCTGCCGCTGGCCGCCCCGCTGCTCTGGCTGGCCCACGACTGGCTGCTGACCGGCGACCCGCTGTACGGGATCCGGGTCCCGGGCCGCTACACCGACCTGGTCTCCGGCCGCGAGGTCGTCGCCCCCGGCGACTGGCTGGCCCTGGTCGCCCGGCGCTACCGGGCCGACCCGCTGCTGCTCGCCCTGGCCGCCGTGGGGACCGGCTGGCTGGTGCGGCGCCGGGCCTGGGTGTGGCTGGCCGGCCTGGGGGTGGCCGCGGGCGGGGTCCTGGCCCTGCTCGGCCTGGAGGCCTGGCGCGGCACCTACATCTCCTGGCGCTACTTCGACCCCGCCGACGTGGCCCTCCGCGTGGCCGCCGCCCTCGGCGCCGCCGCCCTGACCGGCTGGGTCGTCGCCCGCGTGGCCGGCCGTCGGCCCGGGGTCGGCCCGGCCGCCGCCGTGGCCGGGGCGGTGCTCCTGGTCGGGGTGGCGTGCTGGCCCCTGGCCCCGACCGACCCGCTGGTCGCCTCCACCCTGGACCGCGACACCCGCCTGTCGGCCAACACCGCCACCGCCATCGCCACCCTGGCCCCGATCGCCGCCGAGCCGGGCACGGTCATCACCGCCTCCGGCCCCCAGCGGGTCCGCGTCGCCGTCGAGCTCGGCCTCCCCCTCGAGCAGGTCCAGGACCTGTTCCTGGCCACCCGAGCCGCCCCCCTCGACCAGGCCCTCGCCGGCAGCGCCGCCGTCTTCCACGACGCCGACGGCGACCGCCCCCCGGAGCGGTTCGCCCCGCTCACCACCACCGTGGAGCGGCGGGTCGGGGGGGTGCGGGTGGCGCCGTTGTGGACCGAGCCCGGGGTGGGGCTGTACGTCCACCGGGTCACGAGTGCGAGATCCGTGGGTTGAGGGGCTGAACCCTTCGAATATCGCCGGATTTTCTGGCTCCGGGGGCGAGACTCGAACTCGCAACAATCCGGTTAACAGCCGGATGCTCTGCCGATTGAGCTACCCCGGAAGGGCGCTACCGCTCAGGAGCGCGTTGACCAATCCCATGATGCTCCGGTGGGTTGCGCTGCAACTGTAACTGACCGTGGCGCAACCATGCACATGCTTGGTGTGGCGGATCGAGGGGTCCGGGACGGCGCGGTAGGGCTTGCCGAACTGTGACGGTGGAATCGCCGTCACCGCCGACCAGTGGGCGATCGCGGACGCCAGATCGAGGCCCTCGTGCAGGTACAGGTGAACCCGCAGCCGGGACTCGTCGACGGTGAAGAACCGCCGTAGCCAGCAGCAGTAGAAGTAGATCATCCGAGGATCACTGTTCGCGAAACGGACGCAACCGTCCGTCTTGCTCCCTTCCCCCGCGTACAGCGCGACCCCCGCCACGAGGAACTCGCGCTCCGACAACCGCCCGATGCGCTCCCGGCCTTCCTCGACCAACCGCTCGACCTCGGCCTGCCGTCGCCGCTGCAGGGCGTTGGGAGCGCGACGGCGACCCCGCGGCGGGCGGGGGAGCGGGTCGAACGACACGTCGCGGACCCACAGCGACACGCTGCTCTTGGAGACACCGAGGCGGGAGGCGATCTCGGCCAGCGGCAGCCCGACCCGCCGCAGCTGGCGCGCCTGCTGCCGCTCGGAGAGCTTGCCCCGGTAGCCCATGGGCGCATCCTCGCGTAACGACCCGGCAGCTTCGGCGATCCATCCTCAGGCGTGACTTAGCGCGCCTTTAGCTTCGCCGGGCGATGATCCGCGGCAATTTCACGAGGGGGAGACGCATGAGCCGAACGGGCAGGCTGGTCGTCGCCGGCGTGGTGGTGCTGGTGCTGGCGCTGGGCGGCGGGTGGCTCCTGTTCACCTCTCGGACCTCGGACTCGCCGCCGCCGGCGGCCCTCGACCCGGCGACCACGACGACCCTCGGCCAGGCGACCGGGACCACCGAGGCCCAGCCGGACGGCGCCGCCACCCCCGACGGCACCTGGCAGGTCAGCGACAACGGCTCCTCCTACGTCGGCTACCGGGTCAGGGAGCAGCTGGCCTCTCTCGGCAGCCCGAACGAGGCGGTCGGTCGGTCCACCGCGGTGACCGGGACCATGGAGGTGGCCGGCGACACCGTGGAGGCGGTCACGATCGAGGCCGACCTGACCCAGCTGACCAGCGACGAGCC
>Ga0126306_10001741_pt1 | contig 11807 bp, 11 predicted proteins | sample Plot27_FD_92592 | JGI IMG/M metagenome (GOLD analysis project Ga0126306, IMG submission 92592) | Serpentine soil microbial communities from UC McLaughlin Reserve, CA, USA - Plot27 | ecosystem: Environmental > Terrestrial > Soil > Grasslands | place: USA: UC McLaughlin Reserve, Lake County...
ACATAGGGCTGAAAAGGGTTGCAAAATACAGCAACGGTTGGATGGCTTCGGCCTATAATATCACTCCTGCGAAATTCAAAGAGAAATGGAATTTCTTGCTCGCCTATAGAAAATCACTAGGAAAGGAGGAGGAGGAGGAGCCGTTTGATAACTCTGTCATGACAATGTTTGGATATATTCACGATGACAAAGACAAGGTGCGCGAGGTGGTTAAAGAAATAGTGTCTCCAGCTTTAAGACGGCCTGCGGAAGACTTGGAGCAAATGCTTCTTTTCGGCTCTTTGGATGAATGTCTCCGGAAAATAAGGAACCTACTCGATGCAGGAGTCAAGCGAATCCACTTTTGGCCTGTGTTAGATTACGAGGATCAGATATGTAAGTTCAAGAGCGGAATATCCGCGAACTTGTGATCAGCATTATTATTATTATTGACTGTTGATAACAATAGATGATGCATATGCGAGCTAAGATATACTTCTAGTTAGAATCACTTCTACTTTTTCTCCCTTGGTCAAGCCCGTCTTATCGTCAACAGTAACAAAGCCGTCAGCATTTGTGAGAGTTGATAATAACCGCGAATCGGCTGCACTGATGGGGATGGCAAGATATTGGTGGTTTCCATCCTTAGATATTTTGATCCGAATAAGAGTTCGTACCCCTTTTTTGGTATTGACGTCCGATGTCATAGTGGCAACTATCTTTGGCACTGGCGGTCCTCGTGTGTTTAACATCAAAAAAATAAGCGGCCGAACAAAGGTTTGGAAAGCTGCAAAGGAAGATACTGGAAAGCCAGGACATATCACCAGAGGTTTTGTGTTGATCAAACCCAATCCAGTAGGAGAGCCAGGCTTCATGGCTACGCCTTGAACAATAATGCCCGGTTTGCCAATTCTATCTATGAGCTTTGGCAGATAATCTTTCTTTCCAACAGAAGACCCACCAGAGGCTGTTATAATGTCATACTTTAATGACTTGGTCAATTTATTTAAAATTAGTCTCTCATCGTCTGGACAGATTCCCATATCAATTGGCTCTCCTCCACATTCTTTCACCATGGCAGAAATCATGTACCTATTGCTGTCAAAGATTGAATTTTTGCCAAGTTTCGATCCTGGTTCTGCAATTTCATCCCCTGTGCTCAAGACGGCAACGTTAGGTTTACGGACAACCTTAATCCTATTGCGGCCAATCGAGGCAATAAGACCCACTGCGCTAGGAGAGAGCCAAGTGCCTTTTTGAAACAGCAACGCGCCAAATTTTATATCTTCACCTCGTACCGACACATTGTTATTCTTTGATACAGGATTAGTTATCCTTAATCGCTTACCTGCAATAATATGTACATCTTCGACTTTTATCACTGCATCGGCGCCATAGGGTAGCCTGGCACCGGTAGCTATTTCCACCGTCTGTCCAGATTGTATCCGGTAACGATTAGCCTGACCTGCATTTAAGTTCCCCTTTATATCAAATAAAATTGGATTTCTTATTGATGCCTGTTTCGTATCCAAAGAACGCACAGCATATCCATCCATTGCTGCTCTATGGAATGAAGGAATATCTATATCGCTTCTCAAATCGGTTGCAATGACTCTGCCCAGTGCGTTATGAATAGAAATATCTTCTGCATCAAGATTCACCTCAGAATATTTTCGAACTGCCTCAAAAAATTTTTTAATTGCAGTATTTACTGGAGTGAGCGATTTTTTTGATCTGTATTTTGTTTTCATTGCGCGCTCTACTCCTTTGCCAGCCACAACAACGTGCATGTGTTAAGGCTTCCCATATTGTATGTTGAAATATGGCAGATGCTATTGTAAAAGGATTTCAAAAAGATTCCACAATTTACAACATATAGTTATTGATGTCCATTATACTTGATGCTTAGAGTTACTATTGAAAGGAATGACGATGTTGCGCCTGTTATTTAGCTATGGCGAACCACTAGAATCCTCAGTCCTTCACCTCCATTGTCTGCTAATAAAAACGCGATAATTGTAAAGTCAAATCCAAGTGAATGCAGATTATACAATTGCAAGTCGGTTTCTTTCCTAAACAATAGGTATATGTTTAGTTGATGCCCTGTCTTTTTAGTCTTATATTGTAGGTGAGCGTCTACACTAGACATGGCCAGGGTTATTTCCCTCAACGTTGGACTGCCGCGGACTGTGTACTTCCGCGGGCAAGCAGTGACTACGGGGATCTTCAAAGAACCAGTAAGCGGGCGCATAAAGCTTAGGAGACTTAACCTCGACGGTGACAGGCAGGCAGATCTGACTGTTCATGGTGGACCTGACAAGGCTGTGTATGCTTATCCCGCGGAGCATTATGATTACTGGAAAAAGCGACTACCAAACATGAAACTACCGTGGGGAATGTTTGGAGAGAACTTCACAACAGAAGGATTGCTCGAAGATCAAGTTAACATAGGCGATGTGTTTCAAATTGGTTCTAGCGAGGTAATGGTTACGCAGCCTAGGATGCCTTGCTACAAACTTGGAGTAAAGTTTGGGCGTATGGACATTGTTAGGCAATTTATGGAAAGCAAACTCACCGGGATCTATTTTAGGGTTCTAAAGGAAGGAGAGGTGGGAGCTGGAGATGCGATCGAGTTTATTAGCAGAGATGTGAATAATGTCACCGTTAAAGATCTTGTCCAGCTGGTAACGGGCAAAGGTGACATGGCAACAATTCGGCGTGCAGTTCATATCAAAGCCCTTCCCGAAGCCTGGCGGCAAGAATTTCTAGACTATCTGGGGAAGCAGGATGGAATGAACTAAGGAGATATTTCTATGCAAAACGAATTGATCGATAGCTTTCGCCGGAGTGCAAAAAAGCTGAGGATCTCAGTTACTGACCGGTGCAATATGCAATGCGCCTACTGCATGCCCCGTGGCAACAATAAATGGCTCAAACAAGAGGAGACACTCCAATATGATGAGATTGTTAGGTTGGTTTCGATTTTGACCCATATGGGAATAGATAGGATAAGACTAACGGGCGGGGAACCGCTGATTAGACCTAGGATAGAAGACCTAATTTCTGCAGTATCAAAGATTTCCAGGATAAAAAAGATAAGCATGACAAGCAATGGTCTTTTGCTTCATGATAAGGCTAAAGCACTGAAGGATGCGGGTCTGCAGGGTGTGAATATTAGTTTAGATACCTTCAACCCGTCCCGATTCAAATCGATAACTGGCGTTGACGGTCTCTCAAAAGTTTTGGCTGCCATAAAATCTGCCTCCGATGTAGGGCTAAAGATAAAGATAAACACCGTTATATTACGAGGATGGAATGATGATGAAGTTGTTGATTTCGCAAAGTTTGCAAAAGAAACTGGATATCAGGTTAGATTCATAGAATTTATGCCATTAGATGGGTCCGGTATTTGGTCTCATGATCTTGTGTTTAGCAAGAATGAAATGATATATCGAATAAACAAAGAAATGGGTAAGCTTACAAGTCTAGATAGCCATAATGATGACGGTAACAATCTGTCCTCTGATCCGGCTGTACTTTACTCCTTTGCTGATAAAACCGCAATTATAGGATTCATTCCCTCCATAACTGAACCATTCTGTAACAAGTGTGATAGAATTAGGATAACTTCAGATGGTAGACTGCTAACCTGCCTCTATGAGAATCCGGGTTATGACCTCAAGAACTTACTCCGCGGAGCGAATACAGATGAACAAATTGCCAGATACATTGCAGAATGTGTGATGAAAAAGCCTGAAGGTATCATCAGCATGATTAGATCGAAAACTCTGAGGCCTTCATTGAATAGGATGCACACTATAGGAGGTTAGTGGTTTGAATACTGATCATGAATCAAACAAAAATACAGTGCGAGTAAGACTCTTTGGTTTCTCTAGTAGAGTAGTTGGAAAAAGTGAAATAAAGATTGAATTGACTGGTCGAACTAGCATAAGTGATATACGCAGAACACTTTTGTCTTATTATCCTGCTCTCATGAGTCATAATATTCCATTTGTCTTTGCTGTTAATCGGAAGGTAGTTGTTGAGTCTACGGTTGTCACACACTTAGATGAGGTTGCTCTATTGCCGCCTGTTAGTGGAGGCTGATGAAAAAAGTTGATCTCAATAACCACTGAACCCATTGATATGCAAAAAATTCTTGCAGAAATGGCTGACGAATCGACTGGCGCAATAGTTTTCTTCGTAGGGACTGTCAGGAACCACGATGACGGAGAAAGAGTTTTGGCGATTATGTATGAGGCCTATGATGAGATGGCACAAGAAATACTTGAAAAAATCGAAAGTGAAGTGATGGCAAGATGGCCAATAAAGAAGTTTATTGCAGTGCAGAGTACAGGATATCTAAAAGTTGGCGAGATTAGCGTTGTAGTTGCTGCGACCTCGCCACACAGACAAGAAGCGTTTGATGCCTGCAAATACGGGATTGATACAATAAAAACATCCATACCAGTCTGGAAAAATGAGAAGGTAGAATCAGGTGAAAAATGGGTAAAGGGGGTTCTCTTGAATGTCGAGTAGTGCTGACGAGGTTAAGGGGATGGTGGATGTCAGCTCCAAGTATGAGACATTGCGTTCAGCTACCGCACAGGCAATTCTTCACGTAAATCCAGAGACTACTGCGCTCATAAAAGACGGAAAAGTACCCAAAGGAAGTATAGTTGATGCCGCCAGATTATCTGCAGTGATGGCCGTAAAGAGGACTTCAGATTTAATACCATTTTGCCACCCAGTTCCAATAGACTCAGTTAATGTCAATGTATCCATCCAAGTTGGGCGTGTTGAGATTCTTGTAGAAGTAAAGGCAGTATGGAAGACAGGCGTGGAGATGGAAGCGTTGACCTCCGCGTCAATAGCTGCCTTGACTGTTTATGACATGCTAAAGTTTACAGACAAGTCAATGTCAATACAATTGATTAAACTTTTAGAAAAGAGTGGAGGTATTAAAGAGGCCTTGTCAGCTACCGACAAGATACTTCGGGCAGCTGTTTTGGTAGCGAGCGATACTAGGGAAAAAAATCAAGACTTATCAGGCAAGAAAGCAGTAGAAATCCTCTCTAAAAAAGGATTTCATATTGCAGAACACAAAGTAGTACGGGACGATGCCAAAACAATAGAGCGCGAGCTCGTGCGATTATGCGATGAATTGAGAGTTGACATTGTAATAACATCCGGTGGTACGGGTCTTGGTCACCGGGACGTTACACCCGACGCTACTAGGAGAGTCATCGAAAAGGAAATCACAGGCATTGAAGAGGCGATCAGATCGTATGGACAAAAACGAACACCAAACTCGATGCTCTCTAGGGGTGTGGCTGGAATTCGGGGAAATACTATAATTGTTAACTTGCCCGGAAGCGTTGGAAGTATCTCTGAATCGATGCATGCCCTCTTTCCTGGTATACTACATGCATTTGAGGTGCTAGAGGGAAAAGGTCATTAACGAGCTTGTATTCCTACTCAGCCCATTATTCTTTGGAATAAGCATTGTATATTCAAGCGTAGGCTTTGCTGGCGGAAGTAGCTATACCGCTATTTTGGTTCTTGTGGGGCTCAGTTTAATCATGGTTCCGTCAACATCTTTGCTTTTGAACATTGTAGTTTCTTCTATTGCATTCATTAGCTTCACGAAAGCTGGCTATTTTGATCCTAAGCTTGTTTTACCTTTTCTAGCATCCATACCATTTGCTTTTTTTGGTGGAATGTTAGTACTTCCGATTATGACCCTTGCTTTAATCTTCGCAGGTGCGCTTTTCGCAGCATCAATTTCGCTTTTATCTTTTGGTTCTAAGATAGAACTACATAGAGCCAAAATTATAAGATCCAACCTCAGTATAAAACAAATTGCAGTTTTGGGTGTGCCTATTGGAGTTTCCCTGGGAACTCTTGCTGGGATAGTTGGTATAGGCGGCGGAATATGGTTATCCCCCTTGCTTATACTTATGGGTCTGGCAAATTCAAAGCAAGCTGGGGCTGCAGCAAGCCTATTCATATTGTTGAATTCAACCAGTGGTTTCATAGCGAATTCAATCAGTAAACCAATCGATATTTCTCTTTTAATACCGCTCGCATTATCTGTAACTGCAGGAGGCTTAATCGGATCTAGATATGGAGCTTTCAAGCTTAACCATGATTACATAAGGAAAATAATTGGACTGCTTGTTGCAGCGGCAGCCACTCTTTTGATATTCAGATTCTTTCTCTAACAATAAGATTTGAATCAGCCTTAGAAGGCTCCATTAGAAACTAGTTGTTATTTCAATGCTGCAAAAATACGATCAAAGATGAATAATCCGAATCACTATATACAGAAAAAACAGTCAAGCATCAAGTTTTGACAGAAATTCCAATAATCCTGGTTGCTCGGTTGACATAGTAGAATCTCTGGATTTAAAATACTTTTGAATGTGATTATCATAGCATGCTTGGCAAAAATCTAACTCGTTAAATTCCTGCTCCCATCTAACAACAATAGTGTGGAAGTCTTGATCTGAAGGAATCGGGTTTCTGCATGCCCGGCACTCGCTAGAAGTACCGTGTCTATGTACTAAACTAAAATGATAGGGCATGGCTATTTCGCTCATTTCTTGATGCTTGTAGGTAATTAGGGCGAGAGTTAATTAGATTTATGGTTCAGCTTTTATCAATCACTGCAATTGTAATAGTCGCATATCCTATCTTCAGCCTTATGACGTTCGGACTTGCAATAGGTTGCAGCTGGCGTGTTTGCTTCTTTTGTTGGTTTTCACTTTGCTGTCAGCAGACTCTCCTTCGGACAATATTCTGCAATCATTGTCTGGAATATATACACAGAGCTTTAAAGGATATGCAAATCACTAGCCAACAACATTGTTGGCTAGCGAATCAACCTAACAAGAGCAAATCCTATGATAAATCCAAGGACAGCTCCAAATGTGGGCAGCCATCTTCTTTCCTTGTGAGCTTTTGGTATCATGTCATAAAAAAGCATATAGAAAATGCCGCCCGCTGAGATTGCAAGGGTCAGCGCAATAACAACTTGCATACCTTGGACAAAGAACAAGCCTATTAATCCAAGAACGATTGGAATCACTGATACAAACCCGATAGCAATCAAGGCTTTTCTTTTGCTACCTCTAAAAGCCGTTGTCTTGTCAGAAGTCATTTCACGAAATGAGGCAATTCCTTCTGGGACATTTTGTATGCCAATAAGCAATGCAATCACAAATCCAGCACCGGCGGCTACTGAAGCTCCTATGGCAAGTGATTCTGGAATAGAATCAAGACCGATACCGAGTAGAATGCCAGCTCCTCCACCCTTGTGCTCCGCTAATACATCTGCAATGGTAAAGATTATCGAACCAGCAATAAAGGCGCCTAAAGTCATGACAATTCCCAAGGTTCTTTCTGCTTCAATTACCATTCCAAAAATGGCAGCAGAGATTAGGATGCCTGCACCAAAAGCAGTGAAAAACAACACCTGTCTCTCACTGAAGTTGATGTATCTTGCTATGAGCCCACCTGCAAACGAGGTGCCGCCTGCAAATGCACAGATTCCAATAACACGTAGTACTTCTATAATCTCTATGCTTGGCATTGTTATCTTGGCTGCCTGCTAGCCCAACTTTATGCATTCTTTCTTTTTAGAGTATCTAATGAGATTGCTATTGTCTGTGCGTTGCAGATAAAAGAATCTGCTCAGATTTTGGGGTGAGTCATTTCCTGCCAGCAATCAAGACAATAATCCCCGTCTGTCTGGAAAATTGCCGCCTCACTTTCGTGACAGATCGAGCAGGCGATAAGGATCTGGAGCGGATCATCTACTAGGGTTCTGTTGGCCATGTCTTCCTCACTGTTAAAAATGAACCACCGGCGAGTCTATACTGAAGCAGGCTGTGGTGTCAGCCATGATACATCGGCGAATAACTTCCTTGTGTGGCTCGGCTACGCGCTTAAGGTCGGCTGGCAGGTGCAATTCATCCACGAGCTCCCGCCCGCCACTCGCGCTTGCCGTAGACCCTTGTTGAATGTAGCCTAGCACTCTGACGCATGGTATGCTGCTGCAGCAAACATAGTATTGCACAAACACTGTTCTGCTAAGCTTCTTCAACTCTATGCGGCCATATCGCGCTTGATATGACAATTGCCTCTCGATGTTAGAGGATAATCCCTCTTCAGTCATGTTAGTAACAAAGTCTGTAGGTTCCCTTTTAACTACTGCTTAACTAGGTCAATTAACAACGTTAATCCATCTTTAATTGGCATCATTCAGAAGCAGAGGCACTATGCTTGACGGGGAACATACAATACTCGCGTCCACCAAGAGAGATGGCAGAAAATATTACTTCATGATATGCGATATATGCTTCTGGTGCGCTTCGCTATTTGAGCCGGATTTGTCAAAGTATCGCGGAGCATTTTCGTGCCCTGTCTGCGAAGGAAGCAAAGTACAAGCCATCCCACTTGCATCTGATGAAGTGTACAGGCTAAAATACAGCTAAAGCAGCAGGCTGAGGTGGGAGTTCTTTTAGCGGTGCGGGCCGGCAAGTTTAACCAAGTTAGGATTAAGTCATGACTATAAGTGCCGGGCGGTTTAGGTGCCGAGGCATAATGACACAGGGCACCGGGTCAGTCATTGTGCACACACACACACACACGCTGAAGGACAGGTGGAAGCTCATGGCATTTGTTAGCAGCTTATGGCGATGGTCTTGTTTTCAAGTGTCTACCTAGGTATTGAGGAATTAATTACTTCCAGTTTCTTGATACTGAAAACCAGTTCAACAATAAGCAGAAAGCTCTACATATCCTCTCAAAGCAAGTGTATCCTTTCAGCACATTCCTTGTGAAAATACTTTCGCCTTCTGCTGTGTGCTTTACTTATTATAGTATCCTTCTCTTTTATTCTTTCAGCACAGAAGCGGCAAAGTCCTTCTTGCCTTGCGCATATTCTAGTCAAAACAGCGTTGTAATTGTGATTGTCTATATCTATGATATGTACCCTTGTCAAAAAGATCTTCCGCGGGTTAGTAGTCAGTTTCTAATAAAAAGACTGACTTAACCATGTTAATCACGACGTATATACAATGAAGCGCAATTGGAAATCCGCTAGGGTCATACATACATCGAGAAATGGCTTGCAGAAATATTTGTGAGAGGTATAGGGCGACGAAAGATAGAAGAAGTAGCTATTATACCCAAGGATACAAAAGGTGCCAGATATGTGGCATCTTCATTAAATGGAAGGGCATTAGATGCCCTTGTTGTCAAAGGCCGCTGAGGTCAAAACCTCATAATAGAAAAAGAAGAGGAAACCAATGGGAGAAGAAGAATTAACTATATTAATCATGACATAAATAGTCATTTGAAAAGATCAATCCCTATATGACAAAGAAGCGCCGTCAACAGAATGGGTATTCAGTATCTTTTACGAGAATGACGAGGAAGAGAATTATTACTTATGGAATAATCGCAGCCATCCTTTCGGGCATTAGCATCGCTGGCTACAAGTCGATGATCCCCACAAATGGCAACGCTCCAGTTTTTGGTATTCCAAATAATCACTTTGTTAAAGCAAAATACACTGCGGGCTCAGGGTATGCTTGGGTTAGCATGTCTTCTGGCAGTGCCAAAGGATTAAGGGGCAGCGGCGGAGGAGGAGGAGGCATCATAAATCCTCAATATGTTTTCAGCAAAGGAGGTTTGCAATCTATCCATGTGGTAAATGAGGACTATGAAACCCATTCAAAGCATAATTTTAACATAGATGAATTCAATGTCCATTCCAAAGATTTGGCTTACTCTAATAGCCAAACCATTACATTTGTTGCTGACAAACCTGGCACCTTTCACTATTATTGTAATATCCATCCAGAAATGAAAGGAGACATAAGCATAGAATAAAGTAGTGTATGTGAGAAAGGATGAGACTATGAGCAGTGACAATCAAGACAGTTTAACCTCATCAACCCGCCAAGACATTTTGACTCTGCTAGATAGCTTTATTCACCAAATACAACATATAAGGAGAATACTTTTGGGCATGTCAATTTCTGCAATTGTTCTAGCTCCACTAGCCATTGCTCTTTCTGTTTACCTTTTGTTTCACCCATCGTTCTTCGCCGTATTAGAGACAGAGAACGAATTTGGGCTAGTTCTAACTGTGCTGCTTGGAGCAGTCATCATTACTTCAGGAATATGGCTTTTTACCGGTATAAGGCAATATTCCTCTATGAGTCAATGGAAAAAAAGATATGAGGAATATCGGAGAGAAAAGGAAGCAATAGATAGAAAGATAGCGTCACAATTCGGGTTAGATCAGGACTAGCATAATTAAGTCTGTGTTATCCTTCTTTTCATCTTCTACTACGGAATTATTTTTCTTTTTAATTTCATCTTTCCTCCTTGGAAACATTTTTTCATAAGGCTCGAGGATATCTCTGCAAAATGCCATGCCTTTTTGTGTTGGCCTATAGATTGTGACTGTTCTTTTTCCTATTGTCGCTTCTCTTCTCTCTATCAACTCATTGTGCTCGATGTCCTCTAAGATGGGCTTGTGTTTTTTTAGATTCAAGCCACAAAAGCTGACAAGAGCTGTTTGGTTTAGCTCGCTATATTCTACGAGTTTTAGTATAACATCTTTGACTATGTATATTCGATCTCTGTACGAACTCGGTGAGCCAGACATATTTACTGTTCTCGCTTGTCAAGTTTGCGATAATAGTTACCACAATATAACCTGTATCAGATCCTCTCAAGTTAACAAGGTTAAGGCATATTTTAATAATCTGCAGACATCATATTGAACGCCATCAGCATATGGAAAAGCAGAATTTGGCTTGGCCCTGTCCTGACCCTTTAGCCAATCTATCGCCAATCCTCCATAAGGGGCAGGGCCATTATGAACAATCGAATATTTTTCTGCTTTTTGCTACTTAGCCTGAACAGAATTAAGCTGATCTCTAATAAACTACAGCGTCTCTCTAAGACTACCCTAAGAGATATCTTTGGGCTAGATATACCTGAAATGTGGAGGATTTGTTCTTCTTAAGGAAAGACGCTTCCCCTTACGTCACAGATATTGGAGACGGAAAATGAGGTTGGACTCTTAGTTGAATTAACCATGTTAAGCTACATTTTAAAAACCAAGACACTACCCACATAACAAATGAAAATTCGTTCTTTTAGAAAAGATAGTGTAGCAAAACCTGACACAAAGTTCGTATGCAAGGAGTGTAAAATGGTCTTTCATACAAAAGACTCTTTAGAATTGCATAAAAGAAAGTCACGGCATTTTACCGGCTTGGTATACTTTGGAAAACATGAAAAGTAATATCTCAGATTAGATCATGGATACCGATGGCTTTATATCTCTAGTTAAGCCTGCAATAATGTTTCCAAATTTTTTGAACGATTTTTTAGCGGGGCCCAGAGGGATCCGAGAGAAAAAACCTTCACAGCTAAGACACGATGCAAAAGGGGGGTTTCCCTGGGACTTGGACCTGATAGGAAAACGAGTCCAGCATCATATACACCATATCTAGATCATTTTTCTTCCACTTTTAGCATAAGATAAAAGCGCGTATGGAGAAGTATTTAATGGGGTTATGGTCCAAGATTCAAACAAGTCGGTTCCTGTCGGTACCTTGGAAGAATTAGAGCAGAAAGGCTATCTTTCTGTTACAGCCCATGGATACGACATTGTAGTGTTTTATCATGAAGGAGAAGTCCATGCACTTGACAATCGTTGTCCCCACATGGGTTTTCCTCTAAGTCGGGGAAGCACCAAGGATGGCATATTGACCTGTGACTGGCACCATGCCAGATTTGAT
>Ga0126306_10001742_pt1 | contig 11804 bp, 11 predicted proteins | sample Plot27_FD_92592 | JGI IMG/M metagenome (GOLD analysis project Ga0126306, IMG submission 92592) | Serpentine soil microbial communities from UC McLaughlin Reserve, CA, USA - Plot27 | ecosystem: Environmental > Terrestrial > Soil > Grasslands | place: USA: UC McLaughlin Reserve, Lake County...
ACGAGCTCAACTACGTCTCCGACATCGACGTGCTGTTCTGCCACGAGCCGGTGGCCGGGACCGAGGCCGAGGCCGCCGCCCGGGCCGCCGAGCGGGTGGCCCGGGCGGTCATCCGCGGCCTGTCCGCCGTCACCGCCGAGGGGACCTGCTTCGAGGTCGACGCCAACCTGCGTCCCGAGGGCCGCAACGGGCCCCTGTCCCGGACGCTGGGCAGCTACCAGGCCTACTGGGACCGCTGGGCCCAGCCGTGGGAGCTGCAGGCGCTGATCAAGGTGCGGCCGGTGGCCGGGGACCGGGAGCTGGCCGAGCGGTTCTGCGCCGAGGCCGAGGCCCGGGTCTACCCCGAGCGGCTCGACCCGGAGACGGTCAGCGCCGTGCGGCGCATGAAGGCCCGGGTGGAGACCTCGGCCAAGGCCCGGGCCGGCGGCGACCGGCAGGTCAAGCTGGGCCCGGGCGGGCTGCGCGACATCGAGTTCGCGGTCCAGCTCCTCCAGCTGGTCCACGGCCGCCACGACCCGGCCCTGCGGTCCGGCTCGACCCTGGTCGCCCTGGAGCGGCTGACCGCCGCCGGGTTCGTGGGCCGGGCCGACGCCGCCCAGCTGGCCGCCGCCTACCGGTTCCTGCGCCTGGTCGAGCACCGCCTGCAGCTGGCCAACGAGCGCCGCACCCACACCATCCCGGCCGGGGAGGAGGCGCGGCGCTGGCTGGCCCGGACCCTGGGGTACCGGGACGACCCGGAAGCCAGCGCCCTGGAGCGGTTCGAGGCGGACCGGCGCCGGCACCTGGCGGCCGTCCGCGGCCTGCACGAGAAGCTGTTCTACCGGCCGCTGCTGGAGGCGTTCGGAGCGGTGCCGTCCGGGCTCGACCCCGAGGAGGCGAGCGAGCGGCTGGCCGCCCTCGGGTTCGCCAACCCCGAGCGGGCCATGGCCTCGCTGCGCGCCCTCACCGCGGGGCTGTCGCGGCGGGCCACCCTGATGCGAGCCATGCTCCCGGTGATGCTGCCGTGGCTGGCCGAGGCCCCCGACCCCGACGGCGGCCTGGCCGCGCTGCGGACGCTGGCCGAGACCCTGGGGGACCGGGCCGCCTTCTATGGGATGGTCCGCGACAACCCGGCCGCGGCCGAGCTGCTCTGCACCGTGCTCGGCACCTCCCGGCTGCTGGGGGACCTGCTGGCCCGGCACCCGGAGCTGCTCACGGAGATGGCCGACCCGCAGCGGCTGGCCGCGGCCCGCGACCCGGCCGAGCTGACCGCCCAGGCCAGCGCGATCGTGGCCCGCCACCCGGACCCGGCCGCGGCCTGGGACGGGCTGCGCCGCTTCAAGCGCCGCGAGCTGGTCCGGGTGGCCGTCCGCGACCTCACCAGCGACCTGCCGGTGGAGCAGGTCGGGGTCGAGCTGTCCGCGCTCGCCCAGGCCTGCCTGGCCGCCGGGTTGCTGGTGGCCGTGCGCGAGGCCGGCGAGGGACCCCGATCCTCCGGAGGGCCACCCTTGAGCCCCCCGGGCCCCCCGCCGGTGCGGCTGGCCGTGCTGGCCATGGGCAAGCTGGGCGGGGCCGAGCTGAGCTACACCTCCGACCTGGACGTGCTGTTCTGCCACGAGCCGGCGCCGGACGCCGACCCCGAGGTCGCCGGGCGGGCGGCCGACCGGGTGGTGCGGGAGCTGCTGCGCGGCCTGTCGGCCGTCACCCCCGAGGGGACCTGCTTCAAGGTCGACCCCAACCTGCGCCCCGAGGGCCGCAACGGACCGCTGTCCCGGACGCTGGGCAGCTACCAGGCCTACTGGGACCGCTGGGCCCAGCCCTGGGAGCGCCAGGCGCTGATCAAGGTCCGGCCGGTGGCCGGCGACCGCGAGCTGGCCGAGCGCTTCCGCGACGAGGCCGCCGCGAGGATCTACGCCGCGCCCCTCGACCCCGGCACCGTCGGCGAGATCCGGCGCATGAAGGCCCGGGTCGAGTCCGAGCGGCTCCCGGCCGGGGCCGACCCCAAGCTCCACCTCAAGCTGGGGCCGGGCGGGCTGGCCGACGTCGAGTGGACGATCCAGCTGCTGCAGCTGCGGGTGGGCGGCGCCCAGCCCGAGGCCCGGGTCCAGAGCACCCTCGGCGCCCTGGAGGCCCTGGCCCGGGTGGGCGCCCTCGAGTCCGGCGAGGCCACCTGGCTGGCCGACGCCTACCGGCTCTGCCTGCGCATCCGCAACCACGCCTACCTGGTCGCGGGCCGCCCGGTCGACTCCCTCCCCACCGACCCGGTCGCCCTCGAGCGCCTGGCCCGCGCCATGGGCGAGCCCGGCCGCCAGCGCCTCCTCGAGGACTACCGCCGCGCCACCCGCCGCGCCCGCCGCGTCGTCGACGCCCGCTTCTGGGACGACCGCCGGTGAGTTCGCCCGGACCGGACCCGGAAGGGGATGCGCCCGGCTATCCACAGCCCCCCCTCCTGGTGTGTGTCGGGGACCTGATGGTCGACGTGGCCGTGGAGGCCCCGGCGCTGGCTCGGGGTGGGGACGTGGCCGGGGCGGTGCGGTTGGGAGTGGGGGGGTCGGCGGCCAACGTGGCCGCGTGGGGGGTGGCCGCCGGGGGTCGGGCGCGGCTGGTCGCCGGGCGGGGGGACGACCTGGCCGGGCGGCTGCTGGCGGCGGCGCTGGCCGAGCGGGGGATCGAGCTGCGGCCGGACCGGGCCGTGGGCGCGGGCAGCGGGGCCATGCTGGTGGTGACCGAGGCGGGGGAGCGGACCTTCGTGGCCGACCCCGGGGCCAACCTCGGGCTGGCCGAGGCCGAGGTGGTCGGGGCGCTGGCCGGGGCCGGGGCGGTGTTCGTGAGCGGCTACCCGCTGCTGCGGGCCCCGACCCGGCCGGCGGCGCTGGCCGCGGCCGCGGGCGCCGGCCGGGTCGGGGCCCCGGCGGTGGTCGACGCCGCCTCCTGGCCGCTGCTGGGCGGCGGGGCCGGCGAGCCGGTGCTGGAGGCGGCCGCCCTGGCCGGGACCCTGCTGGCCAACCGGGAGGAGGCGGCGGCCCTGGCCGGGCTTCCCGATCCGGGGGTGGCCGGGACGGCCCTGGCCGCCCGGGTGGGGACGGTGGTGGTCAAGTGCGGCCCCGCCGGGGTCCTGGTCTGCGCCGGCGGCGGCCCGCCGCGGCCCGTTCCCGCCCCGGCGGCCGAGGTGGTGGACGTGACCGGGGCCGGCGACGCCTTCGCGGCCGGCTACCTGCTGGCCAGGGCGGCCGGCGCCGACCCGGTCGAGGCCGGCGGGTCCGGCGCCGCGCTGGCCGCCCGGGCCGTGGCCACCCGCGGGGCGTGGCCGGACGCCCTGCCCACCGACGGCCGCCCGGAGTACTCTTGACCGCTGCTGTTACCAACCCGACCAACCACGGGGGAACGCACCGCTCATGGACAGCCGCATCGTCGTCGCCGACCGCATCGCCAGCGCCAGCGCCGTCGTCGCCCTCGAGTCGAGCGTGCTCGCCCAGGGCCTGCCGTCCCCGGCCAACCTCGAATCGGCCGACGCCCAGCAGGCGGCCGTGGCCAAGGCCAACGCCGAGCCGGCCGTGATCGGGGTGATCGCCGGCCGGGTGATCGTCGGCGCCGACCCCCACGAGGTGCAGACCCTGGCCTCGGGGGCGGTCCGCTGGAAGGTGACCGTCCGCGACCTGCCGTACGTGGTCGCCCGCGGCCTCGACGGGGCGACCACGGTGTCGGCGACCGCGTTCGCGGCCGAGGCGGCCGGGATCGGGGTCATGGCCACCGGCGGCATCGGCGGCATCCACTTCGGCGGCGGCGACGTCTCGGCCGACCTGCCCCAGCTGGCCCGCTCCCGGCTGACGGTCGTCTGCTCCGGCCCCAAGCACGTGGCCGACGCCGCCGCCACCCTGGAGTGGATGGAGACCCACGGGGTGCAGATCGTCGGCTACCGCACCGACCGGCTGCCCGGGTTCCTGGCCACCGGCCGCCTGCCCCTGGAGCAGGTCGCCGACGACGTCGCCCAGGTGGTGGAGCTGATCCGGGCCCGCCAGGCCCTCGGCACCCCGGGCACCCTGGTGCTGTGCCAGGACCCGCCCGACGCGGCCGCCATGGACGCCGAGGAGCTGGGCACCCTGGCCGCCGAGGGGGCGGCCGCGGCCCGCGACGCCGGCGTGTTCGGCAAGGCCCGGACCCCGTTCGAGCTGGACTGGCTGCACCGCCGCACCGGCGGGCGCAGCCTGGCCGCCAACCTGGCCCTGCTGGAGGCCAATGCCGGCCTGGCCGGGAAGATCGCCGCCGGCCTGGCCGCCGGCTGAGCCGTCAGCGCCGCCGGCCGCCCAGCGGCCAGCCGCTGGCCAGGACGACCAGGCCGAGCACGATCAGGCCCAGCGGCACCAGGTAGTCGCCCCGAAGCTTCCACACGTCCAGCGCGTCCAGCAGGAACACCACCCCGGCGAGGACGAACAGCACCCCCACGACCAGCGACAGCCGGTCGACCCTCCAGCCGGAGCCGCCTGGTGCCGCCTGCGGCGGCAGGCCCGTTCCGTTCCGACCGCCAGGGTCGGCGGTCGGGCTCACCGCTCCACCCGCACCTGGCCGAGCCCGACCCGCAGGTCGAGCCGGAGCCGGCGGTCCCCGCCGGCCTCCGAGGTGGTGGCGACCCGGGTGGCGAACCCGCCCTCCTGCTCGCCCAGCACCTGGACCTCGCCCAGCCCGGAGCGGGCCACGACCTCGACCGAGACCCCGCCCGGGACCTCCACGGCCAGCTCGCCGATCCCGACCCGGGCCTCGACCACGGTGGTCCCGGCCGGGACCTGGAGCTGGCGCAGGTCGACCTGGAGGTTGCCGACGCCCAGCTCGTACTCGGTCAGGTCGGCCGGGGTGCTGGGCCGCTCGGTGCGGTCGCCGACCCCGCCGCCCAGGGGCACGTCCAGGTCCCAGTCGACCGCCACCGCCAGCGACAGGACCAGCATCAGGGCGACCCCGACGATCATGAGGGCGTGCTGGCGGCCCCGGAAGGCCCCGGCCATGCAGGCCAGGCCGACCGCGATCAGGGCCCCGGGAAGGATCGCCCGCCAGGGCACCTCGACCCCGCCGGCGTCCAGCAGCCAGGCGATCCCGACCAGGATCAGCAGCGCCCCCGCCAGCACGGTGGCCGCGGCCCGGCCGGCCCGGTCGGCCGGTGGCGACGGCGGCAGCGGCTCGGTGGTCACTGGCGCGCCTCCTTGCCAGCCGAGCCCTCGGGTGCGCCCGCCCACATCATCGGCGGAGCCCCACCAGCATGACCGCGACCCCGACGGCGACCAGGGCGACCGGCCAGAACAGCTCGTCCAGCTCGGGGGCGAGGCGGTCCAGCAGCAGCACCAGGCCGAGCACGACCAGGGAGCCGCCCAGGACCAGCCGGCCCGTCTCCCGCCGGGGCTCGGAGGGCGGGCCGGGCGGCTGGTCCGGCTGCTCCTCGGGGATGGCCACCCAGGCGACCACGTAGGCGACCACCCCGAGCCCGTTGGCCAGGGCCAGGATGATGAAGGCGATCCGCAGCAGCACCGGGTCGACCCCGAGGTAGCGCCCGACCCCGCCGCACACCCCGGCCAGCACCCGCTCGCTGCGGCTGCGCCGCACCACTCGCTGCGCGGGCTGAGGCGGCTCGCTCGGTCCGGTTGATCCGGTCGGTCCGGGTTCGGGGGGAAGCTGCGCGCTCATCCGCTAGAGCATAAGTCCTGCGGTTGCGGCACGATACCGCCATGACGAACGACCAACCCGGCCCCCTGCCCAGCTTCCTCATGGACATGGACGGCGTCCTGGTCCACGAGGAGCACGCCATCCCCGGCGCCGACCGCTTCCTCAAGGCCCTCGAGGCGGCCGAGCTGCCGTTCCTGGTGCTGACCAACAACTCCATCTACACCCCCCGCGACCTGTCGGCGCGGCTGACCCGGACCGGGATCAGCCTGCCGCCGGACCGGATCTGGACCTCGGCCCTGGCCACCGCCCAGTTCCTCGACAGCCAGCGCCCGGGTGGCAGCGCCTTCGCCATCGGCGAGGCCGGGCTGACCACCGCCCTGCACGACGTCGACTACACCCTGTCCGAGCGCGACCCCGACTACGTCGTCCTCGGCGAGACCCGCACCTACAGCTTCGAGCTGATCACCAAGGCCATCCGCCTGATCGAGCGGGGGGCCCGTTTCATCGCCACCAACCCCGACCCGATCGGCCCCTCCCTGGAGGGGTCGCTGCCCGCCACCGGCTCGGTGGCCGCCCTGATCTCCAAGGCCACCGGCGTCCACCCCTACTACGTGGGCAAGCCCAACCCGCTGATGATGCGGTCGGCCCTGCGGGCCATCGGCGCCCATTCGGAGACCACGGTGATGATCGGCGACCGCATGGACACCGACATCGTGGCCGGCCTGGAGGCGGGCATGGAGACCGTCCTGGTCCTCACCGGCATCTCGACCCGGGCCGACGCCGAGCGGTACGCCTACTGCCCGTCGCGCATCGTCGACTCGATCGCCAACCTCGAGATCGACCTGGGCCTGGGCGGCCTCGGCTGAGCTAACACCGTCCCGGGACGCGGACACGGGAAGAGGCGTCCCGAGACGGTACCAGCAGACTAGGCCAGTTGGCGGGCTTGTCCAGGTCGAATTTCGACCCGCTCAGTCGGCGTAGAAGACGTAGCGGGCCCGGTACGGAACGGCCACGGTGGCGTCGCGGGCCGGGTCGCAGGCCCCGGCCGGGGCCACCCCGCCGCGGGTCTCCAGCCGCTGGATGAAGTCGACCCCGGCCAGGACCCCGTCGCCCTGGGTGGAGACGGCCTTGAGCCGCAGCCAGGGGATGTCCCTCGTCGGATCGGGCGCGTCCGCTCTGCCGTCGAGCGCCCCGACCACGCTGCTGCCGTCGAACGACTCGAAGGTGGGACCGCGGAAGTGGATGCCGACCGGGCGGTGGCCGCGGCCGTACAGCACGGCCGCCGGCTCCCGGAGCGTCCAGGCGCCGGCCGTGCAGTCGTAGATCTGCGCGCCCTTGCCGGCCACGTCGAGCACCACCTTGTAGGGGTCCGAGACGGCGATGGCGTCGGGGACCGGGGGCGGCTTGGCCCCGGCGCCCGCCGGCACCGCGGCCCCGGCGACCAGGGCCGAGCTGAGCAGGGCGAGGAGCCCGAGCAGGAACGGGCGGCGTCGCATGGCACGACCTCCTTGAAGGCCACGTGGCGGGGAGGGTCGCCCGGCGTCGGGCGACGGATCCGCGGATCCTGCGACAGTCCGACCGTAAGCGCAAATCGCCACGCCCGGGTAGGACCGGGGCGAGCGCGGCGCTTCGACGCTATGCGCGCTCGCTGGGCGGGCCGTCCCGCCAGGCGGCGGCGCCGGCGGCGGCCGCGGCCTTGGTCTGCTCCCAGCGGCGCCGGGCGATCTCGCTCGGCGGCTGCTCCAGGTGGTCGACCCACTGGCGGGTGGCCGAGATCAACGCGGAGCTGATCAGCGCCATGCCGGCGAAGCCGAGCAGGCCGCCCAGCGTCACCAGCACGCCTCCTCCGACGAGCAGGCTGCGGTTGAGCTGGATGGCTTCCCGCGAGGCCATCTGCTCTGTCATGTCCTCACCCCTTGTCTCGGCTCTGGTGCTTTTTGTGTTTGGGACCTGAACGAGCACAATCAGCGATTAGCTCCAGCTCGTCAACTGCCCGCGATCGACCGAGGGGGGTCGATGCCCATGCGCCGGACCGTCAACTTCCTTGCCCTGCTCCTGCTCGTGGCCCTGGCCTTCCCGGCCGGGGCCGCCCTGGCCCAGCCGGCCGCCGCGGCCGCGGCTGCGGCCGCCGCCTCGGCCGGGGCCGACTTCAACGACGATGGCGTCACCGACCTGGCCGTGGGCGTGCCGGGCGAGAACGACTTCGCCGGCGCGATCACCGTGCTCCACGGGGCGGGCGTGACCGGCCTCAGCGGCAGCGGGTCCCAGCTCTTCATGCAGGTCGCCGGGGCGGTCGAGGGCGGCGACCTGTTCGGCGCGGCCCTGGCCGCCGGTAACTTCAACGGCGACGCCTTCGCCGACCTGGCCGTGGGGGCGCCGGGCGAGGTGGCCGGCTCGGCCGCGGCCGCCGGCGCGGTCAGCATCCTCTACGGCTCGCCCCTCGGCCTCACCGCCAGCGGCGGCCAGCTCTTCACCCAGGTCGCCGGGGCCGTCGAGGAGGGCGACCTGTTCGGCTCCGCGCTGGCCGCTGGCGACTTCGACAACGACGGGTTCGCCGACCTGGCCGTGGGGGCGCCGGGCGAGGTGGCCGGCTCGGCCAACGCGGCCGGCGCGGTCAGCGTCCTGCGCGGCTCGGCGGCCGGGCTGACAGCGGCCGGCGGCCGGCTGTTCACGCAGGTCGCGGGGGCGGTCGAGCAGGGCGACCAGTTCGGCGCGGCCCTGGCCGCGGGTGACTTCGACAGCGACGACTTCGCCGACCTGGCCGCGGGAGCGCCCGGGGAGACCGCCGGGACGTTCGCCGCCGCCGGGGCGGTCAGCGTGCTCCGGGGCTCGGGCGGCGGGCTGACCGCCACCGGCGGGCAGCTGTTCACCCAGGTCGGCGCGGCCGTCGAGCAGGGCGACGTGTTCGGGTCCTCGCTGGCGTCCGGCGACTTCAACGGCGACGCCTTCGGCGATCTGGCCGCCGGGGCGCCGGGTGAGGTGGCGGGCTCGGCGGTGGCCGCCGGGGCCCTCAGCGTCCTCTACGGCTCCGCGGGCGGCCTCAGCGCGGCCGGTGGGCGGCTGTTCACCCAGGTCGGCGGGGCGGTGGAGCAGTCGGACCTGTTCGGCTGGTCGCTGGCCGCGGGCAACTTCGACGGCGACGACTTCGACGACCTGGCCGCCGGCGCGCCCGGGGAGACGGTCGGCGCCGAGCCGCTGGCCGGCGCGGTCAGCGTCATCCGGGGCTCGGGCAGCGGCCTGACGACCGCCGGCGGGCGGCTGTTCACCCAGGTGGGCGGGGCCGTGGAGGCCGACGACCAGTTCGGCGCCGAGGTCGGGACCGGCGACTTCGACAACGACGACTTCGTCGACCTGGCCGTCGGCGCCCCGGCCGAGGACGTCAGCGGCGCCTTCAACGCCGGGGCGGTGAGCGCCCTCTACGGCGCCGCCGGCGGCCTCTCCACCGCCGGCGGGCAGCTGTTCACCCAGAACAGCCCCGGCGTCCCGGGCGGCGCCGAGGACCTCGACTCCTTCGGCGGCAACTTCCTCAGCGCCGCCTGACCAGATATGGACGGCTGACCAGTGGATCACCTTGGAGTTAGCTGGCCATGAAGTCTGGTTTATGGACAACGCACCGGCTAGGCTGTCCGAGTAACGCGCCGGCGTGCTGGCCCCGACCGTTGGGCGACCGTCCAACCTGGAGAACAGGGAGCCACCATGGATGAGCTTCCCGCCGACCATCCCGCCGCGGAGCTGGCGCCCGCGGAGGGTGACTGCCCCTCCCATATCCCGGCCGACGAGAAGGAGCAGGCCGCGGCGGCGCATGGCAACCGTGAGCCACCCGACAGCCCCGTCCGGGCCGGGGAGCTGGTGTAGATGGCGCTGATCAGCTTCAGGGGCTCGCCCCACGGCGGCTCCCACAAGCTGCTGCCGGAGTGGAACCGCCAGCCGCGGATCACTCCGACCACGATCATCGACCACTCCATTGTCGGTTCGGCCCTGGGCGCCTGGTACTACTTCCGTGACCAGACGGGCGTCGAGTCCCATTTCATCGTGCGAGGGGCGCGATCGGGCTCGGCGGACGGCCACATCTGGCAGCTCATGGACACCGGCCGCCAGGCCGACGCCAATCTCAACGCGAACGCCTTCGCGATCAGCATCGAGACCGAGGACAACGGCGACCCCGACGACTTCCCATGGTCGCGGGCGCAGCTGGCGAGCCTGCGGTGGCTGCACGCCAAGCTCCGGGCCGTGCACCCGACCATCCCACGGCGGCGCTGTCCCAGCCCGCGGGGGGGCGGCCTTGGCTATCACTCGATGTGGGGAGCGCCCTCTCCCTGGACCCCGGTCGCGGGCAAGCTGCTGGCACTGGACACCTTGGTCCCCACCCCTGACGGCCTGCTCGCCCTGCGCGAGATCAGGGTCGGCGCAACCGTGTTCGACGAGCGGGGGGAGCCGTGCAAGGTCACCGCAACCTACGATGACCTACCGGAACGGGCCTGGCGGATCGTGTTCGACGACGGCCTGGAGGTGCTGGCCGGTGGTGAGCATCAGTGGGTCACCATCACCCGCGGGCAGCGCAAGGGCTATTTCCGCCGGGATGGTCCACGCGACCGTCGCCGTGGCCCTCGGCCGGAGGGCTACCCGCTGGACTGGGCGCGCTGGGGCAAGGTCCGGAACACCGACGAGATCGCCTCCAGCGTCCTCGCCAGCGACGGCGCCTACCAGCACACCATCCCGGTCGCCCGTCGGCTGCAGTTGGGGCAGCGGGAGCTGCCTGTCGACCCGTACCTGCTCGGCGTGTGGCTGGGCGATGGCGGTGCGGGCGACGGCGTCATCACCGCCGGGTTCGACCCCGATGACCTCTTGGCCAGCGATGCCGAGTTCATCGCCCGCCAGTTCATCAAGGCGGGGTATGAACTGGGCGCGTGGCAGCCACGATACGGTCATCGCACGCTCACCCTGCGGGCGCTGGGGCTCGAGCGGCAGCTGCGCGAGCTTGGCGTGCTCGGCGACAAGCATGTCCCCCAGGACTACCTGGTGGCGTCTGCCGACCAGCGGCTGGCGCTGCTCCAGGGGCTGATGGACACCGACGGCGGCAACGGCTACGGCCGCGGGGTGGAATTCACCTCCAAGAGCGAGGCCCTCGCCGATGCCGTCGTCTGGCTCGCCTCATCGCTCGGCCAGCGGGTGCGTAAGAGCAAGGGTGACGCCCGTCTCCGCGGTGTCAGCTTCGGACCCAACTACCGTGTCGCCTGGGCCAGTACCGTCCCGTGCTTCCGCATCCCCCGCAAGGCGGCGCGCCTTCAGGGCTCGGGCAACGGGTTCAGCGAGATGCCGCCCTCGGTCCGCTCGCAGAGCCGCCAGATCGTCCGCTGTGAGCCGGTCCCGATCCAGCCGATGCGGTGCCTCACGGTGGACTCGCCGAGTTCGATGTACGTCATCACCGACCGGTGTCTGCCGACCCACAACACCTGCCCGGGCAGGCCGGTGCGGGTGCGGCAATGGCAGCAGATCCTGCTGCCGGCGTTTCTCGAGGAGGAGGTCAACGACTTGGGCACCTTCGAGGGCTTCAGCGGCAATGGCCGGGAGTCGTTCGAGACCGCGGTCCGGCACGCGGTCGACATGATCATGAGCAACGGGCTGACCGGCGATCCCGACGGCGCCATTCGCGCCTGGGCGAAACAGCTGGATGACCTCCACGGCTCGGCCTCCAACACCGCCGACGTCGACGAGCGCGTTCGGGACCAGCTGCGGGCCGGCTTTGGCGGTGTCCACCCAGGCGCCACCGGCCCCCAGGTGCGGTCATCGCAGGCATTCATCGTCGAAACGCTGCTCGACATCCAGGCCAAGCTGGACCAGCTCCTCGGCCAGCCAGGGCAGACGCCCGACCCGTCGGGCGAGACCACGAGCCTGCCTCCGCCACGGGAGTAGCGGAGGCAGGCTCATGCCCAGCAGCAACAGACTGCGGGCGGCTAGATGTCGTGGAAGTGTGCGAGTTATGGGCTCACCTGCGGCGATGCCTCGATACATAGTCTGACCAGGCGCAACACCGTACGTTAGCGGTCAACGCCTTCGAGGGCCGCTGGCGTGTCGGCTGCCACGCCCAGCCACGCCATGTCCGGGCCTGCCGTACCGCGGTCGGCAAACCTATCCGCAGAAGGGGACTCAGAGCAGATTACGAAGGGGAGAACTAG
>Ga0126306_10001743_pt1 | contig 11803 bp, 12 predicted proteins | sample Plot27_FD_92592 | JGI IMG/M metagenome (GOLD analysis project Ga0126306, IMG submission 92592) | Serpentine soil microbial communities from UC McLaughlin Reserve, CA, USA - Plot27 | ecosystem: Environmental > Terrestrial > Soil > Grasslands | place: USA: UC McLaughlin Reserve, Lake County...
GCGACAGAGACCTCGGTCTGGCGTCTGGCTTGAGGGGATCCGCCGCTACGTCGTTGGCGGCTTAGCCGGTTGTGGCCGCGCTTGCCGGCCGGGTGTATCTCCACCGGGTGTGTGCTCGGTCAGGAGCATGGCGGCCGCCCGCTGGTGGAGTTGATGTTGTTGCCCGTCTCTCTCGCGATGACCTCGCCCTGACCGTTATAGGCGATCACTTCGATTGCGGCGGGGTCGTAGGGGTGTCTTTGTGGGGGGCAGTGCCGCGAATCGTAGAGCGCGCCGTAGCCCAGCCAGGCTTGTGGCAGGAACCCGATGAAGACGCCGAAGGGGCCGACGGCGCCAACTCGCTCGCGTACCGGATCCGACACCCTGGCGAAGTCGACCGGCGCGTCGCGCCTGGTGCCGTGGTCGTCCTTGTAGAGGATCCGGACATCGCTCACGTCCGAGCGCGCGACGCCGGCGATTTGGACGTGGCTCGTGTAGGTCGGATCGAACATCGCTCCCTGCCACTTGACTAGAGATTCGTCGACGACAGCCGGTGGGAGCCTCGGATAGCAGCCCAACTGCGGACTGATCTGCCCGACACGCGCGTCCGGCCATTCGATGTTCAGGCAGTGCCGGACGCCCTCAGCGGGCGGATCCGACCGCCCCGGCTCGGCGATACTGTCGGAAACGAGCTCATAGCGGGCGCCGTCCGGGGCGCGCCCGGACGCGACCACGACCGAGCCGGTCGGCTCGGTGCCAAGACCGCCGCGCGAGCGCAGCACGTCGACGGTGGGGGGGTCGCCGGGCTCGGCGAGCCCCAGCCACTCGCCGACCGCGCCGCTCGCCGCCCTGCCCGGGGCGGTCATGAGGGAGACCGCGACCAGCCCCGCCGCGCACGCCGCGGCGAGCACGCGCCGCTGGGACCGCCACCGGGACCCACCGTGGTTTGCCATGGCCCGCTCGAACTCCGAGCCGAAGGCCTCGACGATCGGAAGGTGTGTTCCGTCTGGTTCACGCATCTGATCACCTCTGGGTTGTTGCCAAGCCGTCGAGCGCCGATCCGAGGGCTCGAAGTGCGCGCGACACACGCGCTCGGGCCGCCTGCTCGCTAATGCCGAGCCGATCCGCGACATCCGGATAGGGAAGTTCTCGCACCACCCGCAGCTCGAGCGCCCTGCGTTGCGCCGGAGCCAGCCCGCTCACAAGCTCGGCCAGCATCCCTCGCATCGCATCGAGACCCGCAAGCTCCTCGATCCGGGCGTGCTCCCCCTCAACCAGCTCCGGCCGTTCGAGCCCCAGCCGCCGGAGCGCCCGCCGCTCCGCCTTGCCGCGCCTCACATACATCGCAAAGCGCCGTCGTCCGATGCCGAACAGCCACGCCCGGGCGTCTTCCTCGGTCGAGCCGCGGAAACGCCGGCGACCCAGATACGCCTTGGCGAAGGTCTCCGCCATCAGATCCGCCGCAGCCTCTGCGTCGTACGTCCGGCGCGCGAAGAAGACCACCAAGTCCTGGGCAGTTGCCCGGTAAAGGCACGAGAACCCAGCGTCGTCGAGCGCCAGGCTGCCCTGGTCCGGGCCGGAGGCCTCGATCGGTGTCGCACTGCTCATGACCCGGTAGTTGCTCGGCGGCGGATCCTGTGACGCCCAACACTCCCCACCCGAGCACCCGCAGTACGTCCCCGCGCTGACGCCCGGTCCCTCGTCGGCACCACACCAGCCGTACCCCGTCGCCGCTAGGGGAGGTCGTCGCATGCCTGGCCAGTCGCCGGACCGCCCGAAGCCCGCCGTTTCCCTACGAGCAGCCGAGCGGCCGACCTCGATTCGCGAGTACCCCGTCGTCCCGTCCGCCCCCGACCAAGTTCCGTGGGTGGTGCCGGCCAGCCGCGCGTGGTCGAGCGTCGCTGCCGAGCCGCAAGCAGGCCGAGCGCCACGGCGTGGTGGACTCCTGGACGCACTTGTCATCGAAGCGCGCGTCCTGCGCGGTGCCTGATCGTGCTGTCCCGATCCGAGGTCTTGATCACGCTGGGGCGGGCATGGCGGCGAGCCACGTATCCGTGTCGACGCGCCTCAGGCTCGCGAGGAGGACCTTGAAGGCGTCGATGTCGGCTGCCCCCGCCCGAAACTCGAGGACGCGCGTGTCGTAGCGGAACAGGGCGGTGATGTCACGGTGTCCCGGCGTACCGCCCTTGTATTGGTAGACGCCCGCGGTCGTCCCGAGCACCGGCGCAGTCGCCGTCACCGGCGCTCGCGCCGCGATCCTCGAGCCGGCTCCAGATTGCACCAGCGCGCGAATGGAGGGTGACCGAGCGTGGGTCGGCAGGTACCGGGACCTCCGGTGCCTCCGCTGCGATCGTCGTGTCCTGACGCCGAGGCGTCGCCCCCAGCCGGAACTGAAGCTCGCCTTCCTGCCTCGACTGTTCGTCCGCGTACTCGACCCGCCAGCCGCGCGCGTCGAGCACGACCAGCGGCGAAGCTTCGGCAGAGCGAACCTGCTCCGCTGCCCAGGCCGTGCCGAAGCCGCGATCGCTGGAGCCGTCCCCTGAGCACGAGCAGCGCCACGAGCACGACGGCCGTGGCCGCTATCGGCAACACGACGCGCGCGAAGCGCCGGCGCCGGCGCACTCGCGTTCCGCGGCGCGCGGTCCGCCCGTGCTCGGGGCCGGCCAGCAACTCTGCGAGGAGGTGGTCCTGCGCCTCGTCCAGCCTGAGGTCCGCGGCGCGCTCGGTGGGAGCGGGTTGGCGGCCGTGAGGAGAGTCTGCAGCTCGTTGTCGGTCATGGTGCAGGCTTCATGACAAGGGTCGGCGAGGTGGTGGCCAGCGCGCCCGCGGCCAGCCCTTCCCAGCTAGAGAGGCGCAGGAGATCGCGGTCTCCTTCCTCGAGCCGGGCTAGCGCGGCGCGGACAGCCGCAGCGCAATGATCTTCGGGACCGCGAGCGCCGGCGACGGCCCAAGGGCAGCGCCACACGCAGCCGATCGGCCAAGAGGGAGCGCCCCAACTCGCCGCGGCGCTGGTTGGCGAGCTGACGACGGGCGACCCCGTATAGCCAGAGCCGTGCCTCATCACCGGCGGGAACCTTGTTCATACGCCGCCACGCACCGAGGAATGTCTCCGCCACGACACCGACGGCGTCCTCCGCGCGCTCGACGCGGAGAACGTCGCCAGCAATTCCCGCTCGGTGTCAGCGAACAGGCGGCGAAAGCGCTCCGCCGGTACCTCCGTGTTAACGCGTGTTCCACGGAGGGTCGCGGACCGGTCCAGTTTCTTTGAACGGCCATCTGCGAGTCAAATGTCCACCGAGCGGCCACGCGTTGCACCCCGCGCCGGCATCCGGTTAGGCCAAGCAGGGCGAGCGACTGGACCCGGGGCCGCCCCGGCTGTCGGGTCTGGTGGACGTCGCCTCATCGGCCAGCATGGCGAGGATCGCGTCGACTTCGCCGCGCTCGACGGCATCCGCGAAGCGCTCCACGATCGCTCGCAGGCGCCGGTCGCCGAGCGTCCGCAGGCACGCCTGCTGAGTCGGCTCAGGCGGCCGCGCGTGGACCGCGTGGCGGGCGCGCAGCAGCGCCCCGTTGACTGCTGCGGCCGTGGTCTCGAGCGACTCCGCCGCCTCCCTGGCGGAGAAACCGAGGACGTCGCGGAGGATGAGCGCGGCCCGCTGGCGGGCGGGCAGGTGGCGCAGCGCGGCGATGAAGGCGAGCTCAAGCGCCTCGCGCCGCTCGTAGCGAGTCTCTGGCTCCGAGTCGCCATCCGCGCTGCCGACCGTCTCGTAGGGGTACCGCTCAAGCGCTCGAGCGACCGACAGCGGTTTTTCGTGCGCGTCCAGGGGACCCGCCGCGGGTCCGTAATCGACCGGCAGGACGTGCTGGGGACGGCGCGCGATCGCGTCGAGGCAGACGTTGGTCGCGATCCGGTAAAGCCAGGTGCGGAGCGAGCTTTCGCCCCGGAACTTGGCCAGCGCGCGCCACGCCCGTAGGAGTGTGCTCTGGACAGCATCTTCCGCATCGTGGAGTGAGCCGAGCATCCGGTAGCAGTGGGCGTGGAGCGCCGGGCGGTACGGCTCGATCAGGCGCCGGAACATCTCCTCGTCGCCCCTACAGCTTCGAGGAACCGGCGATCCGGCCGCTCGGACACCGTCGATGCGTCGCCCCTCGTCACGGCGTAGGCACGATGCTGCCGGCTGAGGACGACAGGAGAAGCTCATGACTCCGGTTCGACGGCGATCTGCCCCGCGGAGCGGTCGTGGCGTGTCTGGCCGGCGCCATGTGTGAGCGCGGAGGGCCACCAGACCCGGTCGCCGATATCGAGCACGAGCGCGGGCACTAGCAGGGAGCGGACGATGAAGGTGTCGAGCAGGACGCCGACCGCGATCGTGAAGCCGATCTCGGTCAGCATCACGAGCGGGAGCACGGCCAGCGTGGAGAAGGTTCCGGCGAGCACGATCCCGGCCGACGTGATCACCGCGCCGGTGACGGCCAGGCCTCTGATCGTGCCGTCGCGGGTGCCGTGCGTGAGGGTCTCCTCGCGCACCCGCGCCATCAGGAAAATGTTGTAGTCGATGCCCAGCGCGACCAGGAACACGAAGGCGAAGAGCGGCAGGTCGGGCGCCATTCCTGGGAAGTCGAAGACGTTCTCGAAGAAGAAGGCGCCGATCCCGAGCGCGGCGAAGTAGGAGAGCATCACGGTTCCGATCAGGACCAGCGGCGCCGTGATCGCGCGCAGCAACGCGGCGAGGATCAGGAAGACGACGGCCAGGGCGATCGGCACGATCAGCCTGTTGTCGCGCGCCGCCGACGCGCGCAGATCCGCCTCCTCCGCGGTCGGCCCGCCGACCAAGACGTCGCCGCCGGCGGCTTCGCGGGCGGCCTCGCGAATGTCGGGGATCAGGTCGAATCCGGCCGTGCTGAAGGGATCCTCGTCGAGCGTGACCTCGAGCTTGGTGCCGGCGGGACCCTCCTCCACGCGCGGCGACACCTCAGCGATGCCCGGAGCCGCAGCCAGGGCGGCGCGTACGGCGGAAAGGTCCGCTTCCTCGCTGACCAGGACGGTGGTGGGGGCGTTGGCGCCCGCGGGGAAGCCTGCTTCCAGCAGCTCCTGGCCCTGAACCGAGTCGACGTCGTTGCGGAACATGTTGCCGCTGGTCAGGTCGCTGTTTAGGAAGGCGAGTCCCGCGATCATCACGGCGAGCACTGCGCTGGTCCCGATCCAGACGCGGCGCGGGCCGCGGGCCACCCACTCGGCGATCCGGCGCCAGGTGCCGTGCGTCGCGTCGGTGCCCTCGCTGCCGAACCGGGGCACGAATGGCCAGAATGCGCGGCGTCCGAAGGTGGCCAGCACGGCGGGAAGGATTGTCAGCATCGAGATCATCGCCATCGCGATGCCCATCGCGCCGATCGGCCCAAGGCCCGAAGTTCCGGTCACCTCGGCCAGCGACAGGGTCAGGAGCGCCGCCATGACCGTGCCGCCCGAGGCGAGGATGACGGGGCCCGTGCGGCGCAACGCGACGCGGATCGCGTCGTGCCTGTCCTCGTGGCGGCGGAGCTCCTCGCGGAAGCGCGAGACCATTAGCAGCGCATAGTCGGTCCCGGCGCCGAACACCAAGACGGGGAGGATGCCGCCGGACTGGCCGGTGACAGTCACTCCCGCGTCGGCGATCAGGTAGCCGAGTCCGCGGGTGGTCAGCTCGGCGAGCAGCACGGAGAAGAACGGGATCAACCAGAAGATCGGGCTGCGGTAGATCACGATCAGCAGCACCAGCACCAGCGCCGCGGTCGCCATCAGGAGGGTGCCGTTGATGTCGTTGAAGACCTCATCCGCGTCGGCGCTGAAGCCGGCCGGGCCGGTCACCTTTGCTTCGAGGCCTGAGCGCAGCGAACCGAGCTCCTCCTTGATCTCCTCCGGAGTATCGGTGAGTAGGTCCTCCTCATCGCCGCTCGCCTGCTCCGGCACGGTGATCGGCGTCGTCAACAGAGCGGTGGCGCCGTCGGCCGAGACCCGCGCCGGGCCGATCTCGGCCACGGTGCCCGAACGCTCCGCGTTGATCGCCGGGCGCACCTGGCCGTTGATTCCACGGCGTACCTCCGCGATCGCGGCCCTGTCCTGCACGGTCAGGCCGCCGTCGCGATGGAAGACGACGATCGCATTTGCCTCGTCGTCCGAAGGGAAGCCATCAAGCCGCTCGAGCGTCTTGACCGACTCGGCGTTCGCCGGCAGGTAGTCGGCGGGATCGTTCTCCTGAGCGTCCTCGAACTTTTCTGCCAGGGGGCCGATGACCATCAGAACCACCAGCCAGACCCCCACGACCGCAAACTTCGTACGCCTGCCGCCAGGCAGCTGGGCGAGCGAGCCGGCCACCCGGCGGAACCGTTGTGTCACTTCTCGGGCCTTTCGCATCGGACCAGCCGAGGGTTCCACTTGGGCTCGCTGAGACAAGGCGGCTAGCCGGTGTCCTGCGATTCGGTCTCCCCCCGGAACCGCCGTTCGGGTGGCCGTACGGAAGCGTTCGTGAGTACGGCTAGCCGTACCCCCTTGACGGGCTCCACACGGGACAATCCGGTGAGATGGGCGCTAGCGTCCTCATCATCGACGATCACCCGGGTTTCCGTGCACAGGCGCGCCGGATGCTGGAGAGTGAGGGCTATCGGGTGGTCGGGGAGGCGGGCGATGCGGCGTCGGCACTCGAGGTCGCGCACGCCGTCGAGCCGGAGCTGGCGCTGGTCGACGTTTACCTCCCGGATGGGAACGGCTTCGAGGTGGCCTCCCGGCTCAGGAGTTTGGATCACCCACCGGCCGTGGTACTTACGTCGAGCCACGACGGCGCTGAGCTCGCGCAATGCGTCGCTGCGAGCGGCGCCCGGGGCTTTGTGCCGAAGACGGAGCTGTCACGCGAAGCGATCGAGGTGCTGCTCTGATGACGAGCGAGCGCGGCGGGACTTCCGAGGCGAGGATCCGGTGCGCGTAGTCGTCGGCGAAGACTCCGTGCTCATGCGGGAGGGCATCGTGCGCGTGCTCGGGGACGCGGGCTTCGAGGTCGTCGCGCAGGCAGGCGATGCCGAGGAGCTGGTGCGAAAGGTGTCCGCGCACAAGCCCGACGTCGCGGTCGTGGACATAAGGATGCCGCCGACCGAGACCGACGACGGCCTTCGCGCCGCAATCGAGATCCGCCGCCGTCTGCCGGAAACCGGGGTGATGGTCCTCTCTCAGTACCTGGAGGAGGGCTATGCGCTCGACCTCGTCGGCGACAGCGCCAAAGGGACCGGCTACCTGCTCAAGGACCGGGTGGGAGACGTCGAGCGCTTCGCCGACTCCGTGCGCCGCGTAGGCGAGGGCGGCTCTGCGCTCGACCCGGAGGTCGTCCGCGAGATGCTGGGTCGCCGTCGTCGCGACGATGGGCTCGTCAGGCTCACGGAGCGCGACCGCGAGGTCCTCGCGCTGATGGCGGAGGGTCGCTCGAACCAGGCGATCGCCCAGCAGCTCGTCGTGAGCGAGCGCGCCGTCGAGAAGCACGTTTCCAGCATCTTCGACAAGCTCGGCCTCATGCCGGCACGCGAGGATCACCGTCGCGTGCTCGCGGTGTTGACCTTCCTGCGCTCCCAATGACACGCGACCAGCCCTCCGTGGCACAGCTCGAAGCGCTCGTCGCCGAGCAGGCAGCGCTGCGTCGGGTCGCGACGCTTGTGGCCGGCGATCCGCACCCGGGGCGGTTGTTCGAAGGGGTCTGCGAAGAGGTCGGGCGAGTCCTGGGCGTGGAAAGCGCCAACATAGTGCGCTTCGACGACGACGGCACTCAGATGGTTCTTGGCGCCTGGGCGGCGGACGGCGCGCCCCGGGTCCCGCCGGGAGCGAGCGTCCCGCTCGATGGGGAAACGGTCTCCGGAAAGCTGCACCGGACCGGCAGACCGCAGCGGGTCGACGAGTACGCGGGCGTCCGTGGCGAGCTGATCAAGACGCTGCGCGCGGCGGGCATCAAATCCGCAGTCGGCGCGCCGGTCAAGGTCGCCGGCGGGATATGGGGCGGCATCATCGCGTCGAGCGGGCGTTCGCGGGCGTTCTCCGAAGGGGCTGAGAACCGGCTCGCCGACTTCGCGGAGCTCGTCACGGCCGCGCTGGCCAACGTAGACGCGCGCGAGCAACTTGCCGCCTCGCGGGCCCGGATCGTCGAGGCCGGCTATGAGGAGCGCCGCCGGCTCGGCCGCGATCTGCATGACGGCGCCCAACAGGAGCTCGTCGGCGCCGTGATCAGCCTGAAGCTCGCTCAACGTAGGTGGGGGCAAGCCTCTGAAGAGGCGCGCGACCTCGTCGAGGAGGCGCTCGAGCATATGGAGTCAGGGATCCGCGACCTGCGTGAGCTCGCTGCGGGCATCCACCCAAGCGTCCTCACCGACCGCGGGCTGAGCGCCGCGCTGGAGGGGCTCGCCACCCGCTCGCCGGTTCCCGTGGAGATTGGGGAAGTGCCCCCAGGCCGGCTGCCCACACCGGTCGAGACGTCCGCGTACTTCGTGGTGGCTGAGGCGCTCACAAACGCCGCCAAGCACGCACGCTGCAGCCACGTTCACGTGGGCGTGCTGGTCGAAAATGGATCTGCGACTGTCGAAGTTCACGATGACGGCGTCGGCGGCGCGAACCCCTGCTCCGGGTCGGGACTGCGTGGACTGGCCGATCGCGTCAGCGCGCTCGGAGGCAGGCTTGAGATCGAGAGCCCTGCCGGGGAGGGCACGACCGTCAGAGCGCGGATCGCGCTCGATGCGCCCGAGACCGGCCGCCGCGCGGTACCACTCGGCCCCGGCGCGAACGCGCGCTAGTCGCATCGGTCCGACGCGCACGACACAACCGTGCACCAGGCCGGCGGTCGACAGGTACGTGCCCGCCGTGCCGAATCGTCAGGCCGCGGTCGTGCTGGTGCACGGCGGCGCGCACGCGAAGTGGTCGTTCGAGCAGTACGCCCGGGTGCTCAGTGAGGAAGGCTACGAGGTTCATGCGCTCGACTGGTTCAATCACGGCGGTTCGGCGCGGCTGCCCGAGGAGCAGTTCCTGTGTCGCGGCATCGATGACGTCGCGTACGAGGAGCTCCGCTACCTCACTGAGCGTCTAGGCCGCCCACCGGTCATCATCGGGCACAGCATGGGCGCGATGGCCGCGTTGGTGTACGCCGTGAGCAATCCGGTCGAGCGCCTGGTCTTGCTCACGCCGGTCGTGCCGTCCAGCGTGGGCGCCGACCCGATCGACCTCGATGTCGACCTGACGAAGCCGTTCGGACCCGTCCCGTATGACCTCGCAAGGGTGCTGTTCTACCCAACGCTCGATGAAGACCTCGCCCGCATGTACCACCAGCTGCTGGAGCCGGAGTCCCCGCGCGCGGTGTGGCAAGCGACGCGTTGGACGATCGATGTCGATCTCCAGGCCGTAACGGCTCCGACGCTCGTCTTCGCGACCGAACTGGACGTGCTCACGCCTCCCGCCGCCGTCGCGGACTGGCCGAGCTGATGGGCGCCCCCTACGAGCTCATCCCTGGCATCGGCCACTCCGAGATCCTGCTCAAACGACCGGAGTCGATCGCCGTGGCAGAGCGCATTCGCGAGTGGCTCGACGGCGACTTGGCTCGCTGACACATCGCGCCACCTGCCTGGGAGACGGCCCGTGGTTACCGGGACGATCGTGCCGCCGACCCCGAAACAGCTGTGAGCCGTACCTCCGGACATGAAGAAAATCAACCAGCACCGACGCGAGCGCGCTCATCTTCATGTTCTGGCTGACGCCCGCGAACGTAGCGGTCGATGAGGGCGGCCTCGTACGGGAGCGTGTGCGCCGTGGCCTTCAGCTTGGACCACATGGGCGGCCACAGACTCACCAGCGACTTGATCAGGGACGGCATGCCCAATTACCCGAGCAATGAAGTACTTCACCGCCTCGGACCTTCAGCCGCGGTCTACGAAAGCCAGCGTGATGATCGGCGGCTGCCGACGCGGATCCGCCCATCGCCCCAGGAACGGAGAGCTACCGCGTGAGTGCCCGCACGGCCGGCAGCAGGTCGTCCCGCCTCGAGGCCAGCACCGAGATGAACTGGCCGCGCTGGCGCACGATCGCTTGGTGTCCGCCTCCGGTGAGCAGCACCCAGCCCGGAGGTGGCACATAACGATGCGGCGTGGCGGAAGACGCGCCGACTGGGCCCAGGGGCGCGGACCCCAGGCCGAAATGCAGCGCCATGCTTGGGCGACGCGCCTGGTTGACGATCAGCAGCGGCTTCCAGGACTTCGGCGGGCTACCGGACTCGATCTGTCCGCGCGTGGAGAAGGCCAGCCGGATCACGCGCTCGCGCGGTCCGTAGCGTGGCCGGCGCATTCGCTTCGTGAAGACAAACGTCCTGATCCCCACCGCGTCGATCCGCCCGAGCCGGAGGCCGGCGAGTCGCCGACCCGACCAGGCCAGCCTCCCGCCGAGCATCCTGGCCGCCCCGGAGCGGTCGATGTCATGGCTGCTCGGAAGGAACGTGAAGCCGACGGTGTGCCGGGCGGCCTTGCCCGGGATATCGCCCGTGCCCGCGGGGAGGCTCTCAATTCTCAGGATCCGGTCGAGGACGCGCGGCTTGAGGCCCGGCGGCGAGATGCTGACGTACAAGGGCTCGTAGCTTTCGCGTGAGATCGCGACGTCCTGGCAGAACTTGTAGGGCCGGCACGGGGTCCTCGCCTTCGGGGTCTTCGGGCCCAGCGGAACGCGGATCCAGATGACCGGCGCGCCGTCGATCTCCTCCTCTCCGAGGACGTTGGCGCGCCCCGACCGCAGCGCGTCGCGGTAGTCGCGGGTGAAGGCCTGCATCGCGTCTTCGGCGTAGCCGAGCCGCTTGCCGGTCGGAGCGCCGTAGTCCTCCTCGACCGTGCCCCGGAGGCGAACGGTGGTGCGGATTCCGCGGTCGGGATCGAACAGGACCTCGCGCCGAGCGCGCACCTCGGTCCGCTGGCCGCTATCCGAGTCGATCAGCGTCCCCCCGACCTGAGTCTCGCTGACCACTCTCAGCGCGGGGCCGTCTCCCACCGCGGCCAGGGCGCGCGCGAGCACTCCATCCCTCTCGCCACCTCCGAACGGATCGGCGAGGACGAGCCCGCACACCACCCCGAGCGCAGCCACGGCCACGGCGAGTGGGCGGCGACCGCCGCGGCGGCGCCTGCGGACCTGCGCGGCCCGCTCCGCGCGGCGCAGCACGTCCTCCCACTCTTCCGCCTCGGCCTCGAAAGGAGGCACCAGAAGTTCGAGCGTCCGGGTCAGCCGCTCGTGCTCACTCATGGACCATCTCCTCCTCGAGTAGGCGACGCATGGCCGCGCGCGCGGAACTCAAGGTGGCGCCGACGGTACCCGAGGCGATCCCCAGCGCCTCGCCGATCGCGGCGTAGTCGAGGTCCGCGTAGTAGTGCAGGAACAACACCAGGCGCTGCCGTTCCGACAGCAGCGCGATGGCGGCGCGGACACGATCCGCATCGCCATGGGTCTGACCGTTGAGGGAGCGGGCTGCCGCTTGCTGCGCCGGGAGCTCCGCCGCGGCCGGCTCGGCGCTACGACGCTGGCTGCGCGTGGTGTTGATCACGATCCGCCACAGCCACGCCTCGAGCGACCCATCGCCGCGGAACTTTGCGCGGCTCCGGATGGCGAGCGCGAAGCCCTCCTGAACGGCGTCACACCCCAGCTCGCGGTCACCGCCGAGGGCCGTCGCGACTCGACGGAACTCGGGCAGACGGGAGCGGTAGATGCGTTCGATTGCCTCGAGGCTGGCGGCCGGGCCCTCCTGGTGCGCGCTCATCTACCCATACGACGCTAGGCCAGCGCGGATTCTTTAGC
>Ga0126306_10001745_pt1 | contig 11799 bp, 9 predicted proteins | sample Plot27_FD_92592 | JGI IMG/M metagenome (GOLD analysis project Ga0126306, IMG submission 92592) | Serpentine soil microbial communities from UC McLaughlin Reserve, CA, USA - Plot27 | ecosystem: Environmental > Terrestrial > Soil > Grasslands | place: USA: UC McLaughlin Reserve, Lake County...
AGCCGACGAAACTCGTCCCACGTCGCCCAGCGAGGCACGAGAAGCGAGTTCGCAATCAGCACCCTCGGGGCGGCCGCGTGCGTCCTGAAGACGCCGACGGGCTTGCCGCTCTGGACCAGCAGCGTCTCGTCCTCACCCAAGCGCAGCAGGCAGCGCACAAGCGCTCGAAGCGATTCGGGATCGCGCGCGGCCTTCCCGGAGCCACCGTAGACGACGAGCTCCTCCGGGCGCTCCGCGACTTCGGGATCGAGGTTGTTCAGCAGCATCCGTAGCGGCGCCTCCGTCGACCACGATCGCGCGTTCAGCTCCGACCCGCGAGGCGCGCGAATCCGTCCGGGCTCGCCGACGAGCGACTCCACCTTCGACTCGATCGAATCGACGGTGGTCATCGTTTCGCCCGTTCGCGGTGCGCATCCCGCCTCTGGTCCTTGTACATACGCCACCACGTCCAGCCGGTCGCGAGCACGAATGCCGCGCTCGCGCCGATCGCGGCCCTGCGCGCGTCCTGGCCCGTCAGCAGGAGGAACCCGAACCCCACGACGGCGAGCCCGCCGTAGAACAGCAGCGCGGCGCGGAAGGGCCGCTCCGGCCCCTTCGGCTTCGCCGGCCGGCCGTTCTGACCCTCAATCACTGCAGCGCTCCGACCTCGGTCGCGACCGCAGCCGCCAGGGACCCGTCCCGAATCGCCGAGGCGACGGCTTCGATGTCCGCGCTCAGCGGGCGATCCTCCACGACGCGCGCCGAAAGCGACCGGACGAACCGGCGTGCCGCCTCGGTCCCTTGCCCCGCAGACAGCGGCGCCAGGAACTCGACGGCCTGAGCGCCGGCAAGCAGCTCGATCGCCACCGCCCGTTCGGCATTCGCCAACACCTGCCATGCCTTCAGGCCGGCCGCGTTCCCCATCGAGACATGATCCTCCTGGCCGGCGCTCGTCGGAATGGAGTCCACGCTCGCCGGATGGGCCAGGGACTTGTTCTCGCTGACGAGCGACGCGGCCACGTACTGCGGGATCATGAACCCCGAGTTGAGGCCACCGTCAACGGCGAGGAACGCCGGAAGCCCGTCGGAGAGGCTTGGATTGACGAGCCGCTCGGTCCGTCGCTCGGAGATGCTCGCCAGCTCGGAGACTGCCATCGTCATCGCGTCGAGCGCGAACGCGAGCGGCTGGCCGTGGAAGTTCCCTGCCGAGACGATCTCCCCCTCGTCCACGAGCACGAGCGGATTGTCGGTGCCGGCGTTCAACTCCACCGAAACCGTTTCCTCGACGTAGCGAAGGAGGTCGCGGCCGGCGCCGTGGACCTGAGGCGCGCAACGGAGCGAATACGCATCCTGCACGCGGTCACACCACCGGTGGGACTCCATGATCGCCGAGCCTTCGAGAAGCCGAAGGACGTTCTCGGCCGCCGCGGACTGACCGCGCAACGGCCGGACTCCGTGGACGCCTGCAGAGAAGGCCTTTCGCGAGCCCTCGAGGGCTTCGACGGAGAGCGCGCAGGCGATGTCGGCCCCAACGGCGAGGCGCTTTGCGCGAACGACCCCCAGCGCAGCGAAGGCCGCCATGAACTGGGTCCCGTTGATCAGCGAGAGCCCTTCCTTCGCGCGAAGCTGCAACGGCTCGATTCCGGCCCGGGCCAGCGCCTCACTGCCCGAGAGGAGCTCACCGTCGAACGAGGCCTCCCCCTCACCGATCAGCGGCAAGGCGAGATGCGCGAGCGGCGCCAGGTCGCCGCTGGCCCCGACAGAGCCCCTGCTCGGCACCCTTGGGAGAACACCTCGCCGCAAGCACTCCAGGAGCAGCTCTGCGACTTCGACGCGCGTCCCCGAGACACCGGTCGCCAGACCATTCGCCCGAAGCACGAGCGCTGCCCGGACGATCTCGTCCGGATACGGATCTCCCACGCCGCAGGCGTGGCTGCGCAAGAGCCGGACCTGGAGCTCGTCGACCAGCGCGGCCGGAATCGTCTGCGTGACGAGCCGACCGAACCCGGTGTTGACGCCGTAGGTGCGCTCGGGAGCGGCGGCGGCGCGCTCGACCACATCGCGGGCGGCACGCATCCGTTCGCGCGCCGACTCCGACAGCTCAACCGGCGCGCCTTCCACCGCGACCGCCCAGACGTGGTCGACCTCGAGGTCGTCGCCGGTCAGGACCTGAGTCTCGACCACGTCAGGACTCTAATCCTCGAGGAGGCGCGTCTCGATCAGCCGGGAGCCGTCGAAGCCCTCGATCCGGAGCGCCGACCCGGCCGCCGCCGCAGCTGCGCCCGCAGGCATCAGCCCGACCAGCTCGGCGCGATCGACCTCCGCGCCGAGACTCGCCGCCTCCGACTCGATCCGAGCGACGATCTCGTGCAGCGCCGCGGCCTCCCAGTCCTCGACGTTCATGCTCACCTGCACCCGCCCGGACCCGGGAAGCTCCAGGCCGAGCGCCCTCACACCCGGAAAGCCGCCGTCTCGCTCGCGGATCGCCGACGCGATCGTGCGCGCATGGTCGAGCGTCGCGCCACGCAGGTCGACGTTGAACGCGATCAACGGGCGCCGGGCCCCGACGATGACGCCGCCAGCGGTCGGATGGAGGTCGGACGGCCCGAAGTCGGGGGTCAGACCATCCGCGAGCCTCGCGGCCAGCTCCTCCGTCCCGCCCCGCCGGAAGAACTCCGGCCCGCGGCCTGGAGCAAGCTCGCCGTAGAGGAACACGGGCAGGTCGAGCTCGCCGAGCCTGCCGCCGAGCTCCCAGGCGGCCGCTTTCGCGCGCTCCATGTCGGTCGGCCGCAGCGGCACCACCGGGACGACGTCGGCCGCGCCGATCCGTGGGTGTGCGCCCTCGTGTCGCCCGAGGTCGATCAGGTCGCGGGCGACCTCGACGGCGCGGACGAGGGCCTCGACCAGCGGCCCGTCCTCCCCGACGACGGTGAACACGGAGCGGTGGTGGTCGGGATCGAAGTGCATGTCCAGCAGCCGCACACCCTGCGAGAGGGCGGCACCGATCGCCTCGATCGTGGCCGCATCGCGCCCTTCCGAGAAGTTCGGCACCGACTCGAGCGGCAGCACGCTTCTACTCTAGGAGGGTGAAGGCGTACTACGAGGCGCGGGCGCGCGAGTACGACGACTGGTGGAACTGGCACGTCGACGAGCACGCCGAGGAGTACGGCGCCCTGATCGCAACGATCGAGTCACTCCAGCCGGCGAAGACGCTCGATGTCGCGTGCGGAACCGGTTTCCTCACCGGGCACCTCCCGGGTGAGGTCACTGGGATCGACCAGAGTGCGACCGTCCTGGAGATCGCGGCCGAGCAGGCGCCCCGAGCGACGTTCGTCCAGGGGGAGGGGATCGAGCTGCCGTTCGAGGACCGCGCATTCGACCGAGTGTTCACCTCGCACTTCTACGGTCACCTCGAGGATCCCGATCGCGAGCTCTTCCTCGACGAGGCCCGCCGCGTCGCGCCGGAGCTCGTGATCGTCGACTCCACAAGGCGCACGGATTCGCATCCGGACGGCATGCAACCGCGCGTGCTCAAGGACGGCTCGGAGTGGGAGATCTACAAGCGCTACTTCACCGGCGCCGGCCTCGCCGAGGAGCTCGGCGGAGGCGAGATCCTCCACGAAGGCACGTACTTCGTCGCCGTCCGCGCTTGACCCGGCGCCGCTCCTCGTACCGATCGATCGCCTCCCTCCAGCGCGACAACCGCGTCTGCCGCGCCTGCGCCGAGGAGGGCTTTCCGCTCTACTCCCTGCCGGTCGTCCAGCCGTACACGGGCCAGCGCGCGTACATCCACGGCCAGGCGCCCGGCGTCGTCGAGGGCGAGCAGCGGTTGCCCTGGAGGGGCCGCGCCGGGCAGACGCTCCGCCGCTGGCTCGAGCTCGACGAGGACGAGTTCTACGCGACCTTCTACTGCGCCTCGGTGACGCGCTGCTACCCGGGCCGCTCTCGGTCGGGAAGCGGCGACCGGACTCCCACCCCGCGGGAACAGAAGCTCTGTGCGCTCTGGCGCGAGTGGGAGCTCCGGCTGATCGGGCCCGAGTTGATCGTCGCCGTCGGCGGCCTCTCGGCCAGGCGGCTCCTCGGTATCAGCAACCTCGGCGAGTCGATCGGCCGGAACTACGACCTGGACGGGGCAACGGCGATCCCGCTGCCCCACCCGTCAGGGACGAGCCGGTGGCTGAACGACCCGGCGAACCGGGAGCGCCTGGCCGGGGCGCTCGACGTCGTCAAGCAGGAGCTGTCGCGCCTTCGAACTGCGCCTCCTCGGTCGAGCCCTTGAGCGCCAGCGTCGACGACTCGCCGCCGGAGATCGTCTCCGCCACGGCGTCGAAGTACCCGGCACCGACCTCGCGCTGGTGCCGCGTCGCCGTGTAGCCCTCGGCCTCGAGCTCGAACTCCCGCTCTTGGAGCCGCACGTACGCGGGCATCCCCTCGTTCACGTAGCCACGGGCCAGCTCGAACATCGAGGCGTTCAGCGCGTGGAAACCGGCCAGGGTGATGAACTGGAACCTGTATCCCAGCTCGCCGAGCTCCGACTGGAAGCTCGCGATCTCGTCGTTGCCCAGGTGCTTACGCCAGTTGAACGAGGGCGAGCAGTTATAGGCGAGCAGCTTGCCCGGGAACTCCGCATGGATCGCCGACGCAAACTCGCGCGCCTCCCCCAGGTCCGGCTTCGACGTCTCGAACCAGACGATGTCCGCGTAGGGCGCGTAGGCGAGCGAGCGCTTGATGCAGGGCTCGACTCCGCCGCGAACCTTGAAGAAGCCCTCCCGCGTCCGCTCGCCGGTCAGGAACTCGTGGTCGGCCGGGTCGGTGTCGCTCGTGAGCAGAGTGGCCGCGTCGGCGTCCGTGCGGGAGATGAGGAGGGTCGGCACGCCCAGCACGTCCGCGGCCAGACGCGCCGCCTTCAACGTGCCGAGGAACTGCCCAGTCGGCACCAGGACCTTGCCGCCGAGGTGGCCGCATTTCTTCTCCGACGCGAGCTGATCCTCGAAGTGGACGCCTGCGGCGCCTGCTTCGATCATCCCCTTCATCAGCTCGAACGAGTTGAGGTTGCCGCCGAAACCGGCCTCGGCGTCGGCGACGATCGGGACGAACCAGTCGCGAGTGACCTCACCTTCCGCCTTCTCGATCTGGTCGGCGCGCATGAGCGCCCGGTTCAGGCGGCGCACGAGCGCCGGCACGCTGTTCGCGGGGTAGAGAGACTGGTCGGGATAGGTGTCGCCTGCGAGATTGGCGTCGCCAGCGACCTGCCAGCCGGAGACGTAGATGCCCTTCGCGCCGGCTTTGACCATCTGCACGGCCTGCGCGCCCGAAAGGGCGCCCAAGGTTCGCAGGTAATCCTCGGTGTTGAGCAGTTCCCACAGGCGCTCCGCGCCGCGGCGGGCCAGGGTGTGCTCGATCTGGACGGAGCCACGGAGCCTCTCGACGTCCTCAGTCGTCCAGTCCCGACTGATCCCGTCCCACCTTGTGTCCTTGACATTGCCGTTGCCGCTCATTGCCCTCCCCCTCAGTCGATGTACTCGTAGGCCGGGAGCGTCAGGAACTCAACGAAGTCGTCGCTCAGCGCAACCCGCTCGAAGATCTCTCGTGCGTCCGCAAAGCGTCCGCCCTCGGGCGTCTCCTCCGCCACGACCGTGCGCACCTGCTCCGGCGTGAACCGGCCGGCGTGCACCCACTGCCAGACCTGTGACCGTGAGATCTCCGCGGTCGCCGCGTCCTCCATCAGGTCGTCGATCGCGGCTGCGCCGACTCCGCGGAGCCAGGACTCGATGTAGCGGATCCCGACGCTGACGTTCTGGCGCAGCCCCTCCTCGGTGACGGCGCCACCCTCGACCCGCAGGTCGATCAGGTCCGACGCGGAGACCGAGACCTCGTCGCGCCGCCGTTCCACCTGGTTCGGTCGCTCGCCAAGGACTCCGTCGAAGACCTCGGTCGCGACCGGCACGAGATCGGGGTGCGCGACCCACGTGCCGTCGAAGCCGTCGCCCGCCTCCCGCACCTTGTCCTCCCGCACCTTCGCGAGAGCGCGCTCGTTCACCTCGGGATCGCGCCGGCTCGGGATGAACGCCGCCATGCCGCCCATCGCGTGGGCGCCCCGCCGGTGACAGGTCTTGACGAGCAGCTCCGTGTAGGCGCGCATGAAGGGCGTCGTCATCGTCAGCTGACCGCGGTCCGGCAGCACGACGTCGAACGACCGCAGCCGCTTGATCAGGCTGAAGAGGTAGTCCCAGCGCCCTGCGTTGAGACCCACGATGTGCTCGCGCAGCTCGTACAGGATCTCGTCCATCTCGAACGCCGCGAGCACGGTCTCGATCAGGACGGTGGCCTTGATCGAGCCGGGCTCGAGCCGAAGCGCCTCTTCCGCGAAGTCGAAGACCTGCTTCCAAAGGCGCGCTTCGAGACGGCTCTCGAGCTTCGGAATGTAGAACCAGGGCCGCTCGGGGTTGTGGAAGACATACAGGCCGAAGTCGAAGAGCGAGCCGGAGACCGCCTCGCCCTCGACGTGAACGTGCCGCTCGGGCAGATGCCAGCCCCGCGGGCGCACGACCAGGACGGCAGGGTTCTCCACGAGCTCGTAGTACTTCTCGCCGGTGTCGTAGGAGATCGTCCCCGCGGCTGCGTCGCGCAGATTGATCTGGCCCTCGACGTTGTTCCACCAGGTCGGCGAGTTTGCGTCCTCGAAGTCGGCCATGAAGACCCGTGCGCCCGAGTTGAGCGCGTTGATGACCATCTTCCGGTCGACCGGGCCTGTGATCTCGACCCGGCGGTCGCGCAGGTCGTCCGGCGCCGGGGCAACGGTCCAGTCCGACTCGCGGATCTCGCGCGTCTCGGCGAGGAAGTCCGGGCGCTCGCCGGCGTCGAGGCGCTCCTGGCGCTCTTGGCGCGCGGTCAGCAGGCGCCGCCGCTCGGGATCGAAGCGCCGATGCAGCTCGGCGACGAACGCGAGCGCACCTGGCGTCAGGATCTCGAGCTCGTGGCCACTCAGCGGGCCGAGGATCTCGGCGCGGTTACTCGTTTCCGTGGTCCCGCTCACAGGGATCCGGGCACGTGCAGGGCGCGTGCTCCGACCTCAGGAACAACACTGTCTTGGGCCTCTCTTCGGTTGTCTTCCGCCGCTTGAGTCGCTTGAAAAGGGTCACGCCGCCTCCTTTTGTCCGTGGCGAAGCCCTACCCTAGGAAACCTCCGTTATAAACTCAAAGCGGTTGTTTCGATTCAAGCTATAGAAAACGTCTATGAGACTGGAACAACTGCAGGCATTCATCGAGGTCGCCCAGCGGCGCAGCGTCAGCCGCGCGGCCGAGGCGCTCTTCGTCACCCAGCCCACGCTGACGGCGCGGTTGAAGGGGCTCGAGCAGGAGCTCGGCTCTCGCCTTTTCATCCGTTCCGGACGCGGAATGCGACTCTCGGACGCCGGCCGGGCGTTCCTGCCCTACGCCGAGCGGTCGCTCGGCGCCGCGGCTGCCGGGCGCCGGCTTCTCAGCGAGCTCGCCAGAGGCGAGAGCGGCCAGCTCGCGCTCGGCGCTGCCCCGGCCGTCAGCACCTACGTCCTTCCGAGGATCCTCACCCGCTTCCGCACGACGCACCCGAAGGTCCAGCTGGCGGTCCGGACCGGGCACTCCGAGGAGATCCTCGATCTCGTGCTCCAGGAGCAGGTGCAGGTCGGGCTCGGGCGGGCCTTGCGTCACCCGCAGGTCGAGGCGACACCGCTCTACGAGGACGAGCTCGTGCTCGTCGTCGACCCGGACCACGCCTTTGTCGGTGAGCAGGCGATCGGCACGGAGCGGATCAGCGACGTCCAGCTGATCCTCTTCGACCGCACGTCGAGCTATCACCGGCTGACGAATGAGTTCTTCCGCGGCGCGGGAGCGGTCCCGCGAGGCGTCATGGAGCTCGACAACATCGACGCCGCGAAGAAGATGGTCGAGCAGGGTCTCGGCGTCGCGCTCCTTCCCCACACTGCCGTTGCCGGCGAGCTCGAGGCGGGGACGCTCAGGTCGGTGACGCTCGCAGACGCGCCGGAGCTGAAGCGCGAGATCGTCGTCTTCCGTCGCCGGGACGCGGGCCCTGCGACCGGGGCGCTGGACTCCTTTCTGGACTGCCTCTCGGACCTACGGCCCGGCCTCCAGTCCGCGGCTCAGCGGGCGACCGCATAACGCGTTTCCGGCACAGGCAAAGCCGTGGCTAGATTCTGACGGTGAGCGAGGCTCCTTCCTACCGCAGGACGTTTGCGAGGCTGCTCGGCTTCCTGCGGCCCTACAAATGGTCGCTGATCGTTTCGATCCTGCTCGCCATCGGCTCGCAGGCGGCCGCGGTCGTGATCGCGTTCCTGACCGGCGACGGGCTCCAGGAGGCGGCAACCAGCGGGAGCCGCGAGGAGATCTGGTGGATCGCGCTCGGGATCCTCGTTGCCGGGCTCGTGCGCGCGCTGCTGATGATGGGCCGGCGCCTGATCTCCGGCCGCCAGGCGCTGGCAGTCGAGTTCGACATGCGGAACGGCCTCTACGCGAAGCTCCAGCGGCTCTCGTTTGGGTTCTACGACCGGCACCAGACGGGCCAGCTGATGTCGCGCGCGACAGTCGATCTACAGGCCGTCCGCTTCTTCCTCGGCTACGGGCTGATCTTCTTCTTCCAGCACATCACGACGGTCGTCGGCGTCACCGCGGTGATGTACGTGGCGAACTGGCGCCTGGCGCTCGCGGCAACCGCGATCACGCCGCTGATCGTGATCGTGGCCTACCGGTACTCGACGGTCTCTCATCCAATCCTGCGCGATGTCCAGCAGAAGATGGCCGACGTCGCCACGGTGGCGGAGGAGGGGATCGTCGGCGTCCACGTCGTGAAGTCATTCGCCCAGGAAGGGTCGGAGGGCAGGAAGTTCGCCGGCCGGTCGGAGGCAGTGTTTGAGCAGAGCGTCACGGCGAACCGGCAGCGGGCGCTGTATGTGCCGCTGCTGTCTTTCCTGCCGCTCGTTGCGCAGGCGATCGTGCTGCTCGTCGGGGGACGAATGGTCGTGAATGGCGACCTCACGCTGGGCTCGTTCATCTTCTTCAACGTCCTCGTCGTCATGCTCGTGCAGCCGCTGCGGATGCTCGGCATGTGGATCGGGCAGTCACAGCGCGCGACTGCCTCCGGCGAGCGGATCTTCGAGGTCATGGACGAGCCCGAGGAGGTGACCGACCTCCCAGATGCAGTCGAGCTTCCGGCGGGCGAGGGGCGTGTTCGCTTCGAGCATGTCTCCTTCGGCTATGACCTCGAGCGCCCGGTGCTCCGCGACGTCGACCTCGAGCTCGAGCCCGGCCGCACAGTCGCACTGATCGGCCACACGGGCTCCGGCAAGACGACGCTCGCGACCCTGGTTCCGAGGTTCTACGACACCGCCGCCGGCAGGGTGACCGTCGACGGTCTCGACGTGAGGCAGGCGAAGCTGGTCTCCCTGCGGCGGCAGATCGGGATCGTCGCGCAGGATCCGTTCCTCTTCTCGGACACGGTGCGCGAGAACATCGCGTTCGGCCGGCCGGACGCCTCCCAGGAGCAGATCCAGGAGGCCGCCCGGCTCGCGCAGGCCCACGACTTCGTCGTCGCGCTGCCGGAGGCGTACGACACGGTGATCGGCGAGCGTGGGATCACGCTTTCGGGCGGCCAGCGCCAGCGGATCGCGATCGCACGGGCGCTGCTGCTCGACCCGCGGATCCTGATCCTGGACGACGCAACGGCGTCCGTGGACGCGACGACCGAGGCGAAGATCCGACTCGGCCTCCGTCAGGCGATGAAGAACCGGACGACGATCATCATCGCCCACCGCCTCTCGACGCTCGCCCTCGCCGACGAGCTCGTCGTCCTCGACCGCGGCCGCATCGTCGCGCGCGGGACGCACGAGGACCTCATCCAGCGGAGCCCCGTCTACCGCGAGATCTACGAGCACGGCCTGCTCGAGCGCGAGTTCGCCGAGCGGGTCGAGCAGCGGGCGGAGGCCACCGCATGAGCTCTCTCGGCGGGCTGTGCGCGGGCGCTCTTTCGGCACGAAGCCGTCACCCACGCGCACGTTTTTCGGCGCTAGGCTCGCGCCATCGGGTCGGGGCGGTGGGGTCTTCCCAGGCACGTGGGCAGAACTCGACGTGCGGGAGCCCGCGATGAAGGTCTGGCAACCCGGCTCCCACCTGTCCGCGCAGCGCGATGCCCAGGTCGAGGACTGGTCGTGGCACCGAACCGCCCGCCGGGTCTCCACGCTCGCCCGCCTGACGGCCCCGTACAAGCTCCAGACGACGCTCGCCGTCGCATCGCTGCTGGCCGCCACGCTGACCGCGCTCGCGCCGCCCTACCTCGCCAAGGTCGCGCTCGACGACGGGATCCAAGACGGGGACCTCCACGCGCTCACCGTCATCGTCGCCCTGTTCCTGATCGCCGCGCTGGCGAACATGGTCACAAGCGCCGCGCAGACCTACTTCACGGGCTGGACCGGCGAGCGGATCCTCGCCGACCTCCGGAACAAGCTCTTCCGCCACCTCCAGGGGCTCTCCCTCGGCTACTACGAGCGCAACCGGGCCGGCGTGATCATCAGCCGGCTGACGAATGACGTGGACGCGCTCGACCAGCTGGTCACGGACGGTGTCACGACACTCGTCCAGAACACCCTGATCCTCATCGGATCCGCCGCCGTCCTGTTCTACCTCGACTGGCGGCTCGCGCTCGCGACGTTGAGCGTCATGCCGGCGATGGCGATCGCCACAGCGATCTTCCGAATGAGGTCGTCTCGTGCGTACCGCGCCGTGCGCGAGCGGCTCGGGCTCGTCACGGCCACGCTCGCCGAGGACATCGCAGGCATGCGCGTCGTCCAGACCTTCACCCGCGAGCAGTCCCGGCGCCGCAACTTCGAGGAGGTCAACGCCCACTACCGGGAGGCGAACCAGCAGACGGTTCTGAACAACGGCCTCTACTTCCCGTTCGTCGACTTCCTCTCGGCGGTCGCGACCGCGGTCGTCCTCGGCTACGGGGGCTACCTGCTGGCCGGCGGTGACCTGACGGCGGGGACGCTGTTCGCCTTCATCCTCTACGTCTCGAACTTCTTCGACCCCATCCAGCAGCTTTCACAGCTCTACAACACCTTCCTGGCCGCGATCGCCGCGCTCGACAAGATCATGGACGTGATGGACGAGGAGCAAGAGGTCGTCGACCGTCCAGGCGCCGACGAGCTGCCGCCGATCGAAGGCCGCGTCCAGCTCGAGGGCGTCCGCTTCGCGTACCGCACCGGGCCGGAGGTACTCCACGGGATCGATCTCGACGTCCCCGCCGGGACGACGGTCGCGTTCGTCGGGCACACCGGAGCAGGGAAGTCGACGATCGCCAAGCTGCTCGCACGGTTCTACGACCCGGTCGAGGGCCGGATCACCGTCGACGGACACGATCTGCGCGACGTCACGCAGGAATCGCTCAGACGCCAGCTCGGGATCGTCCCCCAGGAGGGATTCCTCTTCGCCGGGAGTGTTCGCGACAACATTGCGTTCGGCCGGGCGGACGCCACGATCGAGCACATCCGCTCGGCGGCCACGGCGGTCGGCGCCCATGAGTTCATCATGCGGCTCGAGGATGGCTACGACACCGACGTCCAGGAGCGCGGCACTCGTCTCTCACTCGGCCAGCGGCAGTTGGTGGCGTTCGCTCGCGCCCTCCTCGCCGATCCGCGGCTCCTGATACTCGACGAGGCAACGTCCTCGGTCGACATCGGAACCGAGCGGAGGATCGAGACGGCTCTGCGGACGCTCCTCGCGGGCCGGACGGCGTTCGTGATCGCCCACAGGCTCTCCACGATCCGGGGTGCC
>Ga0126306_10001746_pt1 | contig 11797 bp, 10 predicted proteins | sample Plot27_FD_92592 | JGI IMG/M metagenome (GOLD analysis project Ga0126306, IMG submission 92592) | Serpentine soil microbial communities from UC McLaughlin Reserve, CA, USA - Plot27 | ecosystem: Environmental > Terrestrial > Soil > Grasslands | place: USA: UC McLaughlin Reserve, Lake County...
GCGCCCACGTCGAGGCGATCTACACGTTCGAGGGCACCGCCACGTGCAGGCGCTCATCGTCGGCCGGCGTCGGCGGACCACACCGCCCCTGCCAGCCCATACACCCAGTTGTTGGCGATCGCCAGCGCCTCCGCCTCGTCGTCGTAGCGCAACACCGACAGCACCGGACCGAACACCACCTCCTGGGCAACGGTCGAATCCGGATCGACGTCGGCGAGGACGGTCGGGCGGACGAAGTATCCCCGCTCGCACCCCTCGGGCGGCTCGAGGCCGCCCGTGACCACGCGAGCCCCTTCGCGCACCGCGGTCTCGATGAGGCCCCGAACCCGGTCCCGCTGGGCAGCGGACACCATCGGCCCGAGCTTGGTCCCCGGTTCCGTCGGGTCTCCCGGGGCGTAGGTCTCCGCCAGCTGCGCAACCTGCTCGACGACCAAGTCGTACTGGCTGGTGTGGACCAGCATGCGCGTCCAGGCCGTACAGGTCTGACCACCGTTGAGGAAGGCGTTGGCCACCCCACCTTGACCGCCGTGCTCAGGTCGGCGTCCTCGAGCAGCACGTTCGCGGACTTGCCACCCAGCTCCAGGGTCACGCCGCGTGACGTTGCGGGCAGCCAGTTCGGCCACCCGGGTGCCGGCCCGCACGGAGCCGGTGAAGCTGATCGCGTCGATGCCGTCGTGACCACCGAGTGCTTCCCCGACGTCGTGGCGTGGCCCGGCACCAGATTGACCACGTCTGCCGGGAACCCGGCTTCTACCACCGCGTCGATGAGCAGGTAGGCGACCAGCGGCGAGAGCTCGCTCGGCTTGATCACCACCGTGCACCCGGCCGCCAGCGCCGGGGCGAGCTTGCAGGTGATCTGGTGCAACGGGTAGTTCCACGGCGTGATGGCGCCGACGACGCCGACGGGCGTGCGGGTGACCAGACTGTTTCCCACTCTGTGGTCGAACTCGTATTCCTCCAGGAGGTCGGCGTACGAGCCGACCACGGTCTGGGGCAAGGCGGCCTGGATCCTGGTGGCTGTCCGCGTCGGGCAGCCCATCTCGGCGGTGATCGTCGCGGCGATCTCGTCCTCGCGCTTGGCGAGCTGGTCGCGCAGGCTGCGCAGCAACTCCGCGCGTTACCCGACGGAGGTCGTCGACCACCCACCGAACGCCGCCCGTGCCGCGCTCACGGCACGGTCGACGTCCTCGGCCGTGCCTGCGGGCACGCGTGCGACGACCTCCTCGGTCGCCGGGTTCTCCACGTCGATCACAGCGTCGCCGGTGGACTGGACCCAGTCGCCACCGATGAACGGCCGGTCCCTGTCGCGCACGTCGAACCCCCTGATTTCGATCGGCCCCCACTGCACGGGGGCTCCTTCGCTACTCTAGGCAATAGAGGGTACTGAAATAATCTGTGGCCGAGCCTGAGCGCGCAGCCGCCCGCCGTCCTCGGAACTACTGAGCGTTCGAACGTCGAATCTTGACGGATGCTCGCGGGTGTCGACACACTCGCCCTACAGGATACTCATTCGTCTCAGCGTGGAGGCTGTTCGTGGCTGCAGAGATCGGCGCCGACCCCCAGACCCGGTCCTCAGAACCGCTCTCCGGGCTGACCGTGGTGGATCTGTCGACCACCCTCCCGGGGGCGATGGCCACGCAGTTCCTGGCCGACGCCGGTGCACACGTGGTCCTGGTCGAGCCGCCGGCCGGCAGCCCACTGCGCGCCCTGCCCGGCTGGCCGGCGCTCGGCCGCGGGAAACGGAGCGCCACGCTCGACATCGCCGACCCGTCCGAGCGGGCGGGGCTCGACGCCCTGCTCGGCGGCGCGGACGTGGTCGTGACCACGGTCAGCCCCGCCGCTGCGGAGAAGCTCGACCTGACCGCGGAGCGGTTCGCCCGCGTCAACCCCCGGCTGGTCAGCGCGGCCATCACCGGCTGGGGCAGCAGCGGCCCGTTCCGCGACCTCAAGGGCTACGAGGCGCTCGTCATGGCCAAGGTGGGCTGGTGCCACTCCAAGGCACAGGCCACCACGCGGCCCGGGCCGGCGTTCATCTCGGTGCCGTTCGCGTCGTGGGGGGCGGCTCAGGCCGCGGTCCACGGCATCCTCGCCGCGCTCTACGAGCGCGAGGACAGCGGGGTCGGCCAGCACGTCGAGAGCGACCTGGTGCGGGGCGCGGCGGCGCACGACACCTGGAACTGGTTCACCGAGCTCATCGGCGTCCGCTGGCCCGGCGCCTTCGAGCCCATGCGCGCATTCTCGGACGACGGCCATCCGCAGGGGTATCTCATCTATCCGCTGCTCGCGGCGCCGACCAAGGACGGCACGTGGCTGCAGTTCGCCCAGACCGATCCGAAACTGTTGCAGGCGCTCCTGGTGGAGCTCGGGATCGCACCGATGCTGGCCGACCCGAAATGGGAGGGCTTCCCGATCTTCCCCGACCTGGAGCGTCGCGAAGAGCTCTGGGAGATCATGCAGTCCCGCGTCGGTGAGCGGACGCTCGCGGAGTGGGAGCAGGTCTTCGTCACCAACCGGAATGTCAGCGCCGAACCCTTCCGGACGCCGGGCGGAGCCTTCGACCACCCGCAGCTGCGGCACGACGGCCGGGTCGTCACCGTGACCGACCCCGACCTCGGACCGGTCACCCAGGTCTCCACGCTGGTGCACGACGACGGCCGCCCGCTGACCGCGCTGCGACCCGCCCCGCGCCAGGGCGGTCGACCTGACGGGGCGGTACCCGTCCCGGCGTCGGCGGCCGGCGACGCGGCCCCGGCCGGGCTCCCCCTCGAAGGCGTCACCGTCCTCGAGTTCGGGCTGATGTTCGCTGCCCCGTACGGCTCGTCGCTGCTGACCGACCTGGGCGCCCGGGTGATCAAGGTCGAGTCGCTGGTCGGAGACGGCATCCGCAGCATCATCCCCTTCCCGGAAGCCGGCGGCGCCAAGGTGATGCAGGGCAAGCAGAGCATCGCCCTCGACCTGGGCACGCCCGAGGGCATGGCGATGGTGCACCGGCTGGCGGGCCGCGCCGACCTCGTGCTGCAGGCCTTCCGGGCCGGCGCCGCGGAACGCGCCGGTGTCGACGCAGCGAGCCTACGAGCGGTCAACCCCGACCTGATCTACCTCAACGCCCCCGGCTACGGCACCGACGGCCCGTACGGCGGCCGCCCGGCCTACGCGCCGTCGATCGGCGCGGCCACCGGCATCGCACTGACCGACGCCCCCGACGCGGCCGCCGCGGCGACCGGCTCCATCGCCGAGAAGAAGGCCGGGCACATGCGGCTGAACTCCGCGACCGCCGTCGTCCCGCTGCAGGCCGACGGTATCGCCGCGCTCGGGGTGGGTTCGGCGCTGCTGCTCGGTCTGCTGGCGCGTCGCCGCGGACGGACCCTGGGTGAGCTGACCACGACGATGATGGGCAGCGCGACCCACGCGCTCATCAACGTCAACACCCAGTACCAGGGCCGCCCGGCGACGCCCACCGTCGATCCCGGTGGCCACGGCTTCTCCGCGCTCTACCGGATGTACCCCGCCGCGGACGGTTGGGTGATGCTGGCCGCGCCGTCCGACGACGACTGGGCAGACCTGGCGTCCGCGCTGTCCTCTTCCGCCGGCCTGGCGGGCGACGACCGGTTCGCGACGGCGGCGTCCAGGGCCGAGCACGACGCCGAGCTGGCGGAGGCGCTGGCCGGGATCTTCGCGCAGCGGCCGAAGGCCGCCTGGGAGTCCGAGCTCACCGCGGCCGGCGTCGGGCTGGTGGCCGTCGCCGAGCAGTCCGGAGAGCTGACCCTCCAGAGCGACGAGTGGTTCGCCGCCGGCTACAGCGTCCTGGCCGACAGCCCGGTGTTCGAGGAGCACCGCCGGCTGGCCCCGCTCACCCGGTTCTCCCGCTCGGCGACCAAGGCCGAGGGCGGCGTCATGCTCGGCTCGCACACCGACGCGATCCTGCACGAACTGGACTACAGCGACGAGGAGATCGCCGACCTGCGCGAGCGGAAGGTCATCGGCTGACCCGTGCTGCGCGGTCCGGCTCAGGAAGCCTGCAGGAGGTCCCGCCATGACCGCTGCGGGTCCCAGCCGAACAGTTCCCGGGCCCGCGCGATCGAGATGCCCCCTGCATCGGGCCGGTCGAGGGTCCGAAGGAGCTGCCGCTCCGTAGGCGGCCTCGAGGAGCTCGGCCAACGGCCGGCCGAGCAGGTTGTCCGGCTGCGCCGCATGGACCACCTCGTGGCCGGTCGTGTCCGCCGCCGCAGCCAGGACGATCAGGTCGGCCAGGTCCTCGCTGTCGACGTAGGACCACTGGTTGGGGAAGGGCCGCAGCGGTGCCTGCTGCATCATGGCAACGAACGTCGGGTACATCTCGGGGCTGACGACGAGCGAGGGGCGCACCGACACGGCGGACACGTCCGCGCGGCGCACCAGCGCATCGCAGACGACCTCGCCCACGTACTTCGACAGCGCGTACCCGTCCTGCGGGCGCAGGGGGTAGGAGGGGCCCGGTCGCCGCGTCAAGGGACCGAACTGCCCCAGTGCCCCTGACCGGGCCATCACCAACGCCTCGTACCCCTGCACGTCCCGGTACGGCCCGGTCGCCGGGAAACCGGTGATCGAGGTGACGACGAGGGCGGGGTTGGCGCCCGACAGTTGCTCGTAGCCGAGCCCGACCGGTCCGCCGCGCCCGGCCGCCAGGTCTCCAGCAGGATGTCGGCGCCACCGGCCATCGACCGCACCAGGTCGAGGTCGGCCGTGTCGGTCAGGTCGGCGACCACGCTGCGTCGTCCCCGCGCCCAGCACGGGAACGCCGGCCGGGCCCGCACGGGGAGCCGCCCGGCGGCTCGACCATGACGACGTCGGCGCCGAAGTCGGCCAGGACCAGGGCGGCCAGGGCGCCCGGCAGGGTCCGCGACAGGTCGACGACGCGGATTCCCTGCAGCGCGGTAGGCACGCGGCGGCTCGTCGACATCGACAGCACCCTTCTCGTGGGAAGGCGTTCCGAACACGAGGTATGTGTTCCGCCGCGGGCCCACAGAGTGCACTCTGTGTCCGGATGGCGTCATCATCTGCTGCGACGGCCGTCTGCGGGGCGCCGCGCACAGGACGAGGGGGCGAGGGCCGGCCGTGTTCGTCTGCATCTGCAACGCGGTGAGCAGCGTCGCCGTCCGTGACGTCATCTCCTCGGGCGCCCGCACCGTCAAACAGGTCGCCGAGGCCTGTGGCGCGAGCCGGGACTGCGGCCGCTGCGTGGTGCACGTGCGAGCGCTGCTCGAGGAGCAGCACGGCCCGCGCGGCCGCGGCCGGCTGCCGGTGGCCACCCCGTGAGCGCCGCGGCGGAAGCTCCCGCCTTCGTCCAGCAGAAAGAGGCCGGTGCCCCGATGGTCTATCTCGTGTCGATCGTTCCGATCCCCCACTACGAGGCGTGGAAGGCCGACCTCGACGGCGCCCAGCGGGCCTTGGCGAAACTGGGCGTGTCGAGGCACTGGATCTACCGGGGAGCCGACGATCCCGAGGAGGTCATGACCGTGTTCGAACTGCCCAGCCTCGAGCACGCGCAGCGGCTGCTGAAGTCAACCGAGCTCGACGTCCCGGCCTGGATGGACCGGATCGGCCTCGAGATCTACCCCACCTTCTTCGTCGGGGAGCAGATCGAGGACCAGTCCTACCCCCCGCCGGCGCCGCGCGGCTGACCTCGGCCACGGTCAGGATCGGCGCACCTGCGACCACGGCAGATCTCGGTCGAGGCGCGGCTCGCCGGGCAGGCCCAGCACCCGCTCGCCCAGGATGTTGCGGAGCACCTCGGACGTGCCTCCTTCGATGGAGTTGGCCCGCGCGCGCAGGTAGGCCCGCCGGAGATCTCCGCCCCCTGAGCCGTGCTCACCTCGGGGCGGCCGTCGGGGTAGCCGTCGATGAGCGGACCGTCGGGACCCATGACGTCCACGCAGAACTCGTAGACGGCCTGGTTGAGCTCGGACATCTGCAGCTTCGCGATCGAGCCTTCCGGCCCGGGCGCACCGCCACGGGTTCGCCGGCGACGAGGGACTCGCCCGGCACCGCCTGCGCCGCCACCTCGCCGCGCTCAACGAGTGGTGGCATTGACCGTCCGACGTCCGGCGACCTCGACCGGATCGTCCCAGCCGGCGCCGTCACGCACGAGGAAGACCTCCCGCTCGTCGGTGTCCAGGACGGCGTAGGTGAGCACCCCGTGCCCACCGGGATCCCGCGAGAGGACGAGGGATCCGGGGTTGATCGTCAACGTCCGACCGAACTGCGCCACCATCGGAACGTGTGTGTGGCCGAGCACGAGCACCTCGGTGTCGAGCTCGTCGCAGTGGGCGAACCGTCGGTCGTCGGCGTAGAGGTAGTCGAAGTCCGGCGCGAAGGGGTTCGCGTGCAGCATCGTCAGCCGCAGCCCACCGACCCTCGTGGTCAATCGGTCCGGCGCCGCCTCCGTGAGAGCCACGTCGGCCGGACGCACGTGCGGGGCCGCCATGGCCCGCCGGCCGGCCGGGCCTAGCAGCACCGCCTCGTGGTTGCCCGCCACACAGCGGATGCCGAACTCGCGGATCACGTCGACGGTCTCGGTGCTGAACCGGTACTGGAGGTGCGCGTCACCGGCGAGCAGGATCTCGTCGACGCCGCCCGAGACGAGTTGACCGGCCGCCTCGCGCAGGGCCTCGTGCCGGCAGTGCACGTCGGCGACGATGCCGATCCTCACGAGGCGAGCAGGCCCAGCAGGGTCGCCAGTCCCCGGTCGCCGTGATCGGGCGCGATGTAGGGCGGGACGCCGACGACACGCGTGCCCGCCGGCGCCTCCTCCGGACGGTCGTCGACCACCACCTTCGGGCGGTGCGCCGCCGGCAGGTGCGTGGTGGTCAGCCGGCCCTGCGCGTCCTGGGTGACCTTGTCGTAGATCCCGGCCAGCAGGTGACCGAAGCCGTGCCGTGCGGCCATGGCCCGGGCGTGCTCCTGACCCCCGGCACTCCAGAGCACCAGCGTGGCCCCTCCGGCATGCAGCGCCGCGAGAACCTCGCCCGCGAGAGGCCGCAGGCTCGAGCCGCTCAACGAGTCGACCAGACACCCGTCGACGTCGAACGCACAGACCTCGCCGTTCAGCGGACCGCCGCCGACGTCTCACCCATGTAGGCATTCTCCAGCACCGACGGGTCCGCGCGGAGATCGGCCGCGGGAAGTGAGAGCACCGTCGCACCGTGCGCCAGCACGACCGCGTGGTCGGCGTCGTCGAGCGCCAGGTGCACGTGCTGCTCGACGAGCACCACCGCGGCATTGGTCTCGGTGGCCACCCGCCGCACGATCGGCAGCAGCTCCTCGACGATGACGGGGGCCAGCCCCATCGACAACTCATCGATGAGCAGCACCCGGGGATCGAGCATGAGCGCCCGGCCGACGGCGAGCATCTGCTGCTCGCCGCCGGAGAGCTTGCCCGCCTCCACCTTGATCCGCTTGCGCAGGGACGGGAAGAAGTCGAGGACCTCGTCGATCGTGGTGCCGCCGCGACGTCGGCACAGCGCCAGGTTGTCGCGTGTCGTGAGCCCGGTGAACAGCGCCCGATCGTCCGGGACGAGGACGACGCCCTTGCGGGCGGCAGCCCGGGCGCTGCCCCTCGCGAGGGCCTCCCCGTCGACGAGCACCTCGCCGTCCAGGGAGGGCTGCAGCCCCGCCACGGTGATCATGACCGTCGTCTTCCCGGCGCCGTTCGGACCGAGCAACGCGGTGACCTGGCCGGCCTGCAGCTCCACGTCGAACCCGCGGACCACCGGCCGGCCCTTCAGGTAGCCCGCATCCAGGCCGCGGCACTCCAGCAGCGCGCTCATGAGCCGGTCACCACCGGCGAGTGAGTGGTGCCGAGGTAGGCAGCGGTCACCTTGGGATCGGCCCGGATCACCGCGGGAGGCCCGTCAGCGATCACCGTGCCCAGGTCGAGGACGACGACTCGGTCACACACTTCCAGCACCAACCCCATGTCGTGGTCGATCAGCAGGATCGTCACTCCGTAGTCGCGCACCGCACGCAGCCGCTGCCCCAACCAGGCGCTCTCGGTGCTGTCGAGCCCGCTCGCCGGCTCGTCGAGCAGGATCACCCGGGGTCGGCCGGCCAGCGCACGAGCTACGGAGACCAGTTGCTTGTGTCCCTGGGAGAGCTCGCGCACCGGACGGTCGCGGACGTCGTCGAGCTTGAGCACACGGAACAGCCGGGCCATGTAGTCCTCGTCCTGGGACCAGTCCGTGTGGGGACCCCCATGCCGTCCCGCCTCCTGACCGTCAGAGACGTTCTCCTCGACGGTCAGGTCCTCGTAGAGCTCGATGCCCTGGAAGGTCCGGCCCATCCCGGCCCACATGCGGCGGTGCGGCTTGACCCCGGCCACGTCGCGGCCGAGGAGCTCGATCCTGCCCGTGGACGGCGCGAATCCGGTGATCGCGTCGACGAGCGTGGTCTTGCCCGCCCCGTTCGGCCCGATGAGGCCTACGATCTCCCCTTCTCGCAGGTCGAAGGAGGCATCTTCGACGGCGACCACTCCGCCGTAGCGGACGCCCAGGCCGTCCACCCGTAGGACGACGTCGCCGAAGGGGGCCGCGGTTGCGGGCGTCGCAGGCACGGCCGGGCCCCCGGACTCCACCGCCGCCGCATCGTCGAGGAAGCTCTCGTCGTAGGCCTCGGGTGCACGCTCGGGCTGCTGGGTGAATCGGTCGTGCAGCCGGTCGACCATGCGGTGCCAGGGGCCGACGATGCCCTCGGGCTCGGCGATCACCGTGAGGATCAAGCCGATCCCGGCGACGATGTCGTACCAGTAGCCGAGCGAGAACAGGTCGTTGAGGACCGTGTAGAGGATGCCCCCCGGGGCGAGCACGCCCGCCACGATGCCGCCGGCGAGCGAGGTGACGCCGGCGATGTAGACCGTCGCGAACAGACCGAGCCCCCCGATCGCGGTGAACGCGTCCGCCGTGGCCAGGGTCTGCGCGTAGCCGAGCAGCGCACCGCCGATGCCGGCGATGAACGCGCCGATGGCGAACGCGGTGATCTTCGTCCGCGAGACCGCGATGCCGGCCGCCGCCGCGGACCGCTCGTTCGCCCGGACGGCGAGCATCGCCGCCCCCAGCCGGCTGCGCCGGAGCGCCGCGACGCCCAGGCCGACGACCAACAGCAGCACGACGCACATCAGCCCGAAGGACAGGCGCGGATAGGCCTCCCCCGAGCCGATGCCGAGATCGATGCCGAACAGGGTGGGAGCACCGATCGGCGCACCCCCCAGACCGCCGTTCCAATCCGTGTTGCGGAACCACAGCGCCTCCACCGCCACGGCCAGCGCGAGAGTGACGATCGCGACTGGTAGGCCGCGGATCCGCAGCGCCGGCAGGCCCACGAGCACGCCGATCACCGTCGCGGCCAGGGCCGCCAGCAGCGGCGCGAGCGGGAAGGGCACACCCCAGCCCTCGGCGAACCGGTTGAGCGCGAAGGCGGAGACGCCGGCGAGAGCGAGCTGGGCCAGGCTGATCTGGCCCGCATAACCGGTGACGACCACCCAGGACAGCCCCAGGAAGGCGTAGACCAGGGTGAAGATGACGCCGGCGCGCGTGCCGCCGCTCGTCACGAGCAGCGCGATGACGGCGATCGCGGTCCCCGCGACAGCGGGGATCAGCAGGTTGCGCGGCCGCGGCGCGCGGCCGAGCGAACGCTGCACGATCGCCCCGCGGGAGGGCAGCGGCCGGCCCCGGAAGACCAGGAAGACCAGGATGACCACGAGCGGCACGAGCTGCGCGGTCCCGTTCGCCGGCAGCCAGGTCCAGAGGCTCTGGAGGTAGGTCAGCTCTGACTGCAGCATCCCGATGGCGAAGGCGGCCGCGATGGCCGGGCCGAGCGCGGTGAGGTTGCCGACAAGCGCGGCGGCGAGCGCCGGGACGATGAACAGCGTGTAGGCGCTGGGCACCACGGGGACGATCGGCGCGATCAGGATGCCGGCCAGCCCGGCGACGGCCGCGCTGATGGCCCAGTTCGCGACGGCGATCCGCTCCGGCGACAGGCCACTGACCAGAGCTCCCTTCTCCGACTCCGCGGCAGCGCGGGTGGCCAGACCGAAGCGCGTGAAGCGGAACCACAGCGTGAGCAGCACGCCGACGGCGACGATGATGGCCGCGAACCAGACCCGATCGACGGGAATGCGGATACCGAAGAGCTCGACGACGTCCTTGGGCAGGATCGGCGCGACCGACTGGGCCTGCGTGCCGACCTGGGCGGCGATCGCGGCCTGGATGATCAGCAGCACGCCGATGGAGGCGACCGCCTTTGCGACGGGGGCGGCGTTGCGCAGCGGCCGGAACACCACCAGGTACAGCAGCACACCGAAGAGCGCGCTGATCACCAACGTGATGAGGATCGACGGGATCATGCCCGGGTCCCCGCCGATCGGGACCGACCGGTCGAAGCCGGGGATCGGGATCAGCAGCTCGCCCTTGCGCAGGAAGGCGTAGAAGTACGCGGCGAGCAGGGCGAGTGCGCCGGTGCCGAAATTGACCACGCCGGAGCTGCGGTAGGTCACGACCAGCGCTACAGCGAGCGCGGCGAAGACCGCACCACTGCCCAGTCCGAGCAACAGGAACCCGATGTGCAGCACCGCCGCACCACCTCGTTTCACGGTATGGATCGCGCCGACTGCACGGGCTGACGTGAAGCTGTCGGAGGCGTTCGGCCCCCTGTCGTCACCACCTTCGCGGCGGCCCCGCAGGCGCCGGACTCCCGTCGGCCTGCGGGCCTGGTGTGAACTGTGTCGCAGAGATTAGAGGAGACTCAATAGGAACGTCAATGCATCAGGAGGGCGCGCGCTCGAATCCACCGGCCGCCGTCCGTCCCGGAAACGAACACGCGGCGGGGCCCCGGAGGGACCCCGCCGCGCGCCGTCCTACCGCTGGGTCAGCCGCCGAGCGCGTCGGCAGCGTCGACGGTCTCGTAGGGCCCGGGCTCCAGCCCGGAGTAGGTGGTCACGAAGAACAACGAGTTGCAGATCGTGGCCTTGATCGCCGGGCTCGGGAAGGACGTCACGTCGCAGGAGAAGGTGTTCCCCTGACCGATCGGCAGCGGCACGTCGGTGGCCGCCTTGATCGCCGTGGCGATCGACTCCGGAGTGACGTCGCCGGTCACGCCGCCGGCGTTGACCGCGCGGACGAAGCCGAGCATGGACAGGTACCCGGTGGGCGTGATGCCGCCCGGGTCCGCGTCCGGGGCGTACTCCTGCATGACGGCGCGGTACAGCTGGGCCTCCTCGTCGTCGCCGGTCGTGTCACCGGTGGTGAACAGGACGGTGCCGTCGATCCCGCTCTCGCCGACGGCCTCGAGCACCTCGGGCGCGACGCAGGAGGAGTTGACGAACTTCGGCTGCGTGGCGCCGATGGTCGACAGCCCGGAGAGCACGGACTGGCACACCGTGTTGTCCGCGACGATGGAGAGCGCGTCCGGGTTCGACTGGGTGGCGGCGGTGACCTGCGACGTGGCGTCCGCCGTGCCCTGCGGCACGGTCACCAGGTCGAGGGTGACACCCTGGCCCTGGAACAGCGGCTTGCCGACGGCGTTGACCGCGCCGATCAGCTGTGGGTTCTCGCTGCCGATCATCGTCACGTTCGTGTAGCCCTGCTTCTTGGCGTAGACCGCCTCGGCGGCGAGCAGACCGATGAAGCCGGAGGAGAAGAAGTCGGCGTTCGCGGCGCCCAGCTCGGCGGCGCCCGACGGCGAGGAACCCACCCACGGGATGCCCGCGCCCTGCACGACCGGGACGATCTGGTCGGTGATGGCCGGCTGCCCCGCCACGATGGTGGCC
>Ga0126306_10001747_pt1 | contig 11797 bp, 13 predicted proteins | sample Plot27_FD_92592 | JGI IMG/M metagenome (GOLD analysis project Ga0126306, IMG submission 92592) | Serpentine soil microbial communities from UC McLaughlin Reserve, CA, USA - Plot27 | ecosystem: Environmental > Terrestrial > Soil > Grasslands | place: USA: UC McLaughlin Reserve, Lake County...
ACGCGCGGCTGCCGGCTCGGACTCCAGTTCCCGGAGATCTACGAGATGCAGGTGCGCGCCATCGTCCGCGCGGCGAAGGCCGTCCGAGACCGCACCGGGGAGGCTCCGCTCGTCGAGATCATGCACCCGCTCGTCGGCTTCGCCGAAGAGCTGCGTCGGCTGCGCGAGCTGACCGTCGCAGTGGCGGCGGTGGAGAACGACGTCGAGTACCTGTGCGGCACGATGATCGAGCTGCCACGCGCGTGCGTCCGCGCAGATGAGATCGCCGAGCACGCGGACTTCTTCTCGTTCGGGACGAACGACCTGACGCAGACGGCTCTCGGCTTCTCGCGCGACGACGCGGAAGGGAAGTTCCTGACCCATTACCTCGAGAACGGCGTGCTCGAGCGCAACCCGTTTGAGACGCTCGACCAGAGCGGCGTTGGAGACCTGATGCGGATCGCGGTCGAGCGGGGACGCGGTGCGAAGGAGGACCTGAAGCTGGGGATCTGCGGCGAGCACGGCGGTGAGCCCGCGTCGGTCGCGTTCTGCCACGAGCTCGGGCTCGACTACGTCTCGTGCTCGCCGTTCCGCGTGCCGCTGGCGCGGCTGGCGGCGGCCCAGGCCGTGCTCGCCGAGACCGGCGCGGCGTACGTCGCGGCCGGCGGTTGATGGAGACCCGCGAGGCCGCCCGTCGCTGGCGCGATACCTGGCTGCGCGCGTGGGAGGCGCAGGACGTCGACGCCGTGCGTTCGCTCTACGGCGCGAACGCCGTCGTCCGCTCGCATCCGTTTCGCGATCCCCACCTCGGCGCGGAGGGAGCGGCTGAGTACGCGAGTTGGGCGTTCGCCTCCGAAGAGGCGCCGGCCGTGTGCTGGTTCGGCGAACCGGTCGTCGACGGCGAACGTGCCACGTGCGAGTACCGGGCCGTCGTGAGGTCCGAGGGGCGCGAGCAAACGATCGCCGGCGTCTCCGTGGTTCGCTTCGACGCCGAAGGGCTCGTCGCGTCGCAGCGCGACTACTGGGCGGTCGAGGACGGCCGAAGGGATCCTCCGGACCTAGCCTAGGAGGTCGGCGACCGACCAGTAGGCGATCGCGACGCTCGCGATCCCGACCGCGACGACGCCTGCGATCCCCGCGAGACCCGGCTTCCCGTAGCTCGCATGCGCTCGCCCAAGGCGTGAGAGCGCGAGGGCGGAGAGCGCACCGCCGGCGAGCCCGCCGAGGTGCCCCCCGATCGAGATCCCGGGGACCGCGAACGTGAACGCGAGGTTGAGCACGATGATCGTGAGCGCGCCGCCGCCGAGCACGTAGTTGCGCTGGCGCTCGAAAACGAAGGCGGCGCCGAGGATCCCGAACAGCGCGCCCGATGCCCCGACGGTGACGGCTTCCGGGCTCGTCAGCAGGAGCGCGCCGGTCGAGCCTGCGAGGCCGCCGACGAGGTAGACGAGCGCGTAGCGTGCGCGGCCGAGCGCCTGCTCGACCGGCGCGCCGATCCACCAGAGGAAGAGCATGTTGAGCCCGAGGTGGATGACGCTGCCGTGGAGGAACATGGAGGTGAAGAGGCGCCACCACTCCCCGTCCGCGACGAGGTAGCCGTTCAGCGCGCCGTGCACGTACGGGTACCCGTCCGGATCGCTGAGGGTTCCGCCGCTGCCGACCTGCCACAGGAAGACGAGCACGTTGATCCCGATCAGGATCTTCGTCACGAGCGCGCCCCCGCCTTCGATGCCGAAGCGGCGCGCACCCTGGACGACCCGCGCTGTGCCTGTCGGCACACCCGCGTGCTCGGCGCACTTGATTCCGACGGGCGTGAAGACCATGCAGTCCGGGCACAGCCCGCGCCCGCACTCAGCGCACGAGACCCCCGTCTCGCGGTTCGGGTGGCGGTAGCAGGTGAGGTTCGTCGCCATCGGCGGCTAGCGTAGCGACGTGCGTGTTGATGTCGCCTTCACGCCGTCGGAGGCGGCCTCGGCCCCTGTCGGGATCGTGGTCGACGTCCTTCGCGCGACCTCGACCATCGCGCAGGCGCTCGCGAGCGGGTGGCCGCGCATCCTCTGCGCGCCGGGGATCGAGGAGGCGCAGGCGGTGCGCGTGCAGCTCGGCGAAGGGCTGCTCGGCGGAGAGCGCTACGCCGAGCGCATCGAGGGCTTCGACGTCGGGGCCTCGCCGCGCGAGTTCCTCGAGGGAGGTGACGTTCCACTGATTCTCTCCACGACGAACGGGACGCGCGCGATCCTTACCGCCGCCTCGAGCTGCGAGCATGTCTTCCTGGGGAGCCTGCTGAACCTCGACGCCGTCGCCGGGGCCGCGCGCGAGCGCGGGGAGGACGTCGCGATCGTCTGTGCAGGGTTCGAGGGAACGTTCGCGCTCGACGATGCTTACTGCGCGGGGCGGATCGTCCAGCTGCTCCACGGTGACCGCAACGACGCCGCGAAAGCGTCGGAGCTCATCGCGCGCTCGTTCGCCGACCCGTACGAGGCCCTCACCGCGAGGACCTACGGGCCGCCCGGGATGGAGGACGACATCCGCTTCTGCTCCCGGGAGAACGTCCTCGCCGTGGTGCCGCGCTTCGCGCGGATGGTGGGCCCCGCCGCGGAGATCACCCTCTAGCTAGCTGCGCAGGTCACGAATCCGCTTGCGCGGATCCGCGACGCGCGAAGACCCCTAAAGGCGGCCGCTTTCGCGGCCGCTGTCGCAGCGACTGCTCTAGCTGTCCTAGAGTTCGCTCCAGCGGGCTAGCAGCCAGTCCTCGACGACCTCGATCATCGAGGCACGGCTGTTAGCCCCCTTCGAGCCGGAGGTCGAACCCTGCGGGAGCGTGAATGTTGACCATCCGGACGACGGCGTCGCCGCGGTTCGCAAACGTGTGCGGGACACCGGGCGGAACGAGGACGAACGTGCCTGGCCCGGCGACGACCTCGTCGTCGTCGACGGTGAAGGTCAGCTCGCCCTCGAGCACGTAGAACGAGTCGTCCTCGGCCTCGTGCGCATGCTGCTCGGGTCCTTCGCGGTGCGGCTGGATCGTGATCAGGGCGAGGTTGAACCGCGGCGTGTCCGCCGACCGGGCGAGAAACTCGACGTTCCCGACGCGCCGTCCTTCGCCTGCCGGCACCACGATCGCGCGCATCGCTCGAGCGTAAGCGCTACGCGATCGTCACGCCGAGTTTGCCCTGCGTGTGGGTCGTCGGCAGCGCCTCGAGCGCGTCGCCTGCCCGGTCGAGCTCGTAGCTTCGCTGGAGCGAGACCTGAAGCGCTCCGCTGTCGAGGCGCTCGGCGAGTCGCAGCAGTCCGGCCGGCGTCGGTTGGGCCACGACGTTGAAGCGTCCGGGCCCGTCGCCTGCCGCGCCGATCGTCGAAGCCAGCCGTCCGCCTTCGGAGAGCAACGAGGTATCGGGCTCGCGCGAGACGACGTCGAGCACGGCGTCGACGCCGTCCGGATGGGATGCGCGGACGGCTGCGGGGAGGTCTGCGTTCCGGTCGGTCAGCTCGCTGACGCCGAGCCCGCGTAAGTAGTCGTGGTCCTCGGGAAGCGCAGGTGCGATCACGTTCGCCCCGGCATCGGCAGCGAGCTGCACGAAGAAGCTGCCCACGCCGCCGGGAGCGCCGACGACGAGCACGGTCTGGCCGGCTGCAGGCGCGAGCGCGTCGAAGGCTGCGAGTGCGGAGATCGCCGCGAGCGGCGCGGCGCCGGCATGCGCGAAGTCCAGGCTGCGCGGCTTCTGCGCGACGATGTCTTCGGAGATCGTGACCAGCTCCGCCCAGCTACCGTCGTGCACGACCGGGTCGGCGTGGAGCACGAAGCCGAAGATCTCGTCGCCCGCGCGGTAGCCGCTGACGCCGGAGCCGACCTGCTCGACGGCGCCGGTGAAGTCGCGACCGAGCGTGACGGGGAACTCGTGCTCGGCCATCTCCTTCATCGCGCCGGCCGCGATGAAGACGTCGACCGGGTTGACGGAGGCCGCGTGCACGCGCACGAGGAGATCGTCGTCGCCGACGTCGGGCTCTGGGATGTCGTCCCGCAGGGCGGGCCGAGCGCCGAAGCGGTCGAGGGTGAAGGCTCGCATTCGATGTCCTTTCCGTTCGGTGGTCTGGGGGATACTTCCCCCTCTTGACAACGAACGTGTGTTCGTGTAGAACAGACGTTCGCATGATCGCCTGCCTCGCCATCCCGGGCTTCTCCTTGCGGGCGGCGCTGCGGTCCAGGCCCTCGCTCCTGGCCGCTCCTGCAGCCCTCGCACCTCCGGCAGGCGAGGAACCGCTGCTCGGCCCTGTGACGGCCGCGGCGGAGGCGGAGGGGGTCAAGCCCGGGATGCGGCTGGGCGAGGCGCTCGCGATGTGCCCGCGGCTCGTGCTCGTCGAGGAGGACCCCTCGGCGGCCGAGCAGGCGTGGGAGGGGATCTTGCTCCGGCTCGAGGACTCGGGGTTCTCGGTCGAGTCGGCCGAGCCCGGGTGCGCGTACTTCGAGACGCGCGGGGTCGAGCGGCTCTACGGAGGGCTCGAGGAGGCGCTCAAGCGGGCGCTCGCGTCTGCCGGCTCAGGGTGGGACGCGCGGGTCGGCGCGGCCGAGCGGCGCTTCGCCGCCCTCGCAGCCGCCAACGTCGCGCGCTCTGGGCAGGCGCTCGTCGTCTCCGACGAGCAGATGCCGGATTTCCTGGCGCCGCTGCCGCTCTCGCTGCTGCCGCTCGACGAGCGGCGCCAGCTCGAGCTCCGCGAGCTCGGGGTCAAACGATTGGGAGAGCTTGCCGGGCTCCCCAGAGCAGCTGTGGCCGAACGACTGGGGCCGGACGGCCGGCGTGCCTGGAGCCTGGCGAGAGGGGGCGCGGCGGGGCGGGTGCTGGGGCGGCGCCCGCCCGCCGAGCTCTACGAGGAGCTCGAGTTCCCGGAAGCGGTCGGGAATGAGCTCACTCTGCGGCGTGCGTTCGGCGCGCTGCTCGACCGGCTGCTCGAGCGAAAGGAGCGCGATGGACGGTTCGTGCGCAAGGCCGCGGTGGCGGCACGACTCGTGGGCGGAGGCTCGTGGCGGCGGACGGTCACGATGCGAGATCCGACGGCCGAGCGCGACCGCCTGCGCCACGCCCTCGGACCGAAGCTCGCGGAGCTGCCGTCGCCGGTCGTCTCCCTCCGGCTCGAGTTCGTCGAGCTGAGCGAGTCGCACGGGCAGCAGCTCGAGCTCATGCAGGCGCCGGGGGCGGAGCTCCAGAGCAGGTTGAGCGAAGGCCTGCGTCAGGTGCGCGCGAGCACCGGCTCGGGCTCGGTCGCGTCGGTGGTGGAAGTGGCGCCGTGGTCGCGGATCCCGGAAGCCCGGGCGCTGTTCGTACCTCGCGACGACTGAACGAGCCGCAGTCGGCGCTCGTCGAGGCACGATTCGACGGGACGCCGCGGCTCGTGAATCGTCTGGGGGTCGCGCTCGTCCGCGAGGAGTGGCGCGTGCTCGACCGCTGGTGGACCGAGGAGCCCGTCCAGCGGCGCTACTTCGAGCTCGTGCTCGAGTCGGGCCAGAACGTCGTCGTCTTCCGCGACGAGGAGCGGGGCGGATGGTTCAGCCAGCGCGGAGCGTAGGAGGCTTACGAAGGGACGGCGAAGGCGAGCGCGGTCGCGAGTACGAACAGGGTCGCCATGATCGTTGCGAGCAGGGCCATGGGTGCTCCTCGTTTTTCGATGGAAACGTCGTCAGCCCTTCAACGCAGAGCACGCTCCGCGAGATTTGGCCACTCCTTCGCGTGGACCTCGGGCACGACGACCCATTCCTTCATCGGCCGATCCCGCTCGCCTGGGTCGAAGAGGTGCGCGCCCTCGAACGCGAGCGCCCGCTCCCGCTCCGCCGGGTCGACCAGCTTGAAGACCATCTCGCCCTTCCAGAACCCCACCCAGAGCTTCCCTCCCCGCTTGAGGGCGGGCATCCCCATCATCTGCGACAACTCCACGTCGGCGTTCCGGGCGACGAGGTCGTCGGCGATTTCGTCGAACCGCTGCTTCGCGTCCATTCAGCTCACCTCCGCCTCGTAGACGTCAAAGGACTCGAGAAATCGACGTTCGTGCTCTCCGGCGTGCGCGCGTCGGAGGTACTCGTCGAAGCGCAGCCCCGGGACATGCAGGTTGAGGAAGCGGGCGCGGTCGTCGCCGGCGTTCCGGAACGTGTGTACGACACCGGGAGGGACCGCGACGAAGGCGCCCTGCTCGGCGGGCTGCCGCTCGCCGTCGAGCTCGAACGCCAGCGTGCCGTCCAGGACGTAGACCGCGTCCACGTGCTGCCTGTGCAGATGGGCGCTCGGCCCAACCCAGCCCGGCCCGACGTCGAACTCGAACAGACAGAGCTCGGGGAGCGCCGCCTTGATCCGGATCGTGTGGTTCTCGCCTTCGAACGCCTCGCCTTCCCCGGGAAGCACGACGAGCGGGTCGCCGCTCGCGTCGACCGGAGAGTCGAAGCTGTCGATCTCCTCGTCGTCGGTGCTCCCGCGCAGCCGGTTCGTCCACGCCTTGCCCGGCGCGTGGATATTCACGTAGCGCGCCCCCTTCGCGGCGAACCAGTGAACCACGCCGGCCGGGGCCAGGCCGAAACTTCCCGGAGGAAGCGGCGCATCCGCGAACGCGAACTCGCCTCCCAGCACGTAAAACCCGTCGGAGTGCGCGCGGTGGATGTGCGGGGTCGTCGAATGATCCCCCTCACGCTCCGCCACGGTCACGTGGTCTCCGAGCATCTTGACCCCTTCGCCGGCAGGTAGGACGACCGGTTGGCCTACGTCGAGCTCCACTCGCACTCAGCGTATTCCTTCCTCGACGGCGCGTCATTACCGGAAGAGCTCGCGCTGCGCGCGGCCGAGCTCGGCTACGAGGCGCTCGCCCTCACCGACCACGACGGGGTCTACGGCTCGCTCGAGTTCGCGCACGCGGCGAAGGCGTTCGGCGTGCGCGCGATCACCGGGGCCGAGGTGACGCTCGAGGGCGGCGCGCACGTCACCATGCTCGTGGAGGACGCGCGCGGCTACGCGAACCTCTGCCGGCTGCTGACCGCGGCGCACGCGGGGACGAGGCTCAGGCCCGAGGACCCGCCGCTCGACCCCGCGTTGCCGGTCGAGCTCCTGCTCGAGCTGAACGACGGGCTCGTCTGTCTTTCCGGCTGCGCGCGACACGGGCTCGGCGTGCGCAACCCGAACACCGCGGCGGCGGTCGCAGGGGCGTTCCGGGAGCGCTTCTTCGTCGAGCTGCAGCGACCGTACGAACGCGGCGACATCCGGCGGAACGCGGCGCTGCGCGACCTCGCCCAGGCGCTCGGCGTTCAGACGGTCGCGACCGGGGACGTGCACGCGCACCATCCTCGTCGCACGCAGCTGCAGGACGTGCTCGTAGCGATCCGCGAGTGCACGTCGCTTGACGGGTCCGAGCCCGTACGTCGCGGCAATCACGAGGCGGTGCTGCTGACGCCCGACGACGTGCGCGAGCGCTTCCCCGACGACCGCGATGCCGTCGAGCGCGCCGGCGAGCTCGCCGACCGGCTGCGTTTCGACCTCACTGCCGACCTCGGCTACGGCTATCCTGACTTCGCCGACGGTGAACCGGCGAGCGTCAAGCTCCGGCGCGTCTGCGACCGGGCGTTCGCCGAGCGCTACTCCGAGCTCAACGGAGCGAAGAAGCGAGCACGAGACCGGCTCGACGAGGAGCTGGCGCTGATCGGCCGGCTCGGCCTTGACGGGTTCTTCCTGCTCCACCACGAGGTGCTCGAGCTCGCGGCCGACTGCGCGCGCGAGGTGCGCGGCGACGACGCGCCGCGGCACGTGCTGCCGCCCGGCCGTGGGCGCGGCTCGTCGGTCGGCTCGATCGTCTGCTACCTGACCGGCCTCTCGCACGTCGACCCTGTCGCCGCGGGGCTTTCGCTCGGCCGCTTCCTGAACGACGAGATGCGCGGCGTTCCCGACATCGACCTCGACTTCCCGCGCGACATCCGCGAAAAGCTGATCGTCCGCGTCACCGAGCGCTATGGCCGCGAGCACGCTGCGCTCGTCGCGTCCTTCGCGACGTACCGCTCGCGCGGCGCGATCCGCGACGTCGGGAAGGCGCTCGGTCTTCCTCACGCCGAGCTCGAGCGGCTCGCGAAGATCACAGAGGGCTGGAACGCGAAGAAGGTCGCGCAGGACCTCGCGACGCTCCCTGACGCGAAGCGGAAGCTCCTCTCGCCGCGCTGGCGGGCGTTCGTCGAGTGTTGCGCGGAGATCGCAGGCCTTCCGCGCCACATCTCGCAGCACCCAGGCGGGATGATCATCTCGTCGCGCCCGCTCGTCGAGCTCGTCCCGGTGCAACCCGCCGCGATGGTCGGGCGCCAGCTTTGCCAGTGGGACAAGGACTCGTGCTCCGACGCGGGCTTCATGAAGATCGACCTGTTGGGGCTGGGGATGCTCTCCGCGGTCGAGGAATGCGTGAGTGAGGTCGCGCGGGTGCGCGGCGAGGCGATCGACCTCTCCCGGATCTCACTCGACGATCCCGCCGTCTACGACGACATCCAGAGCGCGGACACGGTCGGTACGTTCCAGATCGAGAGTCGCGCGCAGATGCAGAGCCTCCTCCGCACGAGGCCGGAGAACCTGGAAGACCTGACAGTGCAGGTCGCGCTCGTGCGTCCCGGCCCGATCCAGGGGAAGGCGGTGCATCCGTACGTCAAAAACCGCGAGCTCCTGCGCGCCGATCCGACCCACAAGCCGACGTACGACCATCCGCTGCTCGAAGAGCCGCTCGGCGAGACCTACGGCGCGATCGTCTTCCAGGATCAGGTGCTGCACGTCGCGATGGCGCTCGCCGGCTTCAGCGTGGGGGAGGCGGAGGGCCTGCGCCGCGCGATGAGCCGCAAGCGGTCAGAGGAGGCGCTCGAGGCGTTCCGCACGCGCTTCGTGGAGGGCGCGCTCGCCAACGGCGTCGACCCTGAGACCGCGGACAAGGTCTACGACAAACTCACCGGCTTCTCCGGGTTCGGCTTCCCGAAATCGCACGCCGCCGCGTTCGGGCTGCTCGCCTACCAGTCGGCGTGGCTGCGCCACTACTACCCGACCGAGTTCCTCTGCTCGCTCCTGAACGCGCAGCCGATGGGCTTCTACCCGCCGTCGACGCTCGTGCGGGACGCGCAGCGAAAAGGCGTCGAGGTACGACCCCCGGACGTCAACCGCTCACGCGCGACGTGCTCCAACGAGGACGGCGCCGTCAGGATGGGGATCGGGTACGTCACGCACGTCGGCGAGGACGACGCACGCGTCGTCGTCGAGGAGCGCGAACGGCAGGGGTTGTTTCGCGACGTGCGCGAGCTCGCGCAGCGGACCGAGCTCGGCCGCGACGAGCTCGAGGCGCTCGTCCAGTCGGGCGCGTGCGACTGCCTAGGAGAGAGCCGGCGCACGCTGCTCTGGGAGCTCGGCCTCGTCCCGCGTGCGCAGACTGTCCACGGCTCGGGCGGCGAGGAGCACCAGCTCGCGCTTCCGCTCGACCCGACGGTCGAGACGCCCGAGCTCGCGCAGCAGACGTGTTGGGAGCGGATGCTCGCCGACTACCGCCTGACGAGCGTCTCCGTCGGCGTCCATCCGCTCCAGCTACTCCGCCCGCACCTCCCCGATGGAACGTTCTCGTCACGCGAGCTGCGCGAGCAGCCGCATCGCACGCGTGTCGCGGTTGCAGGCATGGCGATCGCGAGGCAGCGCCCTTCGACCGCGAAGGGGATCGTCTTCATGCTACTCGAGGACGAGTTCGGCCAGGTGAACCTGATCGTGCCGCCGCAGGTGTACGACCGGCACCGGGCGATCGTGCGCGGTGAGCCTCTGATCCGCGCCGAGGGGCGCTTCGAGAAGATCGATCGGAACCAGAACGTGCTCGTCGACCGCCTCGAGACGCTCGGCCCGCTCGCGCGTCGTGTGTCCGGGGAGCACGCCGTGAACGACGCGCTCCCCGACGCACACCACTTCGGCCATCGTTAACGAGCGCGGAATGCCCCTCGCATGTCGTCCGCGTGCGGGTCGCACTGGAAGCGATAGCCCTTGCCGCGGAGCAGCTTGACTCTCAACGTGACGGTGCCGGTCGAGCCGACACCCGTGGCCTTGCTCACGCCGGGGCCGACGATGCGGAAGTTGTGCTCGTTCGAGCGGTCCTTGACGACCACCGTGTACACACCGGCCCGAAGCGACCGGACCGGAGCGCCCGCCGCCGTTCGCAACGTGATCGTCTCGCTCGGGCCGACGGTGGCCACGAGCTTCGGGGTTGCGGCTGTACCCGGCAGCGCAAGCGCCAGGGCGGCGATCGCCGTGGCGGCCGCCGCCGAGCCGAGGGGAAGAATCGTTCGTGTCATTCGACTCGCTCCTTTGTCGGAAGGGACGTTCGAGAGGAGGGAGCCGGGCAGACCGAGAAACCTTCGCGAAGGAAATCCGGTCGTCGTGCATCTGGCTATACAGATGAGGGTCCCTCGAGAAGGGGTCTGAGATGAGCTCGCTCGAGCGCACAGCCGAACCTCCCGGAAGAGCGGCCGACGCGGTGGCGGGGGCTCTACCGCGAACACTCGCGGCTCGTGGCCGGGATCTGCCGGGGCATGCTGCGTGACCCGGAGGAGGCCGCGGACGCGGTGCAGCAGAGCTTCCTTGCCGCGCACCGCTCGCTGCTCGCCGGCACGAGCCCCAGGAGCCGGCCGCCTGGCTGGCGACCATCGCACGCAACGAGTGTCGAATGCGGATCCGCAAGCGGATGGCGGCACCGCTGACCGTCGCACTCGATCCGGAGCGCGACGGACGCGGCGACACGACCCATCAGGCCGCTGTCGAGCGCGCGGGCGTTGCGGAGTTCCAGGCAGCGGTCGCAGACCTACCGGAACGCCAGCGCGAAGCTCTCCTCCTGCGCGAAGTGCAGGGACTCTCCTACGACGAGGTAGCCCGCACGATGAACGTCTCGCCACCCTCGGTGGAGGCGCTCCTCTGGCGCGCACGAAAGGCCGTCGCCGAGCGCATGCGTGTCCTGCCGGGCCTCGTCGCCGAGTGGGCGAAGGATGCGCTGACGCGCCTCGGCGGGCCGGCCGACGTCGTGTCGACCGCGGCCCTCGCTGCGAAGGGCGGCGCGGCACTGCTCGCGGCGCTCACCGCGACCTCCGCCGTGGTCGAGGTGAAGGACCGCGCGACCGCTGCCACGGCCGTCGGTGCTCCGGCCATCGTCGCCCCGAAGGACGACGACAACTCAGATCGAGGGAGCGCCTCGAGCGGCCGCGGCTCCGGAGGCGAGCGCGAAGCGGCGGGCGATTCGCGGGGCCGACATCGCGGGCGCGGCTCTGACGACAGCGACGAGTCGTCCTCCGGTCCAGGCTCCGGCGACTCGGACTAGCCGGCCCTCAGTCCTCGTCCTCGTCGTCGAGCTCGAGTGCGAACTGGGGAAAGCGGCGCAGCACCGCAAAGTCGAACGCGCCCGCGTACTCCTGGGCGGCCTTGTCGTCGAGCGTCTCAGCGTACGCGTCGCGGAGTTCGACGAGCGTCTCGCCACCTTCGGCGAGCAGCTCCTGCAGATCGCCGAAGCGCTCCTCGGCCTCTCCGTGTCCGGCTCGCCGGTACTCGTCCTCAGCATCCTCGAGGCGCTCGAACAGCTCGGTGTTGTCCTGCTCGAAGAGATCGAGCTGACGGTCGATCAGCTCGCCGAAGCGGCGGCGGAAGATCATGCGAGCTCCCGGTACAGCTCGAGGTGCGCCTGGGCGGACGCTGCCCAGGTCAGCGTCTCCCGCGCCCGGCGTGCTCCAGCGCGCGCAGCGGCGAGCGCGTCCGGATCGTCCAGAAGCTCGCGCGCAGCCTCGGTCAGCGCGTCGACGTCGCCTGCG